>Ga0318494_10000565_pt1 | contig 12999 bp, 10 predicted proteins | sample GRESIP108b1f24_FD_203293 | JGI IMG/M metagenome (GOLD analysis project Ga0318494, IMG submission 203293) | Tropical soil microbial communities from Luquillo Experimental Forest, Puerto Rico - GRE.SIPMG.108b1f24 | ecosystem: Environmental > Terrestrial > Soil > Tropical forest > Bulk soil... | reverse complement strand
CCTCATCCCACCGCCGCCGGGGGATCAGCGCGGATAGTGCGGCAAGCCACAGCCGGTCGCCCGGCTGGTAGCGGACCCGGCTGATCTGGCGGCGCAGGACCGCGTTCTCGTGCCTGAGCACCAGCAGCTCGGAATCCTTGGACTTCTGGCGCCGGGTCAGCACGATCAGGCAGCGCACGGCCAGGTAGAGGACCGAAAAGATCACTCAGCGATGATCCCAACCCGCCAGGCCGTCGAGGCCAGATCCAGTAAACGAGCCCCACAAGGTCATCTCCGCCGCCCTGGAGGTCGCGACCGCGCTTGACTACGACGCCGAGTCCGCGCTGGAGGAGGAGACGATCACTGACCGCACCCCAGCCGGCCACCGCAACAATGGCTGAGCAGAAATGAAGGATATTCGGGCGATATGCCAGGCGACAGCGACCCGACGCTGCCCGTCATGGACCTGATTTTGATAAGAAACCGGCGGCCGAGCCTAACTGGCGGATCTGCGCTCGCACAGCACGGAGCCTGCTGACCTGGAGAGTAGCGCATAGTCGGCATCGATCTGGCTCTATGCGTCTACGTGAAAAGGTTGCGCAGCAATTGCCACTGCGACGTAAGCACACTGGCCGAATCATGGATGATTATGCATTCCTCTGCATATATGCGTCCAGGCGCAACGCCCTCAATTCGGCATGTGCGTAAGCCGGTGAGTAGCGCCCGCAGCCTGATCAGCCGGAGAACGTCCTGCCGGCTGCTCACCGATAGAGCGATCGTTGCGCAGGGTTGCATCGGATGGGAGCAGGCGGCCGCGAACCGCTCCATCAGGCGAACACCGGAGCGCCACCTCTCTCGCCGGGATTCACCGGTTCCCCTTCCCGGCTGGTGCGGCGGTGATCGGGGCCACCGTGGAATGACCTTCTACGGCTACCCCTCAGTACCTCCCGCCGGGCCCTTGCGGTGCAATGGGAGCAATGGGTGCTGGCGAGCATCTCTCACGACTCGTGCCACGACCGTCATGCGAGTTGTTCGAAAAAGCTATTTCTACCTGGAGCCCCGTTACGGAATCGAACCGTAGACCTTCTCCTTACCATGGACATTCGGCCAACCGCTGACCAGCACTAACCTGCAACAACCTGAGATCCCACCTGCGGTTTACGGTCCTGAAGAGTCTGGAAGTGCCTGGGCGTGTACGGCCGTCGTCACCACAATAGTCCCCACCAGGGTACTCTGATGGGATGGCGACCCGGCGCAGGCGCGGCGAAGACGGCATCTCCTTCGAACACCGCGGGCCCTGCCGCGACCCGCACCGCCACCGGCACTGCCCCGGCCTGTGGCGCGGCGAGCTAACCGTGGGCTATACGGGCGACGGGAAGCGCCAGCGCCGGAAGGTCAGCGGGAAGACCAAGGCCGCCGTGGTGGATAAGCTCCGCGACCTGCACACCCAGCTCGACAAAGGGGTCACCCCCAAGGCCGGCTACGCCTACTACACCGTGCGGCAGGCCGCCGAGGACTGGCTCGCCCACGGCCTCGACGGCCGCTCCCCCAAGACCATCACCAAGAACCAGAACGTGCTCGAGCCGATCCTGGCCGTCAGCGGCGCCCGGAAGCTGCGCGACCTGTCCGCGGCCGACGTGCGGCAGGCGCTGGCCGCCATGGCCGCCGGGTACTCCACCGCGGCGGTGACCATGGGCACCTCGCGCTCAAGCGCGCCATCCGGCACGCCGAAGCCAACGACCTGGTGGCCCGCAACGTCGCCCTGGCCGATACCCGCAAGGGCCAGGACGGCCGGCCCTCCAAGTCGCTGACCCTGGACCAGGCCGTGGCGGTCATCACCGCCGCCCGGACCCTGCCGGTGATGGAACTGCGGCCCGGCCTGAAGGACGTCCGCCGCCCGGCCGAACTCATGCACGCCTACATCACGCTCAGCCTGCTGACCGGGATACGCACCGAGGAGGCCCGCGCCCTGCGCTGGGCGCACGTGGACCTGGACGGCGACCCGGCCGCCCGCCCTCCCGTGCCGCCGCACCTGGCCGTGTGGCGGTCGGTGCGCACCCACGGCGAGACCAGGACCGAGCGGTCCCGCCGCACCCTCGGCCTCCCCCAGGTGGCGGACCAGGCGCTGCGCGACTGGGCCGCCAGCCAGGCCGGCGAGCGGCTCGCAGCCGGGGAACGCTGGCAGGACACCGGGCTGGTGTTCACGAACCACCTGGGCGCCGCGCTGGACGCCGGCAACGTCCGGAAGATGTTCAAGCGCATCTGCACCGAGGCCGGCGCCGGGGACGGCTGGACCCCGCGCGAGCTGCGCACCACCTTCGTCAGCCTGCTGAGCCACCGCGGGGTCAGCATCGAGGAGATCGCCCGCCTCGCCGGGCACGCCTCCACCCGCACCACCGAGATCGTCTACCGCCGCGAACTGCGGCCGGTAATCACCACCGGCGCCGAGATCATGGACGAGCTCTTCGGAGCAAGCTAGATCGCAGCGCCCGCCAAGCGCGCCTTCCCCGGCACGCCCGAAACCCACTCACGACTCACGCATGCCAGTCATGCCAACCCCAGCGCAACCGAACCTCTCGGCCTTACCGGTGACAGCCATCAAGGCAACGCGATAGGCCATTACGCAATGTGACCACTCGACGGTAGCCGCCGATTCAGAACGCCGACTCGGCGTGAATTCTTTTGGCTTAGCTGGAGTGCATTCGTGTGCGCATATTAGCCTGTTATGTGTGCTCGCGGCCATTAAAGCTGTGCCCGGATATCCGTTTCTGGATCCGGCGCCTCCCGGGTGCGACGCTCGAACGGCATTCGGCCTGCGGACGCCAGCGCCGCGGAAGGCCGGCCTCCGGGTTTCGCCGTCCGCCGCCGCTGACACCATTGCACTGGCTTTCAGGTTGCTCGGTCGGCTACGTTGGGGCGCCCTGCTGGGACAGGTAGCGGACCACGGCCAGGACGCGCCGGTGGTCGTCGTCACTGGGCGGCAGGCCCAGCTGGGTGTAGATGTTGGAGACGTGCTGGATGACGGCCCGCTCGGTCAGCGACAGGGCCCGGGCGATGGAGACGTTGCTGCGGCCCTCGGCCATCAGCGCGAGTACCTCCTGCTGGCGGGCGGTGAGCCGCCGTAGGCCTTTGTGCCCGGCCCGGGCCCTGGCCACCATAAGCGACACGACCTCGGGATCCAGGACCATGCCGCCCGCCTGCACCCGTCGCAAGTCGGCGCAGAACGTGGCGATGTCGGCGATCCGCTGTTTGAGCAAGTAACCCACCCCGCCGGAATGCCCGGCAACCAACTGGATGGCCACCTGGCGCTGCAGGTGCTGGGACAGCACCACGATCGGCATGGATGGCATGGTGCGGCGGATCTCCAGGGCGGCGCGCAGCCCCTCGTCGGTGTAGCCCGGGGGCATCCTGATGTCGGTAATCACCAGATCCGGGGCGAGCCGCCGTGCGTGAGCGATCAGCGTCTGCGCGTCACCGGCCGTATCGGCAACCTCGAAACCGCCGTTGGCGAGCACCAGGCTAAGCCCTTCCCGCAGCAGGGCCTCGTCCTCGCCGATCACGACCCGCATGGCAGCTCCGCCCGCAGGCTGGTGCCCAGCCCGGCTTGGCTGGTCACGAAGAGCCGGCCGCCGAGTGTGTCCACACGGTCGGCCAGGCTGCGCAGGCCGAGGCCGGATCCGGGCGCTGCTCCGCCTGTCCCGTCGTCGCGCACCTCGACCAGCAGCGTGTCCTCGGTGCGGGTGATGCCGACGCTCAGCTTCGACGCCTGGGCGTGCTTGACCGCGTTGGCCAGCCCTTCGGCGATCACGAAGTAGGCGGTGGCCGACACCGCGCCGGGCAGGGCCCCGTCCACGCCGATGTCGAGCTGAGTCGGCAGCGGCATCCGGTCCGCCAGGTCCTCAGCGGCCGCGGCGAGGCCACGCTCGATCAGCGGAGCAGGCATCACCGCATGCACGAGCCCGCGCAGTTCCGCCGCGGCCGCGTCGATCCGTCCGCGCAACGCCGCGGCGGCTCCGGCGACCTCCCGGCCCGCGCCCGGTTTCCCGGCGAGCTGCTGTGCCTCCAGCGCGAGCAGTACCAGCTTGGTCTGCAATCCGTCGTGCAGGTTCTGGGCGATCCGGCGGCGTTCGGCATCGGCGGCGTTGACCAGCCGGGTCCGCGATTCTCGCAACTCCTCCTGGCTGGCCAGCAGCTCTGCGATGAGCCGCTCCCGGTCCACCGCAATCGCCACCACCTGACCCGCCGCATGCACCAGCATCGGATCTTCGATCAGCGTGGCGTCATAGATGATCGCGCCGATGCGGCGGCCGTCTAGGCTGATCTCAGACGCGGCGCGGCCATGCCCGGCGCCAGGCATGGCCAGCGGCCTGCCGTCCGCGTCCGTGTAGGCGTATTGAGCGGGCACCCAGTAGGCCAGCCGGACCGAGTCGTCGCCCAGCGCCCGCGCCAGCGCCAGCTCTAGCGACGGCCTGCTCGCCGTGTCGGCGCCCAGCCAGGCACCAAGTTCCTGAATCTCGCTGGTGCGGGCGAACCCGCCGCGTAGCATCCCGGCCGCGAACGCCACCGGCACCAGGCTCAGCGCGATGACCTGCATGGCGACGGTGACCGCGTCCGACATCCCGGTCAGCGGCTGGATCATGATCGGCATGAGCGGAGTCAGCAGCACGGCGGCGATCCCGTACAGGTCCAGCGGGAGCAGCACCCGGCGCTGCGTCCGGGGGGCCCGGCGCAGCCTGGCGATCAGGATCACCGCAGTGGCCAGCATGACCCCGAGGCCGACCACGTTCTGCAGCCACGTCCCCGCCGCCGCCAGCCCCGGGCTGTCGGCCGCCGCCAGCATCCCGCCGGGACTCCCTGGCGGCGCGAACAGGTACTCCGGCACCTGCAGCACGACCGCGGTGATGTACGCCAGCGCGGCGGTCCAACGTGCCGCCCGGCTCCGCAGCCGTCCGGACGGGAAGGCCAGCAGCAGGTGCACGACGACCGCCAGCGGCACCGTCGCCAGCACGATGGCGGCGGCCGCGAGCACGGTCACCGCGGTGTTGGCCAGCGCGACTGCCAGCCAGATCAGCGCGCCGCCGAACATAATCACACCGAGCCCGTTGCTCGGCCGCCGCCACCAGGCCACCAGTCCGGCGGTCGCGTAGATCAGCCCGCCTATCGTGAACAGGTCAGGCACCCACACCGGATGAATCCCCGACGCCGGGAAGAGCGAAAGCTCGATGGCGCCGAGCATCGCCGCCGAGACGGCCAGCGTGATCAGGGCCGCACCGAGTGACCGGGCCACCGGCGAGCGCTGGGTAACGGGAACGTCATATAGTAAGCGTCCCATGACCAGACCGGAATGACAGCACCTCCGGGCACCCAGGTACCTTCGTGATCTTCACTCGTCTCATGGCCGGCCGGTGACGTGATCAGCCGCTGACCGGTGCGGCTAATCCGGCGCCTGGCTCATCCCCCGGTCGGGGCAATCGGCGCCAACGTACTCAGGTACGGTCCTCGAACAGTACCTAGGTCCGTTGGCCTGGACTTCTGGATGCGTGATCATGGCCGCATGCGCGCCTATTTCTGCAGGACCCGCGGCTCCACGCCGGTCAGCGCCGAGGCTCGCGACATTGACCGTCGCCTGCGCTGCCAGCCGCGGCTCGAACGTGCGGCCGCCTTGAGTCCCGCGCGTGCCAGTTCCGGACCCGCCGCCCTGGTCGCCCGGCTGCGCGTTCGTTCCCGCGGCGGCGCAGCCGCCGACGACGACACCATCGAGCAGTTCAAGGCGGGGTTCAGCGCACTGGCCGCCCAGCCCGTCGCGATGGCGGTCATGTTGCTCTGCGCGCTGGGCTCCGCTGTCTGCGGCGCGTCGACCGTCTTGTACGTCCCGCTGCCGGTCCAGCTGGGCACCGGCGCCAGCGGTTACGGCTACCTGCTGGCCGGGCCCGGGGACAACCAGTGAACCGGTCCACGGCTCCGGCCCTGGCAGGCCCGGTTCCCGCCGGGCCCGGCGCCGCCGGGTCGCGCCTGCTCGATGACGGCTCACCAGCTGCGGGCCGCTGCCGCCTGCTCGGCATCTTCGCCCATCCTGACGACGAGACGTTCTGCGCCGGAGGAACGCTCGCCCGCTACGCCGAACAGGGCGCCGAGATCATGGTGGTATCGGCGACACGCGGCCAGGCCGGCCAGATCCGCGACGCTGCCGCCGGCAGCCGGCGGACCATCGCCGCCGTCCGGGAGGCCGAGCTGCGCCTGGCCTGCGAGCGCCTCGGCATCACGAAAGTGCACTGCCTGGACCACATCGACGGCACCCTCGCCGACGCCGGGTTCCCGGCCCTGGTGGACGAGGTGGCCCAGGTCATCTGCGGGTTCGGGCCGGACATCGTGATCACCTTCGGCCCGGACGGCGGCTACGGCCATCCCGACCACGTCACCATCAGCGCGGTGACGACGGCCGCCTGCCGGCGGACCGGCGCCGGGAGCCATTCGGACGGGGTGGCCGCCTGGTCGCGGGGTCGGCCGCCTCGGCTCTACTACAGCCATTTCCCGCCGGCCGACCTGCTGATCCTGGAGCGCCTGGCGACCTGGCTGACCAGCCAGCCGAACCGCTTTGCGGGTACGGCCGGCTTTGGCCATGCTCTTCTGCTGCTGGCCGAGGCGGCCGGCACTATGCGCCACATCAGCGACCACGTCCAGGTCCGCTGGTATCCGCCGGGTTCGTACGTGGTCGAGCAGGGCGAGGCGGCCTCCGAGCTGTTCTTGATCTTGTCGGGTGACGCGGAGGTGTGGCAAGAGCGCAGCAGCGGCCGCCGCGAGCAGCTCCGCCGACTCGGGGTGGGGGAGTTCTTCGGCGAGCTCGGCATTGCCAGGCACCGGCCCCGTAGCGCCGACGTGGTTGCGGCCGCCAGCCTCACCTGCCTAGTCTTGTCTCCTGCGCCGCCGGCCAAGTTCGCTGGCCGGGGCCAGGGCGCCCGCCTAGCCGACGCCCTGCCCGGCGCACGGGCGATCATCTCCCCCGTGGCCGGGAACGTGCGGGCAAGTCAGGGCGTCGCCTCCTGCGACGTGTCCGGACACGTCACCCGCAAGATCGAGGCTCTTTCCGCCTACCGTAGCCAGTTCCCGCTGGAACCGGACATGTTCCCGGAGTTCCTGCTCCGGGAGATGTTCGGCTGCGAATACTTCGTGGCCGCGCCTACCGGTCGGCCCGCTCATCTGGACGAGACACCGCCGGGGCCGGTGCTTGAGCCAGAGCTGAGCGCGCCACCACCGGCCCGGTAGCCAGGCTGGTGGAGTGCGACGACCCGCGGCAAGGACGCCCGGCAAGACCACGCGAACCCCCGGGCAAGACGACACGCAACGAAAAACCCGTAGCTCAAAGGACGGGGCCGCCATGATCACGGCCCATGACCGGACCTCAGCGGTGACGCTCACCGGCCAGGCGGCGATCGCCGCTGCGCTGGCCGACTTCGAGCGGCGCTACCCGGCCTATGCCGGAACCGCGGTTCTCGATGACATGCGGGCCAGGGACTATTCCCGGCTGGACGCGGCCGGCCACGTCTATCTCGACTACACCGGCGGGGGCCTGTACGCCGACAGCCAGCTGGCCCGGCACCGAGACCTGCTGGCCGGCGCCGTGTTCGGCAACCCGCACTCCCAGAACGTGCCCTCGCAGGAGATGACCGCCCGGGTGGAGGCGACCCGGGCTCAGATCCTGGAGTTCTTCCGGGCTTCACTTGAGGAGTACGAGGTCATCTTCACCCCGAACGCCACCGGCGCGTTGCGGCTCGTGGGCGAGTCCTACCCGTTCGGGCCGGGCGGCCGGTACCTGCTGACCTTCGACAACCACAACTCGGTCAACGGGATCCGGCAGTTCGCCCGGGCCAAAGGCGCCTCGGTCAGCTACGTTCCGCTCGCCTCCGCCGACCTGCGCATATCAGATCAGGCGCTGGCCCGCCATTTCAAGGCCACGACCCCTGGTCGCCGCCGCCGCTTCGGGCGGCCCCGCTCCGGGTTCGCCACCGGCAACTTGTTCGCTTTCCCCGCCCAGTCCAACTTCTCCGGCGTCCAGCATCCCCTGGCCTGGATCGCCCAAGCCCAGGCGGCCGGGTACGACGTGCTGCTCGATGCCGCCGCCTTCGCGCCGGCCAGCCGGCTGGATCTGTCCCGGTGGCACCCGGACTACGTGACCCTGTCGTTTTACAAGATCTTCGGCTACCCGACCGGTATCGGGGCCCTGCTGGTGCGCAGGCCGGCGCTGGCCAGGCTACGTCGCCCGTGGTACGCCGGCGGCACGACCACCTTCTCCTCGGTGCGAGCCGAAGCGACTCCCGGCGGGGGTTTCTACCTGACTCCGGGGCCGGCCGGCTTTGAGGACGGGACCCTCGACTACCTGGGCATCCCCGCTGTCGGCATCGGCCTGGACCACATCGGCTCGGTGGGCATCGAGACGATTCACACCAGGGTCATGTGCCTGACCGGCTGGCTGCTGGAGGAGCTGGCCGCCTTGCGGCACGGCAACGGGGCGCCCGTCGTCCGCATCTACGGCCCGGCCGGTACCGACCGCCGCGGAGCGACGATCGCGATGAACTTCTTCGATCCCTCCGGCGTGCTCATCGACTCGATGCGGGCCGAGCGCCGGGCCAACATGGCCGGAATCTCCCTGCGCAGCGGCTGCCATTGCAACCCTGGCGTGCGCGAGGTCGCGCTCGGCTTCTCCACCCAAGAGATGGCCGCCGCCTTCAAGGACAAAGACCGGGTGCGCTACCAGGAGTTCCTCCAGCTAATCGACGGGAAGACCACCGGGGCGGCGCGGGCTTCGCCCGGCCTGGTCACCACCTTCGCCGACGTCTACCGGTTCCGGGAGTTCGCCGCGGGCTTCCGCGACGTCCCTTCTGATGCGGTCGAGGCCCTGAGCCGCCCCGCCCGGGTACCCGCGGCATGGGGCATCAGCGGCCGCGGCACGCGCCGAGAGCGTCCATCTCCACGGGAGGGCTGAGTGGGAACGGTCCGCGAGGCGCTCCAGCTCCCCGGTATGCGGCGGATCGAGCTCGCCTATGGCTTGTCGATCACTGGCGAGCTGGCAGGCACCGTCGCGCTGGTGGTCTACGCGGTCAGCGCGGGCGGTGCCGCACTGGTTGCTGCTTATGTCGCCTGCCGGACCGTGGCCGGCATGGCGGTGGCGCTGGTCCTCACCGGTCTGACTAGCCGGCTGCGGCGCGATCAGCTGCTGCGCTGGAGCACCGGCGTCCGCGCGGTTGTCCTGGCGGCCGCGGCGCTGCTGGCCGCGTTTGGCCAGGCGCCGGCGGCGGTCATCGCGGCCGGCGCCGCCGGTTCGGCGCTCGCGGGGACCTACCGCCCGCTCCAGGCTGCCGTTTTGCCCTGGCTGGTGCGCACGCCGGCCGAGCTCGCCGCGTCCAATGCCGTCACCGCCGGGATGGAGAACTCCGGAGCCCTGGCCGGCCAGCAGCGGGCCGGCGGTCTGCTCGCCGTGGCCGCCCCGGCCGCCGCCATGGCCGCGGCGGCTGGCTGCCTGGCCGTCGCGACGGTGTCGCTGCTCCGGCTCACCGTCCCGGCTACCCCGAAAGTCAGAGCCCGCGGCGCCGCTCCCGTGGTCCGCGACGTCACCGGCGGCCTGGCCGAGTTCGCCCGGATGGCTCCGCCCGGCGGCGTCGCGATCCTGGCGTTCGCCCAGACATTGCTCCGCGGCGCGCTCGTCGTGCTGATCGCCGTGCTCGCCGTCCACGTCCTCGGCCTGGGCGGGTCCGCAGTCGGCTGGCTCACCGCTGCCTTCGGCGCGGGTGGCCTTGTCGGCGGTGCGCTGGCGGCAGGAGCGGTCCGCGTCACCCGGCTTGGCCGGAGCTTCATCGCCGGCATGCTGCTGTGGGGATTGCCCCTGGCTTTCCTTGCCGTCACACCGACTGCCGCCGTTGCCTACCTGGCTCTGGTCGTCGTCGGGGTCGGGAATGCGGTGGTCGATGTCGCTGGCTTCACGCTGGTGACACGGCTGGCCGGGCCCGGTACGGCAGGCAAAACGCTCGGCGCGCTGGAATTCGTTGCCCTGGCCGGGCTCGCCACCGGATCGATCCTCACGCCCCCGCTCCTGCACGTGTTCGGCGTCCGCGGCACCCTTGCGCTGCTGGGCAGCGGGCTCGCGGGTCTGGCCCTGGCCCATGCCGTCCGGTTCGCCCGCCTGGACCGTGCCATGCCCGCGGCGGGAACCGAGGCCGGGCTGATTCGCAACCTGCCGATGTTCGCGCCGCTGCCGCTGGCGGTGACGGACCTGCTCGCGGCCGAAATCCAACCGCGCCGGTTCCCGGCCGGCGCGGTGGTCATCCGCGAGGGGGAAGCCGGCGACCACTTCTACCTGATCGTCGACGGGGCCGCGGCGGTCAGCGTGCACGGCGCGCCCCGGCCATCCCTCCAGCGGGGAGACTGCTTCGGCGAGATCGCGCTGCTCTGCGACATCCCGCGGACAGCGACCATCACGGCCGAACGACCACTGCGGACCCTCGCCCTCGGCCGGGAGCAATTCCTCACTGCGGTCACCGGCAACAGCACCAGCAAAACGGCCGCCGACGCACTCGCGACACAGCGGCTTTCTACCGACCCGCCAGACCGCAACGATGGATCCGCTTCCACATGACCCTCTCCGGAAACCCGCCAGTCACGCGCCCGGATGCGGGCGACCGCCCGCTGCCGGCTCCGCGGCGTTTCCGTTATTGGCGAGCTGCGGAAGCTGGCCCGCACTCGCCCAACCGACGACGCGTTGCATGGCATCATCAGTCAGGCAGCAGCAGAAATCGTGGCCTTCCGTGGCTGGCTGACGCCGGAAGCGGTCTGCGAGCGCATCCGCACCGCCAAGTACCAATGATCCGGGCGTATCGAGACGTCCTGGCTGTCCCGGGCGCCCGCGCGCTGATCGGGGCCAGCGCCGCCTCGCAGACCGGTAATTGGCTGTACAACGCCGCGCTGCTCGGATACGTGTACAGCGCGACCCACTCGGCGGGCTGGCTGGGCGTCGCAACGATCGGCAAGGGTCTCACGAAGGTGCTGCTCGGCCCGTTCGGCGGAGCCATCGCCGACCGCTATCGGCGGCGCACCGTACTGCTGGCCGGTGACACCCTGCGGATGCTGCTCATGGCCGCCATCGCCGCCACGGTCGCAAGCGCTGGCGCCGTGGCTCTGGTCATCGCGCTCACCACCCTGACGTCGGCCGCCGGGTGCGCGGAACGGCCAGCGGCGATGGCGCTCCTCCCGCGCCTGGTCGGTGAGGTCCGGCTCGGCCCGGCCAACGCGCTGCTGCACACGGTTCAGGATCTCGGCGTCGTCATCGGCCCGGCGATCGGAGCGATCCTGCTCGCAGTGGCGCCCGCCTGGGTCGCGTTCGCGGCGAACGGCGCGACCTTTGCCGTCTCCGCGCTGCTGACCTCGGCCATCCGTCCCGACCGGGCTCCGGCCGGCAGGCGTACGTCCGGGGTTGCCCAGCTGACCGCCGGGCTGCGGGCGGTGCGCGCAACCGCGTTCGCGCGGTGGCTGATCGTGGTCGTGGCGATGGTCGAATTCATCTACGGAGCCCAGAGCGTGCAGCTCGTGGTGTATGCCAGGCAATCGCTTGGGCTCGGCAGTGGCGGCTACGGTGTCCTGCTGACGGCCGCGGGCGCCGGCGGATTGGTGAGCGCGCTCGCCAACGGCCGTTTGGCCACGAGCAGACGGGTGTCTCTGATCGTCATCGCCGCCGGTGCGCTGGCGTGCGCCACCGAACTCGCCTACGCCGGCGTGCAGGTGCTGACGATCGCGCTGGTGGTAACCGTGATCGGCAATGCCGGCCTCGTCTCCTGCCAGGTGGTCGGCGAGACGGCACTGGCGCGGATCGTCCCCCGCCAGGCACTCGGGCGGGTGATCGGGATCTTCAATGCCGTGTCGGCGGCCGCGACGGTCGCTGGCGCGGTCCTGGCGCCAGTTCTCGCGGCGTCCGCATCGTTGCGGGCCAGCCTGCTGATCCTCGGCGTCATCGCCTTGGCGGTCACCCTTCTGTGCCGTCTTGGCCTGCGCGACCTCGATGCCCTCAACGCGCAGCATGCCGACGCGCTCGCGTCGAGGGTTAAGGTCCTCGGGGGCCTTCCGGTCACGGTGGGAGTGCCGCAGATCATCCTCGAGCAGCTCGCCGCGGCCGCGCAGTTCTGCCCGCTGCCGCCGGGGATCGACGTCGTTGTTCAGGGGGCTCCGGCGCATGCCTTCTACGCCGTCGCAGATGGCCGCGTCGTCGTTCACCGAGACGGCAAGGCCGTTGTACATCTCGGTCCTGGCGACAGCTTCGCTGAGCGCGGCCTGCTCGATCACGCCCCCCGGAATGCCACCGTCACCACGGAAATGAACACGACTCTGCTCCGGGTGGAAGGCCACGTTCTGCTCGACGCCCTCGAAGCCGCGCCAAGCCTCCGGCCCGCGCTCGACCTCAGCAGCACCGCGCCTGGAGTGCAGGTCCCGCCGGGCGAGACGCCGGTGGTGGACGATCCACACTGGGTGGAGACGTGACCGTCGGCGAGCCCGCCGTCGTCGTTATTGGCGCCGGTTACGACGGTAAACGCCGCTACTACGAGCGGCTCGGTGTCCTGACGTTCGTCAGAGCTACGCGGGTGAGGCGGCGCACGTGGCCGCGGCGCAAGGCCTGCCGGGCAACCCGCCGGAGGCGGTCGACCCGGAGCGCCGCAAGGTCCGCACCCGGGAGATGTCCACGTGGCTTGGGCTGCCGACAGCCAAGGCTCAGCGCGTCCCTGGATACGCTGTTTGCCGCTGCCGCCGACGTGGGCAGGCAATGCACTCAATCCGGCCATGACCCATCGCCGACAGCTTTGCCGATCATCCAGATCTGCGCGCGGCGCAAGGTCATGCCATAACGTGCCAGTCGGCGGGTGAGTCGGCGGGGGGAGTCTCACCCCCCGCCGCTCTCAGGACCGGACGTGACAGTCTCCCGTCATCCGGCCCCCACAGTCCGGCCTGCGGTGAACGCGACGAGCTGCCAGTGGGCGAACAGGC
>Ga0318494_10000563_pt1 | contig 13009 bp, 11 predicted proteins | sample GRESIP108b1f24_FD_203293 | JGI IMG/M metagenome (GOLD analysis project Ga0318494, IMG submission 203293) | Tropical soil microbial communities from Luquillo Experimental Forest, Puerto Rico - GRE.SIPMG.108b1f24 | ecosystem: Environmental > Terrestrial > Soil > Tropical forest > Bulk soil... | reverse complement strand
CGCCGCGAGATCGCCGCGCGCGTGGACGAGGTCGCCGCGCTCCTCGGCCTCGCGCCCCTCCTCGACCGCCGTCCGGCGGAGCTCTCCGGCGGCCAGCGCCAGCGCGTCGCGCTCGGGCGCGCCCTGGTCCGCCGCCCGCGCCTGTTCCTCCTCGACGAGCCGCTCTCCAATCTCGACGCCGCGCTGCGCGTCTCGGTCCGGGGCGAGCTGAAGAAGCTGCACGAGCGGCTCGGCGCGACGTTCGTCTACGTGACGCACGACCAGGCGGAGGCGATGACGCTCGCCGATCGCCTCGCCGTGCTCCGCGACGGCGCCGTCGAGCAGGTCGGCCCGCCCCGCGACGTGTACGCCGCGCCCGCGACGGAATTCGTCGGCCGCTTCATCGGCACGCCGCAGCTCAACCTCGTCGCGCCCGAGGCGCTCGGCCTCCCGCCGGCGCCCGTGGACGTGGGCATCCGGCCCGAGGACCTCGCCGTCGCCCGCGGCGCGGGCGAGGGGCTCGCCGCGCGCGTCTGGCTGGTCGAGCCGATGGGGGCGGAGACCTGGGTGACGCTCGAGCGCGACGGCGTCCGGCTCGTGGCGCGCTGCGACCCGAGCTTCGACGCGCCCGCCGGCGCGGAGGTGCGCCTCGCGTTCGATCCGGCCCGCCTCCACAGGTTCGACCGCGCGACCGGGCGCCGGCTCGCGGGGTGAGGCGCCGCCGTTCGAGCCGGCTCGTCACGGCGGCCGGAGCGCCTCGCGGCAGCCCTGCGAGAGGAGCCGCTCCCTCGAGGCGAGGCAGAGGAACCTGCGCCCGCCGCCGCGGGGCACGTCGCGGCAGTGCTGCTCGAGGTCCGCGTTGCAGGCGTTCGAGAGCACCTCGACCTTCTCGAACGCGATCGCGATCTCCTGCCCGCACGCGGGGGAGAGGAGCATCGCGTTCCGGTCGAGGCACGCGAGCACGCGCCCCTCGCCGCGAGGGACGTCGCGGCAGAGGCGCAGCACGTCGGCGCCGCAGGCGCGCTCCAGCACGGCGGCGCGCTGCTCCAGCCGGCGGAGGTCGTCCCTGCACGCCGGCGAGAGCTCCGTCCCGTGCTCGCGCAGGCAGGCGAGGAACCCGGGCTCCTCGGGCGCGACTCCGGGGCAGACGCGCCCCGCGTCCGCGAAGCACGCCGACTCCGCGCCCCGCGCGAGCGAGGCCGCGAGCAGCAGCGCGGCGGCGAACGGGGCGGTCCGAAGGCGCATCGCGGGCATCGTCCCATGCCGCGGCGGCCGCCACGGCTCCCTCGCGGGTCCCGCCGCGAACGGCGCTCGGCCGGAAGAGGGGCGCCGGGCGTCAGAAGCTCAGGACGACCGCGAGATCCAGGTTCGGCCGAGAGATCGGGGCGTCGACGACGACCCCGAGGAGCGCCTGCTGCTCGAACCCGAGCCCGAGCGAGTGCGTGAAGATGTTGCCCTCCACCTTGAGCCCGATGCCGACGCCCGAGAGCGGCGTGTCGGTCTCGGTGATGTTCGCCTCGATCCCGAGGCCGTAGTGGAAGGTGTTGGGCCAGAACGTGGGCTTGTGCAGGAAGGGCGAGTCGGGCGGGCTGACCTTCTGCCCGTCGACGGTCACGCCCAGCAGGCGGTACCAGCTGTACCCGTACCCCGCCTTCAGGAACGGCTGGATCCGTCCGGTGAGGAGGTTGAAGCGGATGCTCCCCGCGTACTCGTACATCTGGAGCGTGCCGTGGATCGTCGCCGCCGCGGCGCTCGACGTGACGTCGACGGTCATCGCGTTGCGCGAGTAGCGGAACGTGTTCTGCGAGACGAAGCGGGGCGTCAGGTAGAGCTGCACCTGGATGGACGGGTAGAACACGTTCGGGATCGTCGTGGTCGCCGCCGACGCGGCCTCGACGCCCGCGTTCCCCACCAGCCGATCGATGTCGTCGACCTGCGCCGGGTTGAGGAACGCGGCGCCGAAGTTGCTCGGCAGCACGTTCGTGAACGCCCCGATCGCGATCCCGACCAGCCGCCGCTGGACGGGGGCGGCCGGGAGGAAGACGGGCGAAGGCGCCGGCGGGAGCAGCGCCCGGAGCGGCCGCCACACGAGCCGATAGAGCAGGTCGAACGGGGGCAGCGCCGTGAAGACGGTCACGGGGGCGTTCAGGAACCCGAGGTTGTTCTGGAATGCGTCGGTGGGAGAGAGCGGGAACACCGAGGAGTAGCGGTTCGGATCGTACGCGCCGAACCCACCCGCGGCGCCGGTGCGGTTCCACCCACCGTTGTACGCCGGGCCGGGCGGGGAGAGGTTGCCGGTGTCCGCGTGCGCGACGACGCCCGCGAGCGGGGACGGCACGGCGGGGTAGCCCCAGCGCAGCGGGAGGAGCAGCCAGCTCCACTCGCGGCGGACCTCGGGATCGGACCGCGCGAGCTCCCGCACCCGCTCCCAGTCCGGGACGAGCTCGAGGCGCGCCGGGTCGTCGAACCGCTCGACGTTCCGAGGCCACGGGCGGGCGTGCGCCCCGGCGTGATCGGCGAGCTCGAAGGTCGACGGGATGTCCTCGGTCGCGCCGCCGGGCCCCACCTCCTTGTACGTTCCGTGGAACGGGTACGTGGCGTGAGAGTCGCGGTTGCGCGCACCGGGCGCCGCGAGGAGCAGCTCAAGGCCCTTGCTGTCCCCGCCGATGAACGCGATCGGGTGCGTGTTCACTACCCGCTCCGCACGATCCTCGTACGCCCGCGCGCGGATGGCCCGCAGGATCTCGTGCTCGCCGAGCCGCTCCGGCGGCCACCGCGCGAGCTCCGCCTCCCAGGTCTCCCGCGGCGCGTAGGCGTTCGGCGCGGCGAAGTCGAACACGAACACCTTGCCGTGCATGAAGTACTCGATCCGCGCCATGACCAGCGGGTCCCCGCCGCCGAGCTCGCCCGGGTCGCGCTCCAGCATGGCGCGCACGTCCGCCGCCGAGAGCGGCGCCCCGACGCGCGACCGCGGCGAGACCACCACGTTCAGGTGCTCCCAGTCCCCCTCGTGCTTGTTGGCGCCGTCGTTGTACGGGTAGAAGAACCAGAACTGCAGCACGAGCTCCAGGCCGTCGCGCGCCCGCGCGACGAACGGATGCACGTAGATCTTCTTGAACTCCTGGAACTCCCGCCGGAGCCGATCGCCGAGCTCCGCGTAGAACTCGGCCCTCCAGCTCTCCGGACCGTCTCCCGGGAAGTCGAGGTACGCGACCGTGAACGGATCGTGGCGCGCCCCATCTGCGAGCGTGCGCGCGCGATCCACGCGCGGCGCGTCGGGGTCGAGGTCCAGCAGGAGCCGGAGGAGCGCGCAGTCGTCGACGAGCGGGGCGGCGTCCGGATCCGATGCGGGGCAGGGTCGGCCGCGCAGGGCGACGAGATCGATCTCCTGCCGGCGCACGAGCTGCGGCGGCGAGGTCGAGAGCTCCCAGCGGTCGAGGTGGATCGGGAAGCTTCGCGCCCGCGTCACGAAGCGCTTCCAGTCCATCGGGACGTCCCCGGTGTTCCGGACCATCAACGGCGAGAAGCGCGCGGCGAGCGCGAGGAGCAGCGCGCCGCGCGCGTCGTCGATCCCATCCTTCGGCGCCGCGTCCACGTAGCCGGGCGAGGCGCGGTCGCCCCAGAGCTGCACCAGCTCGGACTCCGCCGTCGCCCGGACGATGCGCGGGTACTCGAGCGGCACGTACTCGAGGTAGGCGCCGGGAGGGATCTGGTGTGCCCCTCGCGGGAGCGGCTCCTGAGCCGCGGCGCGCGGCGCGAGCGCCGCGAGGACGACGAGGAGCGCTGCGGTGAATGCGCGCATCGCGGCGATCGAACCGGGGCGCGCGGCGGCCCGCCATCGATATTGCGGGGGCGCAGGGCGTCCCGGTGAGTCACCGCCAAGGCGCGGCCCTGATCGGGCTAGGGCGAGCCGGGCGCGGCTTCGAGCAGCGCCTGGATCTCGGCGAGGGGCGCCGGCTTCGCGAGGTGCGCGTCGAACCCCGCCTCCGCGGCGCGGCGCCGGTCCTCCGGCTGCGCGTAGCCGGAGAGCGCGACGAGGCGCGTCGCGCGCAGCGCCGGGTCGGCGCGGAGGGCGCGGGCGACGTCGAGCCCGCTCACGTCGGGGAGGCCGATGTCGCAGAGCACGACGTCGGGGCGGAGCTCGCGCGCGAGCGCGATCCCGCTCCGGCCGTCGCGCGCGATCCGGACGCGGTGACCGCCGAGGGCGACGATCTCCGCGAGCGTGTCCGCCGCGTCCTCGTTGTCCTCGACGACGAGGACGAGCCGAGCCGCGGCGCGCGGGGCGGGCGCCGGGGCGGCCCGGGCGGCGACGGGCGGAGCGGCCGTGGGGAGCGTCACGCGGAACTCGGCCCCCTGCCCCGCGCCGCCGCTCCGGGCGCGGACCGCGCCCCCGTGCAGCTCCACGAGCGACTTCACCAGGGCGAGCCCGAGGCCGAGGCCGCCGTGGGTCCGCGCCAGCGTCCGCTCCCCCTGCGTGAACGGCTCGAACATCCGGTCGACCTGACCCGGATCCATGCCCAGCCCGTCGTCCGCGACGAGGATCTCCGCGCACCCGTCCGCCGCGGCGACGGTGACCGCGGTCGTGCCCCCCTCGGGCGTGAACTTCGCCGCGTTCTGGAGCAGGTTCCCCACCACCTGCGAGAGGCGCGCCGGGTCGGCGTCGATCCAGATCGGCGTCGCCGCCAGCTCGGTGCGGAGCGCGACCCCGCGCCCGTCGAAGAGCGTTCGGTGGTCGTCGCACGTCCGGCGGACGACCTCCCGGGCGTCGATGCGCGCGCGGTGGAGCTCGACCTTCCCGCGCGAGATGCGCGTCACGTCGAGCAGATCGTCGACCAGGCGCGCGAGGTGGTCCGTCTGGCGGTGGAGGACGTCGCGCGCGTGGGCGGCCTGTGCGCTCCCGGGCGGCACGAGATCGAGGAGGTGGAGGCAGTTCCGGATCGGGGCGAGCGGGTTGCGCAGCTCGTGGGAGAGCACCGCGAGGAACGCGCTCTTCCGGTCGTCCGACTCGCGGAGCGCGCCCATCGCGCGCTTGCGATCGGTGATGTCCTGCCAAACGGACAGGAACCGGCGCTCGCCGCCCATCTCGACCGGGCGCGTGCGCACGAGCACGTCGCGCACCTCGCCGGCCTTGGTCCGGTGGTGGACCTCGTACTCCTCGCCGCCCGCCGCCAGGATGCGTGCGATGTGGCGGCGCACTTCCTCGCCGCCCTCGTCGGCGTCGATGTCGGCGATGGCGAGGCGGGCGAACTCCTCGCGCGTGTAGCCGAGCTGCTCGTGCGCCTGGTCGTTGAAGGCGAGGATCCGCCCCGCCGCGTCGTTCAGGACGACGCCGCTCGGGGCGAGGGTGAAGAGCGACTCGTACACCGCCTCGGTGTCGCGCCGCGCCTCGGCGGCGGCGCGGGCGTCGTGGATGTCCGTCCAGGTGACGACCCAGCGCGTGACCTTCCGCCCGGCGTCGCGCGTCGGCGCGAACGCGAGCCGGAACCAGCGAAACGCGCCGTCGTGGCGGCGGAGCCGGCCAGCGGCGGCCCCCGGCTGCTCCGTCGCTCGGGCGCGCGCCCATGCCGCACCGGCCTGGGCGCGGTCCTCGGGGTGGAGCTCGTCGAGGAAGCCGGGCGTCCCGGCGGTGGTCGGGCCGGTGTACTCGAGCAGGTGGCGGTTGCGCACCTCGACGAACCCGTCCGGGCGGGCGACGAGGACGCCGTGCGGGATCGCGTCGAGGAGCTGCAGCGGGGCGTCGCTCCCGGCGCCTTGCTCGGAAGGGAGCTCGACGGCGGAGCGGTGCTCGAGGTGGGTCATGCGCGCGCGATTTCCGGAGGACGACACTCTACCGCGGGTCTGGCTCGACGCATCGCCGCCCGGAGGGAGCCGTCCTCGCCCCTGCGCGCGAGTATCCCACCTCGGCGCGCTCCGTGGCGGCCGGCTCGGAGCCGGGGGCCCCGGCGGCGCGAAGGTTGCTGGCTGCTCGAACCACGAGCAGCGAGCGTGCCACCGCGGATCACCTCGACCGGTCTTGCGCGGCACGCCGAAGGGTCCCCAGCGGCACATCGACGCACGGGCGCTCACTCACTCGAGCCCGACGACGTCGTCCCCCTCGCCCTCCCACCGCGCGAGCCGGCCGACCTTCCTCGCCACCTCGGGCCAGGTCCGCCCCGTGCAGCGCTCGACCTCCCGCGCGAGGAACGCGCGGATCCGGGCGTGGCTCCACTCGAAAACGATGAGGAGCCCGTGGCCGACCACGGCTCCCTGTACGCCGTGGCGCTCGGCGAGCCAGCGCGGCGTGACGACGAGCAGATCGAACCGCTCCCGCCCGCGGAGCCCGAGCGCCCCCACCTCGAGCACGAGGGGCACCGCGAACGACGCTGGATCGGGCGGCGCCCAGCGGGCGAGCTCCGGGATCTCGTCGCTCCGCAGGCTCTTCAGGCGCGCGCGCATTCCCGCGCATTGAACCACGGCGGCGCGCCGCGGGGTGGGCTCAGGGGCGTCTCGGTCGAGTCCGGACCTGTGGGGCGACGGTCCGGCGCCACGACCGGCTGAGGGCGCGAGCCAGGCCGCGTCCCCCGCGAAGCCGCCGAGCGCGACACGGCGCGGTCGCGCCGCCCCTGCTGACGCCCCCGCACGCCCGCGCGTCCGGTTGCCGACGCGCGCCGCCACACTCCAAGTTTATCTCGTTTGCTGGGCGGGCACGGAGGGGACCCATGTCGACGCGGACTTGGTGCGCGCTGTGGAGCGCCGGACTGCTCTCGATCGCCGGGTGCGCGAGCCAGAAGGCGGCCCAGAACCCGGGCGCGGCGCGGGCGGAGGCGGCGCAGAAGAGCTCCGAGCAGGCGCTGAAGAGCGCGAAGGAGGCGCAGAAGAAGGCCTCGGAGGCGCAGAAGAAGTCGGCGCAGCAACAGCAGGAGGTGGAGAAGGCGCAGGCGCATCTCCAGCAGGCGCAGGGGAAGGCGCAGCGGGAGCAGGCCAACGCCCAGCAGATGCAGGATGAGGCGAACCGGGTGACGCGGCAGGGGACGGAGGAGGCGCAGCGGTCGCAGCAGGTGGCGCTGGGCGCGCTGAAGCAAGAATCAGAGCGCATTCAGACCGGGAGGGCACACTTCGCCGGTGCGGTGAACGAGGCGTCGGGGAGCGCCCTGAGCGTCACGCCGGCGGCTGGTGATGCGATGACCTTCCGGATCACGCCCCAGACCAAGGTCCTGATCGACGGCCGCAAGGGCTCAGCGTCCCAGATCCAGGCGGGCTCCGACGCGCGCGTCGCGTACGAGATGAACGGACCCCAGCCGACGGCGACCTCGGTCCACGTGATCACCGGCGCGGTGGTCACCGGCTCGTCCGGCGAGGGTGCGAGCGCCACGTCCGGCGGCACTGGATCCGGCTCGGCCGGCGGCGCCTCGGGCTCCTCGTCGAAGAGCGGCTCGGGGACCGGGTCGGGCGGCCGATGATCGCCTCGAGGCCTCTGGGAAGGAACGGTTTCGTTGCCGAAGGGGGACTCCATGACGAGGACGCGTAGCTGGCTCGTGCCGTCGAGCGCCGTCGTGCTCGCGATCGCCGGGTGCGCGAGCCGGCAGGGGGAGGCGGCACAGAACCCGGGGAGCGCGCGGGTGGAGGCCGCGCAGCGGAACACGGAGCAAAATCTGCAGGACTCGATCGATGCGCAGCAGAAGGCCATCCAGGCCCAGGAGAGGACGGCGCAGCCGGAGGCGGAGGTCCTGCAGGCGCAGCAGCAGCTCCAGCAGGCGCAGCAGAAGGCGACGCAGGCCCAGGCCGAGGCTCAGCGGCTGCAGCAGTATGCGGACGAGAAGATGCGGCAGGCGACCCAGCAGACGCAGAAGTCGCAGCAGCAAGCGGCGGGCGCGCTCGCCGCGGAGACGAAGCGGGTCCAGGCCAACGTCGAGTTCTTTGCCGGCCAGGTGAGCCAGGCGTCGGGGGACGCGCTCCGCGTGACCCCAGCGAACGGCGATCCGATGACGTTCCGGATCACGAGCCAGACGCAGCTCGACGTGAACGGCCACAAGGGGACCCTGGGCGAGATCCAGCCCGGCGCCGACGCACGCGTCGCCTATCAGTTCAATGGGACGGAACGGACGGCGACCTCGGTGCAGGTGAGCACGAGGTGATGCAACACGGGTCGCGCGGGCGCGCTCCGCGGGTGCGCCTCACGACGACTCGGCCCAGGCCCGGAGCTCCGCGACGACCGTCCGCCGCCACGAGCGCGCGAGCCGGACGGCGAGGAACGCCCGCACGAGCGCGTCCACGAGCGCGGAGAGCCTCTCCGCGAGCTCGAGGCGCTCGAGGCGCCGGTCGTCCTCGGCCTCGGTGAGGAGCTCGGGGAGCTTCGCCGCGCGCACGTCGAGGAACTCCGCGTCGATCGTCGCCTCGTAGGCGCGGTCGGCGTGCTCGAGCCGCAGCCGCGCCTGGTGGACGAGCAGGCCGTGCGCGATCGCCTGCCGGACGTCCGGCGAGTAGGGCGCGAGCGCGCCGCGAGCGGCGAGCTCCGTCACGTCCCCCGCGACGCCGCGGAGCACCACGCGCCCGGTGAAGACGACGGAGACGGGGCCGCCGTCGAGCTGGGCGACGGGCTCGGTCGACTCGGAGCGCCAGAGGAGCCACGTGAGCAGCTCGCGGCCGAGCGCCGTCCCGCCCCGCAGGAACTGCTCGCGCGCCCGGTCCCGCTCGACCTCTGCCTCGTCTCGCCGCTCCGCCTCGGTCGCCAGGCCGTCCACCCCCGCGTCGCCGCGCAGGAACGCCGCCTCCGTCCGCGCCCGCTCACGCCTCGACATCGGCTGCCTCCGCGCGCGCGAGCGGCGCGCCGACGAGCTCGGGGGTCGGCGCGAGCGCGCCCTCTGCGGCCCCATCCGCGATGGCGAGCGCACGCGCGCTCACCGGGCGGAGGTCGATCCCGAACGCGGCCTCGATCGCCGCGGCGATCTCCTCGACGGTCTTCCGCGACGCGCACCAGATCAGCACCTGCCCGGTCGCCAGGCTCCAGCTCACGTCGTGGACGCGCGTCGAGGGCGCGGTCCGCGCGCGGAGCGCGTGCCGGAGCTCCTCCTTGCGTGCGGCGCGCTCGCGACGTCCCGGCGGCCGCCCGTGCTCCTTCGCGTGCGCGGCCGCCCAGCGGTCGAGCTCGGCCCGGAGCGCCGCCGCGGGGACGCGCAGCGTGTCGACGCGGTAGGCGAACAGGAGGCGATCCGCGTCGAGCGCGCCGCCCCCGAACGCCGTCCCGTCATGATCCTCGAGCTCGACGAAGCCGGCGGCGCGGTCCTCGCCGGAGCTCGCGGGGTCGAGCGGCTCGAAAGCGCGCCCGGAGAGCGCGCGCTGGGCGAAGCGTCGGGTGTCGGGCGGGAGCTTCTTGCGGCGGTCCGCCTGGAATCGGGCGAACGTCACGCCGCCGGCGAGGATGGGCATGGGGCGCGCACGATGGGCGACGGGGCGGGGTCGCGTCAAGCGGCGCGAGCGCGAGGGCCCGACGGCGACGTCAGCAGTCAGCCATCAGCCGTCAGCTGAAGACTGACGACTGAAGACTGACGACGGCGAAGGCCTCACGGCGCGCCGGCATTCCGCGCGCGCGGGCGCCACGCCTCGAGCACCGCCCGGATCCGGGGCAGCGCCGCCCGCGCGCTCTCGACGCCGGCGGCGATCGCCATCGCCTGGCGCTTGCGATCGAAGTCGATGAAACCGACCTCGGCGACGTCCGGCGTGAGCAGCACGTCCGCGTCGCGCCGCGCCGCCTCGACCTCGGCGTGCACGACGAGGTTCACCGAGCGCAGGATCACGTCCACGAAGTTCTTGGGGCGCGCCACGCCCGAGAGCGCCGTCACGTCCACGGCGATCACGACGTCCGCACCGAGGTCCCGCGCGACCTTGACGGGCAGGTTCTGCGCGAGGCCGCCGTCGACGAGCAGGCGCCCGTCGAGCGACACCGGCTCGAAGACCCCCGGGATCGCGCAGGAGGCGCGGACGGCGGGGGCCACGTCGCCCTGCCGGAGGACGACCAGCTCGCCGGTGTCGAGATCGGTGGCGATCGCCGCGAACGGGATCCGGAGCGCCTCGATCCGGTCGACGGCGACGTGGGTGCGCACGAAGCGCTCGAGCCGCTCCCCGGTCGCGAGCCCCTTGCCGAAGAGCGCCGGGGAGACGCCGAAGTCGAAGAAGTCCGAGCGCTCGAGGCCGCTCGCCGCGCGCTCGAGGCCGTCGGCGTTGGTATAGCCGGCATAGAGCGCGCCGACGAGGCTCCCGACGCTCGTCCCGACGATGAGCTCGACCGGAACGCCGGCGTCCTCGAGGACGCGGAGCACGCCGACGTGGGCGAAGCCGCGCGCACCGCCGCCGCCGAGCACGAGGGCCACCTTGGGCGGGACGCCGTCGACCGGCGCCGGCGGGACGTCCAGCGGCGGTGGAAGCGGCGGCGGCGTGGTCCGGCACGCGACGGCGAGCGTCACCAGCAGGGCCGACGCTGCGGTGAGGGGGCGGCGCATGGCGCGCATCATGCCCGCGAACGCGCGCGCCCTGTGGCTGCGCGCGCGCAGCGCCCCGCCGTGGGGTGGGCTCAGCGCCCCGTCCACCCGGGCGGCGGCGCCGCGTACGCCGTGTCCCGGCGGAACGGATCCGCCGTTCGCCTCAGCCACGCGTCGTCGCGCGCCGGGCGCAGGCCGTCCACGGGGATCCCGAGGGCGAGCAGCCCGGGCCGGTCGTCGTAGCGGAGCGTCAGCACCGCGTCCGGCCGCGGCCGCGCGCGCTCGAACGAGACGCGCTCCACGGGGGAGGTGCGCTCCTCGCCGAACTCGGTCCCGAGCCCGTGCCGCTCGGCGCGCCGCTCGGGCGCGGCGCTCGCGGCGGGCGCGCCGGGCTCGGCGCCGGCCCGCGGCGACGGCGCCGCGTCCGCGCCGCGGAGGCGCTCGGCGTCGTAGGCGAGCTCCGGCGCGCGCTCCGGGAAGATCGCCACGCCGATCACCCCGACGTCGCGGGCGTCGCCCATCCGCGCCGCGTACGACCGCGGGACGCTCGCGAACCGGAACGCGGCGACGGCGGCGTCGCTCAGCCGGAAGCCGTCGATCGCGATGCTGCCGTACGGCTGGAGGATGTAGCCGTGCTTCTCGAGGCGCGACGGGCGGCCGTCGACGACGTCGCGACCGTCGACCGAGACCACCACCTCGACGCGCTCGCCGGAGCCATTCCGGACGCGCACGGCGTAGCGCGCGCCGAGCGCGCCGAGGACGAACGTCCGCCCCTTGTGCTCGAATGTGGGAAGCGGCGCGCCTGCGCCGTCGACGAGGTCCACGGCGTACGGGCCCCACCGCGCGGGAGCCTCCGGAGTCTTCGCCCCCGCCGGTGACGGGCGGGCGCAGGCGACTGCGAGGGTGACGGACAGGACGAGAGCTCGGGTGTGCATGGACGGCCTCCTTGCCCGCCTGAACGCGCCGACGCTCCGGAGGATCTGCGGCGCGAGGCGGGCCGGCGCGGCACGCGGCGTGGCGGCGACGCGCCACCCGGAGCGACACGCTCCCGTGGGTTGCCGAAAATCCTTCGATGTCTCGGGGCACTAGACGGGCCGCGTGCTGGTCCACAGCATGCAAACCCGAGAGGCATGACCGCCCGCACGCTCGGCTTCGCCTCCCTCGTCCCCGTGCTCCTCGCCGGCTGCGTCGCTACGACCACACAGACGCGCACATGGTCCGAGCCGGGCGCTGGCGAGTGGGCCCGCTACGGACGCGTGGAGTCGATCCGCGAGAACGTGCGTCGGACCGAGGGGAACCCGGCCGGCGGCGCCATCGCGGGCGCCGTGGTCGGCGGGCTGCTCGGGACCGTGATGAGCGGCGGGCACGCCGAAGGGACCGCGGCCGGCATGATCGGCGGCGCGGTCGTCGGCGCGACGGCGAGCCAGGGCGCTCCCGAGCAGCGCTGGTACGAGGTCTTCGTTCGGTTCCAGGACGGCGCGCTCGAGCGGTTCGTCTACGACGGCGCGGCGCCGTTCGGCGTCGGCGAGTCTGTCGCGCAGACGCCGCGCGGGCTCGAGCGGTGGTGAGCCCCTGCGAGGCGCACGAGGCCGTCGCCGAGGCGGGCACCCGCAGCGAGGGCGCGCCGAGGCGTACTTCTTCTGTACGCCGCAGGCGCGACCGAGCGAGGACGCCCGCCGCAGGCAGGCATCGTGCGCCGCGTCTACCAGGGCGCCGCCCGGTAGTCCTTGTAGAAAAGCCCGGCCTCGTGCCGGCCGGTCGCGAAGCCCTCGAGGATCGGCGCGACGATCCGCGCGGCGCCGTCCACTACGTCGAGCGGCGGTGAGAACGCGTGCTCCTCGACCTTGCGCGCCGCGAGGTGCGCCGGGTCCTCGTCGGTCACCCAGCCGGTGTCCACCGCGTTGAGGTGGATGCCGTCCTTCGCGTAGTCCGGCGCGCTCGTGCGGACGATCATGTTGAGCGCCGCCTTCGCCATGTTCGTGTGCGGGTGCCGGTCCGTCTTGTGCTCCCGGTAGAACTGCCCCTCCATCGCCGAGACCAGCACGACGTGCTTCGCCGCATCCGCGCTCGTCGCGGTGCCGGGCGGCGGCGTGCGGACGCGGAGCATGAGCGGCTTGAGCCGGGACGTCATGACGAACGGCGCCGTCGCGTTCACGAGCAGCACCTCGAGCAGCTCGAGCGTCGGCACCTCGTGGAGGGCGAGCCGCCACGAGTTGTGCGTGCGGAGATCCACCTGCTGGAGGTCCTGGTCGAGGACTCCCTTCGGGAAGAGCTCGAGCGCGCTCTTGCCGGGGAGGAGCAGGTCGGCGTCGCTCGCCGCCTGCGAGAGGAGCGCGGGCGAGGCCACGCCCGCGTGGCGCGTGCCGACGGACGCGCGGAGGTCCTCGTACTGCTCGAGCAGGGCGCGCTGCGCCGCGGGGACGTCGGCCCAGGGCGCGTGCTCGCGCTCGAGCAGGTGGCCGTAGAAGCCCGGCGGGCGGCGCACGGTCTGGCAGGCGTTGTGGAGCTGGAAGTCGAGGCGCGGCAGCGTCGCGTCGAGCCGGTGGCAGAGCAGCTCGACGCTCGGGGTGTGGCGG
>Ga0318494_10000549_pt1 | contig 13116 bp, 9 predicted proteins | sample GRESIP108b1f24_FD_203293 | JGI IMG/M metagenome (GOLD analysis project Ga0318494, IMG submission 203293) | Tropical soil microbial communities from Luquillo Experimental Forest, Puerto Rico - GRE.SIPMG.108b1f24 | ecosystem: Environmental > Terrestrial > Soil > Tropical forest > Bulk soil... | reverse complement strand
GGCTGACCGGTCGCAAACGCTGGATCACCAACTCCTGTGCTGCAGACATCATGACGGTTCTCTGCGTTGTCGATGGCGCCCAGGCGATGCTGCTCGTCGACATGCACGCCGACGGCGTCGCGGTCAGCGAGCCAGATCTCAAGATGGGCAACAGGCTGCAGCTGACCTCGGACGTCGAATTCACCGACGTCTTCGTTCCAGATGAACGCGTCATCGCCGAACCCGGACGGGGGCTCGCGGCCGCTCTGAAAAGCCTGTCGCTAGGCCGGATCGGAGTCGGCGCGATGGGCGTCGGGATGGGCCAGTGCGCCTTCGACCACGCCGTGGCTCACATGCGTAGCCGCAGCGCTTTCGGGGCGAAGCTCGGCTCGTTTCAGCACTGGCAGTTCCGCTTCGCCGAGCACGCGATCGCGCTGGAGAATGCCCGGTCGCTCTATCAGAAGGCCGCCCGCAAGTCCGACGAGCGCGACGCACCGGAGCCAGAGGCCGCGATGGCCAAGGTGAGCGGTAGCAGGGTCGCTGTCGACATCGCGCGGGACGCAATCCAGGTCCATGGTGGCTACGGGTTTGTGCGGCAACTTACCGCCGACGGCCGAATCAATCATCTCGAGTCGATCTGGCGTGACAGCAAGGTCGGCGAAATCTACGAAGGCGCCAACGAGGTGCAACTGTGGAGCATCGCGCGAGTCGCGCTGGGGCGCGATGTCACGGGCTGACGTTTGGGCCGATCGCCGTGGCCGATCCGCAGGGCCAAGTCGTCGGATCTGCCGATAATCACATCGATGCGGGCGGATTGAGCCATGTTTCGGACTGACAGGGTCGCCGCCCTGCGGCGCGAACGGGCGGAATTGATCCGCTTCTGCCGCGATCTCGACGACGCCCAGTGGAGAACACCAAGTAGGGCAGCGGGCTGGCGAGTGCAAGACGTCGTCGCGCATATGGGCTCGGCGTGTCACTCGATGTTCACTCTCGCATCGCTAAAAATTCTGCGTAGCACCAACGTTGAACGCACCAACGATGCCTTCGTCGACGCCCGCCGCGCCTGGACACCGACTCGGACGCTCGCCGAGTATGAACTCTGGAGCCGCGTTCTGATCATCGCGGCCGGGACGATCTCCCGGACACCCCTGGCGGGTCTGAACGTGCCGCTGGCGGAATTGGGCAAGTTCCCGGCCGGCCTCCTGCTCGCCGGCGCGATGACATTCGATCAGCACACGCATTTGCGCCGATATCGCACCAGCACTTGGCCTGCCGACACCCGACACCGATGGCAACCGGATGGCGGTAGTGCTTGAGTGGATGTTTGCGGTGCTGACTAACCAGCTGCTGGTGACTCGGCCCGCGTGGCTCGAGCGCCCCGTGGGCATTACGCTGCGCGGGCCGGGCGGAGGAAGTTGGGTCGTTGACGCAAGCGGTGCGGCTCAAGGTCGCGCGGACGCCGGTGCCGCCCATATCGTCGGGGTCGCGGCAGAGTTTCCGGAGTGGGGAACGAAGCGGGTCGACTGGCGTAGCAGGGACGTAACCGTCAACGGTGACGCTGACTACGGTGCCCGATTTCTTGACGCGGTGAACATCGTATGAAGGGCCACGACTATGTAGTCATCGGTGCCGGTTCGGCGGGCTGCGCGGTGGCGGGCCGCTTGTCGGCCGATTCTTCACGCAGCGTGCTGCTGCTCGAAGCCGGAGGATCCGATCTGCGGCTCAGTGTGCGGGCTCCGCTTGCCTTCGGCAGCCAATTCGGTGGCGCGACCGACTGGAAGTTACAGACAGAACCAGAACCCGGATGCGCCAACCGCCGCATGGAGCAGCCGCGCGGCAAGGTAATTGGCGGCACCAGTTCGATGAACGCGATGGTCTGGGTACGTGGCAGCCGACACGACTACGACGGCTGGGGAGTACCCGGGTGGACATGGGAGGACGTCGAACCGGTATTTCGCAGGATCGAATCCGGGCCCATTCACGTCACCAGAGTGGCGGAGCCGGACGAGCTGGCCCGACGATTCGTCGCCGCCGCCCGCGCAACCGGGGTAGCAAGTAACGATGACCTCAGTGGCCCGGATCTCGACGGTGCGGCGATTTCCCCGGTAACGGTGTGGCGCGGTCGACGTTGGAGCGCTGCGCGCGCGTACCTGGATCCGGCGCGACGCCGCAAGAATCTCACGGTGCTGACGGGCGCGCTCGTCCGCCGGGTGGTGATCCGAGACGGCGGCGCTGTCGGCGTCGAGTACGAGCACCGCGGGCGGCAGCGCTACGCACCTGCCCGGTCCGAAATCGTGCTCAGCGCAGGAGCTTTCGGTTCTCCGCATTTGTTGCAGCTTTCCGGGATCGGGCCCGCGGCGCACTTGCGCGACATCGGTATCACGCCACTGGTCGACAGTCCGCGTGTCGGTGCGGGCCTCGCCGACCATCTGAGCACATTCATGAACTGGGAGCTCGCGCCCGGCTTCACCGGCTTGGCCGACGCCCAGCACCCCAAGTGGTTGCTGCGCTGGTTGGTGTTCCGCAACGGCAAATTGACCAGCAACTACATGGAGGCCGTGGCCCACATACGCTCCGAACCCGGGCTTGCCGCGCCGGACTTTCAGCTGATTCACGGCCCCGCATACCTTTGGGAATACGGTCGCGCACAGCACCCCCGGCCCGCAATCGTAATCTTGCAGTCGCACTGGACCCCGCAAAGCCGGGGTACCGTACTTGCGCGGTCGGCCGATCCGCGAGTTCCACCGGCGATCCAGACCAATGGGCTCACCGCGGCGGCGGATATCGCGGCATTTCTACGGGCGATCCGGCGCACGCGAGAGATCGCCGCCACGGAGCCGCTGGCTTCGGCGCTTGGCGCAGAAATTCATCCTGGAACCGACGTGGTTTCCGACGCCGCACTTGAAAAGTGGATTCGCGAAACCGCCAATAGCACAGGTCATCCCGCGTGCAGTGCGGCCATGGGCACCGATCCGGACAGTGTGCTCGACGAGCGCCTGCGAGTGCGTGGTGTGAATGGTTTGCGCGCTGCTGACGCGTCGGCGCTTCCAGAGATTCCCCGTGCGAACACCAATGCGCCAGCCATTCTCGTCGGTGAACGTTGCGCCGACTTCATTACAGCGGCCGCCACATTGCCAACCTAAAGCCCGCGCATCTAACCCCGCCGGGCGGTACGGGCACGGCTTCACTTCGGCATGTGCGATCAACACGAGGAAGCGGACCTCGATGCAGATCCCAGTCGCCGATGCGGTGCTCAGCCTCCTCGGCCGCAACCCGGCCGGGCTCATCGGCGCCCTCGGTTTGACCAGCTGCGCGTCGAAGCGATGTGGCGCCAAGCCCTGTGCGACAAAGTCGATCACGGCCGAGCCGGCGCGACCGACAGCCACTGCCGGTAAGTCCGTGGCGTCGTCTCGCGGTGCTCTACCAATACGAGCACCGTGGACGGCTCAGTCCCGTAAGGTGCTCCAGTAAGCGCGCGCTGCGGGCAGCCACCGTGCGCGGAACTCCAGTAGCCGCGCCGCATGCTTGCGGCCGGACCATTCTGGGGCGATAACTGTCGGCAGGCGCGGGTCGACGGAGGGAAGCGGCTGGAGTTCGCCGTCGAGGGCCAGCAGGCACCGCAGCGTCTCCTCATCGGTACGGGGGCTGAGTTCGGAGAAGTGCCGTACGAGGTTCTCGTATCGGGCGCCAAGCGCTTCCAGATCCCACGAGCGTGTGATGAGATCCGTTTCCGCCAAGCCGATTCCGTTCGGCGTGCCAAAGAATGACACCGTGGAACCGCGCAGTCCCATCCGCTCGATTGCGCCCAGAATCCGCTCTCGCCGGTTGCAGTGCGGCGACACCCAGATCCCCGAGAGTGGGCTGCCGAAACCGCCCCACTCGAGCGTCCGGTACAGCCGGGGCCGAACCGCTCGCACTTCCTGTGGAATCGAAATCACCAGTACGAACCAGCGCCCGTCCCAAGAGGTGAACTCGGTGCCGAGTTCCTCGACGCGCCGGATGCCGTCGTCGATGAGTTCCCGACCGGAGCGGGTGAGGGACCACCGGGATACGCGTCCCTCACGGGCACCCGCGATCCATCCCGCCCGCGCACACCGGGACACAGCCTGCCGTGCGGCGTGGTGCGCGTAGCCGACCTCCTCGAGGACGCGGACAAGACCTGCCGTTGGGACGCGATCATCTACGGGATAGACCAAATCGCCGAGGGCATTGAGCAGTGTCGCCCGCGCACCGCCGGGCGCGACCCGCGGGGCCTGCCACCGCGTCGTGCCTTCGATCCGGGCCTCGGTCATGCCGAGCGATTGTGGCAGAACTGGGGCAGAGGGACCGTCGGTCGTTGTGTCGTCACTGTCCCGTGAAGCGCGGGTCCCGCCGCTCCTGAAAGGCTCGCCGTCCCTCGCGCCAGTCGTCGGTGGCGACAAGGGTTTGCTGGAGCTGGGCTTCGAGCTCGAGCTGCTCGGCCATGGCACGCAGAGACCAGGCACGTACGGCGGCCTTTGTGCCCGCATAAGCGCGCGTGGGCCCCGCGGCCAGGCGTCGGGCCAGGGCGGTCGCGTGAGAGCGGACCCCGTCGTCGTCGACGACGTGGCTCACCAGCCCCAGCCGGGCGCAGGTGTCGGCATCAATGGGATCGGCGAGCATCAGCAGCTCGGTGGCGCGGGCGCGGCCAACGGCGCTGGTGAGCAGCGCGGTTGCCCCGACGTCCGGCATCAGGCCGATCTTCGCGAAGCGGAACTGCAGATAGGCGCTGCGTGCCATGAGGGCAACATCGGCGGCCAGGGCAAGGCAGACCCCAGCGCCGATCGCCGGTCCCTGCACCGCGGCGATCACGGGCTGCGGTAGGTCCAGCAGGGCGAGAAAGGCCGGGTGGAACCGGCGCCGGAGGGTCGATTGGAGGTTGTCCCGACCGTCGGGCAGCACCGGGAATCCGGCCACCAGGTCCGCGCCCGCGCAGAATACCGGGCCCTCGCCGGCCAGGACGATGCTGCGGACGTCCTTCCGTGAGGCGACCGCGACGAACGCCTGTTCCATCCCCGCGCCGAGGGTGTCGTCCCACGCATTGCGCCTGGCCGGTCGGTCCAGGGTCACAGTCGCGACCGATTCTGATACAGAAACATTGACAGCATCACTAAATCTGTCCACATTCATGCCAGCAGTTTAGCGGACATCGAGACCCCCGCCCAAGGACTGAATTGGCAACACACGAGCCGGATTCAAATCCCTGCATGGTCGCCGGACTACCAGGCCGCTTCTTTGTAATCCGCATAAAGCCACCGCGGACGGCCTCGCAACCGTGCGCCACCAAGTCGAGTAGTCGCTACTCCTGCTCGGGCAAGGCGCTCGCCGTGACACTGGCAACGCAGCGACGCACGACGGCGGCGCAATCACAGTAAGGATGCGGAATGACCTCGAGCACCAATGCCCCCAACATCATCTGGTTCACCGACCCGGCCGGAACCGATATCGACAAAGTAGGCGGTAAGGGTGCGAACCTCGGCCGGCTGGCCAACGCCGGTTTCCCCGTTCCACCCGGCTTTGTCGTCGACACCGGCGCCTACCTGGCGCACATCGAGTCCATCAGGACCGACATCTCAGGGGCACTTGCCAAGATCAGCTACGACGACGCCGAGGCGCTGGAGAAGGCCGTCGAGCAGATCCGCGGATGGATCATCGCAGCCGGCATGCCGGCCAATATCGCTGCCGGGATAACGAACGCTTACGCGCAGCTTGGCGACGTCTACGTCGCGGTGCGCTCCTCTGGCACCGCTGAAGACCTCGAAGGCGCATCGTTCGCCGGCCTGCACGACACCTACCTCGACATCAAGGGCGCGGACGACGTCCTGGATGCGGTCAAGCGGGACTGGGCCAGCCTGTGGACAGCGCGGGCGGTGGCCTACCGCAAGAGTGGAGGGTTCACTGAGTTCCCGTCCATCGCGGTGGTAGTGCAGACCATGGTCGCGTCCGAGGTGTCCGGAGTGATGTTCACCGGCAACCCGCTGAACGCCGCGACCGACGAGATCATGCTCAACGCGAGTTGGGGTCTGGGCGAAGCCGTCGTCCAGGGCATCACCACTCCGGACGAATACATCATCTGGCACAAGAATTTCAAGGTGCTGGAAAAGACGTTGGGCAGCAAGGAGGTCGAGATTGTCCGCAACCCCGAGACCGGTCATGGCACGGTCCAGCGCGACGTGGACCCGGCACGGCGCGACGAGTTCACCCTCACCGACGAGGCGGCAGCCGAGCTGGCCGAGATCGGCGCCGGCGTCCAGGCGCTCTACGAAGGCTTCCCGCAAGATCTCGAGTGGGGTTACGCGGACGGCCAGTTCTACGTGCTGCAGGCCCGCCCGGTGACCGGTGTGGAATTCTCCTGGGACGCCGAGGTCACCGAGTCGGTTCAGGGCAACAGCGAGGCCGTGCCCTACGACAACATCTGGTCACGGGTGTTCCCGGAGGAGATGTGGACCGGCGCAATCAGCCCGCTGATGTTCTCCTGGCGTTGCTGGGGGCTCAACCAGTGCCACAGCGTGGGCGTGCACGCCTTCGGCTACCCCGACCAGGACTACACAACTCGGCGGCTGTGGAAGTACCACAAGGGTGTGTCGTACTACAACGTCGAAGCCGACCGGCAGCGCATCAAGGAGTCGATCCCGCCCCAGCTCCGACAAGGAATGCTGCACAAGGTCCCGACGATGTGGCACGCGGAAGTGCTCAACGCGCCATTCGACTGGGGCCGCTATCTCAACATGTTCCACAAGGTCGAGACAGAGCGGCCGGACATGGGCTTCAACTGGTGGCGGTACCTGGACCGAGACTTCATCAAGAACGCCGAGTACCGCGAGGCCACCAGGCCGCGCACCGTGGCCGAGCGTGAAGCCATGTCTGACGAGGAGCTCAAGGCCCATCTCGCCGACGTGATCCGGCTGGAAATCTCGTCCTATGACCCGCCGTGGAACGGCCTGCTCTGGTACATGGGCGAGTCGATGGGCTGGATCGGTTGGATCTGCGCGAACTGGTATACCGGTGGCCGCGAGAACATATTCGTGGATCTCATCACCGGTACCCGCCGGGAGAACATAGTCGGCGAGGAGACGCACGCCGCGTGGGAGCTCGCCGACATGATCGGCCAATCGCCGGAGCTGCGGTCGCTGCTGGAGAAGTACCCGGACGCGCGGTTCTTCGAGTATCTCGACCAGTGCATCGAGGGTCCGGCCTTCCGTGAGGCGTACGACCAATACGTCGCCGAACGCGGCTGGCGGGGCCACCCGGACCGAGACATCTACTTCGATCGCCGCGGCGACAACGTGATGGTTGACCTGGCGGCCTGGCCGGGGATGCTCGACGAGCCGGACCCGCGGATCAAGGAGCTGGCGACGCGCGAAAAGCTCGAAGAGTCCATCGCGCACGTTCACGAGAACCTCCTGTCGCAAGAGAACGGCGTCTTCAAGGCCCAGCTGTTCGCCGCCCTGATCGACTTCACGCACCGCTCGCTGGAGTACCGGGACAACGAGCGTGAGGTCATGGACTGGTCGACGTACGACATCAAGCTCTGCTTCGAGGAGGTCGGGCGCCGCTGCGTCGGGCGCGGGGGCCTGAAGGAGATGAAGGAGTGCTATTTCCTGACCATGGAGGAGCTCTACGCCGTCCTGGCCGGCACGGAGAACAAACGGCTCACCCGGGCCAAGATCGACGGACGCCGCAAGAATTTCGACGCCATCAACAGCGGCGCGAAGGATCCGGTGCCGTTCATCCAGCGGAGCCGGCCCTCGCCGATCGACGAGCCGGAGATCTCGGGTGATGGGGTCTTCGAGGGCAAGGGCACCAGCGCCGGCAAGGTCACCGGTACCGCGCGGGTGGTGCATGAGCTCAACCAGATCGGCCGGGTGCAGAAAGGCGACATCCTGATCGTGCACGCCACCGATCCAGGCTGGATGCCGGTGTTCAGCCGTATCCACGGCATCGTGCTCGAGAGTGGCGGCCTCATCAGCCACGGGGCGATCATCGCCCGCGAGTTCGGCCTGCCCGGCGCGCAGCTGCCCGGCGCGCGCCGGCTCATCCCGGACGGCGCGACGATCACCCTCAACGGCGACACAGGGATCGTCCAGGTCCACAGTGATCACGAGTCGGCGGAGGAGATCGAGACGATGGCCGCCCAGGTCGACGCGATGGAAGAGGAAGCGCCGGCGCACCACCACACGGTCGCCGTCTTCTGACCTGTGATCGCAGCTGGTTGGGCAAGTGACGACCCTGGCCAACGGGCCAGGGTCGTCACTGTGACCGGTCTTACACTAAGGCCATGCGCGCGGAGTGGCCCCTGGTCGGCCGGGACGCGGAACTGTGCACGCTCAAGCACAGCCTGGTCGACCGCCGGCGAGGCGTCGTACTCGCCGGGCCGGTAGGCGTTGGCAAGAGTCGACTCTGCATCGAAGCGCTCGAGATGTGTCGGAAGGCAGGTTTCGCCGTCGCGCGGGTCACGGCGACTCGTTCCAGCGCCGAGATCCCTCTCGGCGTCTTCGCCCCGCTGCTGCCCACCACCCCCGAGCCGCACCAGGGGCGCATCGACGAAAAGTTGCATTTGCTTCAGCGTTGCACCGAGGAGCTGACCAGTCGTGCCGTAGGAAAGCCGCTTGTGTTGGGAGTCGACGATGCCCACTTGCTTGACGACATGTCGGCGACACTGGTCCACCAGCTGGCCGAGTCCAACGCAGCGATCGTCGTGGTCACGGTGCGCATCAGCGAGGCTGGGCCGGACCCCGTTGTGGCGCTATGGAAGGACGGGCTGAGCGAGCGAATCGAGGTCACCGGCCTCGGCGCCGAAGCTGTCGCCCAAGTCTTGACCGACGCTCTCGGCGCACCGATCGACGAGGCAGCCCTGGCGGAACTGACGGCGCACTCTCGGGGCAACACGCTGTTTTTGCGTGAGCTGGTTGGCGGCGCCGTCGCTGAGGGCGTGCTGCGTAACGAGGACGGCCTGTGGCGGATCGTGGGCGAGCTACACCCCACGGATCGGCTGGTGGAATTGGTCGAGGCGCGGCTGGAGGGACTGAGCGTCGATGAGCGTGAGCTCTTAGAGGTGGTCGCGTTCGGCGAACCCCTCGGCACAGCCGAACTGGCCGTGATCGGCGAGCTGGCAGTGGCGGAGGCGCTGGAGCGTAAGGGGCTGCTCAAGAGCGCACAGGAAGGATCGCGACTCGTCGTCAGACTCGAACATCCGATCTACGGTGACGTGCTGCGACAGCGGGTCCCGGCGTTGCGGGCCCGCACAATCGCGCGGTCACTCGCAGAGTCCGTCGAGGCGGCCGGAATTCGGCGTCCCGGGGACCTGCTGCGAATCGCCACCTGGCGTCTCGCCGGGGGTGGCGCAGATCCGAGGCTTATGTACGACGCGGCTGTCGCCGCGCGCTGGCGTTACGATTTCCCGCTCGCCGAACGGCTGGCGAGAGCCGCGGTCGACGCCGGCGGGGGTTTCGAGCCTGCCCTGCTCGCGGCCCAACTGGCCAGTCTTCAGGGGCGGCCGGAGCAAGCGGATACGGAGCTGTCGGCACTTGCCGGTGCGATGCAGGACGAAGACCAGGCGGCTTTGATCGCGCTGATCCGGCTGGACAACCGGGTGATATACGCGGGCACGATCGACGACGGCCTCAACATCGCCGACGAGGCCGAGCTAACCCTCACCGGAGGCGAAGTGCGCGATGAGATAGCCGCGCGCCGCGCCGCACTGCTGCTCGCCAAAGAAGGCCCCCGACGTGCCGTGTCGGCCCTGCAGCCCATCCTGGATCGCGCAGGTGGGAGGGCCTTGGCCTGGGCGTGCATGCCCGGTTCGTACAGCCTGGCCCGGTTGGGTCGCATCGATGAGGCGCTCGAGGTGGCCAGGCGGGGCTTGCGGACACACTCGGCCCTGGACACCAATATCGACTGGTACCCGTGGATGCATGCGTTCTATGAGGCCGAAGCGTTGGCGCACGCCGGGCGGTTCCGGGAGGCAGAGGACGTCGCCGTCGCCCAATATCGGTCGGGCGTGCAGGCGCGCTCGTTGGAGGCCCAGGCGATCTTCAGCTGGCAGCTTGCCAAGACCGTGGCCGATCGCGGACACGTCGACGAAGCGATCCGGCTCACACGCCGGGCTGTTTCGATCTATCGGGAACTCGCCCGTCCGCAGTTCATCGCCTTTTGCCTGATTTATCAGGCGCAGGCGTTGGCGATGGCCCGCCGACCCGCCGAGGGCGAGCACGCAATGGCGTCCCTCGAGAGATTGGGCGTCGGGCCCTCGTACTTCATGGGCGTCGATCTGTTGCAGGCCAGGGCATGGCTCGCGGCCGCGAAGGGCGACATGCGGGAAGCGCGGGACACGTTTCTGAGCGCCGGCGCGGACGGCGAGCGGATCGGCGACCTCGTCGGCGCGCTGGCGGCCCTGCATGGTGCCGCGCGCATCGGCTACCCCAAGGACGTGGCGCCGCGCATCGCCGACCTCGCCGCACGCGTCGAGGGTGTACTGGCCATGGCGCGTTGCGCGCACGTGGAAGCCCTTGTCGCGGTTGACGCCGAGGCGTTGCAGAACGTGTCGACCGACTTTGAGGCAATGGGAGCTTTGCTGCTGGCGGCAGAATCTGCAGCCGACGCCGCGGTGGCCTGGGAACGGCGCGGTGACCAGCGGCGGAAGGCGTCAGCTCGACAGCGCGCCGCGTGGTTGTCGGAACAATGCCCCGGCGCTCAGACGCCGGCGCTGCTGCCGACGGAGTCACGGGCCCGCCTGACACCTGCCGAGCGGGAGGCGGCGCTGCTCGCGGCCTCGGGGCAGTCCAACCGGGAGATCGCCCGGCAACTGGTGGTATCGGTGCGGACTGTGGAGAACCGCCTGCAACATGTCTACGGGAAGCTTGGCGTCAGCAGCCGGTCGGCCCTGGCCGACGCGTTGATCACGGCTGGCGAGCAGGCGGCCAACTGATCCGCCCGACTCGTCAAAGGAGTAGCGCCTACTCCTGACAGGACGGATCCGCCATTCCTAGCGTGGGGATATCGATTCGCCTGCCTGGGAGGCTCAGTGGTGACAGTTGGGTTAGACAACCACCGTCAGCGCCCGCACGTCTGGCTGCCCCCGGTCGGTCGGGCGCGGCCCTGGTCCCGGCCCGAACTCCTGTTGACGCCGTCGGCCGGCTTCACCTTCGGGCTGCTCTCCGACCGCACCGGGCTGGCTCGCCCCGGTGTGTTCCAGCGGGCGATCGAGGTACTGAACTGGCTGCGGCCCGATTTCGTGGTGCAGATCGGTGACCTGATCGAGGGGTACGTAACCGACGAGCGTGAGATCAGCGCGCAATGGGACGAGGTGGATGCCATTCTCGCCCGGCTCGATGTGCCGCTGTTCCGGGTTGTCGGCAATCACGACGTCAGCAACGAGGCCATGCGATCGGAGTGGGTACGTCGGCACGGCCTTCTGCACTACCACTTCCGATACGACGACGTGCTCTTCTTACTGCTCAATACCAGCGACCCGCCGCAAGATCTGACGGAGTTCGGCGGTAAGGGCGACCACGAGCTCACTCCCGAGCGACTGGCCGAACTGCATGCGCTTCGCCAATCCGACCCGGACGCGCTTCGCAAGCAGTTCGAGGCCATGGCGGACTGGGACTCCACGATGCCGGCGGCGATCTCGGAGGAGCAGGTGAACTACTTTGAGGGGGTTTTGGCCGAACACCGTGACGTGCGGTGGACGGTCGTATGCATGCACATCCCCGCCTGGCAGGGTGACGGGCATCCGGCATTAGACCGGCTCCGCGCTGCCCTGGCCGATCGCCCGTACACGATGTTTGCCGGACACATCCACAACTATCGGCGCGAAGTCATCGGCGGCCGCGACCACATCAGGCTCGGACCCACCGGCGGGGCGTGGGTTCGCACCGGTGATCGTGGCAACTTCGACCACGTCAGTCTCGTCCGCACGGGGCTGGGTGAGCCAAGCATTGCCAACGTCGTCCTCGACGGCGTCTTGGGTGTCGACGGTGGGATATACCCGCCGCGCCCTCGACCAGTCGCGCGGCACGCCCCCACTCCCCAGCACTACGTTCGATACCGCGATTCCTATGAGAGGCAGGCCATGACCACCATCCGGCAGCTGACACAGTTCACTCCCGACGACGACCTGCTGCACGACGAAGTCTCCGCATCCGGCCTCTACGCGCGGGAGAGCTTGCTGCTCACCGCGCCAATCCCGGACGAGCAGCTGCTCATTTTCCTTTACGCGTGGCGGGAGGGCGGCACCAAGTGGGGCAGGTTCGTCTTCATAGCCGGCGCGGACATGAACAGCCCACTTTTCCTGTCCCACGCCGACGACACTGACTACTCGGGTGAGAACTTGCGCGACTTCACAGTGGGCGGCCTGCACTGGCGCCAGCCGAAGCCGCTTACGACCGCCGAGGTGGAGTTCCACGCCGGGCGAGTAGAGCTCGCGTTGAGGTTCGAGGGCATCCACGCCCCGTTCAGTTGGCACGACAACGCCGACGGCTGCCCAGACTGGGCAGCGCACAACAGGTTCGAGCAGTCGGGACTGACTCGGGGAAGTTTGACGCTCGGTGATCGGCACGTCGAGTTCACCGGAGTGGGCCATCGCGACCACTCCTGGGGCAGCCGCAACTGGAACATGCTGCAGCATTGGAAGTGGATCAACGCGGCGACACCGGACGGGGCCAGTTCACTGCACGCCATGATCATGTGGGTGAAGGGCGAGACGCTTATCAACGGTTACCTGAACTTCAATGGACAGGTCTCTCCCATCGTGTCGGCTGAGGCGTCGGCCGACCTCGACGACAACATGGTCCACCGTGCGGCTCGTGGCCGATTCGTCGATGAGCAGGGCCGGGAGATGACGTTTGAGTCGCGGTATTCCGCGGGGTGGTCCATGCCGATCCAACATCTGCTTTTGAACGAGATCGGAATGGCCGCCACCCTCAATGGCGCGCCGGCGGTGGCTCACGTCGAGTTGGGCTGGCCGACGGACTACGTCCGGAACCTCGCCCCACTCCATCGTTGACGTCCTGGCCGCCGCGACTCGTAAACCGCTGTGCGACAACGCCCCCGACTCACCCTCAGTGGTCGCCGCAAGGCCGCGCAAGCGCGGTGGCAGCAGAGGGATCCCTGTAGCCA
>Ga0318494_10000548_pt1 | contig 13118 bp, 11 predicted proteins | sample GRESIP108b1f24_FD_203293 | JGI IMG/M metagenome (GOLD analysis project Ga0318494, IMG submission 203293) | Tropical soil microbial communities from Luquillo Experimental Forest, Puerto Rico - GRE.SIPMG.108b1f24 | ecosystem: Environmental > Terrestrial > Soil > Tropical forest > Bulk soil... | reverse complement strand
CGATGTCCACCAGGGAGCCGAGCAGGGCCCCGATGGTGCCGCCGGCCAGCTCGAAGAGCGCGGCGATGACCGCCGCGGCCAGGTAGATGACGAATGCGATGGCGAGCAGGTGCCTGGCGTGCGCCTTATACATCTGCCATGCTTCACCGAGAACGCCGGACAGTGGATTCATGGCGGTGATGGTACAGCGAAAAACCCGGCCGTTGGGGGATCGGACGGGGCCTAATCGCCGGCTCGTATCAGGTATTCCCGTCACGTAAGGGCATCGTTTACCACGCCACTCCCGCCTGGAGGGGTAGCCGGAGCACCGCCCCCACGTCCCGGCGTGCGCGGGGTGTATTTCGCCCATGCGAAGATGACCCGATATCGGCGCCATTCCTTGATCGGCCGCCGGACAGGCGGGAGGTACCGCGCCGGCTGCGCGGCCGGGCGCGGCGAGCCCTAGGGTAGCGTGCCGGTTGTGACGCAGCCGGGTGACGATGCGGCGACGGCGGTGGCGGGGACCTACCGGGCGTTCGCCCGGCTGGAGGCGCGGGGCCGGTCGGCGGCCTACGAGACGCTGGCCGAGGCGGTCGCCGACGACGCGGCGCTGGTCGGCTTCATCGCGTCGCTGCCGCCGGAGAAGCGCCAGCCGAACCTGCTGTTCGCGGCGGCACGCTACCTGCTCGGCGCCCCGGCCGCCATCGGGCCGCTGCGCGAGCTGGCCAGCCAGTCCCGGACCGAACTGACCCAGCTGATCCTGACCCGGCGCACGCAGACCAACGAGCCTGCTCGCTGCGCGGTCCTGCTGCCGGCCCTGGCCCAGCTGCCGCAGCCGCTGGCGCTGATCGAGGCCGGCGCCAGCGCCGGGCTCAACTTGCTGGTCGACCGCTACTCCTACGACTACGCCGGGCACCGGCTGGCGGGCCTGGACCCGGACGCTCCGGTCCTGCGCTGCGAGCCGCGCGGGCCGGTGCCGCTCCCGGCCCGGATCCCCGCCATCAGCTGGCGCGCCGGGCTCGACCTCAACCCGCTGGACGTGACCCGCGAGGATGACGTCCGCTGGCTGTCCTGCCTGGTCTGGCCCGGGGAAGGTGACCGCGCGCAGCGGCTCGCGGCGGCCATCGCCTCGGCCCGCCGCCACCCGCCCGCCGTGCACCGCGGTGACATGCTCACCGACCTGCCTGCCCTGGCCGCCCGGGCCCCGGCGGACGCCACGCTGGTCATCTACCACACCTCGGCGCTGTGGTACGTCCCGGCAGAGCAGCGGGAGCAGTTCGCCGGCACCGCCCGCGGCCTCGGCGCCACCTGGCTGGCCAGCGAGCCGCCCGGTGTCGTGCCGGGCACCGAAGGCCCGGCCCGGGACGGGCAGACTTGCGTCCTGGCCCGTGACGGCCGGTGCATCGCCGTGACCGAAAGCCACGGGACGTGGCTGCGATGGCTGCCCTGACCGCGGAGCGGCGCCGATGACGGATATGTGGACGTGCCCGTCGTGCGGGCGGAGCTTCGCCAACCGGAACCAGTCCCACACCTGCGCCGCCCTGGGCGACCTCGACCGGCACTTCGCCCGGGCCAGCCCGCAGGTCCGGGCCACCTTTGACGCGGTGCTGGCCTGCGTCCGTGCCATCGGTCCCGTCCAGGTGCTGGCGGAGAAGACGCGCATCGCCTTGCAGGTCCGGATGAGCTTCGCGGCGTTCACGCCCCGCCGCGACTGGCTGAACGGCCACCTGGTGCTGGCCCGGCGGATCGACAGCCCCCGTTTCCTGCGCATCGACACGTTCTCCCCGCGCAACGTGGTGCACGTGTTCCGGCTGTCCCGGCCGGACGAGGTGGACGCCGAGTTCGCCGGGTGGCTGGCCGAGGCCTACCGGGTCGGTGCCCAGGAGCATCTGCGGCGCTGAGCACGCCAGTCACTTGATTTACTTGATTTACTTGATTTACTTGATGGCGACCGCGTTGGCGGGCGAGCCGATCCCGCCGGGCGCGTTCAGCGGCGCGCTGACCAGGAACATCTCGTAGATGCCGTCGGCGGCGCAGTCGCCGGCCAGGTCGCTCAGCCACCACAGCTCGCCCAGCGCCATCCCGAACTGGCCGATGAGCATGTTGTGCAGGAAGCCGAACGGGCGTGCCTCCGCGCTCATGTCGGCGGGGAAGACCTCGACGCCGTAGGTGTCCGAGGCGATGGCCGCCGCATGGCTGTTCCACAGGTACTCGCAGACCGCCTCGCTGTGCTCGATGCCGGGCGTGGCGGGGTTGCCGTGCAGCTGGAATTTCACCCGGCTGGGCTGTCCGACGTACCAGGCGGCGAAGCCAGTGTGCAGCAGGATGACGTCACCGGGCGCGAACTCGACGCCCGCCCGGCGGCGGGCCAGCTCGAGGCCGTCCACGCCGATGGCGGAGCTGCCGCCGGGATGGTAGGGCAGCCCGGCCTCCCGCATCGCCCGCTCGACGTCGAGCAGGACCGCGCGCCCGGCCAGGCCGTGCCGGGCCCAGTGGTCGATGGTGTTCCTGGTGCCGGCCAGCACCTCCCGCTCGGTGACGCCGTTGTACATCTGGTCCGGCGCGTAGCCGACGTGCGCGAGCGAGTCCCACTGGCTCGACGCCTGCGGGTAGAAGTTGTCGTAGACGTCGTCGAAGCCGACCGTGCCGGGTTGGTGCAGGATGCGGTGCCGCGGCGCGCCGCGGAACATCGCCAGCGTCGGCGAGACGCTGCCGAGCGGCATGTCCAGGCAGAAGATCAGGCCCCGCCGGACCAGCCGGGCGGCCGCCGCGACCCGCTCCGGCGTCATCAGGTTGACCAGGCCGAGATTGTCCCCGGCGCCGAACAGCCCCCACCCGGAGCGGCCGCCGTGCGGGGCGGGCGGCAGGTCGGCATAGTCCGGCAGCTCGGTCATCGCGCACCTTTCGCTCGGCGTCCGTCCCCTCATATCATCGCCAGGCGCGCGCCCGGGCTGAAATGCCGGGGATCTGAGGTACTGCCGATTCCGCGGGGGTTCGCTAAGGTGCTCACGTAGCGGCTGATCCCACTCGCGAGGACGGTGGCCCGATGGCACTGACCACTCAGACGATGACTGACGAGCAGCGCAAGTCGGTTGCGCTCGAGTACCTGAAGGCCTTCGACAACGGCGGCGTCACCTCGACCGGAGGCAGCGTCCTGGATCTGTTCGCCTCGGATGCGCAGGTCTACTTCCCCAAGTGGGGGCTGGCCAACGGCACGAAGGAGATCGGCAAGTTTTTCGGCGACGTCGGCGCGACGATCACCTCCATCGTCCACGACTACTCCCACTTCAACTGGGTGATCTCGGGTGACATGGTGGTGTGCGAGGGCACCAGTCACGGCGAGCACCGGGACGGCCCCTGGCGGGCCGGGGTCCCCGAGTGGGCGGCCGGCCGGTGGTGCGACGTCTTCGAGATCCGCGACTGGAAGATCCAGCGCTGCTTCATCTACCTAGACCCCGACTACGCGGCCAAGGACACCGAACGGTACCCCTGGCTCCCCCGGGCCTGACGGCCGCGGTCTAGCGGTACACGGCGATCTCGTCGGCGAGCACGGCCGCGGCGGCACCGTCGCCCTCGTGGCCCAGGGCGGCGCCGTGCAGCAGCGAACGGAGGGCGAGTTCCCTCATCCCGGACCTCGACGCCAGGTTCCGCATCTGCTCAACCCAGACCCCGGTGTCCGGATGGCCGTGTCGCCGGCCGAGCTCGCACTGCGCGTCGAGAATGTAGCCGTCCAGCCAGAGATAGGGTTCGGCCAGCCGGCCGGAGCGGGCCCGGGCGTCGGCCAGCAGCGCGAAGGCCCGTTCGGTGTCGCCCGCCGCCTCGGCCACCAGGGCCAGGCCACGGGCGGACATCGCCTCCCAGCACGGGTCGCCGAGCTGGCACGCCCTGGCGAAGGCATGCTGCAGGAGCCCGGCCGCTCCGGCCTGGTCGCTCCGGGCCAGCTGGACCTCACCGCGCAGCGCCTGGGGCCAGGGCAGGAACGCCAGCCAGTGGTCCTGCTCAGCCAGCTTGATCGACTCGTCGAGCTGCCCGGCGGCCGCGTCCAGCGCGCCGCGGAACAGGCTGATCCGGCCCAGCATGGACAGCGCGTACGCCTGCCATCGCGGCTCCCCGGCCGCCCGGGACAGCGTGATGGCCTGCTCCAGGAGGCCGACCGCGCGCCGGTAGCTGGCGCGGTCGCTTTCCACCGAGCCCAGGTAGGTCATGGCCTTCGCCTCCACCGAGGGTGAGCCGCTGGCGTACTCCAGGGCGTCGGTGAGCCAGAGCTCGGCCCGGTCGTAGCGGCCGCGCAGGAAGTCCACGTACCCGAGTTCGGCCCGCGCCTGGGCCACGGCGTCATGAAGGCCGTTGGTCAGCGCGATCTCGTCGGCTTCGTGCAGGGCGGCCAGGCCCTCCTCGTCCAGGCCGCCGAGCGCGTGGACCAGCGCGTGGGCCGTCACGAGCCGTGAACTGACCCGCAGCCGCGTGGCGCCCGCGCCGTCGGCCAGCCTCGCCGCGGTCCGCAGCGACTGTACCCCGGCCTCGAGGACGCCGGCCGACACCGCGGCCGACCCGGCTTCGATGATCGCCTCGATCGTCGCGTCGCCGGCGACCTCGCCGGGTGCGTACCGGGGCTGGCGGATCGCCGCCTGGACCGCCGGCCCTGGTGCCACGCCGAGTCCGTCGCCGAGAGCCTCGGCGAACGCGGTGAACTGCTTCGCCGCGGCGTCGTCATCGCCCGCCATCCGGTACAGCCGGATCAGCAGGGCCTGATGGTTCTCATCGAGCGGGCTCATCGCGGCGGCGCGGACGGCGTAGCCGATGGCCGCCTCGAGCGCCCCCCGCGCCATCGACCCCAGGGCGGCCTCGTGCAAGATCGCCTCGGACGCGGCGGCTGCGCGCCGCTGCTGAGCGAGCAGCCACGTCTCGAAGGCCGCCGCGCCCTTGACGGTCATGCCCTCGAGCAGGTCCGCCCCCAGCCCCGGCAGGCCGACGGCATCCATCCAGGTCCCCTTGGTCACCACCTGAACGTCAACCACCGCACCGGCCGGAAGCCGGAGCACCACCGGGTCACCGTCGACCGACCCGTCGTCACCCAGCGCGCGCCGGATCTCGGACAGGCCCCACCGCAGCGCCCGGACGGGATCATCGGCCCCGCCGAACAGCAAGGGAGCGAGCTGGCTGCGGGCCGGCGGGCGCTCGCTCAGGATCAGGTACGCCAGGAGCCCCCAGCTCTTGCGGCTCCGGAACCTGTACGCGCCCGCCGGCCCCAGCGTGATACGCGGGCGGCCAAGGAGCTGGATGGTGGTGCTCATCGTCTCCGAATGGTCCCATGGCCCCGACCACGAGACCATCCGCGGGATCACGGCCGAACGGGCCGGCGGTCCGCCCTCCCGCCGGCCCGCGCCGGATCGGGAACCCGGCCGGCCCGCCAGGACAGCTCCCGCATCAGGACCTGCTCGTCGTGGATGGCTCGCAGCCCGCCGGCGTATCGGCTCGTTGTCATCGATATGACCTCGTACCTGTGGTCCCGGCTCCCGCTAGGCGTGCTCGGTCACGGGATAGATCTCGTCGGCGACGAGCCCGTGGGCCTCCCGGTGCACCGTGTTCGCGGCCTCCGCGTCCGGCGCGTCCACCAGGCAGAAGATCTTCCCGGCCTCCTCGTCCACCCAGTAGCGCAGGTAGTTCACCCCGTACGGTCGCTGGGTGGCCAGATCGGCCTCGTGAGCGCCGGCCACGTCGGCCGCCGACACTCCGCCCTCGACGCTGTGTACATCCATGAACAGTGGCATCTGCCGTTCCTCTCGGTCATGAGCGCGGCGCGTGATCGCCGCGGCTCTCGATGAAGCCACTGAACGCGGCGAGTGTTTGACGTGGTGTTTGACAGCCGCCGCTAGATGATTCACCCAGCCGGCGGGCGCCGCGGCGGGCGCGGAATCGGCCTTCACGGTCAGCTTGTTGTTGCACGCCCGCGCCGCATGCGCGAAAACCGGCACCAGTCACTCCGGTACCGTCCGTACCAGGGCGGACCGGAGCGGCGGGCGCGCATCACTCCGCTTGCTCGTCGACGAGGGTGATGGCCGCGATGCCGTCCCCGCCCGGACTTCCCTGGGCGGCCCCGCCGCCGCTCACGCCGTCGCCCAGGTAGGCGGCGATGACACGCGGGTCCTGGCGGACGGCGTCCGGCAGGCCCTCGGCGATCACCTGGCCGAACTCGAGCACGATCACGCGGTCGCAGATACCCAGCACCAGCCCCATGTCGTGCTCGATCAGCAGCATCGACTGGCCCTGATCGGCCAGCGTACGCAGCCGGGCGCCGAGTTCCTGACTCTCCCGCGTGTCGAGGCCGGCCGCGGGCTCGTCAAGGCACACCAGCCGGGGTTCGGCGGCCAGCGCGCGGGCGACGCCGATCAGTTTGCGTTGGCCCATGGAGAGATCAGCGGGCTTGGCCTCGGCCGCCCAGCCCATGCCGACCTGGTCCAGCGCCGTTTCGGCCGACCCGTGCCTGGACGCCACCATCAGGTTCTCCCGCACGTCCAGGTCGTCGAACAGCTCGGTACTCTGCCAGGTGCGTCCGAGCCCGCGGCGGGCGCGCTCGTAGGGCGGCAGCCCGCCGATGTCCGCCCCGGCCAGCTCGACGCGGCCGGTGCAGCGCACGAAGCCGGAGACCGCGTCCACCAGCGTGGTCTTGCCCGCCCCGTTCGGGCCGATCAGGCCGAGCAGCTCACCCTCGCGGACCTCCAGCGTGACGTCGCGCAGGGCGTGCACGCCACCGAACGCAACGGACAGGCCGGTGACGCTCAGCACGGCAGGGCGGCCGGCCGGGTCGGCACGCTCCGCACGCCCTGCTCCCTGCGCGCTGCGCTCGGGAACCGCGGCGGCCACGTCCGGCGCGCGGACCACGGATCGCTTGTGCGTACGCCGGTAGATATCACCGGCCACGCCCTCCGGGTTCTGCAGCAGGGTGAAGATCAGCAGTATGCCGCCGACCAGCAGGAACCAGTTCCCGTTGAGCCCGAACCACTTGTCGAGGGCGTACGGGATCAGCGCCTGCGCGGAGAGCAGGCCAGCGAACACCGCGCCGGAGATGAGCGTGATGCCGCCCGCGTAGGCGAACGCGATCAGGCTGAGCGCGGTTACCGCACCGAACCGGTCGGCGCTCACGGAGCCGAAGTTGTAGGCGTACAGCACCCCGGCCACGCCGGCGATGACCGCGGCGATGGTGAACGCGTACAGCTTCACCGTGCGCGGGTTGATCGCCGCGGCGGCGGCCGCGCGCTCGTTGGAGCGCACGGCGAGCATCCGCTGGCCGAGCGTGCCGCGGCGGATGAACCCCACCGCAACGCACAGCAGCACGCAGCAGATCAGGGCCACCCAGCCGAAGATCGGGCTCGGCAGGTTGCCGTCCACGCCGCGGAACGAGGCCCGCGGGCCGATGTCGGCGCCGAACCACTTCATCTCCGGCACCGGCGAGCCGGACAGGCCGCCGCCCCAGGTGGTGTTCACGAAGCCGAAGTTCTGGATCGCGACGGCGCCGGCCAAGGTGACGACGGACAGGCTCACGCCACGGACCCGCACCGCCGAGACCGCGGTGACCATGCCGATCACCACCGCGACCGCGATGCCAGCGAGCGCCGCGACCGGGAACGTGATGCCGAAGTTGACGGCCATGTGCGAGATCGTGAACCCGGCGGCGCCGGCCAGGGCGAGCTGGATGATCGAGATCTGGCCGACGAAACCGGTGATGACCACCAGCGACAGCGCCATGACCGCGCCGATCAGCGTGTTGATCAGCGCCTCGCGGAAGTCGAACGGGAAGATGATCAGCAGCACCGCGCCGACGAGGCCGCAGATCAGCGCCGTGCGCCACAGATGCCGGGGGCGTGGCGCCTCGGGCAGCCGCCGCTCGACCACCTCGCCGCGGCCGGGGATCCGCGAGCCGCGCCAGAACAACACGACCACGATGATCAAGAACGCGAGCAGGTCGGTGACGCCGGGTAGCGCGACCCCGCCGGACTGCGGGAACCAGCTCTGCGCCGACGCGTACTGGACCAGGGAGTCAAGGATGCCGATGCCGATGGCGGCGGCGCACGCGACGCCGAACGAGGTGAACTGCGCGATGAGCGCGGCGGCGAGCGCCGGGATGATCTGCAGCGGCAGCGTCTGCGGGTCAAGCTGGGTGATCGACGCGGCCAGGATGCCGAGCGCGCCCGCCACCAGGGAGGCGAGAAGCGTGTTCGTCAGCGAGATGAGATTCGGCGACAGCCCGCTGAGCATCGCCGCGGCCTCGTTCTCCGCCGCCGCGCGGGTGGCGAGCCCGAACCTGGTCCACTTGTAGGCCGCGGCGAGCGCGGCCGCGGCCACGATCACGATGCCGGTGAGGATGAACCGGTTCACCGGGACCACCGCGCCGAGCATGTGCACCGTGTTCGTCGGGAGGATGCCCGGCGCCGGCTGCGGGGTAATGCCGAAGGCGAGCAGAATCGACGCCTGCGCGACGAGCAGCACGCCGAGCGAGGCGACGAGCTTGGCCAGCGGCGCCGCGTTGCGCAGCGGCCGGTAGACGGCGAACTCGGTGAGCGCGCCACAAGCGGCCACGAACACCAGGGCCAGCGGCAGCGCGACCGCGGTGGGGAGCGACGCGATCTTTCCGGCGTTCAGTGCCCAGAAGGCATAGCCGCCCAGCATCGCGATGGCGCCCGTGGACAGGTTGATGACCCCCGACCCCCGGTAGCCGAGCACGACGCCGAGCGCGATGCCGGCGATGAGCGCGCCGGAACCGAGTCCGAGCAGGATGAACAGCAGGATCTGTTCCACGGGTCATTCCTCGCCAGTGTCGGGGGTGTGCCGGGTCACGGGTGCGGAGTGGCGGACGCCGCGGCCGCGGGTCGGTCCCGCGGCCGCGGCGCGGCCGAGCCGGTTCAGGACGGCGGCTGGATCCAGCCGGACATCTTGACCCAGTCGGGGCGCCCCTTGGTCACGCCGCCCGCGTACTGGAAGAGCTGGATGCGGTCGTTGCAGACGGCGGGCGCGCTCGAGTACTTGCCGCAGGCCAGCGAGGGAGCGCCGAGCGCCTGCGGCCCGGTGAACGCCTTCGCCTTCGCCAGGATGGCCGACGGCGACAGGCTGGCGTAGCCGACCTCATTCATGATCTTGATGGTCGTCAGCAGCTGGCCGAAGTTGACGATGTTCCACGGGTCGGGCGCGTTGGCGGGGGTGCTGTACGTCTTCGCCACAGTCATGTAAGGCGGCATGCCCGGGTCGGTCGGGTCGCCAAACAGCGAGCTGGCGATCGCGTAGGTCCAGTGCGGCCAGTCGCCGAGGCCGGAGATGACCTGCCCGTTCAGGCACAGCGGCGCGGAGACGATCTTCTTGGAGTCGGTGATGCCGAGCGAGGTGAGGCTCTTGGCCAGGTTCACGCAGCCGGCGGTGTCGCTGTACGGGATCACCATGTCGGCCGTCTGCGCGCCCGCCGCGGTGAGCACCGAGGTCAGGTCGGTCGTGCTTTCGGAGTACCCGACCGATTTGACGGCCACGCCGGCCGCCTGGAGCCCCTGCTTGATCGCCGCGGCGCCGATCGCGATGCCGGCGTTGTCCGACGGGTAGACCAGCGCCGCGGTCTTGGCGTGCAGGACGTCCTTCGCGTAGGTGCCGAACGGCGGGAGAATGTGGGTCGCGTCGCCGAACAGGATCACCGCGTTGGGCTGCGTGGTGTCGATCGGGGTCGCGGCCACGCCGTCGATCACCGGCTTGGCGCCATGCAGCGTGGAGAAGAACGACTGGACGCCGATCGCCACGCCGCCCAGGGCGATCACGTCGACCTTCTTGTTCGCGAGGAACTTCTGGGCGCAGGTGGTGCCCTCTTCCTCGGCGGAGGCGATGAAGCAGGTGACGAGCTGGATCGGGTGGCCGCCCACGCCGCCGAGCTCGGCGTTGGCGTACTTGACCGCCATCTGCGCGCCCGCGGTGGCCAGCAGCCCGACGGCCGTCGAGCCGCCCTGCTGGTTGACGTAGCCGATGTAGACCGGCGGCAGGGACGTGTCGGCCGGGCCGGACTTGCCCCCGGTGTAGGTCACGTAGTTCGTGACGGACTGGGCGCCCTGGCCCCCGGCGCCGGTGCTCGCCGGGGCGCTGGTGCCCGCCGCCGCCGCGCTCGTCGGCGCGGCCGGGGCTGAGCTGGAACTCGAACTGCTGCAGCCCGCGGCCAGAACCGTCGCGGCGACCGCGGCGAAACCGGCCAGGCCGAGTCTGTGGTGTCTTCGCACGGTGGTTCCTCCTGGTGGGTAAATCGTCACGACCTCGCCGATGACCGGAGAGCCGTTTCGTGCCCTCAGGGAGCGCCAGGACCTCCCGGATTCGCCATCTCGTCCCCCTAGAAAGGCGGCTCTGCGAGCCGGATCAGGTTTATGGCGTGCGCGGCAGGGATTCGCTCCATCGCATTCTCCGAGGGCATCGACAAGCCTGCATGAAACATTCCATCAGGAGAAACCGGCAGCCAGCTCTCGTCAACTATTTTGTTGACAATCCAGGTCACGATCACGTCAAGTGTGCGGAGGGCACATAATCGCGGCAGGCAAGTTGGCGTAGACGCCAATGCCGGGACGGCGACCGTGGTGGAAGCTGGTGGCGGCCGTGCCGGACAAGCGTGTCCCGACGGCGGCCGGTGAAGGCGGGTAGGGCAGATGGCAGCCACTGGGAGCGATATCGTCCTCGAACTCCACCAGCTGACCGTGGCCTATTACCGGGCACCGGTCGTGCGCGACCTGACGCTGACCGTCGGTCGCGGCGAGGTCGTCGCGCTTCTCGGTGCCAACGGCGCCGGCAAGACCACCACGCTGCGAGCGATATCGGGACTGCTGAAGCCGGCCAGCGGTGCGATCCGGCTGGACGGCGCCGACCTCGCGCGGGTCTCCCCGACCGCGCGGGCGCGTCTGGGCCTCGCCCACGTCCCGCACGACCGCGGGATCTTCTTCGGGCTGACGGTCGCCGAGCACTTCCGGCTGGACGGGGCGAACGGCCAGGCCGAGATGGACGCCGCGTTCGGTCACTTCCCCGCGCTGGGCAAGCTGCGCGGGCGCAAGGCCGGCTTGCTGTCAGGCGGCGAGCAGCAGATGCTCGCCATCGCGCGGGCGCTCAGCCGCAAGCCGAAGCTGCTGATGCTCGACGAGATGAGCCTGGGCCTGGCCCCGGTTATCGTGGACCGGCTGCTGCCGGCCGTTCGGGCGGCCTCGACCGACAACGGGACCGGCGTGCTGCTGGTGGAGCAGCACGTGCACCTGGCGCTGAAGATCGCCGATCGGGGCTACATCCTGTCCCACGGCGAACTGGCGGCCAGCGGCAGCGCCGAGCAGCTGAGCAAGGACAGCGCGCTGCTCGCGGCCAGCTACCTCGGCAGCGCCGGAGGATCCGGCTTATGCCCTGACCGGCCGTCCTGCCGCGGTCAGATCTGCCGGTCGCGTCCCTCCCAGTACGGGGCACGCAGCGTCCGCTTGAGCACCTTCCCGCTCGGATTGCGCGGTATCGAGCCGATGATGTCGACGGTGCGCGGGCACTTGTAGTGAGCCAGGCGCCCCCGGGTGAATTCGATGATCTCCGGCCCGGTCGCCTGCTCGCCGGGCCGGAGCACGACCATCGCCTTGACGCTCTCGCCCCAGTCGTCATCGGGCACGCCGATCACCGCTACCTCGGCCACCGCCGGGTGTTCGGCCACGGCCTGCTCGACCTCGGGTGAGTAGACGTTCTCCCCGCCCGTGATGATCAGGTCTTTGACCCGGTCGGAGACGAACAGGAACCCGCCGTCGTCGACATGCCCGATGTCGCCGCTGCGCAGCCAGCCCTCCGCGGTAATCGCCTCGGCCGTGTCGTCCGGTTTGTTCAGGTAGCCCATCATCCGCTGCGCCGACCGGAACCAGAACTCGCCCGGCTGGCCGGTGGCGACGTCCTGGCCGGTGGCCGGGTCCACCACCCGCACCTGCGCGCCGGGCAGCAAGGTACCCGCCGAGAGGAGCAGGTCCTCCCGTGAGGCGTCCCGGTGCGCCTGCGGGGAAAGGGCGCTGATCACCCCGGCCAGCTCGGTCTGGCCGTAGACCTGGACGAAGTTCAGCCGGGGCCACGCCGCCAGCGCCCGGCGCAGCATCGGCAGCGGCATCGGCGCGGCCCCGTAGAGCAGGTATTTCAGCCCGCTCATGGCGGCGATCGCCTTCTCGCCCGCGGCGAGCAGCGCGGCTACCACCGCGGGCACGAAGAACGCGTGGGTGACCCCGGAGGCGAACGCCGCCAGCAGCGATGCCGCGTCTGGCTCGCGGGTGAACGTGGTAGGCACTCCGGCGTAGATGCCGAACAGCGCGTAGCTGGTGCCGCCGACGTGGAACAGCGGCATCGCGACCAGGTTGCGGTCACCCGGCCCCAGCGGCGCCACCGGGACCGCATGGCGGGTATGCGTGACGATGTTCCGGTGTGACAGCATCACGCCCTTCGGCCGCCCGGTCGTACCGGAGCTGTACATCACCAGCCACAGATCCTCCCCCGTCACCTCGGGGCTGCGGTCGGCCGGCCGGGCGGCGGCCAGGAACGCCTCATAGCCGTCATCCGGCCCGCCCACCGTGATCACCCGGGAGACACCGGGCAGCCGATCGCGGATGGCCTCCACCGCGGGCAGCAGGTCGGCGCCGACGAACAGCACGCTGGCTCCCGAATCGTTGATCACGTAGTCCAGCTCGCCGGCCGCCAGCCGCCAGTTGACCATGGCGCTGGCCGCACCGAGCAGCCCGGCCCCTAGCGATACCTCCAGGCACGCCGGGTTGTTCTTGTCCAGGAACGCCACCCGGCCACCTCGCCCGAGGCCAAGCGCGGTGAGGCCGCCGGCGACCCGCCGGATCCGGTCGTGCCACTGCCCCCACGTGCACCGCACCTCGCGGTACGTCAGTGCCTCCGCGTCCGGCTGCACCGCGGCCCAGTGCGCGACCGCGTCGGTCATGACCTCCACCCCTGGCGGCGCTACCACGGTCACGACTTTCTCCCTCCATGCCGCCCCGCGGATCCCGCGGGACCTGCGGCCCACTGCTAGCCTGGCCGGTCCGGCGCCGGCTGGCAACAGCCGCCAGCGCATCCGCGGGGGTGGTGGCGCCGCCGGTGCAGCGGCCCGCCCGCGGGCCTGCAAC
>Ga0318494_10000546_pt1 | contig 13130 bp, 7 predicted proteins | sample GRESIP108b1f24_FD_203293 | JGI IMG/M metagenome (GOLD analysis project Ga0318494, IMG submission 203293) | Tropical soil microbial communities from Luquillo Experimental Forest, Puerto Rico - GRE.SIPMG.108b1f24 | ecosystem: Environmental > Terrestrial > Soil > Tropical forest > Bulk soil... | reverse complement strand
TCCCCTGGCCGGGGAACAGGAAGGCGATCTTGCCGATGGGGCGCCCGGTGCCGCGGAAGATCCCCTTGTTCGCGAGCGCCTTCCAGCCCGGTGCGGCATCGGTCTCGAGCGCGCGACGCGCGCGCTCGAGCTTGTCGACGAGCTCCTCGCCGCGCTCGAAGTCGATGACGAGCCGCTCGCGCGCGCCGAGCTCGGCGTTCGAAGGCATCGCCGGTGGGAGGACCACGCCGTCCTTCACCTGGGCAAGCTCGCGCGCCAGCCGCGCGCGCAGCTCGGCGACGGTCGGCGCGCCGAGCGCCAGGATTCCGCGCGGCGGCGGCTTCGGCGCGACGGCGGCCCTGGCCACGGCGGCGGGTGCGCTGGCCGGGACCGAGACGGTCGCCTTCCGCTGCACGTCGAGCATGCCCAGGACGTGTTCCTCGAGGACGACGTGGAAGTTCGTTCCGCCGAAGCCGTACGCGGACACTCCCGCGCGGCGTGGCGTCCCGCTCCGTTTCGGCCAGTCGCGCAGCTCGTGGTTGAGCGTGAACGGTGTCGCCGAGAAGTCGATGCTGGGGTTCGTCCGCGCCGCGTTGAGGGTCGGCGGCAGCACCTGGTGGTGGAGCGCGAGGACGGCCTTGAGCATCCCCGCCGCGCCGGCGCCGGCCTTGAGGTGGCCGAGGTTGCTCTTGACCGAGCCGAGCGCGATCGCGCCACGCCCGGCTGAGGCGAAGCTCCCGGAGAGGCTCTCGACCTCGACGACGTCGCCGACCTTGGTGCTCGTGCCGTGGGCCTCGACGAGGCCGGCCGTGGCGGGGTCGAGCCCGGCGTCGTGCCAGGCGCGCTCGACCGCGAGCTTCTGCCCGACGGGGTTCGGCGCCGTGATCCCCTTGCCCTTGCCGTCGCTGGACGCGCCGACGCCGCGGATGACGGCGTAGATGCGGTCACCGTCGCGCTCGGCGTCGGCGAGGCGCTTCAGCAGGAACACGGCGGCGCCCTCGCCCATGACGAACCCGTCGGCGCCCTCGCCGAAGGGCCGGGACCCGGCGGCGCTGAGCGCCCCGATTTTGCAAAACTTGACGAAGGTCGAAGCGCCCATGTTGCGGTCGACGCCGCCCGTGATCACCGCGTCGCAGTGGTGCTCGGTGAGCAGGTCCGTCGCCGCGTCGATGGCGGCGAAGCTCGAGGCGCACGCCGCGTCGGTGGTGAAGCTGGGCCCGCGGAGGTTGAGGACGTTCGCGATGCGGCCCGAGATGATGTTCGCCAGCTCGCCGGGCATCGAGTCCTCGGTGATGGCGGGCAGGCTCTTGCGGACCGCGTCCTGCCACCGCGCGACGATCGTGCGGCGGACGTCGGGCGTGAGCTCCGAGAAGGCCTCGACCTTCTCGAGCGCCCGGCGGAACTCGGGGAACATCACGCGCAGGTTGGTGAGGTAGTGCAGCTCGCCGCCCATCGCGGCGCCGAGCACGACGCCGGTGCGCTCGAGGTCGAGCGCGCGACCCGGGAAGCCGTAGTCGGCGAGCGCCTCCGCCGCGATGGTCACGGCCCACTGCTGGCTCGGGTCCATCGCCTCGGCGACCTTCGGTGGGATCTTGTAGCGCCGCCAGTCGAAGGAATAGCCGCGGATCCAGCCGCCGATCTTGCTGTACGTCTTGTCCGGAGCCGACGGGTCCGGGTCGTAGTACTCGTCGACGCTCCAGCGGTCGGCCGGGACGTCGGTGACCGAGTACCGGCGATCGCAGACGTTCTTCCAGAACGACGGAGCGTCGGGAGCGTCGGGGAGCAACGCCCCGACTCCGACGATGGCAACCGCCCGCGCATTGCGATCGGACATGACCGTACCTCCGGGTGAATCGCGCCGCGGCGCCGGCTCAAGCGGGGAAGACCTGGGCCAGGCTGCCCGCGATGACGTCCATGTCTTCGACCCCGCCCGCCTGTGCGGCGAGGATCTGGTTCAGGTCGATCGATCGCAGGAACTCCGGATCGGTCTGCCCGGCTGCGATGGCCCACCGCGCGCCCTCGAAGGCGACGCGAGCGGCGGCCTCGCGGGCGAACACGCGCGACATCGCCGCGATGGTCGCGGGAGGTAGCGGGATGGCCGTCGTGGGTGCCGTGGCCGCGCGCTCCGCGAAGACGGCCGCGCCTTCGGCCTGGGCGACCAGCTCGCCGAGCCGGAAGAGCACGTGCTGGTGGCGCGTGAGCTTGTCGGCGCGGCAGCGCTCCAGGACGGCGGCCAGGGCGCGCAGCGCGATGGCCGCGTGCCGGGCGCCGACGCCGGGGTGCTCGGCGTGGAGTCGCTCGACCCGCCGCGCCCAGTCGAGGTAGTGCGCGCCACGCGACTTGAGGTGGAGCTGCCAGCGGTCGCGCGCCGTCGTCCACTCGAGGATCTCGGAGGTGCCCTCGTAGATGAGGGTGATCCGCACGTCGCGCTTGATCTTCTCGACCATGTACTCGCGCGTGTAGCCGTAGCCCCCGAGCGCCTGGATCGCGTCCTCGGCCGCGCGATTGCCGGCCTCGGTCGCCAGGTACTTGGCGATGGCGCCCTCGGTCGCGAGCTCCGGCTCGCCGCGGTCGATGCGCTCGGCGGTCCACTCGATGAACGCGCGGGCCGCTTCGAGGCGCACCGCGTTCGGCACGAGCAGCTTGTGCGTGAAGCCTTGCTTGCGCATGAGCGGGCCGCCGCCGGCCACGCGCTCCTGCGCGTAGCGGATGGCGCGCTCGAGCGCGCTCCACCCGCCGCCGAGGCCGAAGGCCGCCACCATGAGGCGCGTGTAGCCGAAGACCGCCTGCGCCTGCTGGAGCCCCAGGCCCTCGACCCCGCCGACGAGGTTCTCGGCCGGGACGACGACGTCGTCGAGGAAGAGCGGCGTCGTGTTGCTCGCGCGGATGCCGTGCTTGTCCTCGTGCTTCCCCGGCGTCAGCCCGGGGGTGCCGCGCTCGACGACGAACCACGAGGCGCCGCGCGGCGCGTTGGCGAGGATGAGCCAGATCGCCGCGACGCCGCCGTTGCTGATCCACTGCTTCCGGCCGTTGAGCACGTAGAACGGACGACCCTCGCGCACGACCGGCGTCGCGCTCGTCTGGAGCGAGGTGAGATCGCTGCCCGCCTGCGGCTCCGTCGCGCCGTAGGCGACGAGCAGCCCCTCCTCGGCGATCCGCCCCATCCACCTCTTCTTCTGCTCGGGCGTGCCGCCGACGGTGATCGGATCCGTCCCGAGGAAGGTCGCGAGCACGCCCGTCGCGATCCCGAGGTCGACGCGCGCGAGCACCTCGGAGACGCGGTAGATGTCGTACGCGCCGCCGCCCATCCCGCCGAACTCCTCGGGGATGAAGAGGAGGTGGAGGCCGATGTCCCCGTAGAGATCGCGGTGGATCTGCTCGGGGAACTCGTTGGTCCGGTCGAGCTCGAGGAGCCGCTCCGTCTTCAGCTCACGCTCCGCGTAATCGCGCAGCGTGGAGATCACCATCTCGAGGTTCTCGCGATCGATCGGGGCCATGGGACATCCCAGATGCCTCCGCGAGGCAGGCAACTCCCATGACCGTTGTCACGGCTGGTGTGGTTCTCTGGGGCTGCGGCAGTACGTTGCACCCCGTGCGTGGTGCGCGCGAGTCCGGCTCATCGTTCTTTGATCTCGGGATAGCCATCGGCGCCAGCGCGGGAGGACGCGGCGCGCGTGACCCTCGAAGGCGTGCGACGCGTTGATCGAGCCGAGCGACCATTCACTTCGTCGGCTGGATGCCCGCGGCGTGGCGAGCCGCACGGTCAGTGGATCGTCGCCGGCACGGACGCGTCGCGAGCGATGTGGCCCGCCGCGTACTCCTCCGCCTCGACGACCGCCACGTTCGAGAGCACCGCGCGAGCACGTCCGACGTCCAGCTCGCCCTCCCATCGCGCGACGGCCACCGCCGCGACCCCGTTTCCGATCAGGTTCGTCAGGGCGCGGGCCTCCGACATGATGCGGTCGATCCCGACGAGCAAGGTCAGCCCGGCGACCGGGATGCTCCCGACGGCCGAGAGCGTCGCCGCGAGCGCGATGAACCCGCCGCCGGTGACGGCGGCGGCGGTCTTCGACGTCACCATCAGGGCGGCGAAGATCGCGATGCCCTTCCCGACGCCGATTTGCGTTCCGGTCGCCTGCGCGATGAACACCGTCGCCAGCGTCAGGTAGATCGCGGTCCCGGTGAGGTTGAAGGAGTAGCCCAGCGGTGTGGCGAACCCGACCACCGGCCTGGAGCATCCGAGGCGGCCGAGCTTCTCCATCAGGAGCGGCAGAGCCGTTTCGGACGAGGAGGTGCCGAGCGTGATGACGATCTCTTGCCGGAGGTAGCGGAGGAACCGGAATAGGCCGAGACCCGTAAAGCGGAGCGCCAGGCCGAGCACGGCCACGACGAACACGGCGCACGCCAGGTAGAAGGTCGCGACCACCTTGCCGAGCGAGAGCAGCGTGCCGAGGCCGAACTTGCCGACCGTGAAGGCCACGGCGCCGAAGACGCCGATCGGCGCCGCCCGCATGACGATGGCGAGGATGCGGAAGAGGAGCTCGGAGAGGTCCTCGATGAAGGCGACCACGGCCGGCGCCGCGCCGCGCATCAGCGTCAGCGCGACGCCGAACAGCACCGAGAAGAAGATCACCGCCAGGACGTCGTCCTTCGCGAACGCGTCGACGACGTCCTTCGGGATGATACCGAGGATGAACTCGCTCGCGGTCAGCTCCTTGCCCGCCGTCGCGTAGCCGGCGATGGCTCGCGTGTCGATGTGCTTTGGGTCGACGTTCATCCCGGCTCCCGGAGCCAGGAGCTTCCCGGCGACGACGCCGAGCAACAGCGCGACGGTGGTGAGGATCTCGAAGGTGACGATCGCCTTCCAGGCGACCCGCCCCAGCTTGCGGCGGCCGCCCACCTTCGCGATCGACGTCACGATCGTCGTGAAGATGATGGGCGCGATGAGCATCCGGACGAGCCGGATGAAGCCGTCGCCGATCGGTTGAAGGGCGACACCGAGCCCCGGGCGAAGCGCGCCGGCGGCGGCCCCGAGGACGCCCGCGACGAGGACCTGCACCCAGAGGGTCCGGATCCACCGGCTCATACCCGGTGCTCGATCTCGGTGGGGGTTCCGAGCCGGCTCGCGGGCGGCGGCAGCTCGGGGACGGCGGCCTCCGGCTCGACGTGGCCCGCGGCGTACTCCTCGGCCTCGACGGTCTTCACGTTGGCGAGCACCGCCCGGGCGTGCTCCACGTCGAGCTCGCGCTCCCACTTCGAGACGACCACCGCGGCCACGCCGTTGCCGATCAGGTTCGTGATGGCGCGTGCCTCGGACATGAAGCGGTCGACGCCGAGGAGGAGCGTGAGGCCGGCGACCGGGATGTTGCCGACAGCCGAGAGCGTCGCCGCGAGCGTGATGAACCCGCCGCCCGTCACCGCGGCGGCGCCCTTCGAGGTGAGGAGGAGCACGCCCAGGATCTGGAGCTCCTGGCCGAAGCTGACGTGCGTGTTCGTGGCCTGCGCGATGAAGAGCGTCGCCAGCGTGAGGTAGATGGACGTGCCGTCGAGGTTGAACGAGTAGCCCATCGGCACGACGAGGCCCACCACCGGCTTGGAGCAGCCGAGCCGCTCCATCTTCCCCATGAGCAGCGGCAGCGCGGACTCCGACGAGGAGGTGCCGAGGACGATGAAGATCTCCTCGCGGATGTAGCGGAGGAACCGGAAGATGCTGAGCCCCGTCGAGCGTAGGACGAGGCCGATCACGACGAGGACGAACAGCGCGCTCGTCGCGTAGAAGGCGGCCATCAGCTTGCCGAGGCTGAGGAGGGTGCCGATCCCGTACTTCCCGACCGTGAAGGCCATCGCACCGAACGCGCCGAGCGGCGCCACGCGCATGATGATGGCGATGATGCGGAACAGGACGTGGGAGAATTCGTCGATGAGGTGCAGCAGCCGGACGCCGTCCTCCCGGAGGGCCGCGAGGGCGACGCCGCACAGGACGGAGAAGAACAGGACCTGCAGGATGTCGCCGCGCGCGAAGGCGTCGACCACGTCCTTCGGGATGATGTTGAGGAGGAAGTCGGCCGTGCTCAACGAGTGGCCGGCGTGGGTGTACGAGGCGATCGCCGATGCATCGAGGGACTCGGGGTTCACGTTCATGCCGGCGCCCGGCTGGGAGATCCTCCCGACCAAGAGCCCGATGGCGAGGGCGACCGTGGTGAGCACCTCGAAGTAGATGATGGCCTTGAGCCCGACCCGACCCACCTTCCGGAGATCGCCCATCTTCGCGATCCCGGTCACCACCGTCGTGAAGACGATGGGCGCGATCAGCATCTTGACGAGCTTGACGAAGCCCTCGCCCAGCGGACGCATCGCCGTCCCGAGCGACGGGCTGAGCTGGCCGAGCACGGCGCCCGCGATCACCGCGACGATGACCTGCGCGTAGAGGCTGTGCGCGAGGCGCTTCACGGACCACCTCCAGGAGAGCGCGGACGACGACCTTCTTTATCGGCACGCCAACCCGCTTCGGCACGGGCGCCCGTCGGGGCGCCTCACCGGGTCCGCTCGGCCGGTCACTGAGCGGGGGAACTCCCGTGCGGCGGGCGCTGCCTGAGCCAGCCTCTCGAGCAGCCGACGTATCCCGGGCGATCAGGCGTGACCGTGCGAGGTCGGCATGCCGAGCCGGTTGATCGTGTCCCGCTCGAAGTCGAACTCGATGAGCACAGCCGGTTGCTTGCCGACGACCCAGCCGTCGTGCCCCGGATCGATGGCGACCACCTGTGGGGCCTTGTGCTCCACGACGCAGCCGTCGGCGTACTCGATGTGGATCTCCCCCTTCGCGAGGAAGCCGACGTGGGCGTGCATGCAGAGATCGGTGCCGACGGAGGGCTTCATGTCGGCTTCCCAGTGGAATCCCACCGGATAGATGATGCGCTTCACGCGTCCCGCGCCGGCGCGCCCCACCTCGATCAGCACGCCGCCCACCTTCGTGCGCGTCGCGCCCTTGATGGCACCCAGCAACGGGTCGACGGTTCTCGCAAGGCGTCGCCTTGCGACCTTCTTCGTGCTCTTCGCGGGCCTGCGGACCTTCTTCTCCAGCAACCTGGCCTTGGCCATGGAGTCCTCGCCGTCGCCGGGGGAGGGGGCGAAGTGGACACCTCGCTTCTAATGCCAGGGTCGCTCGACCGCGGGCACGCTCCTGGGGCCGTCGAGGTTCTTGGGGTGGCAGGCGGTCCTGTAGCCGGCGGTCGAGTGCTGCCCGACGTCCTCGCGCCCGGCTCGAGCGTCGTGTTCGTCGGCATCGACCCGTCGCTCGCGTCACGCCCGGCCGGGTGCCACCCGTGCGTGACGTTCCCGGTTTCCGCCGAGGAGACAGACCATCCGTGCCATGCCCGCCAACCTCCCGCCGCACTACCACGACGCCGAGGCGAGACTCCGGCGCGCCACCTCGCACGACGAGAAGGAGGACGCGCTCCGCGAGATGATCGCGCTCCTCCCGAAGCACAAAGGGACGGAGAAGCTCCAGGCCGACCTGAGAAAGAGGCTCGCCAAGCTCGAGGAGGAGGCGACGCACGCGCGCCGGCCGGGCCACCGGGGCGAGGTGGGACACGTCGCGCGCGAGGGCGCCGGGCAGTGGGTGATGCTCGGTCCGCCCAACGCCGGGAAATCCTCGCTGCTCGAGCGGCTCACGCACGCGCACCCGCAGATCGCGGACTACCCATTCACGACGCGTGAGCCCCAGCCCGGCATGATGTCGTTCGAGGACGTTCAGATGCAGCTCGTCGACACGCCGGCGGTCGCGGCCGGGCACGTCGAGCCCTGGCTCACCGGCCTCGCGCACGGCGCCGACGGGGTGCTGCTCGTCCTCGACGTCGGGGCCGACGACGTGGAAGAGTCGGTGAGAGCGCTCGCCGAGCTGCTCGAGCGCGCTCGCGTGTGGCCGCTGGCGCGCCCGCTGCCGCCTGACGCGTCGCCGCTCACCGCTCACAAACCGGTCGTCGTCGCCGGCAACAAGTCCGATCTCGACGACGACGGTATGTTCGCCGCGCTGACGCGCGACGCCGTGGGCGCGGACCTGCCGTTCGTGGCGGTCTCGGCGAGACGGGGTGACGGGCTCGAGGCGCTGCGCCGATCGCTCTTTGGCGAGCTGCACCGCATCCGCGTGCGCACGAAGGAGCCGGGCCAGAAGCCCGACGTGGGGAAGCCGTTCGTCCTGGCCGAGGGGGCCAGCGTCGAGGACCTCGCCGAGCGCGTCCACCACGACCTCGCGGCGCATCTCAAGTTCGCGCGGCTCTGGGGACCTCACGCGCGGTTCGCCGGCCAGCAGGTCGATCGCCACCACGTGCTCCTGGACGGCGACGTCGTGGAACTGCACTCGTGACCGGGCCCGTGCGCCGACGCAAAGGCTCATTCGCGCGAGCCGTGCTACGCCCTTTGGAGCCGCCCGCCTAAACAAAGGACTACGCCCCCGCCGGACCCTCGCTGCTCGACGGTGGGCTCACGATTCTGCGGTGCATGAGGGCGCCGCCCGCCCTGGTCCTCGTCTGCGCGCTCGCCACGATCTCGTCGACCAGGGCAGCGGAGCCCTACAGCCCTGATACTGCCGCCCAGGAGAAGCCATCGCCACCGCCGGCGGAGCTCGACTTCCCGCGCGCGGAGTGCTCGGGGAACCCCCACGCCGCCGCGGCCGGACCGCCCGCGAATTGCCCGCAGATCGACGCCGATCTGCGACCCGCCGCCGACGCTCCGGAGCAGGACTTCCCGGAGTGGCTGGGCGCCGTCACCGGATGGTGGGGCCCGCGAACCGCCGGCGAGGAGGCGCGGAAGAAGCGCTCCGGCTTCATCGTCACGCCCATCATCAACTCCAGCCCGCTCATCGGGGCAGGCTTCGGTGCCGGAATCGCCGGGACGGTCGACCTGCGCGAAGGGACCCGGCCCTCGAAGTACTCGACGAGCGTCGTCTTCACCACCAACTCCCAGATCTCGGTTCCGCTCCGCGTGGATCTCACGCTCCCCGGTGGCGACTGGACCGCGGTCCTGCTGTGGCGCTTGAGCAGGTGGCCTGCCCCGACGTGGGGCCTGGGTGGGCAGACGCCCGACTCGGCCAGGGCGGTCATCGACCGCGACTCGCTGCGACTGCATCAGACCGTGAATCGCCGCCTGACCGGCGACCTCTACGCCGGCGCCGGCCTCTACCTCGATTACGACTTCAACGTGCACGACCGAGGGACGGCCAGCGGTGTGCCCTCCGCCTTCGCCCAGTATCCCTACGGCACCGGCTCCTCGTCGTTCAGCCTGGGACCGGGGGTGCGGCTCGCCTGGGATGACCGCGACAGCGTCGTCTATCCGACGCGCGGCGTGTACGCGAACCTCACCTACTCCTTCTTCCCCACCTGGCTCGGGAGTAGCAACTCCTGGCAGACGCTCTTCGCGGAGGCGCGCACCTACGTGCCGATGTCACGGCGCCTCGTCCTGGCGCTGTGGACCTACGGCTGGGCCTCGTTCGGCCAGGTGCCCTACCTGCGCCTCCCGTCGATCGGCAGCGAGCCGGAGGGACGGTCGGGCCGTGGCTACATCGAGGGGCGCCACATCGGGAAGGCGCTGCTCTACGGGGAGGCCGAGCTCCGGGTGCTGGTCTGGGAGTGGCTCGGCGCCGCGGGTGGCGTGAACCTGCACTCGGTCAGCCAGCCCGGCGCGCACGGCATCTTCCAGGACGCGCCGCGCTTCCAGTACTGGTACCCGGCGATCCTGGTGGGCCTCAAGATCGCCGTCGTGAAGGAGAGCCACGCGAACCTCAACTTCGACCTCGCCTTTGGCAAGGCGAGCAGCGGCTTCTACATCAACTTCGCCGAGTCGTTCTGAGGGTCGTCGCTAGCGTCGCCGCGGCTTCACGACGCGCCTCGGCGGCGGCTGGGCCTTTGCTCCGGACCTCGAACGACGACGGGCGCGCGCCGCCTCGGGCGCGGCAGCCGACTCGAGCTCGATCCCGAAGATGTCCGCCAGGTCCTCGCTCGCAATCGCGTCCTGGCCAGCCCCCGGCGCCGCCATGAGCGCCCCGGCATCACCCGCGGCGGCGACGAGCTCCGCGCCGTCGACGCCGCGCAGCGTGAAGAGGAGCTCGGGCACCTCGTCGAGCCGCGCGCCCACGCCGTAGAGCACGGCCGCGAGGTGCTTGCAGAGCCAGGCGCCATCCGGGCAGGAGCAGCGCATCTCGATCTGCTTCCCGCTCGGGAAGAGCCCGCGCTCGCGGTGGCAGAGCTTCTCCATCACCGCGCTGGAGAGCTTCCCCGAGAGCAGCTCCACGACCGTGCCGATCTGGCCGGCGCACTCCTTCCGCACCGCCTTCCAGCGCACGGCGGCGAGCGGCGCGACGGCGATCGTCACGTCATAGATCTCGCTCCCGGAGACGAGCGCATGCACCTCGCCCTTCGCGATCTGGAGGTCGATGACCGAGCCGTTGCGCACATAGGCCCGGCCGCGGGGGAGCCGGCTCGCAAAATCGGCGAACGTCTCCAGGTTCTCGCACCAGGCCTTGCCCCAGAACGTGCGCGCGATGGCGCCGCGTGGCGCGAGGAGGATAGGCGCTGGCTCGTGCCCTTGCTTCCGGAGCTGGGCGACCTTCCTGGCGGCGCGTCTGCGCCGTTCTGCGACGGAGACGTAAGCGGGGAACTCGCCGTAGTAGGAACCGTAGGCCACGCTCCAGCTCTCCTCGCCTCGTCACGCCTCGGCGGTCGCGCTCCGCAGGTCGAGCGCCACGAGCCGCAAGAGCTCCGCGTCGTCGAGCTCGGTGAGGCGCACCTCACCCCCGTCTTCTATCAGGTCGCGGGCCAGCATCCGCTTGTCCTCGAGCAGCGCATCGATGCGCTCTTCCACCGTGCCGCGGCAGACGAGCTTGTGCACGAGCACGGCCTTCTTCTGGCCGATGCGGAAAGCCCGGTCGGTCGCCTGGTTCTCCACGGCTGGGTTCCACCACCGATCGAAGTGGATGACGTGCGAGGCGGCCGTGAGGTTGAGGCCCGTGCCGCCGGCCTTGAGCGAGAGGACGAAGAATGGCACCGCCTCGTCCTCCTGGAAGCGGCGAACGAGCGCGGCCCGCTCCTTCACCGCGGTCGCGCCGGAGAGGACGAGCCCCGGCCGTCCGAACACCTCGCCGAGATGGCGCGCCAGGGGCTCCGTCATCTCGCGGAACTGGGTGAAGACGAGCGCCTTCTCCTGCCGTGAGGCGATGACCTCGCCGAGCTCGGCGAGCCTGGCGAACTTACCGCTCTCCGCAGGATCGAAGGCGCCGTCTCCGATCCACTGCGACGGGTGATTGCAGATCTGCTTCAGGCGCAGGAGGTAGGCGAGGACGAGGCCGCGCCGCTTCATCGCGTTCCCTCCCTTCACGGCCTTCATCTCGCGCGCGAGGCCTTCGACCGCCTCCTCGTACATGGCCGCCTGTCGCCTCGTGAGCGGGCAATACGCCTTGACCTCGGTCTTGTCGGGCAGGTCGGCGATGACGGCGCGATCCGTCTTGAGGCGCCGCAGGATGTAGGGGCGGACGAGCTCGCGCAAGGCGGCGTAGGGCGACGGGCGGTCGGCGGCGGCGCCGTCGGAGGCGGCCGCACTCTCGGCGCCCTTCACGAAGGCGCCGAACTCCTTCGCCGTCCCGAGGAGGCCCGGGTTCAGGTAGTCGAAGATCGACCAGAGATCGGTCGCGCGGTTCTCCACAGGCGTGCCGGTGAGCGCGAGCCGCAACCGCGCGCGCAGCGCCTTCACCGCGCGGGTCTGACGTGCGCCGGGGTTCTTCACCGCCTGCGCCTCGTCGAGCACGGCGAGGCCGAAGCGCGCCTCGGCGAGCCATGGGTAGCGGTGGACCGAGCCGTACGTCACGGCCACGAGGTCGTGGCGGTCGAGCGCCTCGGGCGAGAGGGCGGCGAGCTCCTCACGCGGCATTGCCGAAGGGTGCGCGACGAGGAGCCGGAGCGACGGCGCGAAGCGCTCGATCTCCGCCTTCCAGTTGGCGAGAAGCGACGCCGGAGCGACCAGGAGGTGCGGGCCGGCGAGGGCGCGGCTCTTCTTGAGGAGCAGCAACAGCGCCAGCACCTGCACCGTCTTCCCGAGCCCCATGTCGTCGGCGAGGCAGCCGCCCAGGCCGAGGCGGGCGAGCGTGAGGAGCCAGCGCACGCCGTCCTTCTGGTAGGGGCGGAGCGTGGCGTCGAGGAGCGGTCCGGGGTCGATCTCCGCCTCGCCGCGCGCGCCCCGTAGCTCGGAGAGCGCCTCCGCGAGCCAAGGGCCGGGCTCGACGCCGACCCAGGCGCGGTCGTCCTCGGGGAGGACCTCGTCGCTCGCGAGGCGCGCTCCCGCCACGAGCCGCATCGCCTCGGCGAAGGCGAGCCCTTCCGCTGCCGCGCGCTCCGCCTCGCGCCAGCGCTCGAGAAGGCGATCGAGCTTCTCACGATCGACCTCCACCCAGCGGCCCTTGAGGAGCCTGAGCCCGTTCCCGCCTTCGCGCAACGCGCGCAGCTCGGCGGGCGTCACCGGCTCGCCGTCGAGCGTGAGGCCGACCGAGAAGTCGAGCAGGGCTTCCACGCCGAGCCCCGCGGGCTTTCCAGCGCCCACCTTCACGGTGACGCGCGGGCGCGGTGGCCGGCCCCGACTCCACCAGCCCGGCACGCGTACCACGACGCCGCTCTCCTCGAGCCTGGGCAACTCACGCAGGAACGCGTGCGCCTCGTCCGGCGTCCACGCCTGTGGTTGGAAGAGCCGGCCGGAATCGCCGAGCGCCTTCACGAGCGCGCTCCTCTCGGAGGCGCGTTGCACTGGCGCGAGGAGCGCCAGGAGGCGCTTGCGATCCGCGGCCGACGAGGCCGCGCGCACGGCGTCTCCCAGTGGGCGGTGCTGCGGCTTCCCGTTCGGCGTGAGACCGGTGGTGTAGGTGGCGAGGAACGCGAACGGCAGCGCCTCGTCGCGCTTGTTCTCCGCGAGGTGGAGGTGGACGCGCCCGACGAGGTTCCAGGCGGGGTCCTGCTTCGCGAGCCACGCCTGCACCGGCTCGCGCGAAGAGGCGATGTCGGCGCGCCAGGCACGCAGCATCTCCGCCCAGAGCGCGGCGAGCACCTCCCGGTCGAGATACTCCGCTCCAGGCATGGGCGGGGCGACGAGGACGAGCCGCTCGAGCTCGGCGTTGC
>Ga0318494_10000544_pt1 | contig 13132 bp, 13 predicted proteins | sample GRESIP108b1f24_FD_203293 | JGI IMG/M metagenome (GOLD analysis project Ga0318494, IMG submission 203293) | Tropical soil microbial communities from Luquillo Experimental Forest, Puerto Rico - GRE.SIPMG.108b1f24 | ecosystem: Environmental > Terrestrial > Soil > Tropical forest > Bulk soil... | reverse complement strand
CTGATAACTGCGCCACGGTAGGCGACATATGCGAAGATGCCCGGAATAGCCGCTACGAACAGCCAGAACCCGTCTCGCGAAAGAAGCGCAGCAGACAGCACGCTGGCCAACGCTGCCGTGAAACACACCCGTACCGCCAGATCGAGCTGAGTACGCTGGTCGTCGAGATAGCGCAAATCTTCAGGGCGAGCAGCCAGGGCTATATGTGGCAGGATGGTAAGCACGCTCAACTCGTATTGCCTACCGGCGAGGATCTCGTACTTTCGTAGTACATTACCGAGCCGAGTCGGCATGACAAGGGCGGGATCGGCAGGGTATTGGTCGAGCAACCGACCAGCTTCCTGATCTCCTTCTACATCCTTCTCCTCAAGCGCGTCGGCCCGTTTACGGTGATGCCTGACCCGCAGCTCCCTGAATTTGCGGGCGACAGGATTCGCGCCCCAATAGCCTTCCAAGAACTGCACAAGACCGAACTGGACAGGATGGACTACGACGCCGAGCGGGGTCTGCGTGGCGCTGGTCGAGGCCGCCGAGGTCATCGTGTACCTGAACGACCGGCGCCGGGCCCGGCTGCACCCCGACCCGTATGCGGACCTGGCCGATGATGAGCTGTCCCCGATCGAGCTTGACGACGCGGAAGACAGCAGCAGCCTCAACTGACGGCCCGCCTCGGGGTCGACGTCGCTGGGGCCGCTCTGAACTCCGACGGCAGAGAGTGGATCGAGGTTGCCGGTCACGATTCAGCGGCGTAACACCCGCCTTACCGGAGCCCTCGGTGCGCGGTATCAGGGGTTCGTAGAACGGCACTGCACTGCACTAGCCTCCACAGATTCCAGGCGGCAGCTATTTTCTACCCAAACTTCTACCCAAAGAGGCAACGCAGCGGAGTCGAGATGCCATATATCCTGGTCACGGCCCCAAGCTGGCGTGGCCTTCGAGAGTCTGTTACCAGCCTTCCAAGCTGGTCATGCGGGTTCGATTCCCGTCGCCCGCTCTCGATCAGTCTCGTTAGCAATCCGTTAGCGCGGCGGTACGGAGTTCGGCAGGCTCACCCCCCAGGACTGAGCTGGGAGGTAACTCAGTTGTTCCGGTCAGGTCGCTTTCAATGACGCGCGCCACGTATTCGGTGGTGATGGCGCACCAGGCGATCCGCTCTCGCCACCGAGGCGGCGCGGCGCGGCCCAGCTCGTCCAGCTCGGCAGCGATACGCCGCAGCTCGGCCGCGATCTGTCGCGCGGATGGCTCTTGCCCGGTCATTCCCCTGGGCCTCCCTACGCGCAGGCTGCCCGGGATTACGCAATTATCATGTCAGAAGTGATTACAAGCTGCTAACTCACTGTAACCAGACGCCAGAGGATCCCTGGTGCTCGTCTGTCACGCGGTCAGGCATCAACCCGGGCGCCTTACCCGCGTGTGCCGTTGTCGCACCCCACCTCGAACCTCCAGATGGTATCCGGCCGGCTCGTTTTCCCGGGCCAGGCGCGGTCCGCGGATCGCACCATCCTGGATCGATCTGGCGCTTGCGGCGCGGCCGCTGCCGGCGGCAACGAGGTGGCGGCTTTCGGGGCGGCTGCGGCGAGGCTTGCGCGGAGTGCGGTCCAGTGGGTGCGCATCGATAGCGGGAAGCCACAGGCCGCGCTGGGCACCGTGGTCGCCACCGCGCCCAGGCGGGCAGGCCAGGCCTAGGCCCGTCTGAGGAGCGCGCGAAGCATGTCCTGGCTGGCGGCACCGGTTTCGGCCTGGACGCCTAGCTGGTCCATGACGGTCAGGTAGCCGGTGACGTCGTCGGGCTGGTCGAGGTAGAGCGCGCTGTGGAGCTGCTCGAGGTAGACCAGATCGGGCAGGTCCGGTTGGGGGAACCGCAAGATGGTGAAGGAGCCGCCGGCTGCGGCGTGCGGGCCAGCGCGGAACGGAACGATCTGGAGCGTGACGTTGGGCAGTTCGGTGACCCGCAGCAAGTGTTCCAGCTGGGCGCGCATCACCGCGGGCCCGCCCCAGGGCCGTCGCAGCGCCGACTCGTCCAGCACGGCCCAGAGCCGGGGTGCACCGGGCCGGGTGAGGAGCTGCTGGCGTCTCATTCGGATGCTGACGTGCCGGTCGATCTCCGCTACGGGCGCGTGGGCGTTGGCGGTGAGGATGACGGCGCGGGCGTAGTCTTCGGTCTGCATCAGGCCGTGGACGAACTGCACCTCGTAGGCGCGGATCATGGAGGCGGCCTGTTCCAGCCCGATATAGAGCTCGAACCATTTGGGCAGGACGCCGATGTATTGCTGCCACCAGCCCGGGGCGTTGGCCTGGCGGGCGAGTGTTAGCAGTGCTTCGCGTTCGGCCTCGTCAGTGACCCCGTAAAGGGTGAGCAGGTCAGCCAGATCGCGTTGTTTGGCCCTGCAGCGCCCCCGTTCCAAACGGCTGATCTTGGAGCGCGTCGCCCGGATCGCCTCGCCCGCCTCCTCACCTGTGACATGGCTGGCTTCCCGGAGCCGACGCAGCTGCACGCCGAGCGCGATCCGCCCCGCCGTTGGCCCGCCGCGCGCGCCAGCGAGCGCCCCGCCGACCGGCCCGTCGGCAGATGCGCCATTCCGTGCCTGATCCGAGATCATCGATGCTCCGTGGGTTACGGCAGCCCTGGTGAAACTCGCCTGCATGTGACAGGAACCATGCGATGCGCCCTCCTCGCGCGCATCGCCAGGCACCGGCCACCACCAGGACCCTACGAGCGCCTGACCCGTTGAGCCAGTGGCGCATACGACAGCTTTGCTACCGTCTACGTCATGCATGTCGGGTTGCTCGCCAGCGACGGCTGCTTCAGCTCAGGGCTGACCGCGCTCATCGACGTCCTCTCGACGGCGGAGGCCCAGCGCCCCGACGTCGACCCCTCGATCCCGCCGATCCGCGTCGACGTCACCGGTACCGGCCGCAAGGTCACCACTGGGGCCGGCCTCACCGTGCCGGTGACGATGCACCTCCGCGAGTTGCAGGCCGTCGACGTCGTCGTGGTGCCGGCGCTTGGCACGATGACCGCCGAGGACACGCTCAGCGCGCTCGCTGCGCGCGTCAGCCGGGCGATCATCGCCGTCCTTGGCGACCTGGACCCGGATGTGACCACTGTGGCCGCCGCGTGCACCGGCGTCTTCATGCTCGCAGAGTCCGGGCTTCTCGATCTGCGCCGGGCGACGACGAGCTGGTGGCTCGGTGCCGCGTTCCGAAGCCGGTATCCGTCCGTGCTCCTCGACCTGGGCAGCATGGTGGTCGCCGACGCGGGCGTCGTGACCGCGGGCGCCGCGTTCGCCCACATCGACCTCGCTCTTGCGCTCGTACGCCGGGTCAGCCCGTGCCTGGCCGAGCACGTCGCCCGGCTCCTGGTCATCGACGAACGCGCCTCCCAGAGCTCCTACCTCGTCGTGGACCACCTCAACCACAACGATCGGCTGGTCCTCGCCTTCGAGCAGCAGGCCCGCGCCCGCCTGGGCGAGTCGCTGGACGTTCGGGAGCTTGCGGCGGCGATCGGTACTAGCCGACGCACCCTCGAGCGACGGACCCAGGCTGCGCTCGGAATGAGCCCGCTGGCGCTCGTGCAGCGCCTGCGGGCCGAGCGCGCCGTCCACCTGCTGCGCACCACGGTGCAAAGCGTCGAGCAGATTGCGCCGCAGGTGGGCTACGCCAATGCATCCACGCTTCGTTCCCTGCTGCGGCGAGTCCAGGTGCACTCGCAAGGGAGACCTGACCCAACGGCAGGCTCCGGCTGACAACGAGCTAACAGAAGAGCGGCTCGGGCCCGCGCCTGGCAAGCCCGGCACGGGTACGCCGGACCGTTCGGTCAAAAAAACCCTTGTGCCACCTATCACCACCGCGCAGTCATTCCTAGGCTGGTGCACATGGCGGAGCTCATGCCCGGCGGCGGCGTCGAATGAGCGCCGTGACGTAGGCGGGGACGTTTCCCGCGGGCACGTCCGCCGCGCCGAGGGAGCCGCGAAACCCGGGAGGTTGCCGTGAAACCGCCCCCCTTCTCATACGCCGCGCCGACGACCCTGGACGAGGCCATCGGGCTGCTCACCGAGCACTCCGACGCCGAGCCGCGGGTGCTGGCTGGCGGGCAGAGCCTGATCCCGCTGATGAACTTCCGGCTGGCCAAACCGGGCTATCTCATTGACCTGCGCAATGTCACTGGACTGACCGGCATCCGGCACGAAGGTCACGTCCTGATCATCGGGGCGATGACCAGGATGTCAGAGCTGGAACGGTCCGATGAGGTGGCCATGGCCGCTCCCCTCCTCGCCGAGGCCGTCGGGTTCATCGCGCACACCCCAGTGCGCAACCGCGGCACGATCGGCGGCAGCCTGGCCCACGCCGACCCCGCTGCCGAACTGCCCGCGGTGACCCTCGCGTCGGATGCGGAGCTGGTGGCCGCCGGACCGACGGGATCGCGCCAGATCCGCGCCGCGGAATTCTTCACGGGCCCATTCGGCACCGCCCTGGCGCCCGACGAGATCCTCACCGAGATCCGACTGCCCCTATGGCACGGCGGACACGCGTTCGTCGAGTTCTCCCGGATCCACGCCAACTTCGCCGTGGTCGGGGTGGCAGCGCTCGCCGAGCTGAACGGCGACCGGATCGGGCGTGTCGCCCTGGCCGTCACCGGCGTTGCCCCGACGGCGATTCGCGCCACCGCCGCCGAACATGTCCTGGCGGGTGCCAGCGCCGACGCGACCACGGCCGCCGAGGCGGCCCAGGCCGCCGTCGAAGGCCTGTCCCCCGCCGCTGACCTACACGCCAGCGCCGAGACCCGGCTCGCCCTGGCCCGCACCTACCTGCGGCGCGGGATCGAACTAGCTACCTCCCGCGCACGGAATGAGAGGTGAGAACCCGTTGGCCCCCACCACCTGCACCATCACAGTGACCGTCAATGGCCAGCCGCACGTGGCCGAGGTCGAGCCGCGGCGGCTCCTCGTCGACTTCCTCCGCGAGGACCTTGGCCTGCCCGGCACGCACATCGGCTGCGAACAGGGCGTCTGCGGGACCTGCACGATCCTGCTGAACGGCGCCAGCATCCGCTCCTGCATCACCTTGGCCGTCCAGGCTGACGGCGCCGAGATCAGCACGGTCGAGGGCCTGGCCCGCGACGGTGAGCTGCACCCGCTCCAGGACGAGTTCGCGGCCAAGCAGGGCCTGCAGTGCGGCTACTGCACCCCCGGCATGCTGATGCGGGCCTGCGAGATCCTCGCGGAGAACCCTGATCCGACCCCGGCTGAGGTGCGCTCGGCCATCGCGAGCAACCTTTGCCGTTGCACCGGCTACCAGTTCATCATCGAGGCCGTGATCAGCGCCGCCGCGCGGATGCGCGCCACGAAGGAGGTTGCCTCGTGACCACCGCCTCGCGCCCCGGCGCTCCCCCGGTACGTGACCACTCCGCTAAGCGGCGATGGGTGGGCCAGTCGATCCGGCGCGTCGAGGACCCGAAATTCCTGCTCGGCCGGGGCGGCTACATCGCCGACCGGATCACCCCCGGCACCCTGCACGCCGCCGTGCTGCGCAGCCCCCATCCGCACGCCCGGATCCTCCGGATCGAGGTCGCCCAGGCCCTGGCCGCACCTGGCGTGCGCGCGGTGATCACCGGCCTCCAGGCCGCCGAACTGTGCGATCCGATGCCCGACTTCGGCCCCGACCCGGCCCGGCACACCTGGCGCTGCCTGGCGGTAGACAAGGTGCGGTACGTCGGCGAGGGCGTCGCGGTCGTCGTCGCGGACAGCCGTTACCTGGCCGAGGACGCGCTGGAACTCATCGAGGTCGAATACGAGGCACTGCCTGCGGTGGTTGACCCGGAGCGCGCCCTGGCCGACGGGGCCCCGCTGGTGCACGAGGCCCTCGGGTCGAACTGCGCGTACGAGCGCACCTTCGACTTCGGCGAGGTCGAGCGTGACTTCGCCGAGGCCGACGTCATCATCACCGACCGGCTCCGCTGGCACCGCTCGGGCGGGCAGCCGCTGGAGACCGTCGGCGCGATCGCCGAGTATGACCCGGGCACCGGCAGCTTCACCATCGACACCAACACGCTGAGCTTCACCAGCTACCTGTTCATGGCCGCGAACACGCTCAAGGTACCCGCCAACAAGCTGGACATCAGGCCCGTGCCCGCCGGCGGCAGCTTCGGCTCCAAGCTGTTCGCCAACAAGCCGGCGGTGATCGCCGCCATGTGCTCGCGGGCCACCGGGCGCAAGGTCGCCTACCTCGAGGACCGGGTCGACAACATCTCGAACTGCGACCATCACGGCTCCGACCGGGTCTACAACGTCGAACTCGCGATGATGCGGGACGGCACCATGCGCGGCATCAAGATCGACGTCGTTGACGACTACGGCGCCTACATGCAGTTCGGCGTGGGCCATCACGGCAACGCGCTGGCCCAGGTCGTCGGCCCGTACACGATCGGCAGCGTGCGGTACCGGGTGCGCGCCGCGCTGACCAACAAGAACCAGCAGGGCGCCTACCGGGGCTTCGGCTCCGAGGTGAACAACTGGATGCTCGAGCAGATGGTCGACAAGGCCGCGCGGGAACTGGGTCTGGACCCGGTCGCGACCCGCCGCAAGAACTTCATCCGGGACTTCCCGCACTTCATCCCCACCGGCAATGTCTACGACTCCGGCGACTACGACCGGGTGCTCGATAAGGCTCTCGAACTGGCCGACTACAGCAGATGGCGGGCGGAGCAGAAGCGGCTCCGCGAGGAGGAAGGCCGCTACATCGGCATCGGAGTGATCTGCGCGCAGGAGCGCAGCGTGTTCTCCGCGACGGAGTTCTGGTTCTGGTTCGACGAGCCAGGCGCGCCGGTGACCTCGACCCCGGAGTCGGTGACGCTGAAGGTCGACGCCACCGGCGGGATCACCGCGATCCTGTACTCCTGCGCATTCTGGGGTAACAGCCCGGAGACGATGGTCGCGCAGTTCGTCGCGGAGGAGTTCGACTGCAGTCCCTACGACGTCTCCGTCGTCTACCACGGCAGCCGCGACGGGCTCCCGGCCACCGGACCAGGCGGCTCCCGGACCACGGTGATGCTCGCGGGCGCCGTCGAGGGGGCGGCGGGCAAGATCAAGGAGAAGGCCCGCCGTGCCGCGGCCCACCTGCTCGAGATCGCACCGGAGGACATGGAATGGGCCGACGGCGGATTCCGGGTGAGGGGCGACCCCGAGCGGCGCAAGTCGCTCGCCGAGATCGCGATCATGCTGCACCTGTTCAAGCACAGCTTCCCGGACGACATGGAAAGCGGGCTGGAGGGGTCGAAGGTGTTCGACCACCCGTACACGACCATGCCGTCCGCAGACCGGAAGGATCTCGGCGTCTTCTACCCCTTCATGGGCCACGCCTGCCACGTCCCCGTCGTGGAAGTGGATATCGAGACCGGCGCGGTCACGTTCCTGCACTACGCGGCAGTGCACGACTGCGGGACTTTGGTGAATCCGCGCTCGCTCGCCGGGCACATCGTCGGCGGAACGGCGCAGGGCATCGGGACGGCCTTGTACGAGGAGTACGTCTACGACGAGGACGGGCAGCTGCTCTCATCGAGCTATCTCGACTACCTGATCCCGTCCGCCATGGAGGTCCCGGAGGTTGGGATCGGCCACGTCGAGACGCCGTCGCCGTACACGCCGCACGGCGTCAAGGGCGGCGGGGAAGGCGGCCGGATGATGGCGCCGGCCGCCATCAACGCCGCGGTCAACGACGCGCTGGCGCCGCTCGGCGTCCGCCTCACCGAGCTGCCGATGACGCCGGAGCGGATCCTGTCCGCGCTGCGTGCGGCGGGCCGGGCCGGGTGAGCACTCCCGACACCCCGGTCGCCGTGGTCACCGGCGCCAACCGCGGAATCGGCCGGGCCATCACCGTGGCCCTGGCCGCCGCCGGGTACACCGTCGCCGCGAGCGCCCGTGACCCGGCCAGCCTGGCGGACACGGTGAAGAAGGCCGACCAGGCCGGCGGGAGGGCAGTCCCGGTCGCCTGCGACGTATGCGACGAGGGCTCGATGGCGGCCCTGGCCGGACAGGCCGAGCAACTCGGCCTGGTGCGCGCCGTCGTGGCCAACGCCGGGATCGCCGGGCCCACGGCACCGCTGCACGAGATCACGCTGGCGGACTGGCGGGAGACGATCGCCACCGACCTGGACGGGGTGTTCCTAACCTTCCGCGCGTTCATCCCCGCCATGATCGAGCGCCGGGACGGCAGCCTGATCGCGATCTCGTCCATGACCGGCAAGCGCCCGCTGCACGGCCGCACCCCGTATGCCGCGGCGAAGATGGGCGTTATCGGGCTGGTCCGCACGCTCGCCGACGAACTCGGGCCGCACAACGTCCGGGTCAACGCGATCTGCCCCGGCGCGGTCGCCGGGCCCCGGATGGACCAGGTGCTCGCCCGTCAGGCCGCGGTCCGCGGGATCACCGAAGAGGCGGCCCGGGCCGAGATGACCGCCCTGACGCCGCTGCGGCGCGTGGTGGACGCTGAGGAAGTTGCTGCGGCCTGCGTGTTCCTGGCGTCCGGCGGCTCGGCCGCCATCACCGGCGAGGACCTCAACGTCACCGCCGGCGTCGTCATGTACTGATTCCCGGGAAGGAGACCGGTGAAGATCATCGACCTCTCGCAGGACATCTACGAGGGCATGAAGGTATACCCAGGCCACCTGAAGACCGTGCAGTTCGAGCACGCCACGCACGAGGAGACGGCGCCGCGGTTCTCCAGCGGCTTCTCGTTCCAGACGACTGGCTTCATGCTGAACGACAACGGGCCCACGCACGTCGACTCCTTCTCTCACCTCGATCCTGACCCGTCGGCGGAAACCATCGACCAGATGTCGCTGGACCTGTTCTACGGCCCCGCGGTGTGCCTGGATGTCACCGGCTTCGCCCCGCGCACCGACATCACCGCCGACGACCTGGACAGCGTCGAAGCCGCATCTGCGGTGAGCGTGGAACCAGGCGACATCGTGCTGTTCTACACCGGCACCTGGAATCGCTTCGCAGGAGATAAGCGCTACCTCACCGACTTCGCCGGCCTAGGCGAATCGGGCGCGGAATGGATCGTGCGCCGGCGGGTGAAGACGTTCGGCGTGGACAGCCCGACCCCGGACAACCCGGCCAGTACCAGCTACCCGGTCCACATGATGTGCCGCCGGGAACACATCACGCACTACGAGAACCTCGCTCACCTGGACGAGGTGGTGAACACCCGGTTTACCTTCGTCGGGTTCCCGCTCAAGCTCCGGGGCGCGCACGGCGGCCCGACCCGCGCCGTCGCCCTGGTGGGCTAGGGCGTGGCCGGGCGGGTGATACCACGGATCGTTCGGGAAAAGAAAAGATCAATGATCCCGAACGGGCCGTGGTGCTACGGCCTGAGCCAGCTCGGCGCTGATCCGGCGGGAAGGAAACTGTGAACTCGACGCGGGAAGCCGCCGACAGGGATGCCGCGGCCCGGGAGGTCGCGGCGCGGATGGCCGCGGCGGCGGCGGACTGGCTCAAGGCGCTCGACCCGGCCCAGCGGGCGGTCGCCACCGGCGGGGCGCCCAGCCCGGACGCCGAGGCGGACGCGGAACGCAGGCTCTGGTACTACACCCCCACTGACCACGGCGGCCTGACCCTGGGCGCCCAGCGGCCCGCGCAGCAGCGGCTGGCCCTGCGGCTGGTCGCCACCGGGCTGTCCACCGCCGGGTACGTGACGGTGGCCACGATCATCGGGCTGGACAACGTGCTCGATCAGGTCGAGAGCTGGAACGTGAACTGGGGCCGGGAGCGGGGACGCGATCCGGGGCTGTACTACCTGCGGGTGTTCGGTGCGCCGGGCGGCACTGGGCCGTGGGGGTGGCGGTTCGGCGGGCACCACATCTCGCTCAACTACCTCATCGACGACGGTCTGGTCCGCGCGGTGACCCCGTGCTTCCTGGGGGCCGACCCTGCGGTCTCGCCGCTGCTGGGCCCGGCACCGCTGCGCCCGCTGGGCGGGCCCGAGGACCTGGCCCGCGTGCTGGTCCGCTCGCTCGACCCGGGCCAGGGCGCCCGGGCGGTCCTGCTGGGCCGGGCACCGGCGGACATCGTGGGGGGCAACCGGTCCCGGATCGCGGACGGGGACCGGATGATGTACCTGCGCGAGCTGTGGCGCCGGCCGTTCACCGAGCCGGAGCTCGTCGACCGGATCGCCCGGATGGACGCCCTTGGCGAGCGGGCCTCCGGCTACGACGACGCGGACTACCGGCGGCTCGCGCTGACGCTGACCGGCGCGCCGAAGGGCCTGCCGGCCCGGGACCTGGACGCCGGGCAGCGGGACCTGCTGCGCGCGCTGCTGGCCACCTACCTGGGCCGGGTGCCGGACAGGCTGTCGCCTTCCTACGTCGGCGATGCCGCGCTCGACGGCGTGCACTTTGCATGGGCTGGGCCGACCGGGCCGGGCCAGCCGCTGTATTACCGGCTGCAGGGCCCGCGGCTGCTGATCGAGTACGACAACACCCAGCGGCGCGCGAACCACGCGCATTCGGTCTGGCGCGACCCGGACGCCGACTTCGGCTACGACGTGCTCGGGGCCCACCTGGCGGCGCACCACCGCTGAGCTAATCGCCGGGGCGGTAGAGCCCGAAGGTGAGCCGCGGGTCTCCCGGGCGGAACGTGCCCAGGAACTGCGAGCTGTCGCCGATCGCGCGGCAGCGGGCCAGCAGGTTTTTGCCGAGCACGAGCTGCCGCCGCTCCCAGGCCGCGAGGGCGGCGGGGACGTTCCCGCCCGCCGCCGTGAGCTCCTCGGCGAGGGCCCACCCGTCGGCGGCCGCCTTCGCGGTCCCGGCGGCCGCGTGCGGGCGTACTGCGAAGGCCGCGTCGCCGATCAGACAGACCTGACTTCGGTCATTCGCTTAGTGCCTGAGATTCGCGCTTGCTCAGCGCGTTGAAGATGGCCTGCCGGTCGGTGTCGATCGCGGGCGGGATTGTCTGGGTGGCGCCGTTGATCGTGATGGTTGCGCTGCGTAGTGGCCGTAGCTGGCGAACCAGGTTGGCGATGGCCAGGCCGGTGCGTGTTTGGGCTTCGCGGGCGACGGCCAGCGCGGTGAACACGATGGTCAGGTGGGCTTCGATCGCCTCCCGGGTGTGGTGGAACATCGGCCGGGCGCGCAGGTCGGTCTTGCTCATCCGGAACGATTGCTCCACGTGCCACAGGTCGTGGTAACTCGCGATCACCTCGCTGGCAGGCATGAGGTCGGCGGGGATGTTGGTGAGGTATCCCTTGAGCCCGGCCAGCCGGCGGGCCCGTGCCAGCGCGGCCTTGTCCAGGCTGCGTGCCCCGTTGCTGGTCTTGACGAACCGCGGTGTCCGCGCGGCCTTCGCACCGGCCACGACGGCCTTTGCGCGGTTCTCCTGCAGGGTCAGCGTCTTGTTGTCACGGACGGCCCGCTTGGCCGAATAGGCCCACACCGCCCGCCACGACCCGGGATGCTCACCGGGATCCCAGGCCGGTTCGGCCTTGATCTTGGGGTCGTTCTCGGTGACGCGGCTGTTCTTCGGGGTGATGGTGTCGATGACCTGCCCGTCGCTGAACGCGTCGCCGTGCCAGCGAAAGTGCGAGGCCAGGTCGATTGGCGCCTTGGTCACCCGGGACCCGACGATGAACCTCAGATCCGCCTCGTCCAGCCCACGCAGGTTGCTCGCTGAGAGCATCCCGGCGTCAGCGACCACGACTATATGGGCCAGGCCGTGACGGGCCGCGAACTGCTCGATGACCGGAATCATCGTGGCGGTCTCGGCCTTGTTGCCCTCAAAACAGCCGATCTCCAGGGGAAACCCGCGCCGGTCCACCAGCAGCCCGACGACGATCTGGGGATCGATCCGGCGTTCCTTGGAGTAACCGACCTTTCGCAGCGCGTCCTCTTTCTCGGCCTCGAAGTAGAGCGTGGTCACGTCGTAGAGCACCAGCGACAAATCCCCAGCGCTGATCGCGTGGGCGAAGCACAATTCGGCGACACGGTCGCGGAACTTGCCCGCCGCACACCGCAGCAGCGTGCGCCGCAGGGTCTTCTCGCTCGCGGGACGCTGCCCCAGATCGGCCAGCACCCGGCCCGCATCGCGCAGCGAGGTCGGCTCCACGATCCGGGCGATCACCAAGTCCCGGAACACCTGGTCGCCGACTGCATCGAACCCGAGTCCGGCATACACGCCAGCAAGCGCGTCGAACAACACCCCTGAACCGGTCCCCAGCACCCGCGCCGGCGTCGCGGCTTCTGCGACGTGGACGGACTCGGGCACGGCAAACAACGCCGGCTCGCCAGGCAGACAGATCAATGACACCGGCCTCGGCGTCGGCTCGACCCCGAGGTCGAACTGGCCCTGGGCCGAATCCTCAAGCAGGCCGCGGGCATGTTCGAGCAGCAGCCCCAGCTCAGCCGTCGTATGCGCCGATCCCACATGCGCCACGATCCTGCGCCGGCCACCTACCGACTCCGCGATCTGCACAGCCGTGGCTCCCGACGCCGTGCGAACCCGCCGAATCCACGCCACCAGCCGAGCCTAAGGCACCAATTAGTGCCTCAACACCACCCCAGCTAACACCATCACCACAGGTCAGCGCGCTGCACACCCCGGATCCGCGTCAAGGTGACCAAAGTCAGGTCAACGTCCATCTGCGCCCGCTGCTTGAAGCTGTTCACGATCATTATGCGCTCATTCCGGAACATCATTGAGCGGCTGCGGTACGGCTACGGATGCAGGGTCGTTGGGGGTTTGTCTCGCAGGAGGCCCGCCAGCCGTTCTGCGGCACCGTAAGGGCTGAGCAGTTCAGTTGGGGGCAGGCCGTCCAGTTCTTCCCAGTCGGCTATCTCCTCGCTGACGAACCGGAGGTCATCGTCATAGATATCCCGGACTGACTGGCCGGTCTTCTTGTCCAGCCGGCCGAACGCCGGAACCGGCCACGCGCTTCGGTCCCATGCTTCCGCCCGGCCCAGCAAGGGCCACTTGGGTGCCAGCCCGTCCAGCCTCTGGACCAGGCGGGCGTCGGCCGCGGTCAGTTCGCGCAGCTGGCCGAGGGTGAGCTCGGCCGTGCCGGTCGGGGCGAAGAAGTAGCAGAGCAGCAGGCCATCTGGGCGGGGCTCGGTGCGCGCGATCAGGCCGGGCACGAAGCCGCC
>Ga0318494_10000540_pt1 | contig 13146 bp, 12 predicted proteins | sample GRESIP108b1f24_FD_203293 | JGI IMG/M metagenome (GOLD analysis project Ga0318494, IMG submission 203293) | Tropical soil microbial communities from Luquillo Experimental Forest, Puerto Rico - GRE.SIPMG.108b1f24 | ecosystem: Environmental > Terrestrial > Soil > Tropical forest > Bulk soil... | reverse complement strand
CCTCGGGCTGGCCCGGGAACTCGGGACAGACTTCGCGCACCCGGTCGCACAGGCTGATCACCCAGTCGAACTGCTGGTCGGCGAACACGTCGAGGTGTTTGGAGCTGTGACTGGCCAGGTCGAGACCGTGCTCCTCGCGCATCACGCGCACCGCGTTGGGGTGTACGGGCTTCGGCTGGCTTCCGGCGCTGAACGCCTCGACGACGCCGCCCGACAGCTTCCGGGCCAGCGCCTCTGCCATCTGAGAGCGCGCGCTATTCCCGGTGCAGAGGAACAGCACCTGCACGCGGGGGAGCCCGGCAGTTTCGGGCGACGTTCTGCTGAGACGAAGGGCGGGGTGGAGCGAGCGACCCGCGGCCGAGAGCAGGCCGCCGATCCGCGACAGATCGACCGTGTAGTAGCTGTCGCGGCGATCGGCCGAGCTGCGCCGCGCCGAGACGAGACGGGCTTCGCGCAGCTTCCCCAGGTGGTACGAGACCAGGTTCTGGGGCTCGCCGACCAGACCGGTGAGCTCGGAAACCATGCGGTCGCTCCGGCCCAGCTCGGCCAGGAGCCGCCAACGCAAGGGATGGGCGGCCAGCTGCAGGAACTCGGGAGGGGTGTTCACGCCCTCTATTTAGATCAATATGATTAGATTCGTCAACTGTATTTGATTGAAATGGTCCCGGCGAAGGCCCTCGCCGTCTCGCGCGCCATCTCGTCCAGGGATTCGTCCGCGCGCCGGGTCAGCCTCGAGAACATCAGGAAGCCGTGCGGCATGTCGGCGTAGTGCGTGTGGAGCGTCGAAACGCCGGCGGCGACGAGCGCTTCGGCGAGCCAGATGCCGTCGGAGCGCAGCGGGTCGTGGCCGCAGGTGATCACCGTCGACGGAGGCAGTCCTCGGAGATCGGCGTGGAGCACGCTCACGAGCGGGTTGTCCGTGTCCTTCCACGCGTAGACCCTCACCATGAACTCACCCTCCGCGCGGCCGACGCCGGGCATGTCGCTCGTATCCCAGTCGGTCGACTTCAACGTCGTGTCCGTGAAGGGGTAGTAGATGGACAGGTGCACGATCCGCGGGCCGCCGCCATCCCGGCTCGAGAGCGCCAGCGCCACGGTCAGGTTGCCGCCTGCGCTCTCTCCGCCCACCGCGATCCGGCTCGGATCCAGGCCCGCGGGCCGAGACTCCGCCATCCAGCGCAGCACGTCCTGGCAGTCTTCGAGCCCGGCGGGGAACGGGTACTCCGGGGCGAGGCGATAGGACAACCCGACCACGACCGCGCCCGTCCGCGCTGCGAGCCCGCGCTGCGCGCCATCGCAGAAGTCGACGCCGCCGTCGACGAAGCCGCCCCCGTGGATGAACAGGATCGCGGGAGCACCCGGCTGCAGGTCGGGGCGCCTGTAGACGCGCGCCGCGATCGGACCGCCGCGGCCGGGAACCTTCACGTCCTCGGTGTGGATCGAGCGGTCTCCGGGCTTGCACGCGAACCAGAGCGCCTTGCGCGCGAGCCGGACGTCGTGCGGCTGATCCAGGAGCGACGCGGGGTTCGGCATCCACCCGCGCCTGATCGCGAACGTCGCTGCGCGCGTCAGCGCCCTCAGCCGGAACGGAAGTGGGGTCGCCGTCGGCATGTCACAGCCCGACGCGCTTTGCCAGCTCCTCGCGGTGGTGCGCGGGGTCGCCGAACAAGAGCTCGCTCGCCTTCGCGCGCTTGAAGTAGAGGTGAGGCGCGGCCTCCCAGGTGAAGCCCATGCCGCCGTGGATCTGGATGTTGTCCGCCGCCGCGTGGAAGTAGGCCTCGGAGCAGTAGGCCTTGGCGAGGGCGGCGGCTTCGACGAAGTCCGGCTCGTTCGCCGCCGCGATGAAGAGGGCGTTGGTGGCGGCGGACTTCGCCATCTCCACCGAGACCAGCATCTCGGCGCACTTGTGCTTGATGGCCTGGTAGCTCCCGATCGGGCGGCCGAACTGCAGCCGGCTCTTCGCGTACTCCGTCGCCTGCTCGAGGCACCTCTGCGCGCCGCCGATCTGCTCCGCCGCGAGCGCGGCGCACACGAAGGCGAGCACGCGCTCGAACGCGGCGGTCTGATCGCCGCTCGAGACGCGCGTGGCGGGCGTGCCCGCGAAGCGGACGCGCGCGAGCTTGCGGGTGAGATCCAGCGGCGGGATCGCGCTCCGCGAAAGCCCGGGCGCGCTCGCATCGACGCGCAGGAGCTCGAGGCCCGCGTCGCCGCGCGCGACGACCAGCAGCACGTCGGCGCTCTGGCCGTCGAGGACGAGCGTCTTCTCGCCGTCCAGCGTGACGTTCGCGCCCGAGCCGCTCGCGCGCAGCGTGACGCCGGCCGCGTCCCAGCGCCCGTTCGGCTCCGCGTGCGCGACGCTCACGATCGCCGCACCCGAAGCGATCCGCGGCAAGAGCTCCTTCTGCGTGACCGCGTCGGCGCACGCGAGCAGGGTCTGCGCGGCGAACACCGACGTGCCAAGGAACGGCGCGCAGAGCAGGGCGCGTCCCATCTCCTCCATCGCGATCAAGAGCTCGACCGGGCCGTAGCCCGCCCCGCCGTGCTCCTCGGGAATGACGAGCCCCGCGAGCCCGAGCTCCCGGGCGAGCTGCTTCCAGACCTCGGGCTCGAAGCCGCGCTCGCTCACCATCGCGGCGCGCACGGCCTTCTCGTCGGAACGCTTCTCGAGGAAGGCGCGCAGGTTCTGTCGCAGCGCCTCGTGCTCTTCGGTGAAGACGAAATCAGCAGGCATGGCTCTCTCACTCCCGCGCCGCGCTCACGAGCGCGGCACGTCCTTCCACGGCACGTCCTTGTCGACGCGCGGATCGCCCGGCAGGCCCAGCACGCGTTCGCCGAGGATGTTCTTCATGATCTCCGAGGTCCCGCCCTCGATCGAGTTCGCGCGCGAGCGCAGGAACTGGTACTTCGCGAGCCCCTCGAGCGAGCGGCTCTCGAAGCCGCTCTGGCGCAGCTCGTAGCCGGCCTCGAAGGCGAGGCCTTCGTTGCCCAGCACATCGATCGCGAGCTCCCACAAGCGCTTGTTGATCTCCGCCTGCGCGAGCTTGCCGACCGAGCCCTCGGGACCGGGGTTGCCGGACCGCTGCGCTGCGCGCGCGCGCTGGTTGGTGATGCGCAAGAGCTCGTTGTCCATCCACGCGCGCGTCACCCGGTCGCGCATGATCACTTCCTGCGCAGGCGACAGCGCGCCCGGCTTGCGCCGCCTCCACAGCTGCACGACCTGCGAGATCGCGCCCGCGCCCTTGGTCTTGGCGCCGCCGCCGCCGATCGCCACGCGCTCGTTCATCAGCGTGGTGATGGCGACGCGCCAGCCCTGGCCCTCCTTGCCGAGCATGTTCGCGTGCGGGATCCGCACGTTGTCGAAGAACACCTCGTTGAACTCGGCCTCGGCGGTGATCTGGTACAGCGGCCGCACCGTCACGCCGGGCGTCTTCATGTCGACGATGAAGTACGACAGCCCGTCGTGCTTGGGCACGTCGGGGTTCGTGCGCACGATCAGCATGCCCCAGCTGGCCAGGTGCGCGACCGACGTCCACACCTTCTGGCCGTTCACCACCCAGTGGTCGCCGTCGCGGACCGCGCGCGACGACAGGCCCGCGACGTCGGAGCCCGCGCTGGGCTCGCTGAACATCTGGCACCAGATGTCCTCGCCCGAGAAGATGCGCGGCAGGTGGTACTTCTTGTGCTCCTCGCTCCCGTAGGTGAGCACGGTCGGCGCACCCATGCCGATGCCGATCACGCTCGCCAGCGGATCGCCGTGCACGACCTTCGAGTGCTTGGCGATCTCGTCCTGCACGGTCAGCTGCTGCCGGGGGCTGATGCCGAGCCCGCCGTGGCCTTCCGGGAAGTGGACCCAGGCAAGACCGTGCTCGAACTGCTTGCGCCGGAAGGTGATCGAGTCGGTGCGCTCCGGATGGACTTCCGCGAGCAGCTTGCGAACGCGCCCGCGGAGCTCGTCCTCGGGCATCTCGCGCAGATCGGCCATGGCGTCTCCTCGGCACCGCGAGCGGACCAGCCGCTCGTCGGGGATGGGCCGATTGTACGGCGGGCGGGCAGTACGATGCCAAGAGCCCCTCGGCGTCGCCGCCGAACGCCGCGGGCTCGAAGAGATCACGCGGCCGCTCAGCCAGGTGGAGTGAGGGCGAGAGCCGCAGCAGCGGCAAGCTTGTGCTTGGCCTGCCAGGGCGGCCCGGCTGCGCGACCCATCGCGCGCACGGCGCGTTCGATCGCCGCGTCGTGCAGCGCGGGCTCGCGCTCGTACCAGTGCACGGACCAGCCACGCGCCGCGGCTGCGGTGGCCAGGGCTTCGCGATACATCACCGAGTCGGCGACGTTCGCCGCGCGGGTGTCGGCGATGCGCTCTTCGGTCGTCGCTGGAAGTGTCGGGCACGCGCGAAGCGCGATGTGTCCGATCGGCAGCGGCACCGCCGCGGCCAGCGCCTCGAGGCCAGCGCGCGCGCCGAGTGCGGCCGCCTCGCGCACGCGCTCGACGAGCGCGATGGCCTCGGGCAGCGAGATCTTCCGCGCCCACGGGCTGCCGACGTAGCGGCCCACTGCCCACGACCCTTCGTGGTGGTACGGGTGCGTGGGCAGGCCGTGGGTGAGGTCGATGCGCCGGCGATCGAGGAGCCGACCGTCCGGAGCGACGGTGACCAGGATCGCCGAGTTGCCGTGCTCCGCGACGCCCACGGCCGAGATTTCGCTTCCTTTGCGGGCCATGTCACCGCGCGAAGAGGGCATTGCCTTCGGCGTACGGGAGTGCGCCGGCGAACAGGGCGTCCGTCGAACCCTCTGCCAGGAACTGCGACGCGAGGCGCTTCGCGGTGCCCAGCGCAGCCTGTGCGATCGCGGACCCGGCGCTGAGCCGGCGCACGCCGAGGCGCGCGAGCGTCGCGAGCGGCGGGAGTCCGGGTCGGGCCATCACGTTCAGCGGAAGCGCCTGGCCCTTCACCAGCGCGTCGATCTCCGCGGCCGAGATCGCCGCGGGCACGAACAGCCCGTCGGCTCCCGCAGTCGCGTACTGCGCCGCGCGCGCGAGCGTCTCCTCCACGGCTCGACCCGGCGCGAGCGCCTTCAGGAACACGTCGGTCCGCGCGTTGACGAAGACGTCGACACCGGCGTGTGCGGCGGCCGCCTTCGCTGCCTCGATCTTCCGGCACAACAGCGCGGGCGCGCCGTTCCCGTCTTCCAGGTCGAAGCCCACCGCACCGGCGCCGATCAGCCGCGCGAGGTTCTCGCGCACGGCGGCGGGGTCGGTGCCGTAGCCGCCCTCCGCGTCGGCGCTGATCGGGCAGCTCACCACACGCGCGATCTCGCGCAGCGCCTCGGCGTACGCGGCGACGGGCAGCCGATCGCCGTCCGAGTACCCGTGCGCCCATGCGACACCGCTCGACGTCGTGGCGATCGCCTCGGCGCCCAGCGATTCCATCAGGAGGGCGCTGCCCGCGTCCCAGGCGTTGGGAAGGAGCAGGACCGATCCTTCGCGGTGTCGGGCACGGAAGCGGGCGGCCAGCGTCGCGGGAGTCGTCGTCATGGCGAGAGATCTACCGGAAGGTGCGCGTGCAGGGCTCGCCGTTTTCGGACGTCGATGGGCTCAAGGCGCGGGCTTCGGGCGCCGGATCGCAGAGGGCGGCCGGTGGTAGATCGACGCGAAGACCGCGTTGAAGCGCCGCACGCTGCCGAAGCCCGCCGCGAAGGCCACCTCGTCGATGGGCAGCTGCGTGTCGGACAGAAGCCGCTTCGCGCGGCGCACGCGCAGAGACGTTGCCACCTGGACGGGCGAGGCGTCGAGATGCTCCCGGAACAGGCGCGAGAGGTGTCGCGGCCCGATGCCGAGGCGCGCGGGAGCTCCGACGCGGTTCCGCGATCGAGTGCGCCCTGCTCGATCAGCTTCAGCGCGCGCTCGACGGTGCTGCGCGTTCCCTTCCACGCCGGACACCACGGGGCGACCTCGGGGCGGCAGCGGAGACAGGGCCGGTATCCCGCGGCCTCGGCGGCGGGGGCACTCGGAAGGAAGGACACGTTGCGGGTGGCCGCGGGACGCGCGAGACAGATCGGCCTGCAGTAGATCCGCGTCGTGCGCACTGCAGCGAAGAAGAGGCCGTCGAAGGGCTTGTCGCGCCTCAGCCGCGCCGCATCGCAGGTCTCGAAGTCCACGCGACTCCCGACGCTCAGTGGGCCGCGCTCGCGCGGTACGGGCTCTCGCGCACGATCTTCACCGACTCTCCGCCCGCGAAGTGGTGGTCCGGCTGCAGCTCGTTGTAGATCGCCGTCTCATAGGCGCTCCAGACGTTCTGGGTGCGCGCCGTGAGGGCGGTCAGATCCTCGTCCTTCTCCGCGGGCACGACGGCCAGGCGCGTCTGGCGGATGACGGCGCGGTCGTCGTCGTTCAGCTCGCGGAAGCTGCGCGTGGTGACGAGCGTCATGGCCAGGTCCTGGTCTTCGACGGCCAGGCCCGTGAGCCGCCAGACCGCTTTCGCGAAGGGAATGAAGGTGATGTACGAGCGGACGGGCACGCCATCGCCCGAGCGGCCGCTCACGTCGAGCCGCCAGGCCGGGAGTCCCCCTACTGGGAAGGGAGCGCCGTTCTCGACCTCGCCGCCCTTGCCGCTCACGTTCTGCGCCGCCCAGGTCTCGGCCACCTGGCGCGGCTCGCCGTTCGGCACGTCGCTCGCGAGATACACCACTGCGTTGCCGCGCGGAGCCTGCGCGCCGACCGCCTGGGGGGTGTTCGATTTCGCCCAGCCGCGCGGGAAGCGCAGCTTGAAGCCGAGGCCGGGGTGCAGGAAGACGTCGCCCAGGAAGACTCCGGCCTCGGGGCGCTGTCCGATGGGAAGGCCCTCGGTGTGGGCGAGCAGCGCGGCGCGCGGGTCGCCGAGCTTCGGATCGCGCTTCCAGCGCAGCTCGCTCGCGTCGACGCGCGCCACGGTCGCGCGCTCCGACGACAGTGGATGGGTGTCGAAATAGCTGGCGACGAGACGCGGCCCGCCGGTCACGAGCTTCTCGTAGTTCATCATCGACTCGAGGAAGCGCGCGAGCCCGAGCGGGTCGTAGCCGGCGGCGGCGCACAGGATCTGGCCGTCGTGGTCCGCGCTGCGCTCGAGATCGCGCGAGAAGGCGGCCATCTCTCCCGCGCGGGCCCGCGGGTCGAGCAGCGGGAACATGCCGCGCGAGGCCTCCTGCTGGGCCGCCGCGTGGCGCTTCACGACGTGGCCGATCTCGTGGCCGATCACGCAGGCCAGCTCGTCCTCGTCCATGACCAGCGCCAGCAGACCGCGCGACACGAAGATGTGTCCGCCGGGCAGCGCGAAGGCGTTGGCTTCGACCTGGTCGACGATCCGGAACTGGAACTCGTATGGCGTACCGGGAACCGCGCGCAAGAGCTTCTCGCCGATCCCCTGCACGTAGGCGTCCAGCGCGGGATCGGCGAGCAGACCCATCTGCGCCTCGACGCCCTTGGCACCCTCGCGCCCGGCCGCGCGGTCGTCGTCGGCCGTGTCGAGGAGGACCGTGCGGTCGGCTCGCGCAGCGGGCGCGAGCGCGGCCACGAGCAGCGCGAGCGCGAGCGCGGCGAGCCTGCTGTTCGCGCTCACGGCATCCGCTCGAGCCAGGCGCCGTCACCGAGCCACTTCGCCTTCAGCTGCGCCAGCTCGCCGGTCTCTTCGAGCGTGCGCAGGTAGTTCGTCACCAGGTTGAGGAAAAGGATGGAGTCGGGTGGAAGGGCGAGGCCGAGCGGCTCGGCCGTGAACGGCTCGTAGCGCAGATGGAGATCGGCGTCGGGGTGGCGCCAGCGCGCGATCGTGCAGACCAGGAGATCCGAGACTACCCCATCCACCTCGCCCGCGAGCAGCGCCTTCACGCCCGCGTCGTTGTCGCGCACCGCGACCAGCTTCGCCTTCGGCATGTGCTCGCGCACGAAGGCGGCGCTGGTCGACCCGTCGAGCACCGCGAACGACAGCTTGGGATCGTCGAGCTTTGCGGGGTCCTCGGTGTCGGCCAGCGTCCCATCCCGCGCCAGCAGCGTGTTTCCCGAGACGTAGTACGGCCCCACGAAGGCGACCCGCGCGTTGCGCTCGGGGGTGATGGTCATCCCCGCGACGGCGAGGTCGAGGTCGCCGCGCTCGAGCGCCGGGATCAGCTCGGCGAAGGGCATCTCCACGAAGCGCACCTTCACCTTCATGTCGTCCGCCAGCGCCTGCGCCAGGTCCACCTCGAACCCCATCAGCTTCCCCTCGCGGTCGTGCATGGTGAGCGGCGGGGAGTCCGCGCTGGTGCCGACGCGCAGCTCGCCCGACTTCAGGACGCGCTGGATCGGCAAGGGGCGGGGAGAGGGACGATCACAGCCGGCGAAGACGAGCAGCGCACAGAAGAAGGCGGCGAGCGTGGTTCTCAAGCGGGCGGTCCTCCCCGGTGTGGAGGCCTCATCCTAGGCGAAGTGCGGGTATCATCGCTCGGATGTCGCAGCGCGTCAGTGAAGCCGAGAGCGATGCCGAGGTGCTGCTTCGGCTGGCCGAGGCCACGGCGCACGCGCTCGGCGTCGAGTTCTTCGCATCGCTGGTGCGGCATCTGTCCGAGGCGCTCGGAGCGCCGTATGCGTTCGTGGCGGAGTTCGCCGGGTCTCCTTCCCGGGTGCGGTCGTTGGCCTATTGGGCCGACGGGGAGCTGCAGGAGAATTTCGAATACGACTTGAACGGGACGCCGTGCGAGGCGGTGGCACAGGGCGAGACCTGCCACCACCCGCGCGGGGTCGCGGAGAAGTTCCCCAAGGACGGCTGGCTCGCCGAGATCGGCGCCGAGAGCTACCTCGGCGTGCCGCTGCGCGACGCGGCCGGGGCGATCCTCGGGCACGTCGCGCTGATGGACACCCGGCCGATGCCCGAGGAGCCGCGCCGGCTTGCGATCTTCCGCATCTTCGCCGCGCGCGCGGCGGCGGAGCTGCAGCGGGTGCGCATGGAGCGGGCTCTGGCGGAGTCGGAGCGGCGCTTCCGCGACCTCTTCGAGGAGGCGCCGATCGGCTACGTCTACGAGGACACCGACACGCGCTTCCTCTCCGCGAACCGAGCGTTCCAGAAGATGCTGGGACTGCGGCCCGAGGAGGTCAGCAGCACCAGCGGGCTGTCGCTCGTGGCGCCGACGGAAGAGACGCAATCCCGCGTGCACGACTCGCTGGCCGCCGAGAAGGCCGGCCGGGAGAAGCCCTTCATCGAGATCGAGCTCCGCCGCAAGGACGACGGACGCCCGGTCTGGGTGCAGCGCTTCTCGCGCCCCGAGCCCGACGGCAAGTACACGCGCACGATGGTCGTCGACATCACCGCGCGCGTGCTCGCCGAGCAGGAGCGCAATCGGCTGCGCGCGCAGAACGAGTATCTCCAGGAAGAGATCAAGAGCGAGTACAACTTCGAGGAGATCATCGGGCGCGCGCCGAGCCTGCGCGCCGCGCTCGCCAAGGTGAAGCAGGTCGCCCCGATGGACGCGACGGTGCTGATCCTCGGCGAGAGTGGCACCGGCAAGGAGCTGATCGCACGTGCGATCCACAACGCGTCGCGTCGCCACGACAAGCCGCTGATCAAGCTGAACTGCGCAGCGCTGCCGACGGGGCTGATCGAGAGCGAGCTGTTCGGCCACGAGAAGGGCGCGTTCACCGGCGCGCTCGAGCGGCGCACCGGGCGCTTCGCGCTCGCCGACGGCGGGACGATCTTCCTCGACGAGATCGGCGAGATCTCGCACGAGACGCAGCTGCGGCTGCTGCGCGTGCTGCAGGAGCTCGAGTTCGAGCCGGTCGGCTCGTCGAAGACGGTGAAGGTCGACGTGCGGATGATCGCTGCGACCAACCGCGACCTCGAGAAGGCGATCGCCGACGGGGCGTTTCGCGCCGACCTCTTCTACCGGCTGAACGTGTTCCCGATCCACGTGCCGCCGCTGCGCGAGCGCCGCAGCGACATTGCGCTGCTGACTCGGTACTTCGTCGAGAAGTACGCGATGAAGGTGGGCCGCCGGATCGATGCGATCGAGCCGGAGACGCTCGAGCGGTTGGTCGACTATCCCTGGCCCGGCAACGTGCGCGAGCTCGAGAACGTGGTCGAGCGAGCGGTGATCCTCTCGCCCGGGCCCGCGCTCGAGGTCGACGCGCAGCTGCTGCGCACGCCTCGCTCTGCACGGCCGGAGCCGCTCGCCGCGCACGCTGGTTCCGACGGCGAGACCGACCCCGGAACCCTCGACGGCATGCAGCGCCGCCACATCTTGAGGGCGCTCGAGCAGTGCCGATGGGTGATCGAGGGTCCGCGGGGCGCGGCGCTGGTGCTCGGCCTCCACCCGAACACGCTGCGCAGCCGGATGAAGAAGATGGGGCTGCGCCGCCGCTAGCCGAGCCCGAGCCGGCGCAACAGGCGCGCGAAGCTCGATTCGCCCTCCCGGCGGCCGTTCGCCGCGACGAGCCCGGGCCAGTTCGCGTCGGCGCGCTTCACGCTCTCCGCCAGGTCCTCGTTGAAGAGCCGGTACGCCTCGTCGGTGTGCTGCAGGACGAGGCGGCCGTCCACGATCTGCCAGATCTCCGGGTTCACGGGTGAGACCTTGCCGATCGACGCGGCGTAGCCGCAGAAGCCGCCGTACTTGGGGAGATAGCGCATCGGGTCGAGCTCGAACTGCACCCGGTGCTCGGCGCTGGCGAAATGGTAGAGCGCGCCGTCGAAGCTCGACTCGAAGCGCGGATCGCCTTTCTGCGGTCTTCCGTCGGCGAAGTAGGCGACCGGGTCGTAGCCTTCGATTGCCACGCCACGGTCGTCGACGTTCACCAGCCACGGGCCGCCGGTGCCGTTCTTCGCGACGAGACCCGGCCAGTTCGCGTCTGCCTTCGCGACGTTGGCCGCGAGGTCGGCGTTGAACAGATCGAACGCCTTCTGGTTGTGCTGCAGGATCAGCCGGCCGTCGACGATCTGCCAGAATTCCGGGCTGATCGGCGAGAGGCGGTCGATCGACGCGGCGTAGCCGCAGTAGCCGCCGTACTGCGGGGCGTATTTCGCAGGCGCGGCGTCGAAGACCGCCTTGTGCTCGGCGGAGGCGAAGCGGTAGAGCGCACCCTGGTAGGAGCTGGCGTGCTGCGCGCTGCCTTGCACCGGCCTGCCGTCCGTGAAGTAGGCGACCGCGTCGTAGCCTTCGATCGCCACGCCGTCGGCGTCGCGCAGCACCAGCTGCTTGTCGCTCTTTGGTGTCGGCGCGGGCAGGGCAGGTGGGCGCTGGCTCACGGTCTCGGCCTCGAGGGCCTTCGCACCCAACGTGGCCAGCTCGTCGTCCTGCTCTGCGCTCGCTGCGCCGGAGACTCCGACTGCGCCGATCAGCTGGCCGCGGTACAGGATGGGCACGCCCCCTTGCAGCGGCGTGAAGTCCTCCAGCGCCGTCATGGTGAAGCGGCCCTTGTTCACGATCTCTTCGAAGTCGCGGGTGGGCTTGCGAAACATGGCCGCCGTGCGCGCCTTGCCGGTCGAGACGCGCGGCGCGGCACCGAAGGCGCCGTCCATGCGCACGAGCGCGATCAAGTCGCCGCCGGCGTCGACCACCGCGATCGCGGGGCCCACGCCCAGCTTCATGGCCCGTGCCTCGACCGCGGCAGTCACCTTCCGCGCGCCGGCGAGATCGAGTGAGTACTGGCCCGCAGTCTGCGCCCGCACGGCCGGGGCCGCACACAGCGCGAGCGCGAGCGCCAGAACGAGTCGAGTGCGAAGCGTCATGCGTGTCTCCTTCACCGCCTTCGGGCGGGCGCAGGGTGGAGCGGAGAACCCGGCGTGCCGTTACAGCGCGTAACGAGCGCGGCTCCCTCTTCGACCCAACCCGCGTGCGCGAGTCGCACGGAGGGCAGAGACGATGCGGCGGCAGACTCATGCGATCGTGCTCGCGGGCGGGGAGGGAGCGCGCCTGGCCGGGCTCACGACCACCCGCGCCGGGTTGCGGGTGCCCAAGCAGTTCTGCTCGCTCGCGGGCGGACCGACCCTGCTGCGCCAGACGCTCGATCGCGCCGCCGCCCTGGTGCCGCGCGAACGGATCCTGGTGGTCGTCGCGGAGGCGCACCGCCGTTGGTGGCGCGAGGAGCTGGCGGACCTGCCACAGCGGAACGTGTTGGTGCAGCCCTCCAATCGTGGCACCGCCGCGGGGATCCTCGTCGGCGCGCTCGAAGTATCGCGCAGGGCGCCCGCAGCCCGCCTGCTCGTGCTGCCCTCCGATCACCACGTCGGCGACGAGGCGAAGCTGCGCGGCGCCTTCCACGGAGCGCTCGCCGCGATCGAACGAGAGCCTGCGCGGATCGCCCTGCTCGGCGTCACGCCGGACGCGCCCGACGCCCAGTACGGCTGGATCGTTCCTGGACCGGCGACGAGGGCAGGGCTGCGCGGAATCGCGCTGTTCGTCGAAAAGCCGCCCGTCGAGCGCGCGCGCGAGCTGCTCTCGAGCGGCGCCTTGTGGTCGAGCTTCCTGTTCGCCGCCCGGGTGACCACCCTGCTGGACGCCTTCGAACGCGCGCAGCCGGAGCTGGTCCGCTCGTTCCTGGCCGACTCGAGCGCGCTGGCCGCCCGCGCGGACCTGGGCGAGCTCTACGCATCGCTGCCCATCCGCGACTTCTCGCGCGACGTGCTCGAGAGGATCGGCGAGCGGCTCGGCGTGATCGCGGTGCCGCCTTGCGGCTGGAGCGACCTCGGCACGCCGGAGCGGGTCGCGCGCGTATTGTCCGAGCGAAGTGTCCGCGGGCGAACCTCGAACGCGCTGCGGCGGCGACCCGTGCCGATCCTGTCTCTCGCGCTGTCGCTTCCGCCGAGCCCGGCGCTGTGACCGGGCGCCGACTCGCCGCGGCCGGCGCGTTCGTGCTCGCGCTCGCGCTCGCGACGCCCGCGCCGGCGGTCGAGCAGATCTACACCAACTGGCGTGGCCTTGCGCTCTCCGGCTACGACCCGGTCGCCTACTTCACCGACGGCAAGGCGGTGCCCGGCTCGTCCGAGTTCACGTTCGAATGGATGAACGCCCGCTGGCGCTTCGCGAGCGCCGCCCACCGCGACGCGTTCCGAGCGGACCCCGGCCGCTACGCGCCGCAATACGGCGGCTACTGCGCGTGGGCGGTATCACAGGACCGCACGGCTTCGAGCGACCCGGAGGCGTGGAGGATCGTCG
>Ga0318494_10000538_pt1 | contig 13154 bp, 13 predicted proteins | sample GRESIP108b1f24_FD_203293 | JGI IMG/M metagenome (GOLD analysis project Ga0318494, IMG submission 203293) | Tropical soil microbial communities from Luquillo Experimental Forest, Puerto Rico - GRE.SIPMG.108b1f24 | ecosystem: Environmental > Terrestrial > Soil > Tropical forest > Bulk soil... | reverse complement strand
GGCAGCAAAGGCAGGTACCACCAGCCGCCGAAGGCGAGCACCAGCCCGCTCAGCAAGGAGAACGCCGCATTGGTGCGCAGCGCGGCGCGCAGGAACCGGCTCGTGGGCCGGACGCCCACGGCAGCGATGGGATCGCGTCGCTTGCGCGGCGAAGGCTCGCCATGCTCCGCATAGTGTTTCAGATCCTCGAGCAGGTACTGGCCATCGCGGGCCACCCTGGCCAGCAGCAAGCGCCTGGCCAGGGCGCCGAGCACGCCACGAACCTCCAGTTCGCCAGCGTAGGTGACCTGGGCCTGCCCGTCACTGAGTGGCTTGACCTCCCAGGTGTTGCGGGCCAAGGTGACGAACGCCGGCATGCCCGCCGTGGCCTGATAGGTCAGCGTTCTTGCGTCCTCGTCGTAAGCCACGATCGTCTCCGTGACCTGAGGAACCGCTCGCATACCGGTGTCGCACACCCGTCCCGCCACGGGCGCCTCCACCAGGACATAGCTGTGTGTCACGGTGGCGGGCGCCGTGATCGTGGTCGAGCCGGGTATGGCGGTGGCCCATTCGCCGATGCGGCCGAACTGGTGCGCAATGACGTCCCACACCTGGTCGGCCGACGCGTCGATCGTGATGGTGCTGGTCAGGGGTTGCATGAGCCAAAGGTGGCATGGCCCAGGAAGGCTGGTCGATTCCTCATGAGGGAATCGGATCGCCTCCAGGCGGGCTGCAATAATCCCGATCATGGGGATTGGGGGTAGTCCGTTCGGAGCGCGCCTGCGCCAGTGGCGAACGGCGCGAGGTGTCAGCCAGCTTGCTCTGGCCGGCAAGATCGGATCCACCTCCCGCCATGTCTCGTTCCTCGAGACCGGCCGGTCGCGGCCGAGCACGGCAATGGTGCTGCGATTGGGCGAGGCGCTCGACCTGCCCCTGCGCGAACGCAACGAGATGCTGCACGCGGCGGGTCTGGCAGCCGAGTTCCCCGAGGCCAGCCTGAGCAGCCTCGACCTGGCTCCGTTCCGCGCAGCGATAGAAAGCCTCCTGACCGCGCACCTGCCCTACCCGGCGATGGTGCTCGACCGCCACTGGAACGTGCTCATGGCCAACCCGGCATGTGACCGGCTCTACGGCGGCGAGCTGGCCGGATCCAACATCGTGCGGCGATTTCTGGCCGACCCCCGGGCGCGGGACATGGTAATCAACTGGCCGGAGATTGCCTCAGCAGCGCTGGGCCGGCTGCAACGCGAATGCGAGCGGACGCCCTTCGACCAGACACTCGCCGAACTCTTGCGGGAAGCGCGGGCCGCGCTGGGCGACTTGCCCGACCGACCGCACCAGGCGGCCGACTTCGTGTTGTGCCCCTGGTATCGCGTGGGCGACCGCATTGTCAAGATCGTAGGCGTGGCCGCGCATTTCGACGCCACCACCGAGGTGACTCTCAACGAGCTGCGCATCGAGTTGAGCTATCCGCTCGACCAGGCCAGCGACGAGTTCTTCCGGTCCACGATCGCCTGAGCGGAAGTGTCCCCCGTCACGCTTCGGTTGACTTTGCCGTACGGGCAATCGCCTACCGTCGCCTCGTTGCCGCCACCAAGCGGGCGGGGGCCCGGTCCCGATCCAGTACCTGCTGTTCACCGTACGGCGCCGGACTCCGGTTACCGAGGCACTGCTGTCAGCGCGGATGCCCGAAAGTCCGCGAGAGACAGTTCTGATTGGCTCGGGAGGGCTTTACTCGGCGGGCCAGCCGCTGCAGATGGCCAGCTGCTCCATCATCAGCTGCACGACTGCGCTTGGCGTCCTCGAGTTCGCCGTGAGACGACCAGACGTGCCCGTCTTCTTGCACTACATCGACCGCCAGCGGCAGCGCCACCCCAGCAGCCCGTCAGCTGCGCAGTAGCTGGGCGGTCGATGCACCGCTCGTCGGAGCGGGTCCCACATCCACCCATTCGGCGCCTGCCTGGCGGGGCTGGGCACCATGACCGCGTGATCCGGGGCCGGGCTGCTCACTCAGCTATTCGAGCGCAGCGCGGGGCCGGCTCAGGTTGATCTACGAGCTCGCCCGGGGCCGCGGAAAGCCCGCTGAGTGAGCCAGTGGAACGTGCGTCAGTCACTCCGCCAGCCGGCTCGTGCAGTAGACAATCGGCCGCGCGACTCTTATTATGAGAGCATATTCCTGTTATGAGATTACCTGGAGGTGGCAGTGTCCAACGCCGACATCTTCCGTACCTATCTCGAGCGTTTCACCAGCGGCGACGTCGACGGCGCCGCCGAGCTCCTCGCCGAGGAGTTCGCCTTCGACGGGCCCATCCTGCAGGCCAAGGGCAAGGCCGAGTTCCTCGCGGGATCGGCCGCAGCTGCGTCGATGGCGCGCGGCTGCACCATCCGTCACCAGTGGGCCGACGGTGATGACGTGTGCTCGGTCTATGACTTCAAGGTCGAGACCCCTGCAGGGGCGGGCGCCATCCCGATGGCCGAGTGGTCGGTGATCCGCGGCGGGAAGCTGGTGTCGTCACGCCTGCTGTTTGACACGGCGACGATGGCCGCGCTGATGCCGCAGGGCTAGGCCGCACCATGCCCGCTAACGCCTGGGCCGGGTACGGCCGCTTCTGCCCGCTGGCCAGAGCGCTTGACGTGGTGGGAGAGCGGTGGACGCTGGTCATCGTGCAAGAACTGCTGAAGAGGCCGAGCCGCTACGGAGACCTCGCCAGCCGCCTGCCCGGCATCGGCACGAGCGTGCTCGCGGACCGGCTGCGCAAGCTCGAAGCCGCCCGGGTCGTCGAGCGCGTGCCCGGCCCGGTCGGTGAGGGCGTGGCCTACGCCCTCACCGACCGGGGCAGGGGGCTGAACGACGCGCTGGAGGCACTGCGCCGCTGGGGAGTCACCTACCTCACCGACCCGACCGCCGACGGCGCGATGAATCACGAGTTCGACCTGCACTACGTCGAGGGCATCGACGCCCTGCACGACGCCGAGCTCGGGCTCGTCGTCGACGGCACGCCCACGACGCTGCGGTTCTCCCGCGGCCATCTCGATCAGGCCGCGGGAGCGCCAGCCGATCCCATCCTGACCGTGCGCACCTCCAGCGCGTTCATGGACCGCTGGGCCGCCGGCACGGCCAGCTGGGACGACGGCCGCCGCAGCGGCGAGGTCACCCTTGACGGCCCGGACCGCCACTGGGACACCTGGCTGGCAGCGACCGGCTACCTGCTCGCCTACCACCCGGAGCCCGGACATGCGTGAACACACCGCACCCCAGGTGCAGCCCGTCTACCAGCGCTTGCGCGCCTGGCGGGCGGGGCAGCTCCTGCTCGACACCCGCCGCGCTCACCTGTACTTCCCCGACGACCGGCACCCCCTCTGGGCGGTGCCCGCCGACGACCTGCGCCTGCCGGCGCCCGGCGCGTTCACCCATGGCGGGCTCGTGGTGCTGTCTCCTGAGGACGCCGACACCTGGGTCGAAGAAGACCGCCAGACATACGGCATGCCCCGCAACCCCTATCACCGTGTTGACGCCCTCCCCTCCTCGCGCCACGTCCAGATCCTCGCTGGCCAGGCCGTCGTGGCCGAGACCAGTCGGCCCGTGCTGCTCATCGAGACCGGCGTCGCGCCGCGCTGGTACATCCCGCCCGGGGACGTCGCCTGGGCGCGGCTCGAGCCCGTCCCGGCCCGCACCGCCTGCCAGTACAAGGGCGAGGCCAGCTACTTCCGGGTGCGGGACAGCGACGCCGAGCTGTGGACTTACCGCCATCCTGACCCCGAGGCCGCCGCCATCGCGGGCCATGTCGCCGCCGCGGGACAGCCCGGCGTGCAGATCATCGTTGACGGGACCCCGGAGGGACAGCCATGAGCAGTGCCGACGCCAGCGCCCGCGAGGCCTTGTTCCGGGAGCTCGCGCAGCAGCTCCTCGCCGAGCCCGCCGTCACCCAGGGCACCATGATGGGGTACCCCTGCCTGCGCGCGAACGGGGCTTTCTTCGCCTGCGTCGAGCGAGCCACCGGGCACCTCATCGTCAAGCTGCCCGCCCAGCGGGTCAGCACGCTGGTCGCCACTGGCCAGGCACTGCCCTTCGCGCCTAACGGCCGCACCTTCCGTGAGTGGGCCGCGTTCCCAGTCGCCGACCCCGTCGAATGGCGGGCGCTGCTGGCCGAGGCCCGGGAATTCACCGGTGGCTGAGACCTTCACCGGGTTCCCGCCCAGCGGCATCGCCTTCCTAGGCGGGCTCGCCGCAGACAACACCAAGGCCTACTTCGACGGCAACCGCGACACCTACGCCGATGATGTCGCCGCACCACTGCGAGCCCTGGTCGTCGCCGTCGGCCAGCGCTTGCGCGAAGGGACCGGCCGGGACGTCTGCTTCGAGCCCACGGTCGGCAAGTCCCTGTTCCGGATCAACCGCGACACTCGCTTCTCAGCCGACAAGACTCCGTACCACCCGTGGGTCGATGCCATCTGGTGGGCCGGGCTCCACGATGCCCGCCGCGCGCCCGCCTTCATCTTCCGCCTCAGCGGCGGCAGCCTCATCGCGGGCGCCGGCATCACCGGGCTGCGCGACACCCACCTCGACCGCTACCGCACGGCCGTAGCAGGCGACTCCAGCGGCCGCGCCCTGCACGCCCTGCTCAATGAGCTCTCCGCGACGCTTCCCGACGTGGAGATCACCGAGCCAGCCCGCAAACGTGTCCCCGCTCCTTACCCGCAAGACCACCCCCGCCGCGACCTCCTGCGCTGCGACAGCCTCCACGCCTCAGTCCAGCGACCCCACCCGCCGACGCTGGCCTCACCAGAGTTCGCCGACACCCTCACCGGCCTTCTCACGCCCTTCGCGCAGCTGCACCGCTGGCTGGTCGACCACGTAACGACCTGACCCGCCGCCGGCAACGTTCCGCCCGGGCGCATGAAAAGACCGCCGCGACCGTCACGCCAGTGACCTGAGGCCGGTCGCGTTCATGCAGAACTTCTCCGAAGGGCTGCCGTGGCGCGAGTCGCTGGCCGAGGGCAGCCGCGAGCGGGACGAGATCGCAGACCCCGGCGGCGACGGGGTCATTAGCTATGTGTCGACCGAGGACATCGCCGCGGTCGCAGCTGCCGCGCTGACCGGGGACGGGCACGACGGCAGGGCGTACACGCCGGTCGGCCCGGAGCCGCTGACGCTGACGCAGGTCGCCGAGCGCATTTCGTGGGTCGTGGGCCGCCGGATCAGGTACGTCGAGACGGACCGCACGCTCATCCGGGACGCGCTCCTGGCCGCAGGCGCGCCACCGGAGACCGCCGAGCACAACAGCCAGCTTTACGTACACGCGCACGGCTCCGGCGCGCTGGGCGTGCTCAATGACGACGTCTTTGACGTGGCCGGCCGGCCGCCGGTGAGCTTCGCCGAGTTCGCCGTGGGCGCGGCAGCACCATGGCGCCGATAGATCCCGACGCCGGCTGCCGGCCACCACGCCGCACTCCGCCATAGGCCTCGGTCCGTCCCGGCCCGGGCTCACTCGCGGTGCCGAGCCTAGGCCGCCCCGAAGTGCCTGCTTCAGGGCACGGCAGCGGCCTGCTGGGGAGTCTCCCGCTGGTGTCGCGCCGGTTGTGCTGCCCGGCTCACTTGCGCTGGTACAGCAGCACCGCGAGCGGCGCGAAGACCGCGGTCAGCACCCCCGCCGAGGCTACCGCCCAGAGCACCGGGGGCGCGGTGGCGGTGCCGGCCATCAGCGTCCGGGTGGCGGTGACGAGGTGGCTGACCGGATTGACGTCGCTCACGCCGCGCAGCCAGCCGGGCATGGTGGCGGGATCGACGAAGATGTTGCTCATGAACGTGACGGGGAACAAGATCACGAAGCCGATGCTCATCACGGCACTCGGCGAGCGCAGGACCAGGCCCAGCGTGATCCAGGCCCACGACAGCGCCGAGGCGAATAGCAGGACGAGCGCGGTCGCGGCGATGACCCCGGCGGCGCCGCCGGCCGGCCGGTAGCCCATCGCGAGCCCGAGGCCGATGACGAGACCGCCGGCCAGCAGGTAGCGCCCGAGGTCGCCGATGAGCGCGCCGAGGATCGGCGCGGGCCGCCAGACCGGCAGGGACCGGAACCGGTCGAATGCCCCCGTGGCGAGGTCGGCGTTGAGGGTGACGCCGCTGTAGACGGTGACGAACACGACGGCCAGCGTGAGCGTGCCGGGTAGCAGGAACTGCAGGTAGCCGTGCGTGGAGCCGGCCAGCGCACCGCCGAACAGGTAGGTGAACAGCAGCGTGAACAGCACCGGGATGCCGATGACGTCGCCGAGCTGTTCCGGTACGTGCCTGATCTTGAGCAGCGACCGCCAGGCGAACGCCAGCGACGCCGCCGCCGGGCCGGCCGGGGCCGGGCGCTGGCGTGCGGAGATCGCGGTCATAGGACGGCCTCCGTCCCCGCCAGCGCCGGCTGGGCTTGCTCCGTACTCGCCGACGCGGCCTGGCTGCCGGTGAGCGCGAGGAAGACCTCGTCCAGGCTGGGCTGGCCGAGCGCGAAGTCGCTTACCCCGATTCCGGCGCCGGCGAGCCGGGTAAGCGCGTGCGCGGCGAGTTCGCCGGCGGCCGCGGGGCGTCGTTGGGCTTGGATGCGGGCGGAGATGATGGCCGGGTCGGGCTCGTCGTGGACGGTGACCGCCTGTCCCGAGGCGATCAGGTCGCGGGCGCGGTCCCGCTGGGCCGGGTCGAGCAGCCGGATCCGGATGCCCGCGCTGCCCGTGGAGGCCTTCAGCTCGCCGCGGGTGCCTGCGGCGATCACCCGGCCGTGGTCGATGACGGCGATCCGGTCGGCGAGTTTGTCGGCCTCGTCGAGGTATTGGGTGGTGAGCAGCACGGTCGTCCCGTCGGCGACGATGCCGCGGACGGTCTCCCACAGTGCGCTGCGGCTGCGCGGGTCGAGGCCGGTGGTCGGCTCGTCGAGGAACAGCAGGTCGGGAGTGACGATGATGCTGGCGGCGAGGTCCAGCTTGCGACGCATGCCGCCGGACAGCCGGCTGGCCTGCTGTCGCGCGGCGGCGGTGAGGCCGAACGCGTCGAGGAGCTCGCCGGCCCGCTGCCTGGCCCGGCGGCGGGAGTGGCCGAGCAGGCGTGCGAGCAGGACCAGGTTCTCCTCGGCGGTCAGGTCGGCGTCGACGGACGCGAACTGCCCGGTGAGGCTGATTAGCCTGCGCACGGCGGCGGCCTCGCGGACGACGTCGCGGCCGAGGACTCGGGCGCTGCCGCCGTCGGGGCGAAGCAGCGTGGCGAGGATGCGGATCGTGGTCGTCTTGCCGGCCCCGTTCGGGCCGAGGACGCCGTAGACGCAGCCACGGGGGACGGCGAGGCTCACGCCGTCGACGGCGCGGGTCGCGCCGAAGGTCTTGACCAGGCCGTCCGTCTCGACGGCGAGGTCACCGATAATGCCAGTTGTTCTCGTTTTCACGCGATCAGGCTAATACGATTGGGCCATATGGACAAGTCAAATGGACAGGCCGGGCGGACAGCAGCGTCCGCGCCGACCCGGGAGAAGCTGATGGCGGCGGCCGCGGAGCTGATCGCCGAGATCGGCTGGGGGCGGGTGACCACCCGGGCGGTCGCCGAGCGCGCGGGCCTGCCGCACGGCGCGGTCAGCTACCACTTCCGCGGCAAGCAGGAACTGCTGATCGAGGCGGCGATGTTCGCGTTCGCGCGGGCCGTCCCGGAGGACGAGTTCGGAGCGCTGGCCGGCGTGGAGGACCTCATCGGGTTTATCGCCGCCGAGGTGGCCGACCGTGACGCGATCGACCCGGTGCTGTCCCGGCTGATGTTCGAGGCGATGGGCGAGGCCGAGCGCGACCCGGCGCTGCGGGAGCGGATGGGCGCGATGCTCGCGCGGTACCGCGAGCTGATGGTTCAGGCAGTGCGAGCCGAGCAGCAGCGGGGCGCCGTCTTCGCCGGCGTCCCGGCCGACGCGATCGCCACGCTGCTCGGCGCGGTCGGCGACGGGATGCTGCTGCACGCGCGGCTCGACCCTGGCCTGGACGTGCACGCCGCTCTTAACGCGCTCCGCGCCCTGCTCGCCCCGCGGCCTTCCTGAGCCAGGACCGGCTCCAGCGCGCCACAGCCCGTCAGGAACGCGGAAGAGGGAAGCCGCGCCGCATGTCACAGCGGCAGGAAGCGGCGCGCTGATCCCCTGATCGTCTCCGACTGCGCCGGCCAGCAGCGCGAGCGCGGCAGTCGCGCGCATGCTCCTGCCGATACGGCACGTCACGGCCGTTAGCGGAGATCGGCTGCAAGGCAGTCACCCGCCGTCCGTTCCGGGTGGATCTGCTGACCTTTTCCCGAACGGAGGGTGGCGACTCTCTCGGCGTCACCGGCGCTTGCGGGCGGGCGCGGCCGGTTTGGGCGGCAGGTCGCCGACGTAGCCGCGCGACAGGACGCCGCTCGGGGTGACGCCGAACGCCTGCTTGAAGGTCCGGCTGAAGTGCGCCATGTCGTTGAAGCCCCATCGGAACGCGATGTCCGTCACCGTCTGGTGAGCGCCGCCCCGCGCCAGCTCCCGGTAGCAGACCCGGAGCCGCCGGTCGCGGATCCAGCGGCTGACCGTGGTACCGGTGCCGGCGAAGGCGAGGTGGACTGTGCGTACCGAGATGCCATGCGCGGCCGCGATCGACGAGGCGTACAAGCCGGGATCGTCCAGATTGTCTTCGATGTACTGGCGGAGCCGTACGAGCAGCGACTCCCGGGCGCGGCGGGCCGGCCGCTGTCGTGCCGGGGCGAGTGCCGCGTCCAGCGTGTCGAAGAACGCCTGGCAGGTGATGGCCAGGCCCGCGTCATCGAGATGATCGAGCTCCCGGGCGATGGCCTGCAGCTGATGGGCGGCCACCGCAACCAGGCCGGAACCGGCGCCGGCGCACACCGCACTGGTAAAGCCCGAGGCGCCGTCGGCCAGCCCTTCCGGGACTCGTTCCCGCGGCAACAGCAGCGAGACCTCACGGTGAGGCTCCACACCGTCGAAGCCCTCGGCCAGTTCGCTGTCCCAGACCAGCAGGTCGTTCGGGCCGACGAAGAGCTCCTCGCCGGCGTACCGGCACACCAGACGGCCGCTCAGGTTCATGAGGACTCCGACGAGCCGTTCGCTGCCCGGCTGTGAGGCGGCCGGCCGCCGGCCGGCGAACCGCCCGCCGCGGAAGTCCGCGATCGTCAACGTGTCCAGCCGCCGGTAGCGGACTGCCGCCTCGAACCGCTCCTGCTTCGGGAACGACAGGGACCAGGCGAGGTGCAATTCGGACATCTTCTCGGTCCAGGCGTCAAAGGCAGCCGCCTGCGCCAGGCCCCGGGTCGACCAGACACCGGCTTCGGTCACAGCCGCCCCACCTCCTCCGCCAGAGCACCTGCTCAGACCAGTGTCGATCTAGCAGCGGCTGTTTGCCAATGGCCGTGCCACCAGGCGGATCGGGGTCAAACGCCCGGCGGATACGGTGCGCGCCTCTCATCGAGTGTTTGCGCAAATGAGCAACCCGGCCTGCGCTGCCAGACAAGCGCCGCTCCGGACACTTCCGCAGACTTTCGGTCAAGTCGGGATCTATACCCAACCCGAGCTAACGCTCCGACGTAAGGGGTGACCGAATGGCACGAGTCGTCGCGCCGCCTGCGCCTAGCCGACCTGGGTTTCTCGCCTCGATCTGGAACCGGCAGCTCAACCATTATCCGGACACCGCGCCCCGGGTGATGTACCTGGCCATCACCGTCCTGGCCACGGTCACGCTGTACTACGAGCTATATGTCGGCGGTTCGGTGGCCACGCTGCTGCTGGTCAACCTGCACATGAGCTTCACGTTCTACGTGCTGACGCTGGCCTTCGGCGCGCTGATCGGGGCGTTCGGCTCGCTGTTCGCCGGGCTCACCGAGCGGCTCGGCCGGGCCAACCTGGTAGTGTTCGGGCTCCTGTTCACCGGGGTGTTCGTGGCTTTCGTCCTCCCGGCCATGACCAACAAGTGGGCGTTCACCATCGCGTGGTTCGTGGTCAGCTTCGTCGAGGGCGTCTGCCTGGTCGCCACGCCAGCGCTGATCAGGGACTTCTCCCCGCAGGTGGGCCGGGCTACGGCCATTGGGTTCTGGACCAGTGGACCGGTGCTGGGCAGCCTGATCGTCGCGGTGGTGGGCAGCGCTACCATCCCCGCGGTCGTGACCGACCCGCGGTTCTGGACCCACGAGTACCACATCAGCGGCGTCGCCGGCCTGGTGGTGTTCGTGATCGCGTTCCTCGGGCTGCGGGAGCTGTCCCCGGCGCTGCGCGACCAGCTGATGGTGACCCTGCGCGACCGCGCGCTGATCGAGGCCCGGGCCAAGGGCATGACCGAGGCGGACATCGAGGCGGCGCTGAAGCACCCGTTCCGCCAGCTGCTCAAGCCCGACATCATCATCTCCGCCATCGCGGTGTCGATCATGCTGCTGATTTACTACACCGCCGTCGGGTTCAGCCTGATCTACCTGACCACCGTGTTCGGGTTCTCGGTCAAGAACGCCAACGGGCTGGGCAACTGGAACTGGGGGTTCAACGTCATCGCGGTGATCCTGGTCGGGTTCGTTTCCGACCGGTTCCGGGTGCGCAAGCCGTTCATGGTGCTCGGCGGGGTGCTGGCCGCGGTCATGACCGTGATCTACCTGGAGCAGGCCGGCCATCACCCGGGCTACTACACCCTGGCGGTCATGCTGGCGCTGCTGGCGTTCGGCCTGGGCGTGGCCTACACCCCGTGGATGGCCAGCTACACCGAGACCGTGGAGGCGCGCAACCCCGCGCTGACCGCCACCGGCCTGGCCATCTGGGGCTGGATCATCCGGATCGTGGTGTTCATCGCGTACCTGTGCCTTCCGCTGGTGATCAACACTGTCACCCCGCTGGTGAACTACGGACCCGCCGTGTCGGCCTATGCGACCCAGTACAGCAGCCAGCTGGCCTTCGCGCAGAGCCATCCGACCGTCGTGGCAGCCGCCCAGAAGGTCCCCCCGCCGGTCGTGGCCACCGCGCAGTCGATCCCGCCCACGGTCCTGGCTACCGCGCAGACGATCCCGCCTACGGTCCTGGCCACCGCGCAGGCGAACGCGACGCAGCTCGCGAACGCGCAGAAGTTCGCGCCCGAACTCGCCGCCATCCAGGCCAACCCGGCGCTGTTCGCCAAGCTGGCCACCTACAGTAACCCGGCTGCGATCCCGCCGGCGCTGGCGGCCCAGGCGATCAGTGCCGCCGGAGGCGGCGCCCAGGGCCTGAAGATCCTGACCACGATCGCGGCCAACAAAGCGGCCATCAGCGGCGTGATCGCGGCCGCGCCCGCGCTGAAGACCGTCGCCACGTACGCGGCGCAGCTGACGACCATCGCCCCGTACTCGGCGCAGCTGACGACCATCGCCCCGTACTCGGCGGAGCTGACCGCCATGGCTCCCTACGGCCCGCAGCTGACCGCGCTGTCCAAGGTCCCGCCGGGTGTCCTCGCCTACATGAACGCGCACGCCGCGGCGGTGCAGAAGGCCGCCGCCCAGACCGCCAGCCAGTGGAAGACCTGGTACTGGATCTGCTTCGGCGGCATCATCTTCTTCCTGCTGTCCATCCCGCTGCTGCGCGGCCGCTGGCGGCCGCGTGACGCACGCCGGGACGAAGCCGAGCACGAGACCATGGTCGACGCCGAACTGGCCAAGCTCAAGACCACCGCCTGACCCAGGCCGAGCCGGCGGGCCCCCTTCGTGACGGCCCGCCGGCTCCTCCGCGCGTGTGTGTTACGGCACACGATGCCTTCGATGAGGGCCCGCCGCAGGCACGCCTGGCGGACGCGGAACGCGCGCTGTTATCAGATGCTTGCGCAAATGAGCAACCCGGTCTGCGCTGCCAGACAAGCGCCCCTCCTGGCGTTTCCGCAGACTTGTGCCAGTTGCACGACCTTACTGCGGAAGGAGCAGCCGTGAGCGACCTGCGTCCGGTTGTCATCTACGGAGCCAGCGGCTCCACCGGCCGGCTGGTGGCCGAATATCTGCGCGAGTACAGCATCCCGTTCGTGGCGGCCGGCCGGAACAAGGCCCGCCTGCAGGAAGTCCTGGACCAGGTCCCCGGGATCGAGACCGCCGACTACGAGATCGCGGAGGTGGACGGGACGGTCGAGTCGCTGACCGCGCTCTTGCAGGGGCGCAAGGTCGTGTGCAACGTGGTCGGTCCCTTTCTGCGCTACGCACCTCCCGTCGTAGAAGCGGCGCTGCGGGCCGGCTGCCATTACCTGGACACCGCCGGCGAGCAGAAGCACATGCTGTGGCTGCTGGATGAGTGGGGCCCGAAGTTCGCCGAGGCGGGCCTGGTGGTGTCGACCGCGGTGTCCATCCAGTACGCGCTGCACGACATCGCCGCCCGCATCTGCCTGGAGACGCCGGGCATCGACACGCTGGAGTTGGGGTCGTACGCCAACGCGATTCCCACAGTGGGCTCGACCCAGTCGATCTTCGATGTCATCCGGGCCGAAGCGCACTACCTGGAGGACGGGCGGCTGAAGAAGTACGACGGCGTCGTCCGCCAGGAGCTGGTCGTTCCCGGCACCGGGTACGTGGTCACCGGCCTGAACTGGGGTGGCACCGGGCTGCCGGTGTTCTTCCGGGACGACCGCCGGGTCCGCAACTGCCGGATGTTCGTCGCGATGCATAACCCGGACATCTGGCGGCGAGTCCTTGATGTCGAGCGGCTTTTCAAGGTGGCGCTGCAGTGGCTGCCGGACGAGCAGCTCTACCCGATCCTGGACCGGATGGCTGCCGGCTTGACGTCGGCGAGCCCGCCCCGGGAGAACCGGCAGATCCAGCGGTCCATCGACTGGTGCACCGGCCGCGGCAACATCGCGACCAAGCGCGTGGTCATCCACAGCAGCACCGGCTACCAGATGACGGGCCTGATCCAGGCGTACGCCGCGATGCGGCTGCTCGGCAGCACCTACCACGGGGGCGGCTTCCGGTCGCCCGCCCAGTTGCTCGGCCACCGCGAGCTCATGGGTGCGCTGGAATCCTACGGGTTCGCCCGCGTCAGCGAAGAGAGTGCGGCGTGACCCAGGCCTGGATCGCCGGCGTCGGCATGACCCGGTTCGGTGTCCGCCGGGACGCCTCGGTCAAGGACTTGACGAGAGAGGCCGTCACGGCCGCGCTCGATGACGCCGGCGCGCAGCTCGGCGACGTCGAGGCGGCGTACTTCGGC
>Ga0318494_10000537_pt1 | contig 13154 bp, 13 predicted proteins | sample GRESIP108b1f24_FD_203293 | JGI IMG/M metagenome (GOLD analysis project Ga0318494, IMG submission 203293) | Tropical soil microbial communities from Luquillo Experimental Forest, Puerto Rico - GRE.SIPMG.108b1f24 | ecosystem: Environmental > Terrestrial > Soil > Tropical forest > Bulk soil... | reverse complement strand
CCGGGTCCAAGCTGCCGGGTTCAGCCGGGCCGGCAGGCCGGGGCAGCAGGGCCGGCAGGGGCTGGCCGGTGAGGCGGGCCAGGAACACCTGGGCGCGTAGCTGGTCCATGGTGCCGGGCGCGCCGTGCTGCTTGAGCCAGCGGGCGGCGGCGTCCAGGTGCTTGTCCGCGGCGATCACCGCGGCCAGGTTCAGGTCCCGCCCGGCGATCGCGCCGGTCCCGGCCGGCTCGGCCCAGCACTCCACCCGGGCGTCCTTTTCCGCCTTCTCCCGCCGCCGGGCCGCAGCCTGCGGGTCATGGGCCAGCACCGCGCGCTGGCACGCCGCCCGCAGCTGCCCGGTGGTCATCCCCCCGGCGCGAGGTGCTATCCGCTCTTCCACGGCCGCGGCGTCTGCGTCAGAAAGGATGCCCAGCTGGTCGGCGATGACCGCGGCGCGAGACCGGTCGATGACCCCGGCGGCTAACAGCGCCTGAGTCTGCGGCAGCCGCCCCAGGCGGCGCGACAGCTCCAGCAGCGCATCGGCCGACCGGCCGGTCAGGGTCAGCGCGGCGGTGATCTCCTCGGCTACGTGCTCGCCCTCGCGGCCGTCCGGCCCGGCCCGCCGCGCGTCCAGCTCGGCCACCGCGGCCAGTTCCAGCTCCGCCGACCAGGAGCTCAGCCGCCGCGCCCCGCCCAGCACGCCGATCAGCTCGTCGTCGGACAGGGCGCCCAGCCCGCGCTGGCGGGCGGCGCCGGCGTGCCAGGCCAGGTCCGGGCCGGGCAGCATGACATCCAGCGGGCCGCCCGCCGCGAACCCGGTCCCGTGGCCGCCGTAGCGGTGGGTGAACCCGGCCTCCAGCGCCTCGGACACGGCGGGCTCAGCCGGCTCGGCCAGCTCGCCGCCGTCACCAGAGCGGCGTGACCAGGGATCAGGGCGGGCGGAGGATTCGGGATCGTGACTACTGGTCACCAGATCCTCCCCTCGGGCCATATCGTTAATGTATTCGATAACTATAGCATGGCATGCCTAGAAGTGCGACCTGTTTTCGATGCTCATCGAAGGCTGCTCCCGGGGGCTCGTGCTGGCGGCGCCATCCCGGGGAGCTCACCGGGGGGCTGATCCGCGGCTCATCCCAGGAGGTCTCCCGGACTCACCGGGGCCAGGCGATGCGAAGTGCGTCCGCCGCTGGCGTTCCAGCCGCGCGCGCCTGGCCCCCAGCTTGGTCAGGCCACGCACCGGGCCGGGCGCCAGCAAGGACAGGGCCCGGAGGGCCTTGGCCTCGGCGTTCACCGGCACGATGGCCCGGTCCCGCAACACGGCGCGCATCACGGCCACCGCCACCTTCCCAGGCGGGTACCGCCGGCGGCGCAACGCACGGATCCCCGCCTCGCGCAGCCCTTCCGCCTCTGCCTCGGAGACCCCCACGAACCGGACGGAACGCGCGATGGGCGTACTCGTCACCCCTGGGCAGACGGCCGTCACCCCGATGTTGTATTCCGCGAATTCGGCACGCAGGTACTCGCTGAGCATCAGCACCGCGGCCTTGGTCGTCGAGTACGCGGGCAGGGAGAGGCCGGGCGTGAACGCGGCGGCCGAAGCGATGTTCACCAGGTGGCCTCCCTTCCCGCGCTCGGCCATCTGGGCCCCGAACAGCCGGCACCCCCGGACCACGCCGAGCAGGTTCACCCCGACGATCTGCTGCCAGTCCTCCTCGGAATGATCGAGGAATGACCCGGCGATCACGATCCCGGCGTTGTTGACCACTACATCGGGTACGCCCACCTCGGCTCGGACCCAGCCCGCGAACCGCTCCATGCTGAGCGCGGAAGCCACGTCCACCTGCCGGGCGTGCGCCTCGCCGCCACGCTCCCTGACCAGCCCGGCTACGGACGTCACCGCGGCCGGGTTCAGGTCGGCGGCGACCACCCGGGCTCCGTTGGCGGCGAACCCCAGCGCGGTCGCGCGGCCGATGCCGCTTCCCGCCCCGGTGACCACGACAAGATCGTCCTGAAACGGCTTCTCGATGTTCCCCATGCCGCGACCGTACCGGGCCGAGCCGTCAGCCGGCTCGCTCCGGTCCACCGGAAGCCAGTCCGCGGCCCGGAAGGCTACCCCGCGCCCGGAACGCCAGCCACCGTCAGAGAGCCAGTCAGCGCTTCAACGCCACCATCCGCGATGATGGCTGCCTGTGGGCACTTCGCCGACCGAGCGGCTGGCCAGGCACTTCGCGGAGGGACAGTCGATCTTCATCACGTCCCCCCTGTACCGGTCGCTGTGCCGGACGGTCGCGCAAGACCGGCCGCTGCTCGAATTGCTCACCTGGCGGCGGGCCGGGCAGCAGGCGTCGTACCTGTTCTTCGGCGCGGTGCACTATCTCCTGCTCGGCGGCGCCCAGCATCCGCTGAGCGCTTACTATCCGTCCATTTCGGGTGCGGCCGCCCGTGATCCGGCCGACGCCGGGCCGGCCCTGCTGGACTTCTGCCGCGCCTACCACGACGAGCTGGCCGAGCTGATCCGCACCCGTCTGGTGCAGACCAACGTGGTACGGCGAGTGGCCGCCCTGCGGGTCGCGCTGTGGGCCGTCCGGGGGCGGTGCGCGCAGCCGGTGCACCTGATCGAGGTCGGCGCCAGCGCGGGCATCCACCTGCGCGTCGACCGGTACCGCTACATCGTGGGCGACCGCACGTTCGGGCCCCGGGACGCGGCCGTCGCGATCGACACGGACTGGCGCGGCGCCGGCCCGCCGCCCGATCTCGACGACGTGCCGCCGATCGCCAGCCGGATCGGCGTCGACCTGCATCCCGTGCCGGTGACCGACCCTGATGAGCGCCGCTGGCTCCGGGCCCTGGTATGGCCGGAAAATCAGGACGAGGCCGCCCTGCTCGCGGCGGCGCTGGAAGGCGTCGCGGCCGATCCCCCGGCCATCGTGGCCGGCGACGCCATCGACGTTTGCCCGGCGCTGGGCCGGTACCTGCCACCGGGCGAGCCGCGCGTGGTATTCCACGCGGCCACCAGGATGCATGTGCCCGAGGCGCGTCGAGCCGCCTTCGACGAGGCCATCGACTCCGTCGGCCAGGGCGGGCCGCTCTTCCACGCCTGGCTGGAGCCCTCGGCCGCCCCGCACCATGGCCTGGCCGATGACACCGACGGCGCTCTGGCCTGGCACGGCCCGGCCGACGACCGCGCCTGCGCGCTGGTCAGGGTCGACGGTCACCTGGAGTGGGAAGCGCCCTGCGCCAGTCCCTAGATGATCTATTCCACGGGGATGGTAATGACCGTGGCGCCCTACCATCGGCTGCATGGCATGGCACGGGCCAGACGGTCGCCGCCTCTATTACGAAGACACCGGGCGTGGTGACGCGGTGGTGCTCATGCCGGGCTGGGGCGGGAGCATCATCGAGCTCAGCCAGTTGTGTGCGGCGCTTTCGCCCGGCTTCCGTGTCATCGCCGTCGACCTGCCGGGTTCGGGCCGGTCGGAGCCGCAGCCTCGAAGCTATGAAGCTGGCTACTACCACGACGACGCGCGGGCGCTTCTCGGCCTGCTCGATGCCCTGGGCATTTCCGCGGCCCACCTGGCGGGCTTCAGCGACGGCGGCGAGGTGGCGGTGCTGCTGGCCGAGCTGCGCCCGGGCCTCGCCCTGTCCCTGTTCATCTGGGGCGCCGCCGGGAAGATCGAGGCCACGCCGGATGAGCTGACATCAATCGAGAGCGTCGTTGACCAGCCAACTGACGGCCTGGCCCCGCTCGCGGCCTACCTCGCCACTGCCTACGGCCCAGACACTGCGCGGATCATGACCAGATCCTGGGCGCAGGCGATGCGCGACCTCGTCGCCGCGGGCGGTGACATAAGCCGGAGCTCGGCGCACGTGATCACCTGCCCGGCGCTGATCGTGGCGGGCACGTACGACCCGCACTGCCCGCCTGACCTGACCAGGGAGCTGGCCGCGCTGATCCCGAAGGGCCGGTTCCTGGAAGCACCAGGTGCCGGGCATGAGGTGCACCTGTCGCACGCTGCCTGGCTCGCGGGCCAGCTGACCCGCTGGCTCGCCGGCCACTAACGCTCGGAATAGATCATCTAGCCGATCACGAGCGGAGCCTCCCTAGCCCCGGTATGGTCCCGCAGGAACCGCGTGACCAGGCCCGCGGCCCGCTGCTCGTAGCCCATCCCCCGATGGGCGGGAGGACAGGACACCCGGATGCAGGCCTCGCCGCGCGGCATGCGGCCGCTGGCCAGGTCGCATTCCGCGTAGCCGACGCATCGGGTGCCGGCCGCATCGGCCGAGAACGCCCATCTCGGCCCGGCCCCGAAGGATTCGTGCCGGGACCAGCCGGCGTCGCCAGGCTCGGGCGGGCGGATGGTCACCACGCCATCCGAGTAGGCCAGGGGAGGGACCGGGCGCCGGAAATAGCAGCCGCCGGGGTGGGCGGCCGCGGTGGCGCCGATCCGCGCGGCCAGGGCGAGTGAGCTCACGTTGGCCGGGTCGATGAGCAGGGAGGCCATGGTGTAGCCGGTCCGCACGGCCAGGTGGTGCAGGAGCAGTCGCACGGCCCGGGTGGCGTAGCCCCGGCCCCGGTGCGGGGCGAACACGTTATAGCCGACGTTGACCTCGCCGGGCTCCAGCCACTCCTGGTCGGTGTCGTAGTCGACGAAGCCGACGATCTGCCCTCCGGCGTGGATGCATCCCACGGGCTGCGGCTCCTGCGGCCCGGGCCCGAGGAAGCGCTGGAACCATTCGTCGCGCCCGGCGATAAGCGCCTGCTCGTCACCGGGTTCCGGTGCACGTACCGTAACGAGCCCGTCCGTGGTGGGCGGCAGCAGCGGATCGGTCATCCGGTCTCCTGGGCCAGTCTCAGCCGGGCTTCACCCAGCAGATGGAGTAGCGCCAGAGCAGGTGACGCCGGTACCGCATGCCCGGCAGGAGGCTGCCCGCCAGGCGCCGGACCTGCTGGTAGGTCTCGGCCGGCGGCCAGACGACCGGTGGCTGGTGACCGTCCGGCCCGCCATCCGGGCCCGGCCGCGAGCGGTGCCGGAACCGCTGGATCCGGTGGTTGGCCGCGGCCGGGAACTCGAACGCGAGATCGACGGGCGACCACCCGTCGCGTGCGAGCCCGATGATGACCAGCACGCCGCCCGGCCGTAACTGCTCCCGCATGCGGTTCAGGGCCGCGGCGGTGTCCATGTGATGCAGCGAGGCCACCGCGGTGACCAGGCCGAAGCCCCCGGGCTTGAGCGGGAGGTCCAGGAAGTCGCCGCAGCGGTACTCGATGTCCCCGGCCGCGTCGCGCGTGCGGGCCACGATGATGCTCTGCTCGTCCCGGTCGATGCCGGTCACGCGCGGGATGACGCGCCTGAGCTCGCGGGTGAGCCGCCCGGTGCCGCAGCCCACGTCGAGCGCGCTGTCACAACCGGCCGGGACCGCCGCGACCACCACCCGGTGGTAGTGGCTGTTGTGGTTCCACGGCTCGGGCGCCGCGGGCGCCGGGTCCTGCACAACCGGCGGGCTAGCGGGCGAGCGAGCCCATCGGGTCCCAGGCCGGCAGCACGATCGGCTCGGTGTCCAGCGCCTGGCGCAGCGCCTCGGGAAGCACGTCGCGCCGGGCCGCGATCTCGAAGACGTACTCGTCGAACCACGAGTCGTTCATGGTGTAGAAGCCGTCCTTGCCCTTGTCCGGGCCCCAGCTGTTCTCCACCCGCCACCTGCGGGTCACGCCGTCCAGGACGTCCACCCCGGTGAACAGCATCGCGTGCGTCATCTGGGTCTCGTGGTAGACGAGGCGGTCGGCCTTGTCGAAGGTGAAGGCCGTGTCGTAGACCGACGGCAGGTCGTAGAGGTTGGCGTCCCACACGCCGTACTCGTTGCTCATCATCTTGCCGACGTCGCAGCCGAACCACACCGGCTCGCCGCGCTGCAGGGCCTGCGCGGCGATGTCCTTGATCAGCGCCATGTCGATGTTGAGGTAGATGACCGGCGGGGCGCCGAGCACGTTGCCGAGGTACTGGACGGTGAAGGTCCGGCCGGCCGGGCTCGACGAGCGCGGGTCGTGGACCAGGCATACGTAGTCGTCGACGGGCAGGTCCACGTACCGGGCCGCGAACTCCAGCGGAGTGAGCACGCCGTCGCGGTGGAACTCCCGGTCCTTGTCGGTCCACTGCCAGTCGATGTGGTCCGGCGGGGTACCGAGGTGGATGCACAGCACCCGGTAGATCACGCGCAGGACCTCAGCCTTCTGCGCCCGGGCCGCGTCGCTGCCGCGGGTGCTGGCCTCGCGCACCGACTTGGCCCCCTGCCGCAGCAGGCTGCGCAGCGCCGCGTTCATCCGGCCGGTGTCGGACGAGCTCTGGGTCTCGGGCATGAACGCCTTGGGCACCAGGCCGTGCCTGCGGACAATGGCCACGAACATGTTCCACTGGCCGCCGTCCTCGGCCGCCGAGTCGAGCAGGAACGCAACGGTCCGGTCGTCGATGTCGCGGTCAGCCGTCTCGATGACCGCTTCGAGGAAGTAGTTGGCCCGCTCGATCTTGTCCCAGAACATGGCGTGGTTCTGCGAGAACTCGAAGTCCTTGAGCCCCATCTTCTGCATGGCGCCCACGCGCAGCAGGTTGAGCCCGGCGAAAAGCCAGCACCGGCCGCTGCGCTGCTGGTTGGTGACCTTCCAGTCGTCCAGGAGCGTGGAGAAGGTGTGCTCGGTGGTGTTGATGATCTCCCGGTTGATCGCCACGTCATCGACGGTCACCCGGGTCACCGCGTTCTGCGCGAGACGGTAAGCGGGGCTAGCGGAGAAGTCCTTGCGGAACATTTCCAGGTCTTGGGCGTTCAGCGTCCCGTCCGTGCTCGGCATCGGCATCTCCCTCATGGGCCGTTGTGTCTATCTAGCCAACGTATCAGCGGGTCGGTGTAACACCCAGGAACGCCTGGAGCGCCGCGATCAGCATCTCGGAGTCCGCGGCGCCGCACAGTTCGCGCGCGGAGTGCATGGCCAGCGCCGGGTTGCCCACGTCGACGGTAGGCAGCGCCAGCCCCGCCGCCACGAACGGCCCGATCGTCGACCCGCTGCGCACGCCGCTCTTGTTGACGAAATACTGCACCGGCACCGCGGCCTGCTCGGCGGCGAGCAGGAACGCCGCCTGCGTGCGGGCCTGCGTGGCGTAGAGCACGTTCGCGCTCACCTTCACGACCGGGCCGCCGTTAAGCGCGATCTGGTGCTCCGGCTCGTGGCGGTCCGGGTAGTTGGGGTGCGTGGCGTGGGTCATGTCCGCCGAGACGTGCATGGATCCCTCAACCGCCCGCAGGAAGTCCGCGCGCGTGCCCCCCCGGGCCAGCACCGAGCGCTCGAGCTGCCGGCCCAGCCAGGCGCCCCGCGCGCCGGTCGCCGCGACGCTGCCGATCTCCTCGTGGTCGAACAGGACCAGCGCGCTGACGTGCTGGGGCGCCGGCTGCACGGCCACCGCGGCCAGCGCCGTCACGCTCGCGTGCGCGCAGCCCAGGTCGTCGAGTCGGCCCGAGCTCACGAATTCCTCGTCGACCCCGGCGAGCGTGCCGCCCGCCAGGTCGTAGGTGACCACCTCATGGCTGAGCACGTCGTCCGGTGAGACACCCAGTTCTTTGCCCAGGAAATTCCGGAACCCGCCGACGTCCGGCGGGCCGAGCGACCAGATCGGGACCAGGTGCTGCTGCGGGTCAAGCTTCAGCCCGCTCTCGCGGATGTCCCGGTCGAGGTGAATGGCCAGTTGCGGCACCCGCAGCACCGGCCGGTGCACCCGCACCAGCCGGACCTGCGGGCCGTCCAGGGTCCGCACGACCACCCGCCCGGCCAGGCCGAGGTCGCGGTCGAGCCACGAGTTGAGCAGCGCGCCGCCGTAGACCTCCACGCCAAGCTGGCGGATGCCCGCCCGGCCGGTGTCCGGGCGCGGCTTGACCCTCAGCGCGGGGCTGTCGGTGTGCGCGCCGAGCAGCCGGAACGGCGCGTAGGGCGCGGCCCCGTCGGGGACCACCCACGCGAACAGGGACCCGCCGTCCACGGTCACGTGGCGCCCGGCGCCCGACGGCCACTCCCCGCCCGGCGAGACCTCGGCGAAGCGCGCCGCGACCAGCCGGCGCTGAGCCTCGCCGGCGGCGTGGTACGGCGACGGTGACGCGTCGGCGAACTTGATCAGGTCCAGGGCGGTGTCACGGGCGTTGCTCATTGGTCCATCTTGCCCGCGCGGCGGCCGCCGCCGCAGGCCTGCCGGTCCTGCGGCGACCAGGCCGTTACGGTCCGGCCCGGCGGCAGGATCCCGCGGCGCAGTCGGCGCGAACCTGCTCGGCCAGGTCGAGCTTGGTGTAGACCGGCAGGCCCGCCTCCCGGTACTTGGCCTTGACCCGCTTGAGGTAGGTCTTGGCGGTCTCCGGGCTGATCCCCAGGCGCCGGGCCGCCGCCTCCAGCGTCAGGCCGGAGACGTAGGCCATGAGCACATCGTGCTCGCGCTCGGACAGGGGCGGCCGTCCCGGGGACCCATCGGGCTCGGCCGCCAGGGCCGGACCGATGGACCAGGCCGTCCCGCCGGAGGCGATGGCCCGCACCGTGTCGCCGAGAGCCGCCATGTCGTGGTCGCGGGTGAGGTAACCGTGCGCGCCCGCGGCGAGGATCCGCGCCACCATGCTCAGGTCGGCCGACCCGTCGATGACCAGGACGTGATGACCGGCGTCGATCAGCCGGCGCACGTTGAGCGCCGGATCGGGGTCGGCCCGCAGGGCCGGATTCAGTAACACCAGCCCATGGCCGTCGATGGCGGCTCCCAGCATCTCGTCTACCGACGACGTGACCGTGGCCAGGCGGATGTCCGGTTCCGTCTGCGCCCACGCGCGCAGGCCGTCGATGAACATCCGGTTGTCCTCAATGACCGCGATGTCGATCAGGTCCTTCATCCCCACTCCTCCCCAAGAGGGTCCGAGACCGGGGACGAGTGCCCGGGATCAGGCCACACTTCCCCCGAGGTGCACACGATTGCTCCCGGGACGCGGTTCATCGCACGCCGCGGGTTTTACCAGGTCATTCACTAGCGATTACCAGGCCGTGGCCCTGCGGGCGGTCCGGCCATGCCGCCGACCGCACCCGGTCAGGGCATGATGCCCATCGAGTCCAGCACCCGCTGGCCGAGCGGGCGGTCGCCGGTGATCACGACGTCATCGGGCGCGTCGCCGCGGCCGCACGCCAGCGCCGCGAAGGCCGCCACCGGAATCTCCAGGCTGACGGTGGCGTCGCCGGTGTCGGCGGCGACCTTGCCCCGGCCTCCGGTGACCTCGACCGGCAGCGGGCTGCGCCCGCCGATGCGGAAGACCACCTTGGACCCTTCCGGCGCGGCGGCCCGCTTGCCGACCACATACGGCAGGAAGCGGGCGAAGTATTCCAGCGCCTCCTGCGCGGCCGGGCCGTCCTCGTTGCCGGGGCGGCCGACCGCACGGCGGATGTCCTGCTCGTGGCTCCAGCTGTCCATCACGCGGAGCGTGAGCAGGTCGGCGAGGGTTCCCGGCCCGGCCGGGGTCATCGTCTGCCCCGCGAGATCCTGCTCGGTCAGCCGGCCCAGCTGTGCCAGCCGCTCGGCGGTCACCTCGCGGAACTCCTCCAGCACCGCGGGACCGGGCACCGGCCGGCGCGCGTCGACGCCGACCTCGTTGGCGCGGCCCATGTCGTTCTTCAGGTACGCCCGCGGGCCCGGGTCGTGCTCCGGGGCGGTCCTGCCGAGCGCGCGCGCCTCGTAGTCCACCAGGTGCGACAGGTGGTCCTTGACGGTCCAGCCCGGGCACCCGGTGGGCCGGTCCCAGTCGCCGTCGCTCAGGTCCGAGCAAACGCGGTCCATGGATGCCCAGACGGTCGCCAGGTTCTCGACGGAGGTAGGCACGCTGGCAGCCTAACCGCATGACCAGGCGCGCCAGGGACCTGCTCCCCCCGCGTACGCCTTTACCCCTGACCCGGTGCGCCCTCGCCTGCGCGATAAGGCACCCTAGGAACGGTCCGGCCACCAGTGATCCAGAGAGGGGCGGGGTTCATGCAGCCGATACCAGAGGACTGGACCAGGGCCGTGGCCGTGGTCGCGCACCCCGACGACCTCGAGTACGGCGTGGCCTCCGCCGTGGCCCGCTGGACCGGGCAGGGCAAGCAGGTCGCCTACGTGCTCGCCACGCGGGGTGAGGCGGGCATCGCCGGCATGGACCCGGGCCGGACCGGGCTGCTGCGCGTGGAGGAGGAGCGGCGCAGCGCGGAAGTGGTGGGCGTGAGCGAGGTCGAGTTCCTCAGCCATGAGGACGGGCTGGTGGAGTACGGCCTGCCGCTGCGGCGCGACCTGGCCACCGTGTTCCGCAGGCTGCAGCCCGAGGTGGTCATCACCCAGAGCTTCGACCTCACCTGGGGTGAGGACGGACCGGTCAACCACGCCGACCATCGCGCGGTGGGGCTCGCCGTGCTGGACGCCTGCCGGGACGCCGCCAACGAGTGGGTGTTCCCCCTGGCCGGGCCGGCCTGCCAGACCATCCGCGACGCCTACGTGGCCGGCACCGGCAACCCGACCCACTACGCCGACGTCACCGAAACCATCGAGGCGGGCATCGCCTCGCTGCGCGAGCACCATGCCTACATCGAGGGCCTGGGCAACGACTTCGATCCCGACGATTTCCTGCGGAAGATGGCCGGCTACGTCGGTCTCGGCGCCGGGTGCGAGTACGCCGTCGGCTTCCGCCGCTACCCGATGGGCTAGACCGGCGTAAGGTCGGCGGCATGGAGCTAGCAGGACGCAAGGTTCTTCTTCTGGCCGCCGACGACTTCGAGGATTCCGAACTGCTGTACCCGCTCTACCGGCTGGCCGAGGAGGACGTGGCCGTGACCGTGGCCGGCCTCGACGACCACCCGGTGACCGGCAAGAAGGGCCACGGGCCGGTGGCCGTCGACACCACCGTCGACCAGGTGGCCGAGGGCGACTTCGACGCCCTGGTCATCCCCGGCGGTTACGCGCCCGACAAGCTGCGGCGCTCGGAAGCCGTGCTCGACCTGGTTCGGGCCTTCGACGGCGCGGGGAAGCCGGTCGCCTTCATCTGCCACGCCGGCTGGGTGCCGATCTCGGCCAGGATCCTCCAGGGCCGCCGGGCGACCAGCGTGGGCGCCATCCGCGACGACATGGTCAACGCGGGCGTCGACTGGGTCGACCAGGCCGCCGTGGTGGACGGCAACCTGATCTCGGCCCGGACCCCGGACGATCTCGGTCCCTGGATGAAGGCCCTGCTCGCCGCCCTGGAGAAGGCCGGCAGCTAACGCCGCAGACGGCGGGCCATGCCTGCGTTGCACCGCCAGGCACTAGTTATGTCAGGCATTGGGAAAGCCTTGTGGGCCCGCCGGGTGCCGCGGTGTCGCCATCCGGGGCGTCTCAGGTCAGCTCGAGCAGGAGGCGGACCAGGTCATCGGGCCGGTTGCTGGGGATCATGTGGTTGGTGGCGATCTCCCGGTAGCGCCAGGCGGGCGAGTTCCTGGCCTGGTCGGCGGCATCCCAGAACGGCCCGCCCGGCTCGGGCCGGGGCTCGCCGGTCGCCTTGATGTAGGTGCGCGTGAACGGATAATCCTCCAGCGGGCGCGCCAGCCGGACCGGCTCGGTGAAGCAGCCGAGCGGCTGCGGCGTGCGCCGGACGCTGGCCCACGCGGCCTCGGCGGGGTCATCGAACTCGCGGGGCCTTGGCGGCACCAGCCAGTCGCCGCCCAGGTTGACCACGCCGCGGCCGGCGTTGTGCCCGGTGCTGTCGATCCGGTCGCCGTCACCGGGCACGAAGGCGTCGAGGTAGACCAGGTGCCGGACGCGGTCACCGATGTGCTCCAGCGCCCCGGTGATCACGAACCCGCCGTAGGAAAAGCCGAGCAGCACGATGTCGCGGAGATCTTCGTACCAGATCGTGTTGACGACATCGGTGACGTGGGTGGTCAGGCAGACCTGAGGGCTGGTGAGGTGGGCGCGCTCACCGATGCCGGTCAGGCTCGGCGTGAACACCTCATGGCCGGCCCGGCCCAGCGGGCCGCGGACCTTGCGGAAGCCGTGCGCGCCGCCCCAGGCGCCGTGAACCAGGACAAAGATCGCCATCGCTTCGGTCCCATCCCCAGACGAGTGCTGCCCGCTTGATCACGCTGGTGACGTTACCGTCCCGGGGGCCGGCGGGGGGCGCCGCGGCGCCTCAGTGATGGCCGGGCTTGCGGCGTTCCTTCTCCTTCTGGCGGTCCTCGTGCTCCTGTTCCCGGCGCTCGCGCACCTCGGCCTCGTGCTCGTCGGCGTGCAGCCGGCGCTCCAGCTGCTCGGCGCGGCGCTGCTCCTTCGGCGTCGCGTGCCCTTCGCGTTCCTGCTCGTGCAGCGAGTCAAGTTCTTCCTGCAGGGCGTAGTCACGCGGCCGGGGCGGTTCGTAGGGATCAGTCATGACCGGTTTCCTCCTGGTCGCCTCAGAGCGGGCCATCCCTCCCATGAGAACGCACCGGCGGCGGACGGGCCAGGGCGGGGCCGGCGTTACCCGGCCCGAGCCCGCCGGCTGAGATGGGCACATGGCAGACGCACCGACGATCACTCTTCCGCTGCTCAGGCTCGGCCGGCTCGAGCTCGGGCCTGGGCTGCGCGCGCTCCAGCCGGGCTCGGCGGCCACCGGCCTCGTGGTGACCGCCACCGTGCCGATGCTGGGTCAGCCGGCCGACCAGCCCGGGGCGTGGGATGTCACCTGGGCCGACGCCGTCCGCGAGGCCGACGGGCTGGGCGCCGATCAGGCCACGGTCCAGGCGCTGGCCGGGAGTGCCGGGGATGCCCTGAGCAGCGGCACCCGCGCCGTGGGCGGCACCCGCGTCGTGGTCGCCGCGCACGGCGAGGTCCTGCTCGCGCGGTGGCTCGCGCCGGGGTCGGGGCCGGGCCAGGTGCGGGTGGGCCCGCTGCCGCACCTGCTGGAGGCGGCCGCGGCCGCGGCGCGGCGGCCCGCGTACGTGGTCGTGCTGGCCGACCGTCACGGCACCGACGTCGTCGCGCACGCCAGCGGTGATCAGCTGCCTGCGCGGCGGTTCCCCGCCGACCACCGTCCCGGCGCGCAGCACGACCCTCATCCGGACCGGCCGCCCCAGCAGCTGCACGGCGAGCGGCACCTGACCGACAGCGAGCCGGAGAGCGGTGGCCAGCGCAACGCCGAGT
>Ga0318494_10000532_pt1 | contig 13213 bp, 9 predicted proteins | sample GRESIP108b1f24_FD_203293 | JGI IMG/M metagenome (GOLD analysis project Ga0318494, IMG submission 203293) | Tropical soil microbial communities from Luquillo Experimental Forest, Puerto Rico - GRE.SIPMG.108b1f24 | ecosystem: Environmental > Terrestrial > Soil > Tropical forest > Bulk soil... | reverse complement strand
ATAAGGCGGAACTGCGGCCGCTGATCGTGGTGCCGAAGAACAGCCCAATCCATCATCCCGAGCAATTGCGCGGCAAAAAGGTGCTGACCGCTGATCGTTTGACCGCCATGTCGGTGGTGAGCGAACATTGGCTGGAAAGCCGCTATGGTCTGGTGGCCGGGCAGGACTATCAGATGATCGATGCCTCCAGCCACGGCACGGCCCTGCGTAGCGTGGCCATGGGCAATGCCGACGCCGCCATCAGCAGCCGCTCGGCCTTGCAGCAGGCTCCTGCCGAAATACGCGAGCAATTGACCTTCTTCGAGGCGGACATCGCCGTGCCGCATCAGTCGATTCTGGCGCATTCCCGGTTGGGCGAGGCGCGGATCGCTTCGATCCGCGCCGCATTGCAGTCATTTCCCGACAGTGATGTCGGCAAGAGTTTCTTCGCTGCCGGCGGCTTCCAGGACTATGTGCCGCTGACGGCGGCGGATATCGACAGTGTCAGAATTTACGCCATCAAGGTGGATCAGATGATCGAGAAGGCTGCGCCATGAGTCCCTTGCTCGACTGGCTTCCGCCGGTTCGCTTCACCAAGTCGCTCAGGCTGCGGCTGCTGCTGGTCAGCGTGCTGGTGGAATGCCTGATGCTGACCCTGCTGGTCGGCAACAGCGTCCGCCTGATCCGTCTGCATCTGACCCACAACACCGAACTGCGGCTGCAAGCGCAGGAAGCCTCGTTCAACATCGCCTTGTCCGGATTGCTGGCGGCCCGCGATTATTCCTCGATCCAGAGCGTTCTGGACGGTTGGGGCGGCATGCCCGGCATTACTTATATGGCGGTCGAGGATGCCTCGGGCCGCATCGTCGCCCAGCATGATCTGAAAAGCGGCGAACGCCCGCCCGAGCCCGACCCGGCCCTGAGCAGCGACGACCCGGAATATAACGGCGCCTTCGACGTGGTCTATCTGGGGCAGCGCTATGGCCGGGCCTATTACGGGATGGATACCCGCTTCCTGAGACTGGCCGAACGGGAGCTGTTGCAGCAAGGCCTGGCGATTGCCGGCACCGAGGTGCTTTTGACTTTGGTGCTGCTGGCGCTGACCGGCTATTGGCTGACCCGCCATCTGATTATGCTCAGCCGCGCTGCCCTGAAGGTGGCGCATGGCGATTTCTCGGTCGAATTCCCCAAGATGGGCGGCGACGAGGTCGGGGTCTTGAGCCGGGCTTTCGAGACCATGTCGAAGGCAGTCGCCAGCCGCATCGCCGAACTGGACGAAGGTCACCGCCGTTTCCGCGCCATCGCCGACTACACCTATGATTGGGAATGCTGGTTCGATACCGAGGGCAAATTGCGCTGGGTCAATCCGGCGGTCGAGCGCATCGCCGGCTACAGCCCCCGCGACTGCCATGGAATGGCCGATTTCCCCATCGCGCTGGTGGCCGAAGAAGATCGCGACGCCGTGCGGGGGCATTTGAGGGCCGCCCGTATGGGAGAGATCGGCGAGGGCGAAGAGTTCCGCGTCCGGCATAAGGATGGGCATCAGCTATGGGTTGCCATGTCCTGGCAGCCGGCTCTGGACAGCGACGGGAAAAGTCTTGGCTTCCGCGCTTCGCTGCGCGATGTCACCGAACGCCATCAAAGCGCCGAGATGCTGCTGGCGGCCAAGGCCGAGCTGGAAAGCATGCTGTTCGCCGCCTCGCACGATCTGCAAGAGCCGGTGCGCAGTATTCTGATCCATCTGCAGCGCTTGGAACGGCTGGCCAGCGACAAACTGGAAGGCGATGCCGCCCATTGCCTGGAACTGGTCCGTAATGGCGGGCATCAGCTGGACCTGCTGGTCAAGGGCTTGCAAGCTTTCAGCCGCAGCGACCGCCCCTTGAGCGCCTTCATCCCCATCGATCTTGGTCATCTGATCGAGCGGGTCACGGTCCATCTGGCGGGGCAGGCCTGGGCCTCGTCGCCGCAATTCAGCCTGGGGGCGATGCCGGTGCTGCCGGGTGATCCCGGCATGCTGTTCCTGCTGTTCGAAGCCGTGTTGAGCAACGGCGTCAAATTCGCCCGAACCGGCGAGCGGCCTGACATCCGCATCGAGGCCCAGGTGGAGCATCGCCGGGATGTGGACGGCTGGCGCATCGATGTGATCGATAATGGCATCGGCATCGAGGCGGATTATCTGCAGTCGGTGTTCAGGCCTTTTTCGCGCCTGCATTCCCGGTCCACCTATCCCGGCGCCGGGCTGGGCTTGGCCTCGGCCCGTAAGATCGCCAGCATTCATGGCGGCGAAATCTGGCTGGACTCCACGCCCGGCGAGGGAACCGTCGCCCATATCTGGCTGCCGCGCAGCCATGCCAAGGGCGACGGTCCGGTGGACGCGTAAAGCTTTACAGAATCTCCAGCACCTGCTCGGGCGGGCGGCCCAGCCTGGCCTTGCCGTCCTTGACGACGATGGGCCGCTCGATCACCTGGGGATTGGCCACCATGGCGGCGATCAAGGCGTCGCTCGGCAGGCTGGGATCGACTCCAGCCTCGGCGGCTTCCTTCTTGCGCAGCAGTTCCTTGGGCGCGATGCCCAGCTTGGCGATGATCTCTGTCAGTTCGGCGGCGCTGGGCGGAGTCTTCAGATATTCCACCACCTGCGGGCTGATGCCCTTGTCCTGCAGCAGGGCCAGGGTTTCACGCGACTTGCTGCATTTCGGGTTATGATAGATGGTGACGGCCATATCCAAGCTCCTTGCCATTGCGGGTCTTCCGGCTTAAGTGGAAACCCGAGTTTAGAAATCCTCAAGATGGGTTTGCCATGTCCCGCGCCGTTGCTCAAGCCGTCCGTGCTGTCGCCTTTGTTCTGCTGATTGCTTTCGCTCCGGCCCATGCCGCCGAGCAGGCCGACAAGCCGGTCAGCAAGGCCGAGGTGGATCAGCTGATCCAGACCATCGAACAGCCGGATGCCCGCGAAAGACTGGTGGCGCAGCTGAAGCTGCTGACCAAGGCCGAGCATGACGCCGAACCCGCCGAGGATGAAGGTCTGCTGGGTCTGCTGACCGACCAGATCGGCAAGGCCGGCGACGAGCTGACCGACGCCATCAGCGGTTTGGCGGATGTCGGCCATGCCGTCGATTGGGCGCGGTTGCAGGTGACCGATCCGGTTCATCGCGCTTTGTGGGCCGAGGTGCTGGGCAAGTTCTCGATCCTGTTTCTGGCCGGCTTCGCCGCCGAGCGGCTGCTGATGCTGATCCTGCGCCCCCTGCGCCGCTGGCTGGAGGGCCGTCAGGTGGAAAGCCTGTGGTTGCGCCTGCCGCTGGATTTGGCGATGTGGGGGCTGGAAGTGCTGCCTATCGCTTTGTTTATCTTCACCGCCCATGGTTTACGCACGCTGCCGAGCCTGTCTTTGGTGGGTGATCCCTTGCAGGCGACCAAGCTGATCAATCTGGCCTATGTCACCACTCGGCTGACGCTGGTTTCGGTGGGGGCGCTGTTGATGCCGGCGGCGGCGGCGATGCGTCCCTTGCCGCTGGATGACGAGACCGCCAGCTATCTGTCGATCTGGTCGCGGCGGCTGACCCTGACGGCGGTCTGGGGCTATTTCGCCCTCCAGGCCTTGAAGTTGCTGGGCTTGCCCAAAAGCGGCTATGGCATCGCCATGAAGGGGCTGGGGCTGATGGTCGCGGCCCTGCTGGTGATTCTGGTGTTGCAGAACCGTCAGGCGGTGGCCGACTGGATCCGGCGGCGCGGCAAGCCGGACGGGCGGATGCAGGGGATCAAGGATCGGCTGGCCGATGTCTGGCATGTGCTGGCCTGCCTCTATGTGGGCGGCGCCTTCGGCATCTGGGCCTTGCAGGTCAAGGGCGGCTTCGAATTCCTGATGCGGGCCTCGGCCCTGACGGTGCTGGTGCTGGCCCTGGCCAACGGGCTGGCCGGCTTCGGCGCCGATCTGGTGGGGCGGGCCTTCTCGATCGGCGACGATCTGCGCACCCGCTTGCCGCATCTGGAGGCGCGGGCGAACCGCTATGTCGCCGGTTTGCAGATGCTGGTCAAGCTTGTGGTCGGGCTGCTGGCGCTGGTGGCCTTGTTGCAGGTCTGGGGCATCAATGCCCTGGGCTGGTTCGGCAGCGATGTCGGTCGTCGCTTGCTGGGCAGCCTGATCACCATCGCCACCATTCTGCTGCTGGCGCTGGTGGTGTGGGAACTGGTCAGCGCCGGTATCGAGCGTTATCTGGCGCAGACCGATGCGGACGGCAATCAGGTCCAGCGCAGCGCCCGCGCCCGCACGCTGCTGCCGCTGCTGCGCACCGTGGTGATGGCGCTGCTGCTGGTGATGGTGTCGCTGATGGTGCTGTCCGAGCTGGGGGTGAACATTGCCCCGCTGCTGGCCGGCGCCGGCGTGGTCGGTCTGGCCATCGGCGTCGGGTCGCAGAAGCTGGTGCAGGATGTGATTACCGGCGCCTTCATCCTGTTCGAAGACACCATCGCGGTCGGTGACACAGTGAAGATCGGCGATAATTCCGGCACCGTCGAGGCTTTGACCATCCGCACCATCCGCATCCGCGCCGGCAATGGTCAGCTGCATACCCTGCCGTTCTCGGCGGTGACGACGATCATCAATATGAGCCGCGATTTCGGCTATCACACCTTCGACATCAGCGTCGCCTATCATGAGGACGTGGATCGGGTGATGAGTGCGATCCGTCAGGTGGGCGAAGAGATGAAGGCCGACGAGGCCTGGACGCCCTTGCTGCCTGATCTGATCGAGGTGTTCGGCGTCGATAAGTTCGATGGCGAGGAAGTGGTGATCCGCGGCCGCCAGAAGACGGCTCCCGGCAAGCAATGGGCGGTGGGCCGCGAATTCAATCATCGCCTCAAGAAGCTGTTCGATGATCTGGGGGTGACGATGCCCACCAGCGGCACCACCCTGGTGGTGGATGCCGCCAGTCTGAAACCGACGAAGGGCTAGACCGTTTCGGCCAGCCAGGGCAGAGGATTGGCGATCAGCTTGGCGAAGTCGTCGGGCGGCAGCGGGCGGCTGTAATAGAAGCCCTGAACCTCGTCGCAGCCGTTCTCGCGCATGAAGCGCAGCTGCTCTTCGGTCTCGACGCCTTCCACATTGACCCGTGCGCCAATGCCCCGGCCCAGATTGATGATGGCGCGGACGATGGCGGCATTGTCGGGATGCAGACCGATATCGGTGACGAAGCTGCGGTCGATCTTCAGCTTGTCCACCGGGAAGCGCTTCAGATAGCTGAGCGACGAATAGCCGGTGCCGAAATCATCGATGGCGATGGTCAGCCCCAGCGATCTCAGCGCCTGCAGGATATCCACCGAATAATCGAAATTGGTCATGGCGATGGTTTCGGTGATCTCCAGCTGCAATTGCCGGGGATCGACGCCGGTCTGCTCGATCACATTGGTGACGGTGGTCATCAAATCCTGATGGCGGAACTGGGCCGGCGACAGATTGACCGACACCTTCACCGGCGGCAGACCGGCGCGTTTCCATTGCTGGATCTGCATGGCGGCCCGCTGCAGCACCCAGCGGCCCAAGGGAACGATCAGTTCCGAGCGTTCGGCAATCGGGATGAACAGGCTGGGCGGCACCGAACCCTGGGTGGGGTGGTGCCAGCGGATCAGCGCCTCGGCCCCCAGCACCTTGCCCGAGGCCATATCCACCAGCGGCTGATAGAACAGCGACAATTGGTCCGAGCCCAAGGCCTGGCGCAGGTCGCGCTCGGTGGTCTTGCGGCGGCGGACTTCCTCGTCCATCTCGGCGACATAGAAGTGATAGCGGGCCATTCCCTCGGTCTTCGAGCGGAACAGCGCCAGATCGGCATTCTTCAGCAGCGTGTCGGCATCGTCGCCGTCGCCGGGGAACAAAGTGATGCCCATGCAGGCCGAGGTCACCACTTCCTGATCGTCCAGACCGAAGGGCTCGGCCAGCAGCCGCAGGATGCTTTCCGCCACCGTGCCGGCGCCGTCGGCGGAATTGATATGGCCCAGCAGCACGGCAAACTCGTCGCCGCCCAAACGGGCGACCGTGTCGGTTTCCCGCACGCAATGCAGGATGCGCTTGGCGGTGGCGCGCAGAAGCTTGTCGCCGATCACATGGCCCAGGGTGTCGTTGACATCCTTGAACTTGTTCAAATCCAGCAGCAGCAGCGCCGCCTCCGAGCCATTGCGCCGGGCCATCGCCAGGGTGGTGCGCAGCCGTTCCATGAACAGGCTGCGGTTCGGCAGGCCGGTCAGGCTGTCGTGATGCGACAGATGCTCGATGCGCTGGGCAGACTGGCGCTTCTCGGTGATGTCGCGGCCCAGCACCACCAGGCCCTTGCGGCTGCCGTCGCTGTTGAACAGCGGCGTTTTGCGCATGTCGAAAATCTTTTCCGAGCCGTCGGGCAGGGGGACGATCTGCTCGTAATTCAGCGGGCGGCCTTCCTGCCAGGCCTGGCGGTCGGTGTCCAGGGTGGCCAGCATGAAACGCTCGTAATGCGGGGTCAGCGCCCCCAGTTCCTCGGCGTTCAGCCCGACATAATCAACGCCGTTCAGGCGGAACAGGTCGAGATAGAACTGATTGGCCACCAGCCAGCGCCCCTCGCCGTCCTTAAAGCAGACGATGTCGGTCAGGGCGTCGGTCAGGGTGGTCAGCCATTCCTTTTGCAGGCGAAGGGTTTCCTCGGAAACCTTGCGCTCGGTGATGTCGTGAGCGACCGCGACATAATGCGGGTTCGGGCCCACGATCATGGCGCTGATGGACAGTTCGATCGGCAGCAGCTTGCCGTCCTTGCGCCGGCCCAAGGCCTCGCGCCGGCCTTCGATGAAGGGGGCCAGAACCTTCTTGGCGCGGGTGTCCAGCGCCGTCAGTTCCGGCAGCAACAGCCCCACCGCCTTGCCCGCCAACTCCTGCGGCGCATAGCCGAAAATGCGCTCGGCAGCTGGGTTGTAGGTGGCGATGACGCCGTTGCAGTCGAAGCTGAAGATGGCGTCGGCGGTATGTTCGACGATCGCCCGCACATGCTGTTCGCTGGTGCGGAAGCTTTCGGCCATGGCCTGCATGGTGCGGGTCTGCTGGCGCAGCACATATTCCCGGCCTTCCGCCGCGGTGACATCGGTAATCTGCAACAGGCAGCCGGCGGTGCTTTCCACCTGGATCGGCTTGATCACCAGAATCTGTTTGATCTCATCGCCATTCTTGACCAGCGGCAGCAGCCGGCGGTTCAGGGTGGTGGAGAGGATCGAAGAAACGCCGCGCTCCAGGGCATCCTGCACCGCCAGGGGGATGCGGGGGCCCAGGCGGTTGCCGAAGATATCGTCCAGCCGACGGCCTTCGGCCCGACCTGCGGCAAGGCCCGAAGTCTGGGCGATCCAGCTGTTCCAGAGCATGACATTGGCGTTCTCGTCCAAGAGGACGAGCCCCATCTCGCTGGCGTCGAGGATCGACTGGAGAAGACCGTAGGCATGCATGCCCAATAGCATATGACAATCTTTAAAAAGCTGCCACAGCGAAAACTGGCGGCGTCCTCACCGCTTGATGGCGATCAAGACGGCTTGGTCTTGCCGTCCACCATCGCCAGCAGGCGATGCAAGGCGCTGGTCCTGATGCCCAGCGCCGTCATGTTTTCCACCGTATTGGCCAGATAATCCCGGCTGGAGCCGCCCTTGCCATGGCCCTGGCGGACCAGCTGAAGGGTTTCGGCCTGGCTGAGGGGGCCGGAATATTGCTCGTGATCCTTGCGCACCGTGAAGATATAGACCGGCACGATGCGGCCATCGGCCAGCCGGGCCGGGGCGAAGCGAAGCGGGGATGATAGGCATTGGTGACCATTTCACGGTCGAACAGATATTGCCGCACCTCATCGGCCTTGGCGTCGGCGATCTGATAGGCCAGCCCGCGACAAGAGCCGCCCCGGTCCAAACCCAGCACCAAGCCGGGCTTTTCCGGGCAGCCGCGATAGATGGTGGAGAGGATGCACATGGAGCGGTGCCAGCCATGCAAAGTGGCGGCATGGCGGCCGACGAACTCGAAGTCGGGACGCCACATCAGCGAGCCATAAGCGAAGACCCAGAAATTCCCGTCCATTTTTCCATTCATCGGTTCTATAAGAAGCCCATGAAGATATCTCTCCCCTTCGGTCGGAAGACAAGACTGTTCCTGACCTGGTTGCCCGTTATTGCGTTCATCGCCTGGAGCCTGTGGTGGAGCCTGTTGGCGCGCGAGCTGCGCCACGGCTTGCAAAACTGGGTCGAAGCCCGTCGGGCCGAGGGCTGGGTGGTCACCACCGGCGAAACCACGTTGGGCGGTTTTCCCACGATGGTGCGGCTGACCTTGGGCGCGCCCTCCTTGAAGACCATGGACGGCAGCGGCTGGCAAGGGCCGCAGGCGATGTTGTCGCTGTCGCCGCTGGACCCCAAGGGGGTACGGCTGGAACTGCATGGCAAGCAGGTGCTGGTGCCGCCGGGACAGCCGCCGGTGGAAGCCTTTGCCGCCGAAGTGGCGCTGATGCTCTATCCCGATTCGTTGGATTTCTCGCTTAGGGCTGGCGAGCTGCGCGGGCGCAAGCTGGGCCGGCTGGCCTTCCACGCCAAGCCCGAGGGATCGCTGCTGCCGGGGTTATCGGCCTGGCGCAATGGCGGCGGTGATCTTCAGCTGAGCCAGATCAATGTCGATTGGGACAGTCTGCATCTGGAGGGCGAGGGGACTTTGGCTCTGGATAAGCGGCTGCAGCCGCTGTTCGCCGGCACCGCCTCCATGGCCGGCCTGCCCGAAACCCTGGACAAGCTGGCGCAGGACGGCACCATCAAGCCGGCGGCGGCGGCCTTGGCTCATGTCGGGCTGAAGCTGATCGCCAAGCCGGGAGCCGATGGCCGGGCGGAGGTGCATCTGCCGGTGACGGTGCAGGATGGAAAGATTTATCTGGGACCGGCCTCGGTCGCCAGCCTGCCGGATATCACATGGCCGAATTCGGTTTACTTCCGGAACGAATAAAACATCAGACGCAGTTAGGCTTTCGCTTGCACCCACAGCCGCAGTTGCTCGGTCAACTGGGCGATGATCTCGGACCAGTCGCCGCGCTTGGTTTGGCGGAAGATGCGGGTGCGGGGATACCAGGGGCTGTCCTCGCGGTCGCGGAACCAGCGCCAGCAGCCGTCATAGCGGGACAGCAGCCAGCATTCGGCATTGATGGCCCCGGCCACATGCACGACCGAGGTATCCACCGAGATCACCAGATCCAGATTGGCGATCATGGCGGCGGTGTCGGCGAAGTCGCCGATCTCGCCGGTCATGTCGAACAGGGTCATGCCCTGGGGCGGCACCAGAGCCTGGGCGGCGCGGGGACCGAGCTGCAAACTGACCAGCGAAATGCCGGGAATGCGGGCCAGGGGCGCGAATGTTTCGAGATCGAAACTCCGGCGGCTATCCAGCAGCATGGCTTCCGAGGCGCCGGGGCGGGGGGCTCCGGCCCAGGCGATGCCGACCTTCAGGCCGGGGCATTCCGCCAACCGCTCTTTCCAGGCTTCCACATCGGCGGGCTGGGGATGCAGATAGGGCATCCGGGCCGGGATGGTCTGCATCTCGATTCCCAGGGCGAAGGGCAGACTGAGCAGCGAGATAGCGTAATCTGCCTGGGGCACCGGGTCCTTGGCGCTGATCACCTCGGCCACCCCTTCGATGGTGGACAGGAATCGGACCAGGCTGGGCTCGACCCGCAGGATCACCTTGTCGGCCATCGCCGCCACCATCGGCAGGAAGCGGATGAACTGGATATCATCGCCATAGCCCTGTTCGCCATGCAGCAGGATGGTCTTGCCCGTCAGCGGCTGGCCGGTCCAGCGCGGCAGATGGATGCGCTGCATGGGGATATGGCTGTTGGCGACCCAACGCCATTCATGCTCGGTGAAGCCTTCTCGCAGGCGGCCTTGCTGCAACAGAGCAATGCCGCGATGCAGATGGGATTCGGGATGGTTCGGGTCCAGAGCGATGGCCCGGTCGTACGAGGCCATGGCTTCGTCAAAGCGCCCCTGGGCCCACAGGGCGTCGCCCAGATTGACATGGGACAGGGCATGATCCGGTTTCAGGGCGATGGCGTGACGCAGGGTCCGCTCGGCATCCTCGAAATGGAAGGGCAGCATCAGGGCATTGCCCAGATTGTTATAGGCCTGCACGAAGTCGGGCTTGCTGGTGATGGCCCGGCGATAGGCGGCGAAGGCTTCGTCATATTGGCGGGCATCGGCCAGGGCGTTGCCCAGATTGAAGGCTGGCACCGGGTCGCCGGGTTGAAGCTCGGCGGCGCGGCGGAAGGCGTTCGCGGCTTCGATGGGCAGGTGCATCTCTTGAAACACCCGGCCCAGTTCGTTGTGAATCTCGTAGGCGCTGGGCAGCAGATTGGCGACCAGCTCATAAAGCCGTTTGGCATCGGCCAGCTCGCCGGCCTGATGATGCCGCTGGGCCTGGGTGATCATCGCCTGCAGATGGGCGATCTGTTCGGGAGGCAGTCCGGTCATCGTTCCTCGCCCCGCAGCAGGGGTTTGATATCCAGCAGCGGGGTGCCGTCCAAAGCTTCCAGCGGCTTGACCAGCAGCCGGTTGCCCGAGATGCGCAACAACTCGACCCGATGCAGGCCGATGGGATTGGGCCGTTCGGGTGAACGGGTGGAGAAGACGCCGGTCTCGGCCCGGCTGCCGTCATCGCGCCGAGGCGTGGCGCGGATGCAACTGCGATCCGACAGATGCAGCCAGGTGAACAGCAGCAATTCCATGCCGGCAGCCAAGCCATCCAGACCGGGCAGAACCGCCTCGTCCAGCTCCAGCCAGGCTTCGGGCGCACCCAGGAAGCCCTGGCGCGGAGCGTCTTCCCGCCGCTTCAGTTCCGAGCGCACCACGCCGATGGGCTTTAAGCTCAGGTCCATCAGGCCTCCACGTCCAGATCGAAGGCGGCGGCCATCAAGGCGCGGGTATAGGCGGTTTGCGGGGCCGAGAAAATTTGGGCCGCCGGGCCGCTTTCCACCACCTTGCCGTCTTTCATCACCACCACCTGATCGGCCAGCGCCTTGACCACCCTGAGATCGTGGCTGATGAACAGATAGGCGAGATCATGGCGGGTCTGAAGATCGCGCAGCAGCTCGACGATCTGCGCCTGCACCGAAACGTCCAGGGCCGAGGTCGGCTCGTCCAGCACGATGAATTTGGGCTTCAGCACCAAAGCGCGGGCCACCGAGATGCGCTGGCGCTGGCCGCCCGAGAATTCGTGAGGATAGCGGTCCTGGGTAGTCGGGTCGAGGCCGACCTCCGCCAGCACCTCGGCGATCATCTGGCGGCGCTCGTCGGCGGTCTTGCCGATCTTGTGAACCTCCAACCCCTCGCCGACGATCTGGCCCACCGACAGGCGGGGCGACAGCGAACCATAGGGGTCTTGGAACACCATCTGCATCTCGCGCCGCAAGGGGCGTAGCGCCTTGGCCGACAGGGCGTTGATGGGCTTGCCGAGGAACACCACCGGCCCCTTGGATTGGTTAAGCCGCAGCAGCGCCAGCCCCAATGTGGTCTTGCCCGAGCCGGATTCGCCCACCACACCCACCGTCTGGCCGCGCTTGATGGACAGATCGACGCCGTCCACCGCCTTGATATGGTCGACGGCGCGACCCAGAATGCCCTTGCGGATGGGGAACCAGACCTTGAGGTCCTGACAGGCCATCACCTCGGGCGCATCGGCGGCGGGGCGATTCGGCTGGCCCTTGGGCTCGGCGGCCAGCAGGCGTTGGGTGTAGGGATGCTGGGGCGATGAGAACAATGCCTCGACGTTATTCTCTTCGACGATCAGCCCACCCTGCATGACGCAGACCCGGTCGGCCATCTTCTTGACGATGCCGAGATCATGGGTGATCAGCAGCAAGGCCATGCCGAAGCGGGCCTGCAACTCCTTGAGCAGCTTCAGGATTTGCGCCTGAATGGTCACATCCAACGCCGTGGTGGGTTCGTCGGCGATCAGGATGTCGGGCTCGTTCGCCAGTGCCATGGCGATCATCACGCGCTGACGCTGGCCGCCCGACAATTCATGGGGCAGAGCCGACAGGCGCTTCTCGGGGTTCTGCAAGCCGACCAGGGTCAGCAGCTCGACCACGCGGGCGCGCAGTTGATCGCCCCGCATGCCGCGATGGATTTCCAGCACCTCGCCCACCTGCTTGCCGATGCTGTGTAGCGGGTTGAGGCTGGTCATCGGCTCCTGGAACACCATGGCGATGCGGTTGCCGCGCACTTGGCGCAAGTCGCGTTCGGGGGCTCCCAGCAATTCCTGTGCTTCCAGCTTGATCGAGCCGGCGGGATGATGGGCGCGGGGATAGGGCAGCAGCTGCAGCACCGAAAGGGCGGTGACCGACTTGCCCGAGCCGGACTCGCCCACCAGCGCCAGGGTCTGGCCCTTTTCCAAGGAGAAGGACACGCCTTTGACCGCTTCCACCGCCTGGGCGTCGCGGCCGAAGCTCACCTTCAGGTCTTGGACGGAAAGCAGTGCGGTCATTGGATGGTCTTTCGGGGATCGAAGGCGTCGCGCACGGCTTCACCGATGAAGACGAGCAGGATCAGGGTGACGGACAGCACCAGAAAGCCGGTGATGCCCAGCCAGGGGGCCTGAAGGTTCTCTTTGCCCTGGCGCAAAAGATCGCCCAGCGAGGCCGAGCCGGGCGGCAGCCCCAGGCCGAGATAGTCGAGCGAGGTCAGGGACACCATGGCGCCGCTGGCGATGAAGGGCATGTTGGTCATGGTCGCCACCATGGCATTCGGCAGCACATGCCGGATCATGATGCGGCTGTCCGACATGCCCAGCGCCTTGGCCGCCCGCACATAATCGAAATTGCGGGCGCGCAGGAACTCGGCCCGCACCACCGCCACCAATCCGGTCCAGGAAAACAGCATCAGAATGCCCAGCAGCGTCCAGAAGCTGGGGGCGATGATGCCGGCGACGATGATCAGGATGTAAAGCTCGGGCAGGCCGCCCCAGATTTCCAGCACGCGTTGGAGGGTCAGGTCCAGCTTGCCGCCGAAATAGCCCTGCACGGCACCAGCGGTCACGCCGATCAGCGAACTGCCGATGGTCAGCAGCAGGCCGAACAAGGTCGAGATGCGCAGGCCATAGATCAGCCTAGCGGCCACGTCGCGGCCCTGATCGTCGGTGCCCAGGATATTGTCTTTCGACGGCGGTGACGGGTTCGGTGTCGGGGTGTGGAAATTGATGGTGGCGTAGCTGTAGCGG
>Ga0318494_10000531_pt1 | contig 13221 bp, 12 predicted proteins | sample GRESIP108b1f24_FD_203293 | JGI IMG/M metagenome (GOLD analysis project Ga0318494, IMG submission 203293) | Tropical soil microbial communities from Luquillo Experimental Forest, Puerto Rico - GRE.SIPMG.108b1f24 | ecosystem: Environmental > Terrestrial > Soil > Tropical forest > Bulk soil... | reverse complement strand
CTCGCAGATGACCCGGATCGGGAGCGGGCCGGTGTAGGACCGCACCAGGTCAGCCTCGCCGGCCGCGGCGATGCAGTCCGCGAGTTCCCCGGCGATCTCGCTCACCCGGGGCCGCAGCCCCTCCACCCGCCCGCGGGTGAACGCCGCGGCCACCAGCCGCCGCAGCCGGGTGTGATCGGGCGGATCGGCGACCAGCATGTTCCGTGCCATTCCCGCACCGGTCATCCGCCCGGCCGCAGCCAGCGTGTCATAGGCCGGCGTCTCATCCTTGACCAGCGCCGGATGCATCAGCGCCTGCTTGGCCAGCTCATAGTCCACGACCATCCAGCACGGGATGCCGTTCAGGATCCGGGCGCGGTGAATCGGTCCCAGCGCGCGCAGCGCGGCGTAGCTGGACTGCGCCGCCGCCTTGAACGCGGCGTCAATGGACGGCTCGGTCCGGATGTCTGTAGTCATGCCTGCGACGCTACGGGCGCAAGGCTTGCCGCGAATCGGGTGCGCGCCCGGATAATCCGCGAGCCATCAGCCGCGCCGGGCGGCCGGTGTCAGTAGAACTACGTAGATTCCGCGGGAGAGGAACCACGGCTCGTTCGGCAAAAGATCTGCCCTGGTTCGCGGGGCGCGGCCGCAAGCGGATGGCCGCGGGAGGCGGGCTGTGGTGGGATGTGGGTGTGGCTGCGGTAAGCGGCGTCTTGGTCCGCACGGCCGAACTGCGCCAGGTCCGCGACTTCGTCCAGCAGGTCCGGGCCGCGCCCGCCGCGCTGGCCATCCAAGGCGAGGCCGGCGCGGGCAAGTCCACACTGTGGCGCGCCGGGATCGAGGCGGCCGCGGCGGCCGGGCACCGGGTGCTGCGCAGCGAGCCCTCGGCCAGCGAGACCGATCTGGCGTTCGCTGCCCTGTCGGACCTGCTCACCGAGGTGCTTCCGCTGGTCGAGGCGCGTATCCCTGGTCCCCAGCGCGAGGCGCTCGAGGTCGCCCTGCTGCTGCGGCCTGCCGGGGAGGAGCCGCCCGCTGCCCGGGCCATCGGCCTGGCGATGCTGGCCGCCCTGCGAGGCTGCCTGTCCCAGCACTCGGTGCTGATCGCGATCGACGACGTGCAGTGGCTTGACGGGGCGAGCCGGGACGTCCTGGCCTTCGCGCTGCGCCGGATGACCGACGGGCCGCTGTCCCTGCTAGTGGCCGCGCGGACCGAGGCGGCCGCGGACCCGCTCACCGTCGGCGCGCCGCCGCCGCCGCGCGGCTGGCGTGACCTGCTGACCGCGCTGCCCGCGGCGGAGGTGATCGATCTCGCGCCAATGGACCTGTGGCAGGTACAGAACCTCCTGCCGCCGGATATCACCGCGGCGCGGGCGCGGCTGGTGGCCCGGCAGTCGCGCGGCAACCCGTTCTGGGCGCTCCAGCTCTCGGCCAGCCTGGACGCCGACGACAGCGAGGTGCCGCCGCTGGCGCGCACCCTGACCGGCCAGCTGTCCCGCTCGCTGAGCGCCGAGGCCGCCGCGGCGCTGGCCGTGGTCGCGGCGGCGGGCCGGACCGGGCTCCCCGGGGCCCTGGCCGTGCTCGATCACCTGGCCGATCCCGCCGCGGCCGTGGACGCCGCCGTCCTGGCCGGCGTCGTGGTCGAGACCGGGGGCCGGCTGTCCGCGGCGCACCCGCTGATCGGCGCCGCTGCGGTGGAGTCGCTGCCGCCGGGACGGCGCGCGCAGCTCTACCGCCGCCTGGCCCAGGTCTCGGCCACCCCGGAGCGGTACGCGCACTTCATGGCCCTGGCCGCCGGGCCGGGCCCGGACGGTGCGGTCGCGGACGCCCTGGACACGGCCGCCGCCACCGCGCACGCCCGGGCCGGGAACGCCGCGGCCGGGCAGTTCGCCGCGCAGGCGGTCGCGTTCACGCCCCCATCGGACGCCGCCGCCCTGGCACAGCGCCGGATCCGGGCCGGGGAACTGCTGTACCTGGCAGGCGAGATGGAACAATCACTGACGCAGCTCCAGGCACTGGATACCCGGAGCCTGGCGACCGAGGACCTGGAGCGGGCGCTCCCGCTGCTGGTCGACAACACGGACACGGTACACGGTCACACGGCCGCCACGGCCATCGTCCAGGACGCGGTTGCCGCCGCCGGATCAGATCCCCGCAGGCGGGCGCTGGTGCTGGCGCTGGCCTCGGATTGGGTCTACGGCATCCGCGGCCGCCGCCGCCCCGCCGCGGCCGAGGCGATCAGCTGTGCCGAGGCGGCCGGTCCCGCCGCTGTCCCCGCCCTGCACCGAGCTCTGGTCAACCTGGCGGTGGCGAAGGTCTTCGCGGCCGAAGGGCTGGACACCGGGCTGCTCGACCGGGCGCGGCGCCTGGAGGCGGCCCTCCCGGCCCTGCGGCTGTACGACACCGCCGACCTGCACCGCGGGGTGTGGTCGTGGTACACCGACGACCTTGACACCGCGCGGGCGGCGCTGCGGCGGTCCATCGCCCGCGCCCGGGAGACGGGCGAAGACTGGACACTGTCGATCTCCTGGTGCTACCTGGCGGCAGCGGAGGAGCTGGCGGGCCAGTACCAGACGGCCGCGGCGGCTCTGGAAGAGGCCGGCCAGGCCGCCGCCGGGCACGACTGGCCGCTGTCGCCCTGGCATATCGAACCGCGCTGCGGGCTGCTGATCGCCGCCGGGAACCTGGACGAGGCGGTCAGCCTCGCCGACGAGCGCCTTCCCGACGACGAATCCCAGCCGCAGTCCACGCGCTGCCTCGGGGCCAGCGTGCGCGGCAAGGTGAGCATGTGGCGCGGCGACACCGTCGCCGCCGTGCGGCATTTCGAGCTGGCCGCGTGGTGCGCGGACCAGCGCGAGTGGGCCGACCCCGGACTTCGCTGCCGGACCGATCACCTGCTGGCCGAGGCGTACGTCGCCCTCGGACGGCTGGACGAGGCCAGGCGCATCGCCGGCCGGCTGCGGGAGTTCGGCCAGCGGCTGGGCCGCTCTGCCCTGACCGGCGACGCCGCGCGCACCGACGCCCTGGTTGCCGCCGCGGGCGGCGAGCTTGACGCCGCCGCGGATCATGCGCGGGCGGCGGTCGCGGCGCACGGGCGGTCCGCGCTGCGCCCGGAGCATGCCCGCAGCCTGCTGCTGCTGGGCCAGATCGAGCGGCGCCGCAAGGCCCGCAGGCAGTCCCGTGACGCGCTGCGCCGTTCTTGGGAACTGGCCACCGAGATGGGCCACCGGCCGCTGATCGATGAGATCGAGCGGGAACTTCCCCGGGTCGCGGCGGAACGATCCGGCAGCGAGCTGACCGCGACCGAGCGGCGGGTCGCTGACCTGATCGCGGCCGGCGCGACCAACAAGGACGCCGCCACGGCGCTGTTCGTCAGCGTGCGCACCGTCGAGACGCACGTCGCCTCCATCTACCGCAAGCTGGGCGTGCGCACCCGGGCCGAGCTGGCCCGCCGGGTCGCGGGATCTGTGTAGTCCTACGGATAGGGATGCCGGCGGCGGCGCCCGGCCCGCACGGGTATCCGTAGCCGCTCCAGATTTGACCGGCGCCTTCGGCCCGTAGCGTCGAGGACGAGTTCCGCCGCGTCAAGGCCGCGGCCGGCCCTGACGACCCGATCCGCGCCAGCCAGCCCCAGCCGGGTCTTGCCCGCGCCGGTCAGCGTCACCAGCCTCGACCGGCTCACCGGGGAGCGCACCTCAGCCAGTTCGGTCTCCGGGCCGATGAAGCTCGACACCTGCGTCGGCGCCCGCCGCGAAAGGCCGGTTACCTTCCCACGGGTTGCCAGGACTGGCTACCGCAGACGGCGCCAAGAGCATGCCGACCATCCGCGTGCAGCTCGTGAAACACATACCGCATCTGCTCGACGGAACTGTCTGGGCCGCGGCCCGGGATGCCCGGCGGAGTGACCATTCCATGTCGGGCGAGGTCAGGTGAGCCGGCGATCATAGTGGGCCGGCCCAGGTGGTGGTGCAAAGCCGCGTGCGCGGTGCGTCGGAGATCGACGCGACACGGCCATCAGGGAGCAGCGCAGCAAGGTCATCGAAGACGAGCGCGCCGTTGCACAGCAAGGTCCAGCCCTGGCCGGGATGCTCTGTGATGTTGCGAGCGGCCCACCAGTCGATCGCGTCGGTGGGCGGGCATGCCGGGTCGTGGGTGCACATAATGGTGGTCCATCCTGGCGTGGTGCAGTCTGCGGCGGACCAATTGCCGCCGTTGCACCAGTGGTATCCGGCAGCGCCGCGCTGTCGCTTCGCCCGTGCGGGCCAGATTCACCTGGCCGCGGCAGATGGCCCGACCGGGCCAGGCTCAGGCGTTACAGCGGCGCAACGCCTGATTCCCGCTGGCGGCACGAGCGGGTTTAGCCCGCCGGGCACATAACCGGCGTGGCGCTGCCCCGGTCGGCGGGCCCCATGACCGAGACCACGTTCGGGGGGTCGGCCGGGCCCATCAGCGGGGTCGATGTGCCCGGGTCGGCTGGGCCCATCAGCGGAATGGCGGTACCGCGGTCGACGGTGCCCATCAGCGGGGCCGCCGTGCCACGGTCGGCGGGACCCATGAGCGGGACCGCGGCACCTCGCTCACCGGCTTGCCTGGGGGTGAACCTGGGCGTGGAGATCTCGGCGACCTCGATGTCTGGGTACGCAGTACGGATGCTCACTTGCTCTGTCCTTTCGCTGATCCGGGCCACGCCCGGCGCCTGCGGCGAACGCGGCTGGCGTCCGCTCCCGGCATTGACGTTAGGAGCGATCGGCTGGCGGCAAATCCGCGTGCGCTACTGAGATCTGCGACCGCCGCGCTCAGGGCCGCGGACCGGTATCCGTGGAACTACTCAGAGGCTGGCTGGCCGTTCCCGGTCACCGGCGCCATGGGCTCCCGCGGCGGCAGCAGCGCGGCGGTGAGGGTGTCGACGAGCCATCGCTGGTAGTCCGCCTCGGACCAGCCGCGCTCGGCGGTGAGAGCGCGGTAGTTGTCCGGTGAGATGTGCAGCCACGCGATGTCGGCGGCGGTGCGGGTGTCGAGTCCCTGGCGCAGCGGTCCCTTGCCGGTGAGCGCGGCAATGAACGACCGGGCGGCGGTCAGGCGCTGCTGCTGGCCGGTCTGCCACATGTCCCGCAGCGCGGGCTCGCCGCTGCTGGCCGCGCCGCGCATCACCTCGCGGATGCCGGCGTAGCGGCGCCACAACTCGGTCAGGTGGGCGGCCATCAGGGCGATCGCCCGGTACGGGTCGGGCTCGGCCAGCACCACCTGATAGGGCGCCCGGTCGGAGACCGCGACCGGCAGGTCGTCGCCGGCCAGGGCGACGTCGCGGACGGCGGCGAGCAGGGCCTGCTTGTTGCCCACGGCGGTGAACACCGTGGGCTTGCTCACCTGCGCCCGGGCGGCGACCTGGTCGATGGTGGTCGCGCCGTACCCCTGGCTGAGGAACAGCTCGCGCGCGGCCTCCAGGACCGCCTGCCGGGTGGCGGCGGCCTGCCGCTCCCGCAGCGCCGAGGTGTAGCCGCGGCGGCCCTGGTTGACATCGCCCACGTTCCGAACCTACCATCCAGATATTCGTTAGATCACCAGTAAATTATTAGACCATTAGTTTTCAGCAAGGGAGTGGTCATGATCAAGCCATGGCTGTTCGACATCTTCATGTACACCGGCAACCCGGACCCCGAAGCATTCGACCCGGCACAGTGCCAGCGCACCTACGACCAGTACCTCGCCCGGTGGGCCGCCGCCGAGCAGCGCGGCCTGGAGGGAGTGTTCTTCAGCGAGCACCACTTCCGGCCCTTCAACCTCAGCCCGTCACCCAACCTGCTCATCGCCGCGGTGGCCCAGCGCACCAGCACGCTGCGGCTGGGCGTGATGTGCAACGTGGTCCACCTGCACGACCCGCGCCGCCTGGCCGAGGAATGCGGGATGCTGGACTACCTCACCGGCGGCCGGCTGGAGATTGGCGTCGGCGGCGGCGGCAACCCGCGGGAGACCGTGCTGGCCGGCCTGGACCCGGCCCAGATCCCCGGCCGGTACTCCTCCGGCCTCGACGTGCTCGAGGCGGCGATGACCGCCCCCTACCTCACCCGCCACGACGAGTTCGCCGGGTTCGACCGCGTCCCGGTCCGGCCCCGCCCGCGGCAGCAGCCGACGCCGCCGATCTGGATGACCAGCCTGTCCGCCGCCTCCGCGGAACGAGCCGCCCGCCGCGGGCACAAGCTGGCGCTCGCCTGGCTGTCCGCCGAGTACCTGCGCAAGATCACCGACGCCTACCGGGCCGCGGCCACCGGCCCGGCCGCCGGCGACCCCGACAGCATCGGCCTGCGCCGCCGGGTGTTCCTCGCCCCCAGCCAGGCCGAGGCCGACGACATCGTCCAAGCGGCGCCCGACTCCTTCATCGAGGGCGAGGAGATCAGCGACCCGGCCGTCCGCGCCGTGCTCACCAACCCCGAGGACATCATCGTCGGTACCCCCGCCGTCGCCGCCGAGATCCTCATCGAGCAGGCCCGTGACCTGCACATCGGCAACCTGCTGCTATGGACTGACTTCCGGGCCTTCACCCCGGGACACCTCGGCCGCTGCCACGAGCTCATCGGCCGCGACGTGGTCCCCGTCCTGCGCAAGGCAGACCTGTGACCCGCGGCGACGCCGTCCTCACCCGTCCGGCGGCCCCACCCGGGAGGCCGGCCGCCACCGCGCCCCGGGTAGCGGGCCGCGACCGTCATCCAGGGGCGCCAGGAGACCCGGACACCCCGGACCTTGGCGCCGCTGCGGCTGCTGTACTCCGTGCGCCAGCCCGAATCTGTGATCTATCGTGCCGAACTTCGACGGCGGGACACCCCCACCGCTCACGTGAGCTGGTGTACGTCGATTACGCCGCCAGCCTGCGAGTCAGGTCCCGCAGCAGAGGCGGCACGTCCTGCGCCGGGAGCACGGCATCGATCAGGACGAGGTCACCGGTGCAGTGGGCGGCCGCGGCCAGCGCGTCGTCCAGTTGGCCGGCGTTGACCGCGCGCAGGCTCACCGAAGGACGGCCCTCGCCCATCGCGGACGTCAGCGCCGTAAACGTCCACACCGGGATGTCATGGTGGGCGGCGGACGGGTCGGCGATGGTGCGTTCGGTGGTGTAGCCGCTGTTGTTCACGACGATGATGACCGGTGCCAGGCCCTGGGCGAGCAGGGTGCCGAGTTCGGCCGCTGTCTGCTGCACGGCGCCGTCGCCGGTGATCAGGACCACGCGGCGGTCCGGCACGGCGAGCATCGCGCCGAGCGTGGCCGGCAGCGCCCAGCCGAGCGACCCCCACATCGGCTGACCCACGAGGTGGGCGCCGTTGGGCAGAGTCAACCCGGTGGCGCCGTAGTACGCGGTGCCCTGGTCGGCGATCACCAGGTCGCCGGGCCGCAGGAAGTCCTGCACGGCCTTCCACAGCAGCGGCTGGGTCAGCCGGCTGGCGGGATGCGGCGCGGGGACGGTAACCGGCCCGTGCTCCTCATCGAAGGTGGGCTGGTCAGGCATGGGCCGCACGGCGGCCAGGAGCGCGGCGACGGACTGGCGGAGGGTGAGGCCGGGGTAGACGACACCGGCGACGGTGGCCCGGCCGGGCGCCAGGTCGATCCGCCGGTCGTCGGGCACCAGATCCTCGCCCGGGGTGACCAGGTCGGCGAGCGTCACGCCGGCGTTAATCAGCACGTCGGGCTCCTCGACGGCGACCCGGGCCTGCTTGGCGGACGCGACGCCGGCGTACAGCCCGGCGAACAGCGGATCGGATTCGGGAAACGAGCCCTTGGCCGGAGACAGCACCGAGACCGGCAGCCGGCCGACCGCGGCGAGCTCGCCCAGCTGCGCTGTGACCCCGAACCGGGCGGCCAGGTGCCCGATGAGCAGGCTCGCGCTGCGGGCGGTGCCCAGCACGCGGCGGGCGTGGGCGGCGAACCCGGTGGCCATCGCGGGTGCCGCGCCCTGCCCGGCGGCCGCCGCGAGCGACCCAGCCGGGGCGGGCACGGTCATCGTGGCCACGTCGGCGGGGATGGCCAGGTACACCGGCCGGGAGGTGGCCAGCGCCACCCCCAGCACCCGGTCGATCTCGGCCGGCGCGGTTTCGGGGCGCAGGCTGGCCTGCGCGGCGGTCACCTCGGCTGCCATCCGGGCGAAGTGGCCGAAGTCATTGTCGGGCAGGTTGTGGTGCAGCGTGACGTGGCCCCGCCTGGCCCGCAGCGCGGGAGTGCCGACGATATGCACGACCGGGACGGACTCGGCGTAGGCGCCGGCGACCGCGTTCAGCGCGGACAGCTCGCCGACGCCGAACGTGGTGATCACGGCGCCCAGGCCGCGCAGCCGCGCGTAGCCGTCGGCGGCGTATCCGGCGCCTTGCTCGGTCGCCGTTCCGGCCCACGTCATGGTGGGCTTGGCCGCGCCGATCGCGTCCAGCAGCGGCAGGTTGTAGTCGCCGGGGACGCCGAAGACGGTACGGATGCCGGCCTGGTTCAGCCTGGTGAGCAGGTAGCCGGCGACGGTGGTGGTGTTCATGGTGACAAGGGTCCTTACCGTTTACAGAGGGATGGGGTGGTTGGATCGGATATGGTCCGCCGGGTCGACGGCGGCCTTGACGCGGCGCAGCCGGGCGTACGCTTCCGGATCCCAGAAGCGGGCCAGGTCGGTCCGGGTGTCGGTGATGTTGAGGTAGGTCTGCCTGGCCGCCCGCGGGGCCATGGCCCGCTGCACCGCCTGGACATGCGCCGCGATGCCCGCGACGAGCTCAGGAGTGACCGCCGGGCCGCCGGCGAATAGGACGTACTCCGCGTCGACGGCGGCCAGCGCGCCGTTGCCGGGACGGGGTCTTGGTTATGACGCTATGGACCGGGAGTCTTTGCCGAATCGGCTGCTGGCACGGGTTTCCGGCGACCCGGAGGAGCGGCCGGCGGTGCTCGTATCCGTAGGACTACTGGACCTTTTCGTCCTGAGCCTGGCCTGGACGCGAACGACCCCGATGCCGGGCATCGGGGGTCGTTCGCGATAAGCGCCAGAGTGCCGTTACACCCTGGCCCGGAGAAGCCGCTCGGCGCCTTCGGCCAGTTCCCGCACCACGTCGGCCGCTGACTGTACCCGCGCCACGTTGCCGACCGACTCGCCGGCGTAGAGCGCCATGGCCGGGATGGCCCCGGTGGTGTCCCTGGTCGGACTGGGGACAGCGCCCTTGGGGATGGGCATTCTGGCCGGCCCCAGGTCCATCTCGCCGGTCGTTTCGCCAGAGAAGGCCTCCATCGCCGTCACCGCGGATCGCAGCACCCGGTGCGGGGCGTCGGGCCACATGCCGGAGAACGCCGTGGTGATCACGGTGTCCGCCGCTGACGCCTGCACCAACGCCTGAATGTAGGCCGGGTGCGCCCCGGACTCGGCGGTGGCGACGAAGCGGGTTCCCACGCGCACGCCGTCCGCTCCCGCCGCCAGTGCCGCGGCCATGGCCCGGGCGCTGCCGATGCCGCCCGCGGCCAGCACGGGGACCTCGACCGCGGCCAGGATCTCGTCGAGCAGGGCGAGCAGGCCAGTGGTCCCCCGGATGTGCCCGCCGGCCTCGGTGCCCTGGGCCACGACAAAGTCGCATCCGGCCTGCACCGCCGCCTTCGCCTCGTCCGCGGACCCGACCTGCCAGTCGGCCAGCGCGCCGGACCGGTGCACCCGCTCAACCAGCCCGGCCTGGGGGTCACCGTAGAAGAACTCCACCACCCGGCAGTGCCGGGCGGCCGCCTCCACCGCCGCCAGGTCCAGGAACGGAATCAAGAAATTGATGCCGACCGGCCCGGTTGCGCCCTTGGCCAGCGCGGCCACTATGACCGCCACGTCCTCGGCGGGGACCATCGGCAGGCTGACCATGCCCAGCCCGCCGGCAGCGGACACCGCCGCGGCGAGCCCGGGGGTGGCGGCGCCGCCCATGCCGGCCTGCTGGATAGGAACCGAACACCCGGTCATCCTGGTAAAGGCGGTCTGCAACATGCCGCCTCCTCCTTCCTTCGAATCTGACGAGGCACCACCGTCCGTTCGGCTTAAAAGATCTTTTGACCGAACGGACGGTGGTGCTTGTGTCACTGACCGCCTGCGAACTTAGGCATTTCGATCCCCACCGCGGCGTTCTCGTCCGGGGTGCCCAGCGTGTGGCCGTACCTGTCGGCTAGCGCGGTGAACCGGGCCACGTCGGCGGGAGACGGCGGCTGCGGGGGGCCGGTGACGGGCCGTCCGGCGTCGGTGAAGAACTGGCCGAGCCGGGCGGTGGTGATGACAAGGTCGACCGCCGGGTCCGGTGAGGTGTTCCGGTGGGCGTGCGGCGTGCCGCCCGGGATGTGCACGTAGTCGCCGGCGTGCGCGTCGGCCCATTCCAGGCCGTCCGGGCCCTGGAGGAGCACCTGGTGGGTGCCGGTCAGGACGAGGAAGTCTTCCGCGTCGTCGTGGCTGTGCATCGGCACCGTCATGCCGGGCGGGAGCACGCCCCGTAGCACGCAGAAGCCGCCCTCCGCATCCGGCTCGGTCACGAATTCGACAGTCGGCCCAAGCATGTCAAGGGCCTGGCCAGGCGTCCCGTCCGCGACACGGCGGACGATGCTGGCGTTACCGGTTGTCGATTGCATCTGCTTTTCCTTTCTCATCTGTGGCCAGCTCGAGCAGCCGGGCCAGCTGCAGGGTGTCGGTGACAAGCGTGCCGCCCATGGGCAGCTTGGCGGAATTCCCGCCTTCCCACACCAAGTCGTCGGCCCAGTCCTCGGTCGCCCCCCAGATGTCGCCGCGGCTGAACTGGTCATAGCGGTGCCGGATCTGTTCGATGTGCCCGGTCATGGTGTCGTCCTCCTTTCTTGATGGAGCCTCAGCCGCAGTTCCCCGGCAGGCGGACGGTCCGGTGGCGCGCGACGTACGCGTCTGACCAGGCGATCGTGTCGGCGGCCTGCTGGCCGCTGTTGAGCGCCAGGGAGATGTCGTGGCCGGAGCCGGGGATCACGCAGGCGTGGATCTGGGCCTGCGGGGAGTAGAACGGGGCCTCCTGGGCGGCGACCGCCGCGCCGGTCGAGCAGTCGAAGACGTGGCCCTGGGTGCTCAGCCCGCAGGTGGTGAAGTCGTTGCTGCCCAGGATGTCCAGCACCGGGACGTCGATCGCCCGGGTGGCGGTGCTGGTGACGACCGGCAGTGCGGTGTTCAGCTCGGTGCCGGACACCACGTCCTTGCGCGCCTCGTCCAGCGCGATGACCGCGGGGTCAGCGTCGGGTTCCTGGTAAAACAAGGCACCCCTGGTGCCGGGGACGGTGGTCAGGTACCCGGTGTCCAGGCCGCTGCCGGCGAACTTGGGATCGTCGGCCGCGGGGTGCAGGTCGGCGCCGAATGCCTGGCCGAAGGCGGCGGCGAGCGAGTGCGCCGCGCCGGTGACGATGACGCCGTCCACGTCGTGGTAGGTGATTGCCTCGTCCCAGACGATCAGCGAGTTGAGGGAGTGGCCGACCTCGATCACCGTGCGGAATCGGACCCCGGCGATCGTCCCATCGCGCAGCGCGCCGACGGCCTGGTGTGCGACGAAGGCGTCCGCCCGGGCGGTGATCCACGTGCTGGCCGGGCGTGAGCTGGCTCCCGTGCCGAGCGGGTCGATCACGAACGTGGCGATGCCCTTGGCGGCGACCTCGCGGGCGTAGGAGTAAGTGAATCCGTCGACGACACCGAAATCCCAGTAGCCGTGGGTGTATGTCGCGCCGGGGATGAGCAGCTGCACCATGGCGCCGCGGTGACGTTCGGCCGCCGTGGAGCACAATTCGCCGCTGATCGTATAGGCGGCTGGCTGGCCCGGGGCGAGCGCGACCGGGATGCCGATGCCGTGCCGGCAGGTCACCTCGTGACCGAACGGGCTGTCCGCTGTGCGGTTGGCCGTCGCGGCGACCGCGGTGGCGGTCATGCCGGCCAGTGCTGCGGCGGCGAGCACCGACGCGAGCAGGCCGCGCGGGGTCACCGCCGCCATCGGGCGTCGGACGTTGAACATGGAAATCCTTTCGGGTGGTTCGACAGCTACGTCAGCGACGGTACGGATGCCCGCGGCGGCGGCGAATCGGGCAGCGCCACTGAAGTTCCGGCCCCCGCAAAGGCGCTGAGCGAGGCCGTATCCGTAGGACTACGTACGCGGGCCGAGCGGCGGCGGTCCCCCCAGCCCTACCGATAGCGAGGGCCTGGGCGACGTCCGTACCCCGACGCCACGGGTACCGCCTGCGGCACAGAGGCCGCCGCTATGCCGGGAAACTCCAGGACGGCCAGCCGTAATTTGGGGATTGTAGCGATGTGGTGACAGTGCGGGCTGGCGCGGCCAGGGTCTTGTTGACGTGGCTCAGGGCGGTGCTGCCGCCTGGGGTTGGACGGGGATGAGGTCTCGTGGCTGGCCATCGCATTCCTGGCCGGATCCGGCCACCGGGTCAACGGCCAGGTCAGCTACGCCAACCGCGGCCTCGCCTGAGCCGATGCGCCTGCTCAGATAGGTAATAAGCTGGCGGCCTTTCCGCTGACCAGAGATTGATCTAGACCTCCGCAACCAATGTCGGCTGCGTGTTCGCTTCTCGGTCCGGGTCAGCCAGGCCACTGACCGGCACTTCCAGGAAGCCGTGTCCTCCGGGAACGTCGACGTCACTACGGACGAGTGCTCCGGGCAATCGACGATACGTGACGGGTGTCTCACCCCGTTTATGTCACGTCGGCGCCGTCCGTGAAGTCCCTTTTATGTGAGCAATACGGCACGAGGGGAGAGGTCATGCGCGAGCTACCCGACCTGCGGCATCCGGCACTAGCCGCACGCGGCAGGCATCCCATCCTGGCGGTTTATGACGGATCTGCCGCCAGCAAGCACGCTCTGGCGTACGCCGCGGGCCTGGCCAGGCGTACCGATCGCTGGCTGGTCATCGTCCGCGTCTGGCGGTTGGGTGTCCGCCAGGGCGAGCGGATGCGGCGACTGCGCGCTGAACTTGCCGACATCGACCTCGGCGGCCTGGACATCGAGATCGCCTTCCGGATCGGCGATCCCGCGAGCGAGCTGATCAGGGCTGCCGTGGAGCGCCGCGCGGGCGCACTCGTGATCGGCGCCTCCCGGCGGCTCACCCGGGCACCGATGGCGATTCGCGTGGCGCGGCGCGCGGCCTGCCCGACGGTGGTCGTGCCATGAAGGCCACGTTGAAGACCACGATGCGGCGCCTGGTGCGCGCGGATCCGGACGACCGCTGGGCTGCCGCGTTCGGCCATATCGCCGTGTATTCGTT
>Ga0318494_10000528_pt1 | contig 13271 bp, 13 predicted proteins | sample GRESIP108b1f24_FD_203293 | JGI IMG/M metagenome (GOLD analysis project Ga0318494, IMG submission 203293) | Tropical soil microbial communities from Luquillo Experimental Forest, Puerto Rico - GRE.SIPMG.108b1f24 | ecosystem: Environmental > Terrestrial > Soil > Tropical forest > Bulk soil... | reverse complement strand
CCCCAGAGCAGCGCCGGCGGCCGCGTGTCGGCGCGACGGCCGCGCCACACGAGCAGCACCGGGATGATCCCCAGCAAAGCCAGCACCCAGGGCCATTCGAAGCGGATCATGCGGCCTCCGGCGCGTGCGGGCGGGGCCTGCTGCCTGAGGGCGGCGTCCTGGGCGGAGCCGGAGGCTGCGGCGGCGCGCCGCCGTGCGGCCCCGTCGCGGCCGCGCGGGCCGCGGCGGCACGCGCGGCGGCGGCCTCGGCCTCGAGCCGGGCCTGCGCCACGCGGCGGACGTACGCCTCCACCGCCTCCTCGCACTTCGTCGCCTCGACCTCGGTGAGCGGGGCGCGCGCGAATTTCACGCGGTCCCAGAGCCCGAGCAGGCCTTCCAGGCGCTCGAGATCGTCCGCCGGAAGGCGCGACGCGCGGAGGCGCTCGAGAAGTTCGCCGCTCGTGTCGCCGGGCCGCGGCGTCGTCACCGTGGCCTCGAGGAAGCGCCGCAGGATCGCGGTCAGCTCGAGCGCGTGCTCCCCGAATCTCTGCTGCTCCGGGAGCTTCTTCGCGCGCAGGGTGAACAAGGCCCGCAGCGCCTCGGCCGCCGGATCGAGGCGCGGCTTGAGCGTCACCGGCGCAGGGGCGACCACGCGCCGCACGGGCTTCCGCACGCGGCGCCGCGCCTTCCGCAGCACCACCACCCAGGCGATGATCAGCGATGCGGCCGTGACGAGGGCGGCGAGCGGCAGGCGCTCCCACCACGGCGCGCCGAGCGGGCCGTGGATGCCCCGCAGCGTCTCGTTGCTGTCGGCGGCCGTGACCGTGGGGATCACGACCAGCCGCACGGACGGCAGTCGGGTCATGCCCGCCTGCCTCGAGTTCGGGAGCGGGTCGATGTGCGCCAGCGGTCCCGGCACCGTGAGCACGCCCGTCTCGAATGCCTGGAGGCGCGCTTCGAGCCAGACGCTGTCGACATAGGTCTTGCCGTTCCGCCACTGGTCCCACGTGCTCTGTTGCGTGCGCCCCGCGCGCACGTCCGACCACGAGAACGCGCCGCCGCTCTGCGGCGGCTCGAAGCGCACCTTGCGCTCGGGCCCGACCAGGATCACCGCGCGATAACGGAGCGCCTGGCCGATGCGCGCCGGCGTGGGCGACAGCCGCACCTTCATCTGCACGACCTCTTCGTACGAACGCACGTTGCCGCCCCGGAGCCCCTCGGGCATCGGCACCTGGCTCAGGTTGACCGGCGACCGCGAGCGCTCGGGCGCGCAGCTGCCCACGGCGCCGGTCGAGGCGAGGTCGAGCGCGACCAGCGCGAACGCCATGCGAACCCCGTGCGCGAGCTTCATGCCACGCCCCGCCGCCTGCGCTGCTGGAAGTGGCGAACGAGCGCGGGCACGTACGGCCGGTCGGTGCGGATCTCGACCGTCGGGCAGAGCGCCGCCGAGAGCGCCATGTCGGCGAGCCGCCGCCGCTCGCGCGCGCCGGTCGCGTAGCGCTGGCGCAGCACCGGGCTGTTCGTGTTCACGAGCCGGCGCTTGCCCGTCTCCAGGTCCTCGAGCAGCGCCCAACCCGCGCGCGGGAGTTGGTCGTCGGCGGGATCGCGCACGGCCAGCGCCGTCAGCTCATGGCGAGCGGCCATCACGCGCCAGTCGGCCGCCTCGAGCCGGTCCTCGAAGTCGCTGATCCAGAACACGAGCGAGCGCCGCTTGAGCGTGCGCGTGAGGAACCGCGCCGCGGCGCCGAGGCGCGTGCCGCGCGCCGACTCGTGGTCGAGCACGTCGCGAAGGATGCGGAGCAGGTGCACGCGTCCGCGCGCCGGCGACACGAAGTGCTCCACCGAGTCGGAGACGAGCGCCATGCCGACGCGGTCGTTCTGGCGCACGGCCGCGAACCCGAGGAGCGCGCACAGCTCGGCCGCCAGCTCGCGCTTCTCCTGGCCGCGCGTGCCGAACAGCATCGAACGCGACACGTCCACGACCAGCATCACGGTGAGCTCGCGCTCCTCGACGAAGCGCTTGACGAACGGCTGGCCGAGTCGCGCGGTGACGTTCCAGTCGATGTCGCGGACCTCGTCGCCGGGCACGTACGGGCGCACCTCTTCGAACTCCACGCCGCGGCCCTTGAACACGCTCTCGGTGCCGCCCGAGAACAGGTCCTCCACGAGGCGCCGGCTGCGGATCTCGAGGCGGCGGACTTTCTTGAGCAGGTCCTGCGTCGCCATCGCCGGTCTCCTACGGGACGCGCACCTGCTCCAGGATCCGGCGCGCGACCTCCTCGCCGTTGACGCCCTCGGCCTCGGCCTCGTACGAGACCTGGATGCGGTGGCGGAGCACGTCGAGCGCCACGGCCTTGACGTCGTCGGGGAGCACGTAGGGCCGCGCGCGCAGCATGGCGAACGCCTGGGCGCCGCGCACCATGAACAGCGTCGCGCGCGGGGACGCGCCGAAGGCGATCAGGTGCTCGAGCGAGAGCCCGAAGTCCTTCGGCCGCCGCGTCGCGCTCACGAGGTCGAGCACGTATTCCTGGATCTTGTCGTCCACGTAGACGCCCGCGAGCGCCTCGCGCGCCGCCATGACCTGCTCGCGCGTCGCCTGCGGCTTCAGCTCCGGGAGCGACGACAGGCCGGCCCGGCGCAGGATCTCCTTCTCCTCGCCGCGCTCGGGGTAGTTCACGCGCACCTTGAGCATGAACCGGTCGCTCTGCGCCTCGGGCAGCGGGTAGGTGCCCTCCTGCTCCACCGGGTTCTGCGTCGCCAGCACCAGGAACGGCTCCTCGAGCGGGTGCGTGTCGTCGCCGAGCGTGACCTGCTTCTCCTGCATGGCCTCGAGCAGCGCGGACTGCACCTTGGCGGGCGCACGGTTGATCTCGTCGGCGAGCACGATGTTGGAGAAGACGGGCCCTCGCTTCGCCGTGAACGTGCCGTCCTTCGGGTTGTAGACGAGCGTGCCCGTGAGGTCCGCCGGCAGCAGGTCGGGCGTGAACTGGATGCGCCGGAAGCGGAGCGAGAGCGCCCGCGCCAGGCTCGAGACGGCGAGCGTCTTGGCGAGGCCGGGCAGGCCCTCCAGCAGCACGTGCCCGCCGGTCAGCAGGCCGATCAGGAGCCGGTCCACCATCGCGCGCTGGCCGACCACGGCGCGGCCGACCTCGTCGCGCACGCGGATCATGGATTCACCGGCGCGCTCGACGCGCCGTGCGGCTGCCTGGTCGACGGTCATGCCTTCCTTCCTGGAAGGGGTGGGACGGCCCTGTCCTGACCTCGGGGCGAGAGGTTGGAGTGTCGTGCGAGTCTGGCGGCGGCCCCGCCCAGCGTCAAGCGGCGGTGGAACTTGGCGGACCCGCCAACCGCGGCGGGTACCCCGCCGTGCCCGTCGACGGGGCCGTCACCGCGTACGTCTCGACCCAGCCGGCGAGCACGCTACGGGCATCGGCAAGTCCGTGCGGAAAATCCAGTGTCTCGAGCTGGTCGAGCCGATTGAGCCGTCGCACGATCTCCACCATCACACCGGCCGCCTCCGTGGGCGGCTCGCCGCCCCCGGGCCGCGCGCCCACCATGAGCTCGTGCACCCGCAGCCGGGCGAGGGCCTCCACGGCGAGGTCGCGCCGGTAGCGCTCGATGGCCAGCGCGAACCAGCGCTCGGCCGCGGCCCGGTCGCCGCGCGCGGCCGCGGAGAGCGCTCGGTGATGAAACGCGCCGCCCGAGGCGATCGACGGCAGGGCGTGTGCGGCGAGGTCGGAGACGAATGGGAGCATGGGCGCGGTGCGGTTCTCGCTCGAGCCTTCGTGTCGGGACGGGTCAGGACCTGCAGGGGCCCTCGCCGCTTGCACGGCCGGTGCCAGCGGGCGGAGACACGAATTGCGGCGCGATGCACGTGTGCAACCGCCCACCGAAGCGCGCGCGCGTTGCGAAACGCGGTGCGGCTACCGCTCAGCCTGCACTTCACCCGGCCGGGGGACCGGCGTGCGGGCGAAGAGCGGGAAGCCCGCGGCCAACTCGCGCACCCCGGGAGCGATCGTCCGCGCGAGCGACTCGTCGTCGGGCTTTTCCAGCACCCGCGCGATCCAGCCCGAGATCTGCCGCATCTCGGGCACCCCCATGCCGCGCGTCGTGAGCGCCGCGGTGCCGATGCGGATGCCGCTCGTCACCCACGGCTTCTGCGGATCACCCGGGACCGCGTTCTTGTTGACCGTGATGCCGACCCGGTGGAGCGCTTCCTCCGCGACTTTTCCGGTCAGGCCCGATGAGCCGGGCCCGGGCGTGCGCCGGAGGTCCACGAGCATCAGGTGATTGTCGGTGCCGCCGGAGACGAGCGCGAACCCGCGCGCCACGAGCTCCGTGGCCATCGCCTGCGCGTTCCCGATCACGCGCCGTGCGTAGTCGCGGAACTCGGGTGCGAGCGCCTCGCCGAAGCACGCGGCCTTGGCGGCGATGATGTGCATGAGCGGCCCGCCCTGGAGACCCGGGAACACGCTCTTGTCCACCTTCTCCGCCAAGCTCGCGCGGCAGAGGATGAAGCCACCGCGCGGGCCGCGGAGCGTCTTGTGCGTGGTGCTGGTGACCACGGCCGCGTGCGGCACGGGGTCCGGGTGGAGCTTCGCCGCCACGAGCCCCGCGACGTGCGCCATGTCCACGACGAGCGTCGCGCCCACCTGGTCGGCGATGGCGCCGAAGCGCGCGAAATCGAGCGCGCGCGGGTAGGCGCTCGCGCCGGCGACGATGAGCTTCGGCCGGTGCTCCTTCGCCAGGCGCTCGACCTCGTCGTAGTCGATGCGGCCGTCGTCCAGGCGCACGCCGTACTGGACCGGCTTCCACAGCCGGCCGCTCACCGACACCGGATGGCCGTGCGTCAGGTGGCCGCCGTGCGCGAGGCTCATGCCCAGCAGCGTGTCGCCCGCGTCGGACACCGCGAGGTACGCCGCGAGATTCGCGGACGCCCCCGAATGCGGCTGGACGTTCGCGTGGTCCGCGCCGAAGAGCTGCTTCACGCGCTCGCGCGCCAGGTCCTCGGCCACGTCGACCCACTCGCAGCCGCCGTAGTAGCGCTTGCCCGGAAGTCCCTCGGCGTACTTGTTCGTGAGCACGCTGCCCGCCGCCTCGAGCACGGCGTCGCTCACGTAGTTCTCGGACGCGATCAGCTCGAGCTGGGTGCGCTGGCGCTCGTACTCGCCGTGGAGCGCGGCGTGGAGCTTAGGGTCCTGCCTCTGGATCGCGCCCGCGTTCGGCTCGCTCACGCCGTCCCCGAGCCGTGGCGCTCGCGCGCCTCGTAGTCGCGGATCTTCGCCACGCGGCGCTCGTGCCGGCCGCCGGCGAACGGCGTGGTGAGCCAGATGCCGAGCCAGCGGAGCGCCGCGTCGAAGTCGGGGTTCGTCCGGCCGCCGAGCGCCAGCACGTTCGAGTCGTTGTCCGTCCGCGTGAGCCGGGCGGTCTCGTCGCTCGTCACCACCGAGGCGCGCACGCCCTCGACCTTGTTCGCGGCGATGCTGGCGCCGATCCCGGTGGCGCAGGCCACGACGCCGCGGTCCGCGGCGCCCGAGGCCACGCGCTCGCCCACCGGGATCGCGTAGTCGGGGTAGTCCACGCTCTTCTCTGCGGAATCCGTGCCCATGTCCTGGACTTCGTGGCCAAGGCGTTGCAGCTCGGCCTTCACGCGTTCCTTGAGCGCAAAGCCGGCGTGGTCGCTGCCGATCGCGACGCGCATGGTGGCTACGCCCGCGCCTGGGCCGCGACCCGCGTCACCTTGGTGAGCCAGCCGTGGCGGTCGGGCACGTCGCCGTGGACGATGCCGAAGAACGCCTGCTGGATCGCCTTCGTCACCGGGCCCACGTCGCCCGCGCCCACCGTGATGCGGTCCACGGACGTGATCGGCGTCACCTCCACCGCGGTGCCGGTGAAGAACACCTCGTCGGCGACGTAGAGCAGCTCGCGCGGGACCACCATCTCGCGCACGTGGTAGCCCAGCTCGCGCGCCAGCTGGAGCACGCTCGCGCGCGTGATGCCGGCCAGGATGCTGTTGTGGAGCGGGGTCGTGACCAGCTCGCCCTTCAAGACAAGGAACAGGTTCTCGCCCGAGCCCTCGCTCACGTAGCCGTTCACGTCCAGCGCGATGGCCTCGGCGTAGCCGTCCTCGACCGCCTCGAGCTTCAGGAGCTGGGAGTTCAGGTAGTTGCCGCCGGCCTTCGCCATCGCCGGCAGCGTATTCGGCGCCATGCGCGCCCAGGTGCCGATCTTCACCGCAACGCCCTTCGTCAGCGCGTCGTCGCCCAGGTACTTGCCCCACGGGTACGCCGCGACCATGACCTCGATCGGCGTGCCGATCGGGTTCACGCCCACGTGCGAGTAGCCGCGGTAGACGAGCGGCCGGATGTAGCACTCGGCCAGACGGTTCGTGGCCACGGTGTCGATGCACGCGCGCTCGATCTGCTCGCTCGAGTACGGCAGCTTCATGCGGTAGATCTTCGCCGAGTACGTGAGCCGCTCGATGTGCTCGCCGAGCCGGAAGATCGCCGGGCCCTGCTTCGTGTTGTAGCAGCGGATGCCCTCGAACACGCTCGAGCCGTAGTGGAGGACGTGCGACAGCACGTGGACCTTGGCGTCGTCCCAGGCCACGAACTGGCCGTTCATCCAGATCTTCTCGCTCTTGGTCATCGCCATCTCGGTCCCCTCCGCGGTTTGTGGCGCGGTCACGACACCCGGCGCTCGCGGACCGCCTGCAGCACGCGCGGCGCGATGCGCCGTGCGTGCCGGCGGAGCCGCCGCCAGCATTCCTCATACGCCTCGAACGAGGCGCCGAACGGATCGAACACCGGCAGCTCGGGCTCGCCCGGCGCCGGCCACTCACTGATCAGGTGCACCTGCCCGCGCGGCACCCCCATGGCCTCCACCGCCGTCCGGTGCGCCGCGCTCATCACGAACACCAGGTCGGCCGAGCGCGCCAGCTGCGGCGTCAGCGGCCGCGAGCGGTGACTGCCGAGGTCGAAGCCCTCGGCCGCCGCGATCCGCAGCGTGCCCTCGCTCGCCGGCTGCCCCGTGGAAGCCGCGGTGCCCGCCGAGCCCAGCTCCACCAGGTCCGCGTCGCTCCCGAGCTCCGCGCGCAGCGCGACCACCGCGAGTGGGCTGCGACAGGTGTTGCCGGTGCACACGAACAGAACGCGAAACGGAGGTGGACGGTCCGACATGTCCATCGAGTCTAGGTGGCCGCTTTCAGCCGCGTCAACCGCGTTCGCGCGTGAGGTCCTCGAACTCGCCCAGCCACGGCGTGACGTCGAGGGCGCCGCGGCGAAGGAGCTTCGGCCGGGGCCCCGAGACGTCCACGAGCGTCGAAGGAATGCCGCGCGTCCGCGGGCCGCCGTCGAGCACCAGGTCGAGCTGGTTGCCGAACGTGACCACGACCTCCTCGGCCGTCGCCGCGGGGGGCTGGCCGCTCAGGTTCGCGCTGCTCGAGACCACGGGACCGCCGATCCGCTGGAGCAGGGCGTGCGACAGCACGTCGTTCGGGCAGCGGAGCGCGATCGTGCCGCCCGCGCCGCGCACGCGCGGCGGCACGATCTCGGCGGCGACGAAGATGAGCGACAGCGGCCCCGGCCAGCAGCGGTCGATCAAGCGCTTCGCGATCCCGCTCACGGACAATGCCAGGCCCAGAGCCTGCGAGGGATCAGGGATCAGGGAGATGTAGGCATGGTCGCGCGCGCGGCGCTTGAGCCGACCGACCATCTCCACCGCCGCGACGTCCAGGAGCGAGCAGCCGAGCCCGTACACCGTGTCGGTGGGGAACGCGATCACGCCGCCGCGCAGCACGGCCTCGGCCGCTGCATCGAGCGTGCGGCGATCGGGACGCGAGGAGTCGACCTTCAGGACCTCCACGGGGCCCTCGCTGGCCGGGAGTCCACGCAAGCGCATGCGGCGCCGCTCACGCGTCGCGCCCCACCGCGGCCTGGGTACTCCTCATTTCGCCAGCACGGCGCGCGCCATGCGCTCCGTGTGGTCTTCCAGCTTGCGCGCCAGCGCCGCGTCGCCGAGCGCCAGGATGCGGAGCGCCAGGAACGCCGCGTTGCGCGCCCCCCAGGCGCCCACGCCCAGGGTGCCCACGGGGATGCCGGGCGGCATCTGCACCGTGGAGAGCAGCGCGTCGAAGCCCACGAGCGGCGACGAGGCGAGCGGCACGCCCAGCACCGGCAGCCGGCTGTGCGCCGCCATGGCGCCCGCCAGGTGCGCCGCGCCACCCGCGGCGGCGATGATGATCTTGAGCCCGCGCGCACGTGCCGTGCGCGCCCATTCCGCGGCAGCCTCCGGAGTGCGATGGGCCGAGCGCACGACTAGCTCGGAGTCGATGCCGAACTCGGTCAGCACGCGCTGGGCCTCCTCCATCACCTGGCGGTCGGAGTCGCTGCCCATGACGATCCCGACCTGCGCCGACGATTTCCCCTTCTTCATGCGACCCCTTTCGCATCCGAGTGATGCGGCACGTCGCTCGAGACGTGCGCCGCGATGTCGGTACGGCAGCGCCAGCCCTGGCCCGAGAGCAGGCCGCGCGCCTGCTCGACCGCCAAGCGCGCCGCGGCGATCGAGCCGGCCACGGCCGTCAGGTAGGCCGCGCGCCCGCCGCGCACCACCCACTCGCCTCCCTCCCAGCGCGTGCCGGCATGGAACACGAGCAGGCCCTCGCGTTCCGCGCGGTCGAGCCCGCTCAGCACGCCGCCGCCGCTCACGGCCTCGGGATAGCCTTCGTCCACGAGCGCGACCGTCACCGCCGCGGCGGCCGACCGCCCGCACGCCTGCGGCTCGAGCGCTCCGCGAGCCGCGCTCGCGAGCCACGTGGAGAGCGAGCCCTCGAGGAGCGGCAGCGTGCACTGCGTCTCCGGGTCGCCGAAGCGCGCGTTGAACTCGATGACCTGCACCCCCGCCTCGCGGAGCATGAGGCCAGCATACAACGCACCGCGATACGGTGTGCCGCGCCGCGCGAGCGCGCGCAGCACCGGCGTCACGATGCGCGCCGAGACCTGGTGCTCGAGCTCCGGCGTCACCGCGGGCGTCGGCGCGTAGGCACCCATGCCGCCCGTGTTGGGACCGCGGTCGCCGTCGAGCGCGCGCTTGTGGTCGCGCGCGGCCGGCAGCAGCACGTGGCGCTCGCCGTCGCAGATGGCCATGACCGATGCCTCCTCGCCCGACACGTGCGCCTCCAGGAGCACGCGCCGGCCGCTCTCCCCGAACCGTCCCGTCTCGAGACACGCGCGGATGAACGCCTCTGCCTCCGCGCCATCGGATGTCACGAGCACGCCCTTGCCGGCCGCGAGCCCGTCGGCCTTCACCACCCACGGTGGCCCGAGGCGTGCCAGAGCCGCCACGGCGGCCGGCGCGCTCGTGAACGCCTCGGCGGCGGGTGTGGGCACCTGGGCCTCGCGCATCAGCTCCTTGGCGAACCATTTGCTCGACTCGATCCGTGCCGCGGCGCGCGAGGCCCCGAAGACGGGGATCCCGGCCTTCTCGAGCGCATCCGCGACGCCCGCGGCGAGCGGGGCTTCCGGGCCCACCACGACGAGCGTCACGCGCTCGCGCGCCGCCAGCTCGACGACGGCCGCGGGATCGGTCTCGCGCACGTCGGCGCGGTGGAAGCTCCGCGCCATGCCGTCGTTGCCGGGCGCCACCACCACCTCGGGTGCTTCCGGGTCGCGCGCGAGGCGCCACGCCAGCGCGTGCTCGCGACCACCGGAACCCAGCACGAGGATGCGTGCGGACATAGGGCAGCGAGATTAGGAGAATCCCGCTTCGCGCGCGAGCGCCGCGAAGCGCTCGCTGCCGCGCGCGGCGGTGACGCGGCCGGACTCGTCCCAGCACACGGCGAGATCCACGGGTGCCACCGCCTCGGCGGCGAGCGCCCATGCGAGCGCGGCGCGCTCGCCGCCGCCGGTGCGCGCCGCCGCGAGCGCGCGCCGCGTGCGCTCGGACGCGACACCCGGAACGAGCAGGTAGGGGCCACCGTGCACGCGACCATCCGCGGCGAAGCCGCGGCCGACGCAGATCACCGCCTCGGCTTCGCGCAGCTCGTCGTCCAGCTCGATCGCGGTGCCGTCCGCGGCAACGCCCACTTTGAATGCGGCGCCGTCCGGCTCGTGCACGAACGCGGCGAGCCCGAGATCGCGCCGGAGCCGCCTGACGAGCTCGCCCGTCTCGATCACGACGTTCGCCGCCTCGCGACCGAGGAGCGCGAACTGCCGGCCGCGCGGGAGCCCCACGCGCTCGAGCGCGCCCGAGACCTCCGCGACCGCGGGGACGAGCTCGTCCTGGTCGGCGGCGTCCACGACGAGCGCGGTGAGGAGCGGCGCGTGGAACCGCACGCCCAGCGCGCCGCCCGGCGAGCCGGTGAGCGACTCGAGCGCCGCGCGCACCGCGCGCGCCATCCCGCCGGGCTCGATCACGAGCGGGCCCGCGCGGCGAGTTCCTCGCGCAGCAGGCGCTGGACCTCCTGCGGCACGGCCTGGCCGCCGCTCTTCTTCATCACCTGGCCCACGAGGAAGCCGAACGTCCGCTCCTCGCCCGCCAGCACCTGCGCCACCGGCCCCGGGTGCTCGTCGATCACGGCGCGCACGAGCGGCCGGAGCGTCTCCTCGCCGCTCGCGACCTTGACGCCGTGACGCTCGAGCAGCGCGCCCGCGTCGCCGGGCTCGTCGGCGAGCCAGCTGAACACCTGCTTCGCCACCGGGCCCGGCAGCTCGCGGGCCGCGACCTTGGCGAGGAATCCGCGGAAGCGCGCCGCGGGGACGCGCTCCGACCAGTCCGAGATCGACCAGTCGCGCTCCTTCAGGACGCGCAGCACCTCGGTCATGAGCCAGTTGCTCGCGAGCTTGGCGTGCCCGGACGGCACGCACGCTTCAAAGTAGTCGGAGAGCTCGCGGCTCTCGGTGAGCACGGCGGCATCGTAGGCCGGCAGCGCGAACGTCTCGCGCAGGCGCGCCTCTCGGGCCCACGGCAGCTCGGGCGATGCGGCGCGCACCGCGGCCACACGCGCCTCGCTCGCGCGCAGTACGGGCAGGTCGGGCTCCGGGAAGTAGCGGTAGTCGTGCGCATGCTCCTTGCTGCGCATGACCGCCAGCCGGTCGCGGTCGGCGTCGAAGAGCAGCGTGGCCTGCGTCACCCGGCCGCCGGCCGCGAGCAGCTGGCGCTGCCGCTCGATCTCGGCGGCCACGCCGCGCTCCACGCCCTTGATCGTGTTCAGGTTCTTCAACTCGGTCTTGGTGCCGAGCGTCGTCGCGCCCGCGGGCCTCAGGCTCACGTTCGCGTCGCAGCGGAGCTGTCCCTTCTCCATGTCGCCGTCGGAGATGCCGAGCCAGCGCACCAGCCGGCGGAGCGCGTGCAGGAACGCGGCGCACGCCTCGGGGCTGCGGAGCGCGGGCTCGGTGACCAGCTCCAGCAGCGGCACGCCGGCGCGGTTGAAGTCGACGCGCGAGAGCCGGCGGTCACCGTGGCGCTCGGGATGGAACGACTTGCCCGCGTCCTCCTCGCAGTGGATGCGCGTGAGCGGCACGGCGTGCCGCTCCCCGTCCACCGCGATCGGCAGCGAGCCCCCGACGCAGAGCGGCCGGTCGTACTGCGACACCTGGTAGTTCTTGGGCATGTCGGGATAGAAGTAGTTCTTGCGCGCGAACACGCTCTCGCCGGCGATCTCGCAGGCGAGCGCTGCTCCCAAGCGCAGTGCGTACTCGAGCGCGCGCTCGTTCGTGCGCGGCAGCGCGCCCGGGAGCCCGAGGCAGACCGGACAGACGTTCGCGTTGGGCTCGGCGCCGAATCGGTTCGGGCAGCCGCAGAACATCTTGGTGCGGGTCTTCAGCTGGACATGGCACTCGAGCCCGATCACCGCTTCCCAGGCCATGTGAACTCCCATTCGTAACCTGTTGGAATGTCGCCGACTCGGCCTTCGGCCTCCAGCGCCCTCGCGGCCCGGAGCAATACCGGCTCCGCGTCGGCGGGGCCCAGCAGCTGCACGCCGACCGGCAGCCCGGAGGCGAGCCCCATGGGCACGGAGAGGCCCGGGATGCCGGCCAGGTTGGCGCCGATCGTGAACACGTCGGAGAGGTACATCGCCAGCGGGTCGTCCGTCTTCTCTCCGAGCTTGAACGGCGGCGTGGGGGTCGTGGGCATGAGCAGCAGGTCGCAGCGCGCGAACGCCTCGGCGTACTCGCGGGCGATGCGTGTGCGCGCGCGCTGCGCCTTCGCGTAGAACTGGTCGTGGTAGCCCGCCGAGAGCGCGTACGTGCCGAGGAGGATGCGGCGGCGCACCTCGGGGCCGAAGCCCTCGCCGCGCGTCCGCGCGTAGAGCGCCGAGAGCTCGTCCGCGGCGGCGCGGTGGCCGTAGCGCACGCCGTCGAAGCGCGCGAGGTTGCTGCTCGCCTCGGCCGTGGCGAGCAGGTAATAGGTCGCGACCGAGAACGCGCCGGGCAGGAACTCGAACGGCACGCGCGTCGCGCCGGCGCGCTCGAGCGCACCGGCCGCCCGCTCGAGCGCGTCCACGATCGCCTCGTCCACGCCGTCCTTCCACAGGTTCGACGGCCAGCCGAATCGCAGCCCCGCGACGCCGGCATCCCACGCGCTCACGTCGGGCGCGGGGCCCTCGCGCATGCTGGCGTCGAACGGATCCGCACCCGCGAGCACGACATACGCCTCCGCGACGTCGCCGACGTGGCGCGCGAAGATGCCCACCTGGTCGAGCGACGAGCCGAACGCCACGAGGCCGTAGCGCGAGAGCCGCCCGTACGTGGGCTTCAGGCCCAGCACGCCGCAGAACGCCGCCGGCTGGCGCACCGAGCCGCCCGTGTCGCTGCCGAGCGCGAGCGGCACGAGGCCGTACGCCACGGCGGCGGCCGGCCCGCCCGACGAGCCTCCGGGCACGCGTGCGAGGTCGAACGGGTTTCGTGTAGGACCGAACGCGCTGAACTCGGTGGACGAGCCCATCGCGAACTCGTCCATGTTGCCCTTCCCCACGATCACCGCGCCCGCTTCGCGCAGCCGCCGCACCACGGTCGCGTCGTACGGTGAGCGCCAGCTGCCGAGGATCCGCGAGCCGCACGTGGTGGGATGGTCGAGCGTGCACAGGTTGTCCTTGAGCAGCACGGGGACGCCGGCGAGCCGGCCCTCCTTAGGAGCCTTCGCCGCGGCGCGCGAGCGCGCCGCGGCGTCCGTGCTCAGCGTGGCATGCACGTCGTGCTCCCAGCGCGCCCCGGGGCCGTCGAAGCCGCTCTCGGCGGCGTCGCCTGGCGCGAGCCGGCCGGCGCGCACGTCCGCCGCGATCGCGCCAGGCG
>Ga0318494_10000526_pt1 | contig 13289 bp, 13 predicted proteins | sample GRESIP108b1f24_FD_203293 | JGI IMG/M metagenome (GOLD analysis project Ga0318494, IMG submission 203293) | Tropical soil microbial communities from Luquillo Experimental Forest, Puerto Rico - GRE.SIPMG.108b1f24 | ecosystem: Environmental > Terrestrial > Soil > Tropical forest > Bulk soil... | reverse complement strand
GTCAGACTCCCGGCCACGGCGGTCTCGAGCGCGGCGGACAGAGCGTTGCCCGCCCGGCAGTAGGTCTCCACCACGTCGTCGAGATGCAGGCTGTCTCGCGGCGCGTCGGCCAGCGCCTTGAGCGCGGCCCTGAGTGAGTCGGCACCGGGTGAGTCGGCACCGGGCGAGGCGCCGACGGGCGCTTGCTCGGCCACCGCCTGGGCGTAGCTCTCGATCTCGGCGGTCTCCGCACGCATCCAGGCCACCTCGTGCGCGGCGCGTACCGCGGCGTTGCGCAGCACGGTCTCGACCATGATCACCGAGACCTGCGCGGTCTCGTCCGTCAGCGCCGGCAGCACGGTGGTCATGAGCTCGCGGCAGCAGTCCAGCAGGATCTGCTCGGTCGTGGGTCGAGATAGCACGGCTGCTCCTTCAGCTGGCGAGTCGGCGGGCGACCGCGATGAACTCGCTGGTCGTGGCCGAAGTGCCGTTCATCATGTACGTCGCCATCACGCCCCGTGACCGGCCTTGGGCCAGCGCGTCCGCGGCCTCGAACATCTGACCAAGGAGTCGCGCCATGCCCAGGACGTAGAAGTACGAGACGGTGTCCTCGTTCACCTGCTCTTCGCTCAGGCCGGTGCGCTCCCGGTACCGGGCGAGGAAGCCCTGCGGGTCGGCCTGGTACAAGTTCGGCGGGACGGGCAGGTGGCTGTAGTAACCGAGGTCCTCGCGCGGGTCGCCGATGCGCGCGAACTCCCAGTCGATCATCAGCACTGAGCCCTCGCCGGGCACCAGGATGTTGGCCGGCTGGGCGTCGCCGTGCACGAAGCCGAGCGGCACCGGGGGCGGACGGTGCGCGTGCAGCTGAGCGGCCGTGTAGTGCAGAGCGGGGTTGCTGTCGGCGAGGTGGGTGTCGAGCCGGCCGAGGTGCTCGACCAGCCCCTCGATGTAGGTCTCCCAGTCGGCGGGCCGCTCCAGTTCGGGCGGCAGCACGCCGAGCGGCGCCCGGTGGACCTCGGCGAGGGTGTCGACGAAGATTTCCGCCGCGCGCGGCAGCTGGTCCGGCGACTGGGCAATGTCCGATAGCGCCCGGCCCTGGAAGAAGTCCACGATCAGGCACTTCGCGCCGAGGTACTCCCCTGCCGCGTCGTACCACCGGGGCGTCGGCGTGCGGATCGGCAGCTTTCCCGACATGGACTGGAGCAACCGCCACTCGTCGTCCCGGTCGCTGACGAAGACCCCGGTATCCGGCGGCGGGTCCGAGCGCAACACGAAGGACTCCTGCGACCCGTCCGCCCACTGCACGGCGGCCAGCGCGCTGAGCCTGCTGTAACCACCGCTGATCGGCCGGAACGCCGTCACCGTGCCGCCGCGCTCGCCCTCTTCGCGGTCGAGGAACCTCTGCAAGGAGGGGCCATCGAGATGCGGTTGGTCAGCCATGGCGCCTCCTGCAACGTCGCACGGGTGGCTGACATAGATGCTAGAGATACCGGCCGACGGTGACTAGGCTCTTTATGGAGTCCGTCAATAAAAACTTCTCCGGTCCGATCACGAGGAGCCCCGGTGGAAACGTTCGATGTCATCGTCTTGGGGACCGGCGCGGCGGCCCTTACGGCCGCGGTCCGGGCGGCAGCCGAAGGCGCCAGCGTCGGCCTGTTCGAGAAGGCCGATACCGTCGGCGGCACGAGTGCCTGGTCCGGCGGGATGGTGTGGATCCCGATGAACCCGCACATGGCCGAGCTCGGTATCGCGGACAGCCGAGAAGAGGCGCTGACCTACCTGGGGTCGCTGTCCAACGGCCTGATCGACATGAGCCTGGCCGCGGCGCTGGTCGACGCCGGCCCGGAGGTGGTGACCTGGCTGGAACAGAACACGCCGGTCCAGTTCCAGATCATCAAGGACTTCCCGGACTACCATCCCGAGCATCCCGGCGCCAAGCCGGGCGGCGGCCGGTCGCTGGAGTGCCCGCTGTTCCCGTTCGTCGAGCTCGGCAGCTGGCGGGACCGGGTCACGGTGGGGCCGCAACTGTCCGGCAACATCATGATGAGCGAGACGTCGCTGGGCCGCGGCGCGCCGCAGGGCGTGGATCCCTCGGAGCTGGAGCGGCGCAAGATCCGCGACGAGCGCGGGGCCGGCCAGGGGCTGATCGGCCCGCTGCTCAAGGCCTGCCTGGACCGCGGCATCGAGCCGCGGACCGGGATGCGCGCAGTCGACCTGCTGCGCGACGGGCGGCGGATCACCGGGGTGCGGTTCGAGACAGTTGGCGGACCGGTCGAGGTGGGGGCCGCGCGCGGCGTGGTACTGGCGACGGGCGGATTCGAATGGGACCCGGACCTGGTGCGGGCGTTCAGCCGCGGCCCGCTGGTGCGGTCGGCGTCGGTGCCGACCAACACCGGGGACGGCCTGAAGATGGCGATGCGGGCGGGCGCGGGCCTGGGCAACATGCGGGAGGCGTGGTGGGTGGCCACGATCGACGTGCCGGTGGGCGGCCAGATGGCCGCCTGGCAGGTCAACGGCGAGCGGACCCGTCCGCACACCATCATGGTGAACCGGCGGGGCCGCCGGTTCACCAACGAGGCGGCGAACTACAACGCCCTGGGCGCCGCCTTCCACGTGGTGGACGTAACTAGCTTCGAATACGTCAACCACCCGGCGTGGATGATCTTCGACCGGCACTACCTGACCCGGTACGGCCTGGCCGGGTTCAAGGGCGGATCGGCCGCGCCGGACTGGATGACCGAGGCCCAGGACCTGGCCGCGCTCGCGGCGGCCATCGACGTCCCGGCCGATGCGCTGCAGCAGACGGTGGCGCGGTGGAACGAGCAGTCCGCCCGCGGCGTGGACACCGACTTCGGCCGCGGTAACAGCCTGCACGACCGGTGGTGGGGCGACCCGGCGGAGGGCCCCGGCCCCGCGGCCACCCTCGGCCCGGTGGACGTGCCGCCGTACTACGCGGTGCGCGTCTACTCCGGCGCGCTGGGCACCAAGGGCGGCCCGCGCACCGATGGCAACGGGCAGGTCCTGGACGTGGACGGCCAGCCGATCCCGGGGCTGTACGCGGCCGGGAACGCGATGGCCTCGGTGATGGGCATGACCTACGGCGGGGCCGGGGGCACCCTCGGGCCGGCCATCGTGTTCGGCTACCTCGCGGGCCGGCACGCGGCGCGGCCGGCGGCGGGCGAGCAGGGAGCCCGCTCATGAGCGGGGCGTTCGACGGCAAGGTCGCGCTGGTCACCGGGGCCTCCGGCGGCATGGGCCGGGCGACGGCCCAGGCGTTCGCGGCCGCCGGGGCGCAGGTGGTCGCCGCCGATATCGCCGCCGAGGGCGGAGAGGAGACTGTCGATGCGATCAAGCGGGACGGCGGCCAGGCGGTCTTCGTCCGCACCGACGTGTCACAGGCCGGCGATGTCGAAGCAGCCGTCCGGGCCGCGGTGGAGAACTTCGGCGGCCTGGACTGCGCGGCCAACGCGGCCGCGATCGAGACCGAGACCACGCTGCTCGCCGACTGCGACGAGGCCACCTTCGACCGGCTGGTGGCGGTCAACCTCAAGTCGATCTTCCTGTGCCTGAAGTACGAGATCCGGGCGATGCTCGGACGCGGCGGCGGCGCCATCGTCAACATCGCCTCGACCAACTCCTTCCGCCCGCTGCCGAAACAGGCGGTGTACACCGCGACTAAGCACGGGGTGATCGGGCTCACCAAGACCGCCGCGATCGAGTACGCGGGATCAGGGATCCGGGTCAACGCGGTGGCGCCGGGCGCGATCGACACGCCCATGCTGCGCGGTGCGATGGCCGCCCGCGGCTCGGCGGAGCCGGACGTGCTCGCCCGGCTGAGCCTGATCGGCCGGTTCGGGCAGCCCGCCGAGATCGCCAACGCCGTGCTGTGGCTCTGCTCGGATGCGGCCGCGTACACGATGGGCCACGTGCTCGCCGTGGACGGCGGTTACCTGGCCCGTTGACGCGTGCCTTGCGGCACCTCGAGTGGCCAGTACTCGGCCGGAAGCTCGGGATCACAGTAGGCGAGGTGGCGGTGACTGCGGCCTTCCGGCCCGCTGATCTTGACGATCCACACGACCGGGTGCTCCTGGTGGAACTCCCAGAACGGCCGGAAACGTTCCGCGCCGGGGCGATGCTTGCGCCAGCCCGGGCTGTGGATCGCCTCGCACACCTCCGGATCATCGGGTGCATCCGCCGTGCCGCCTGCCGCATGCCAGCCGTTGGCGCAGTACATGATCCGGACGTGCTCGCGCTCGCCGCCCCCGGTGCCGCGCGGCGGCATGAGGCGGTCGTACTCCCACACCAGGACCTCGTCGCCGATGGGCGCGCCGCGGAGGTCGGCGTGCGTCTGCCCCGCAGGCCTCTGGCCATTGGGCCGAGTTTCCGCGAGCGTGCACGTGCGCAGGTCCTCACCGCTGAGGACGGTGGGCCGGGGTGCGGCAAGGCGGCCGTTATCGATGCTGCGCAGGCGCGTGAGCTCCAGGTCGACGATCCGCCGCAGGTGCGCCGGAGACCAGCGCTCCGGATCGACGATGGACTGGAATGACATTCCCTGGACGAGCGAGAACAGGCGGCCGCCTTCTGTGTCGGGATTGACGGCCGAGGGCATGCGTCCGGCGGCAATGTCCGTGTCGATGAGGCGGGAGAGGCGGTCGACCGCGGACGCCGCCCGGGCCGCCCAGATCCGGGTCAGCTCGGGGTCGCCGACCGACATGCCCTGGTAGGCGAGCCAGACCCGCCATTCGACGCGGGTGGAGTCGTCGAAGGGCAGCATCGCGTGCAGGCACGCGGCGAGCGGGTCGTCACTTCCGCGCATCGCCTCCTCCAGCCGGGCCCGGGATCGCGAGGCCATCGTCTGGTAGGTATGCAGGAGGAGCTCTCGCTTGCTCTGGAAATAGTGGGTGACCACGGTCGTGCTTCCGGAAAGTCGCTCCGCGAGCCTCCCGTTAGTCAGCGCGCCGACACCCTCCTCGGCGATCAACTCGGCGGCGGCCAGGACCAGCTGGCGCCGTCGATCTTCGGCATCGACCTTGGCGGGCATAGTGCTAGCTCAACCTCCATGGTTGCGGGCGGTGCGATGATGGTGGCCGGTCTGGTGGGGCCATACCCGTTCCGCGCCGGTGCGGCCCTCTTTCCCCCATGATGTCGCGAGCCGTCCGTACGGATGCGCGAAGCCACCGATCGTGGATGTCACGGCTGTCCAGGGCGACGCCGTCGAACACGGACAGGCAGCTCGACGAGGCCGCGCACGATCAGGCTGGGCAGGTAGCGCAGCGGCTGGTCGCGAATGACGTCGATCCGGTCGACGTGGCAGGCCAGCGCGCGGACGGCGTGCCGGGCCTCCATGCGGGCGAGGACACTGCCGATGCACGCGTGGATGCCCTGCCCGAAGGCGATATGCCGTTGGGCTGGGGGTCGTCCGGGGCGGAACCGGTCGCCGTCGGGGAAGACGGACTCGTCGCGGTTCGCCGACAGCAGCGAGACGACCAGCGTTGACCCGGCGGGCAGGGACACGCCACCGAGCGCGGTGTCACGGACCACCCGGCGGAAGACGGCAGCCGACGGGCTGGCCAGCCGCACCGCCTCTTCCACGATGCCGCGGGCGCGTTCCGGGTCGGCTCGTACCCGCTCCCACTCCTGCGGCCTGGCGTCGAGCTGCCAGACGATATCGGCGAGCAGGCGCAGGCTGCTCTCGTTGCCCGCGACCATCAGCTCGCGGGTGAGGCTCACCAGCTCGGTGGTTCCGAGGGGCTCCTCGCCGGGCCCCGGGTCGGCAGCGCCGGCCACGAGCAGGCTGAGCAGGTCGTCGCCGGGTTCGTGCCGTCGCCGCTCGAGTTCACTGGCCATCGTCAGCTGGTAGTCCAGCAGGTCACGCTCCACCTGTGGCCATCGCTCGGGCGCCAGCTGAGCGCCGATGGTCGCCGTGGCGGCGTCGGTCCAGCAGTGGACGTCGTCCCTGCGGTCGTCCGGAAGCCCTAGGACCCGCGAGATGGCCCACACCGGCAGCGGCCGGGCGAACGCCTCGATAAAGCCGATGGCGGTGGCGTCCGGCAGACCCTTGACCAGCTCGTCTGCGACGTCGGCGACCAGCGGCTCCATCCACGCCAGCGCCCGCGGGGTCAGCGCCTTCTGCACCATCCGCCGGTAGCGGGTGTGAGCGGGCGGGTCGTTCAGGAGCAACGTGGGGACGGAGGCAAAGCCCTGGGACCTGATCGCGGCCACCTCGTCCGCCACCTGGGGAGGCGGTGGCGTGCGGCGGGAGACCTGGCTGGAGAACCGGGCGGGGTCGGTGAGCACCTCACGGGCCAGGTCCATCGTCGTCACGACATACCAGCCGGGCTCGGCGAGGGCGTGCACGGGAGCCCGCTCGCGCAGCAGGGTCAAAGCGGCGAACGGGAACTGCTGGAAGTTCTCGGCGAAGGGGTCGAGCCGGGGCAGCTCGGCAGGTGGTGGCATGGGTCCTTGCTTTCCTCAGCCGCGGACGACGCGGCGGAACTCGCTGAGCGCCGCGATGTGCGCGGCGGGATCGGGCAGCCGGGCGTGCGGGACACCGTGGTAGCCCGCGCCGGTGCTCATGGTCCGGATGGACAGGATCGACCCGCCGGATGCCTGCCAGACGGGCACCTGCCCGGCCCAGGCCTGCGGCCCGAGCGAGTAGTCGATCATCGTCTCCATCGGGAACGCGTCCGGGTCCCGGCCGTGTGCGGCAAGCAGCTCGCGTAGCCGGGCGGCCCGCTGGTGGGTGTGCGGGCTCGCCGAGCCGAAGACGAAGCCGTCACCCGTCCGAGCAGCTCGCCGCAGGGACGCCTCGGCGCCGCCGCCAAAGTAGAGCGGGATGTCGCCCCGGGCCGGCCGCGGCGCCAGGCCGGCCCGGTCGATCCGGTGGAACTGGCCGCAGTAGTCGACCACCGGCTCGCGCCACAGCCGGCGCAGCAGGTCAACCTGCTCGTCCAGCCGCCGGCCACGGTCGCCGAACGAGGCGCCCAGGCTCTGGTACTCCACGTAGTTCCAGCCGGTACCGACGGCGAGGACCAGCCGGCCGCGGGAGAGCAGGTCCACCTCGGCCGCCTGCTTGGCCGCCAGGGCGGTCTGCCGTTGCGGCAGGACGAGCACGGCGACTCCGAGCTCGATCGTCGTCGTGCAGGCGGCCAGGAAGGCTAGCAGGGTGAGCGGCTCGTGGAACGGGTCATGCTCGGTGTAGGGGCCGGGCAGCGGCGGATCGCGGTCGGTATGCACCGCGCCGAGCACATGGTCGTAGACCTGCAGCCGGCGGTAGCCGAGGCCCTCGGCCGTCTGGGCGAAGTCGCGGATGACCGCCGGGTCCGTGCCGATCTGCGTGGTCGGGAATACCACCCCGAAATCCATCGGTTCCTCCTTCTCGCGCGGGGTGCCGCCGTTGGTCTCACTCGCCCTGGCGGCGGGCCGGGACGCTGGCCTGCAGGACCTGCCGGGTGGCCTTGGCCAGCGTCTGGGCCACCGCCGCGGGCGGCAGCTGGTCGTGCACGTCGGAAAGGACTTCCACCGACAGCGGTGCTGTCGTCCCGGTGGCGAGCAGGGCGCGCAAGAACCCGTGGAGGTCGAAGTCGCCCTGCCCGGGTGCGCGGCGGTAACGCGTGCACTCCTCGAGGTAGTCGTCTGTCACCGGGCGCCCGGGCCCGTCGTCGACCTGAATGACGACGACCCGCTCCGGCGGCAGGGCGCGCAGGGCCGGCAGCGGCCAGCCGCCGCGAGTCTGGTGCCATACGTCGATGTTGAGCCCTCCGTTGGGCTGCGCGGCGCCGGCCACGATCGCGGCGGCGGTGGTCAGGTCGGCGATCGAGCTGCACGCCTGCGGTTCGAGCGCCACCAGCAGCCCGTGCTCGGCGGCCCGCGCGCACAGCGCCGCGTACCCTTCGGTGGCGGTAGGCCTGAGCTCACCAGCGATCGCGCCGACGGCTACGACGTGCCGTGCCCCGACCGCGTCGGCCAGGGCGAAGGCCAGCCGCTCGCGCCGCAGCCCGTCTGGGTCGCGCCGCTCGGGTGGGTCGTCCCAGCCCAGCATGGTCTCGATCTCGACGAGCCGCAGGCCGGCATCGGCCAGCACGGCACGCAGGTCCGCGTCCGACCAGCCCTCTGCGCGTAGCCGCGCGTACTCCCGCACGTGCAGCCCGAGGCCGTCGAAACCGGCTTCTGCCACCGCCGCGACCCGGTCCCGGAAGCCGACGTGGCGCAGGCTGCCGTGGGCGAGGACGAGCAGGCGCGGCGTGTCCGCCGGCTGCGCCGCGTGCGCGCTCACCGGCGGGCCCGGGCCAGCTCGGCGACTTCGGCTTCGTAGCCAAGGTCGAAGGTGCGACCCCATAGCGGGTCGGACATCGCCCGGTCCGCCGCCCCCGCGCCGGACCGGCGGAGCCATTCGAGGGTCTGGACATGGCCGGCGTGCAGGTCGTACACCGGCGAAAAGCCCAAGACCCGGGTGATCTTGCCAGGATCCAGCATTCCGTGGTGGGCCGGGGCGAACAGCCGCGAGAACAGCGGCCGGGTTGCGCTGACGGCGAGGTCGTCGGGCAGCGGCACCACGTCCGGCTCCACGTCCGCCACCTCGGCCAGCGTGGTGACGTAGGCCGCGCTGGTGACCGCGCTGGTGGTCACGTTGAATACCTCCCCGGCCGCGGACGGGTGGGCGGCCATGACGAGCAGCGCGCGGCACAGGTCATCGACGTGCCCGTAGGAGCCGACGACCAGGCCGTGGTAGGGCAGCAGCACCGGGCGCCGGTCGAGCAGGCGGCGGAACATCGCCGCTTCCATGTCGTAGATGTTGTTGTACGGGCCGTAGACGGCGGCAGGCCGCGCAACCGTGGCCGGGAAGCCGCTGGCGGCGTGGCGGGCCAGCAGGGCCTGCTCGGTCGCGGCCTTGAAGCCGCCGTAGGTGGTGACGTCGGGTTCCGCCACCGGGCTGTCCTCGGTCCAGGGGAAGGCGCCGGTCATCAGGTACAGGCTCTGCGACGACACGTAAACGTAGCGGCCTACGCAGCCAGCGAAAAGGTCGGCGAGAAGGCCGGCGTCGGCGCCGCCGGCCACCTTGACCACGCTGGACACGTCGAAGACGGCGTCCCACTCGGTGCCCGCCAGCGTCGCGCACATCGAGGCCGGGTCGGACCGGTCCGCGACCAGCCGGCCCACACCGGGCGGCAGGTCGACCGGCGTGACGCCGCGGTTCAGCACGGTCACGTGAGCGCCGTCGGCGGTCAGGAACTCGACCAGGCGGCGCCCGACGAAGCCGGTGCCGCCCAGCACCAGCGTCTTCATCGGCCGCCGGCCGGTGCGTAGCGGACGTGGCGGGAGATGTCGCCGTACAGGTCGTTGAGCACCCGTCGCTCGGTCCAGCGCCACTCGCCGTTGATCCGGGTCAGCCGGTCCTGGTAGCGGCCGCAGAAGATCGGCTGGAGCGGGAAGTCCGGGAGCGCCTGGAAGATGGTGACGTAGGCGGAAGCGGTGGCGGTGCCCGCGTCCTCATCAACGTCCGCGACGACGTTGGTGGTGACATGCTTGGTCCGCGGCACGCCGTCGTAGAGCCGGACGTTGTCCTCGATCCACCGCCGGGTGGCGGCCGCGCCGGGGCCCGCCTTGTGCCACTGCCCGTGCTCGAACAGCGCGGCGAACTCGTCGAACCGGCCGGTATCGAACAGCTCGGCGTAGCGGAACATCAGGTCACTGATCTGCCGATACTGGTCCTGGCCCACCCCTGGAAACACCTCATCACTGTTTTCTCAGGCTCATCGAGTTTTATGCATCGACTGGTGTGCACTAGCCAGTACATACTGAAGTATGTACACCGTTCGGTATAAATGCAAGGCTTCCGGCTAGATGCCGCCCGCGGATCGCAGCCGGTCGCAGGCCTTCTGGCCACGATCATGAATGAGGGCCGCGGGGGCGGGGGCCGGCGGTCAGGTTCCGGAGAGCGCCGCGGCCACGATCGCCCGGGTCCGGTCCATCGCGAGCGCGGCGGCGTCGGCCACCGGCAGGGCGGCTAGCTCGGGGCTGATGACCTCCGGGCCGACCCAGCGCAGCGCGCCGATCCGGTGCAGCGCCCGGATGGCGGCTCCGAGGTCCAGTGCGCCGTCTCCGGGCAGCAGCCGGCGCGAGGTTTCCTCGCGCAACGAGCCGCGGGGCGCGGGCGTGGCCGGCGCGTCGTCGAGCTGAACGCAGAAGATCCGGTCGCCCGGGACGCCGGCCAGCACCTCGAACTCCGGCTCGCCCCGGAAGAAGTGCCAGGTGTCGAAGACCAGCCCGCCATTGGGACGGCCGGCGCGGCGGACCAGGTCCCAGGCGATCCGGAGGTTGCGCACGACGGTGAACGGCATGAATTCCAGGTGGACCCGCGCGCCGAAGTCAGCGGCCCGGTCGCAGACGCGCCCGAAGTGCCCCGCGAGTTCGGGCACCGGCACATCGCTGCTGGCCGTCGCGATCACCGAGAGCGAGATGACGCCTACCGTCTCGCACATGCGGAGCGCGTCGTCGGTGCTGACGCCGGCGAACCGCGACGGCGACGGCTCGCGATCGGGATACCAGTTCATGACCGGATCCATGACCAGGTCCAGGCCGAGGTCACGGGCCTGCCGCCCGATGTCGCCGGCCGTCGTCCCGGACCCGGCGGCGCGGAGCACGTCGGGCGGGCTGAGGGTGGCCTGCCGGCAGCCGGTCGCCGCGGCGGCGGCGAAGCGCTCGGCCAGGGGCGAGGTGAAGCCGACGGTGCCCGCCCACAGGGTGTAGCCGATAGGGCCGGCCGGGCCCGATGGCTCGGCGGGGGTGGCGTGCATCGCTCACCTCACGGAACGTCGCAGCGGTCCCGGCCGCATGTCGGCCGGAGGGCGCCGTCTGGGCTCGACAGCGTAGACAGGAGTTTATATATTGAGTCCGTCTCAAGTAAGTCACGCGATGGAGGCATGCGCATGACGACCGCGTACCGCGTGGAGGATCGCGCCAAGCGAACCACACTCTGGTACGGCCTGGTACTGGACGACCCGCATCCGCCACCGGATTACCTGCGCGAGCGTTTCGGCTACGAGCCTCGCAGCACGCGGATTCCGGTATCGCGGTACATCAGCCGGGAGTGGCACGAACTCGAGCGCACGCACCTGTGGCGCAAGGTCTGGCAGATGGCCTGCCGCGAGGAGAACATCCCGGACGTCGGCAGCTACGTGGTCTACGACATCGCCGGCGACTCGTACCTGGTGGTGCGCACCCGGGACGGCATCAAGGCCTACGTCAACGCCTGCCTGCACCGCGGCCGCGCCCTCAAGGACTACGACGGCCGGTGCAGTGAATTCCGCTGCCCCTTCCACGGCTTCACCTGGCGCCTGGACGGCAGCCTGCGGTACACGCCGGCGCCCGCCGAGTTCCCGGACATCGAGGCGGACCGTGACGGCTGGCGGCTGCCCGAGGCCAAGGTCGGGCGGTGGGGCGGGTTCGTCTTCATCAACCCCGATCCGGACGCCGGGCCGCTCGAGGCGTTCCTCGGCACACTGCCCGGGCACTTCGCCCGCTGGGACTTTGAGCACCGGTATCTCCAGGCCCACGTGGCGAAGAAGATCCGGTGCAACTGGAAGGTGGCGCAGGAGGCGTTCGACGAAGGGCTGCACCTGGGCGCGACCCATCCGCAGTCCGCCCCGTACGTGGGCGACATCAACGCCGCGGTCGACATCTACGGCAATTACGCGCGGCAGATCAGCCCGTCCGGCACTCCGATCGAGGACCTGCCCGGAGAGGCGAGCGAGGCCGACATCCTCAAGCGCATGCTGGACGTGCGCGAGGGTGAGGACCTGCCGATCCCCTTCTCGCAGCGCAGCACGGCTCGTGACGCCATGGCCGAGGCCGGGCGCGAGCGCTGGCGCCAGGTGCTCGGCGACGAGGCGGACGACATCAGCGACGCCGAGCTCGTCGATCACTGGAACTACGCGGTGTTCCCGAACCTGCACCCCTGGGGCGGTTACAACCGGATCGTGTACCGGTTCCGGCCCAACGGCGACCGGCACGACGAGTCGATCTTCGAGGTGATGTTCCTGACCCCGTACCGCGGCGAGCGACCGCCGGCGGCGCAGATCACGCACCTTGACTTCGGTGAGCCGTGGACGAACGCACCGGAGCTGCAGACGCTGGGCCTGGTCATGGAGCAGGACACGTTCAACATGGAGTCGGTGCAGCGCGGTCTGGAGACGACCCGGCGCCCGTACGTCACCGCGTCGAGATTCCAGGAGGGCATGATCACGTGGCGGCACGACCTTCTGACCGAATGGATAGGGCCGGGGCCGGCGGCGCCGACGGCGTGACCGCGCCGGCCGGCGCGATCAGGCATCCGCTCAACCCGAACGCCTATTACGTCAGCGACGGCGACGGCATGGTCCGCGTCACCATGGGTACCCGGTGGGGCCGGTTCCGGCGTGACGGCCGGTACGTCGAGGGCACGCTGTTCGAGGCCGATCCCGAGATGTGCGTCTGGGTGTCCGCGCCCCGGCCGACCAGTCACCACCGGATCAGCCGGGTGCTTGACATGCCGGCCGAGCGTTAGGTGCAGCCAGCCGACCGGGCCGCCGCCGCTGAGGCCATCCGGCAGGCGGCGCTGCGCTACTGCCGCGGGGTCGACCGGCTGGACGGCGAGCTGATGCGCAGCGCCTACCACGACGACGCCACCGACGATCACGGCGTCTTCGCCGGGTCCGCCGCCGACCTGTGCCGCCGGGTGATGCAGTCACACCGCCGCTACGACGCCACCATGCACTGCGTGCTCAACCACGCGATCGACGTCACCGACGAGACCCACGCGACGGGAGAGGTCTACAACGTCACGTACCTGCTGCGCACCGTCGACGGCGTCCAGCAGCTCGACACGTGGTGGGGCCGCTACCTCGACCGCTACGAGTGCCGCGACGGCCGGTGGGCCATCGCCCACCGGGTGTGCGTTCACGAGTGGACGCGCAGCGAGCCGCTCGGCGCGAGCATGCCTATCGAGGCGCACCGCTTCCGGCAGGGCCGCGAGGACAGAGGTTGACGAGGGCGGGGCTGACCGGCGTCAGGCGGCGGCGTCGAGCAGCGGGGCGAGCGTCCGCGGCACCTCGGCCCAGCGTTCCGGCGTGTCCAGCGCCGGGTCGAAGTTCGTGTCGATGATCACCGCGTCGACGCCCGCGTCCCGGGACCGGGCGATGTCCTCGCACAGCTCGTCCACGCTGAGCGCCCGCAGGTTCGCGACCTGGACCGGCGGGGTCGTGAACAGCCGACGGTACAGCTCGAGGGGCTTGCGCCCGGCCGGGCGCATCTGTTGTAGCGTGCCGAACATC
>Ga0318494_10000524_pt1 | contig 13300 bp, 4 predicted proteins | sample GRESIP108b1f24_FD_203293 | JGI IMG/M metagenome (GOLD analysis project Ga0318494, IMG submission 203293) | Tropical soil microbial communities from Luquillo Experimental Forest, Puerto Rico - GRE.SIPMG.108b1f24 | ecosystem: Environmental > Terrestrial > Soil > Tropical forest > Bulk soil... | reverse complement strand
ACACCGGGGTGGTCCCGGTGTTCGGATTGACGAGCAGGATCTCCTCAGGCGGCATAGTGAACCGGCGAGCGGCCAGGTCGGGCATGTACCGGGTGCCGAACGCAAAGCTGGCAAGATCGACGCGCGCAGCGCGGCCGCAGACGGTGAGCAGGCAGAACCGCACCGAATGATGCACCGAACGGCTGAGCAGGAACGCCTCGTTCTCGAAGTCGAGGAACGAGACCAGTCGGGCCCGGCGGACCAGGTTGCCGAAGAACGGCGCGGTGGTCGCGTCGGTAGCGATGCCGGTGGGCAGCACGAGGCCGCTGCGGCCGCGGGAACCGATGACCGTGCTGGCGGTTTCGGCGAAGACGGCGTAAGTGTTGAGCCGCCCATGGCCGGTGAGAGGATATCGGCCCGACTCCTTCAGCAGGTGTGTCCAACCGCTGGATCTGCGCTGTTCGCCGCGAAATTCGGCGTCAAGGGTGCGGTCCGCTGGGTTGTCGCTGGTGGCCAGCGCAGCGATCAGCTTCTTGCGGGCCGCGGCGTTCGGGGCCTGGGCGATCCCAGGGTCGCGCTGAGCGAAAAACTCCTGCTCCTTGAGTTCAACCTTCTCCCAGGGCGGGTTGCCGATGACGCAGGAGAAGCCGCCGGACCAGCCGGTGGCGGGGTCGAGGTCGGTAGCGCCGTTGCCGACGCGGAAGATGTGGGGGAACTCGACGTGCCAGTGGAAGAACCGGTATTGGCGGGTCAAGTCGGCGACCAGGTCCTCGGCGGCCACCAGATCCAAGGTGTTGGAGCCTGCGCCGAATTGCTCCAGGGTGGCTTGGGCGATCCCGGTGGCGCGAGTCTCGTCGGTCTTCGGCTGGACGAAGGCGGCGCACCAGGCGTCGGCGAGGAGTTTCTGGGTGCGGCGTTCGGGCGACTCGGCGAGTTCGGCGGCTTGGCGCTGCTGGTGGATGTGCAGGTCTTCCAGGCTCTCGGGGAGGGCATGGGCGACCTCGGCGGCGCGTTGGGCCAGGGTGGCGTTGGTGACCGGGATGCCTGCAGGCCTGAAGAGGTCGTGCTGGCCTTGGCGCTCGGCGGCGTTCTGCTTCTTCAGGGCCGCGGCGACCTTGCGGTCGTCGCCTTCGATCGGCTTGAACGCTTCGTCCGGCAGGCCGTCGGCGAGGAGTGCGGGGGTGACGCCGAGCAGGGAGTTGCCGACTCGGATGTTCTGGTCCAGGTAGGACAGTGGCTTGCCCGGTTCCAGTGCTTCCAGCCACAGGGAGACCCTGGCCAGTTCGGCGGCCATGGGGTTCACGTCCACGCCGTAGATGCAGCGGCCGACCACGCGGCGCAGCGCCGCCCGTACCTCGGCTTCCGGTGGCTCGGATTCGTCGGTTTCCGCAGCGGCGACGCGCTTGGCGATCCGCCTGGCCGCCGCAACCAGGAAGTGGCCGGAGCCGCAAGCCGGGTCGCAGATGGTGATGTCGAACAGCGCGGCGATCCGCTCCTCATGCGTCGGCTTGGCGCACGCCTCGTCCAGCAGCGGATCCAGCGCGGAGTCCAGCAGGCAGTCGACCAGGGAGGTCGGGGTGTAGTACGAGCCGGTCTCTTTCCGTTCGTTGCCGGGCAGGGTCTCCAGCGTGTAGGACAGCTGCTCGGCGTCATAACGCGGGATCAGCTCCAGCAGCGACTCGTAGATGCTGCCGAGTTCTTCGGCGCCGAGGTTGCCGAAGTCCACCGGGCGCATCGGTCCGCCGTCGCGCGGCCTTATCTGGGACAGCGCGCGGACGGCCCCGAGCAGGGCCTCGTTAGCCAGGCGGGCACCGGCCAGCGGCTCATCGAGCGGAACGGCGCTGCCGTCGTCGCGTTTGGTCTCGAAGATGCCGCCGATGCCGGGCAGGGCGAGTTCGGGGACGCCGCCCTCGGTGCCGAGCGCGTCGAAGACTAGCTCGACGGCGTCGAACAGGTCGCTGTGCCTGCCGCCGCGGTGGCGGCGCGCCATGCGCCGCAGCCGGGCCGAAGAGAAGTACGTCACATAGCGGTCGCGGGCTTCGCGGAGCCGCGCCCTGACCGAGTCGGCGGCGCCGGAGGGGTCCGGCTGCAGCAGCAGGCTGCGGTCCTCGGCGACGAACCAGAACAACAACCGGTACACCAGCCGCAGCAACGCCCGGTTGAGATCGTCGAGCGTCAGCTCGGCATTGGCGAGACGGGTGCGGAGCTGGGGATTGGCGGGGTGGGACAGGAACCCGGTGCCGAGGATGGAGATGGCTTGCTGCACTCCGCCGCGGAGCTGGTTCAGCGCCCGCTCGCCCTGCTCGGCGGCAAAACCCCGCCACTGCTCCAGGTAGCAGGTCTCCGGGCCGCCATCGCCCTGCACCGCGAACCTGGACTCGTGGCAGACCAGGTAGAGCAGCACGAAGTCGGGGAACAGCTCGCCGTCGAAGATCGCGGCCAGGTCGAACTCGAGGCACGCCGATCCGGTCAAGGAGGCCGAGTCGCGCAGCAGCCGCAACGTGGTCCCGTTGGACAGGATCGCCCACAGGTAGCGGTCGTCGCGGTTGAGCAACTCCTGGAGCATGGATTGCGGTGCGCGGGCGGTGACGTGCGGGGTCTTGTGGTCCAGGTCGGTGTCCCAGCCCAGCAGGTGGATAGGGACGTGGCCAGAGCGGTTGCTGACCGGGAAGGTCTTGCCGTCGAGTTCGAAGCTGCCGCTCGTTACCTGGTGAAAGCCGAGCTCGCGGAGCAGGATGCGCAGCCAGCGTTCCCTGGTGACCCGCGCCGAGGTGGCCTCGGCGGCGTCCGGGCCGGTGATCCGCTGCTTATGGTCCTGCCAGATCTCGAGCAGGTAGAGCCAGGACCTTGAGGCCTGCCGCCGGACTGACTCGCCGCGTTCCAGGCCGTAGCTTAGCGGCGCGGTTCCCGGCACTTGCGGGTCACCGGCGAAGATCCGGTCGAGCAGGCTGGAGGGGAGTAGCCCGCCGACGATGTCGAGCGATGGGAACTCGGTCATGACGCACCAGGCAGGTAGACGTAGACGCCGAGGATGTCGGCGGGTTTCTGGGCTCGGACCGCGAGCTGCCTCCTGACGTGCTGGCCGCCGGCCTCCCGGACCCGGATGTGATCTTCACGCAGCCGTTCGGCTGCGGCGTCGGCAAGGCCGTCGAGACGTGTCAGCAGGAGGGGCAGGTCAGCCACGGCTCGTTCGGCAAAATCAATGGCTTGATCTGGCGGGACGTTGCCGCTGGGTTGAGCGTTGAGCAAGTCTTGTACCTCAGCGGGGGAAAGCCAGTCGGCTTCGACGGCCCGTCCTCGGTAGGCGAGCACCTGGGCGTCCTCGGCGACGATCTGGCGGCGGTCGTCGCGACCGGGCAGTTCCAGGTGCATGCGGAACCGGACCAGCAGCAGCGTGGTCCTGCGGGCCACCGCCGAGGTGCGCATGACCCCGCAGCGCCGCGCCGGACGCAGGGGCGCGGGGAGGGCGGCGTCCAGTGAGGATTCCAGCACGTACTGGGCGATCGCGGCCACGTTCGGGTCGGTGCGGTCCAGATAGGCCTCGCGCGGCGGCACCGGGAGGTCGCGGTGGAACGGCAGCGGCTGGGCATGCCCGGGGACCAGGGCGTCGGAGAGCCCGGCGGGCAGCGCGCCGGTGGCGGCGCGGAAGCCGTCCGGCAGTGGAGTGATGTCGGCGCCCAGAGCGCGCAGCGCCTCAGCGGTGAACTCGGCGGTCTCCGCGGCGGTACCGAGGCTGGCCCGCATCTCGGCCAGCTCGCGGGCGACCTCGCCGGGCTGGATCCCGGCCTGCCGGTACTTGGTACGTGACTGGCGCTCCCTGACGACGGCGCTGTCCCACTCGCGGTGCAGGTCGTTGCGCTTGTCCAGGCCGATGCCCTCGAACGCGAGCTGCTCGCCGGGCGCCTCGCGCAGCAGCACGCCTTCGAGGATGGCCTGCATGACGTCATCGCTGCGGTCCGGTACCGGGACGGAGATGCCGAGCGCCTTGCGGATCTGCTCGTGCTTGCGCAGCAGCACGTCCAGGACGATCCCGTCGATGCCGTTGTCCGCGCCGTAGAGCATGACGGCGCGGACGGTGCGGGCGCGCTGCGCGAACCGGTCGACGCGTCCTTCGCGCTGCTCATGCCGGGTCGGGTTCCAGGCCAGGTCGTAGTGGACGACGGCCTGGAAGTGCTCTTGCAGGTTCACCCCCTCGGACAGGCAGTCGGTCGCCACCAGCACCGGGCGGCGGCCCCCGTTGCTGGTCAGCTCCCGGATCGTGGCTTCCCGGTCCTCGGGCGGCAGCACGCCAGTGACCGCGGCGACCACGTACTCCGGGCCCAGGTGACGTGCAAGGTGCTCGGCGACGTATTCGGCGGTGTCGATGAACCGGCAGAACACCACCGGGTTGAACCCGTCCAGCAGCAGGCCGGTGACTGTTTCGTCAAGCAGCCCGAGCTTGGTGTCGTAGCTGCCTTCGAGCTGGGCGGCGCGGGCCGCGAGGCGGCGCAGCCGCCTGCGCTGCGGCGAATCGCCGTCCGCATCGGTTTCGGCGCCGGGTGTGGCGTCGGCCGACTCGACGGTCTCCTCATCGGGCAGGTCCAGCACGGCGGACCGGCCCAGCCGGTCGGCTTCGGCCTCGTCGGTCGCGTCCAGGTTGGCGGCCCTGGTCCGCAAGGTGGCGGCCGCCGCACGCGGCGAGGAGGCCAGCGCGCGCAGCAGCGCCAGCGCCGACCAATACCGGACCCGCTGCCGGAGCTGGCCGCCCGCTGGGTCCCGGACGGTTTCGCGTGCGTAGCGGAGCACGTCGTCGAATAGGTCCTTGTACTCGCTCGATAGGGTGTAGGGCTGCTCGCGGGTCAGCCGGTCCTCCGGGAACGGGGTGGACTGGTCCAGGTAGGAGCGGATGTCGGCGCGGCGGCGCTGCACGAAGTAGCGGGCCAGCCGCTCACGCCCGGTCACCGATTCGAGGTCAACGAATTCCAGGTTGGTCTCCAGCAGGGCCAGCAGGTTGCGGAACCCTTCCTCCTTGCCGCTGTGCGGGGTAGCAGTGACCAGGATCAGGTGCCGGCCGGTGTCCTTGGCCAGTCCCTTGACCAGCTCGTGCCGCAGCATCCGGGACCGGCCGCCGGTGCCGTCCGATACGCAGGTGTGCGCCTCGTCGATGATCAGCAGGTCGGGGCAGCCGTGCCAGAACTGCTCGCGCAGCCCGGGGCGTTTAATGAAGTCGGTGGACACGACGATGTGCCGGAACCGGTCGAACAGCGTCTCGCCCTGCAGGAGCCCGCGCTCCAGCTTGCGGATGGTGCCCGGGAGCACCAGCTCGGAGTGGATGCCGAACTTGCCGGCCAGCTCACGCTGCCACTGCTCGGCCAGCGCCGGGCCGCACAGCACGGCCAGGCCGGTCGCGTCCCCCTGCTCGAGGAGTTCGGCAGCGATCAGCCCGGCCTCGACCGTCTTGCCGATGCCCACGTCGTCGGCGATCAGCATCCGGACCGTGTCCTGCCGCAGGGCCATGAGCAGCGGGACGAGCTGGTAGGCGCGCGGCTCTACTGCCAGCCTGGCCAGCGACCGGAACGGCCCGGCGCTGGCCCGGAACCCGATGCGCAATGCGGTACGGAGCAGGCCGGCGCTGACCGCGGTTCCCGCGTCGGCGGGGTCCGGCGCCTCGAAGGTCGCCGGGCTGACCTGCTCAAGCGAGGGGAACACGCCTGCTACTTCGTCGTCGCCCCCGCCGAGCGGGCGCAGCACGAGGAAGCGGGGTGATTGAGACTGGGGAAGCACCACCCACTCCCGGCCGCGGGCTTGGACGAGCGTGCCTGCCTCGAACGCGGGAAGCTCAGTCGTCGTCACATGCCACCTTTCGGTTACTGCCTGCCGAAAACGCTGGGGTAGCGGGCCGCGGTTGCCGCCCAGTCCCTACCTGGCCCGATGATGATGACGCTCCAGCCGAGATCGCGGAGGTCCTCCTGCGCCTGCTCGTCCCGTCCGGCGCCCTGGGTGTCTTCGATGAAGATGGCCACGTTGCCGTCCGGCAGGCGGTAGATCAGGTCAGGCCGGGCACCATGCGCCTGCTGGCCTACCTCGTCAGGCAGCCGCAGGCCGCGAGAGCGCAGCCACGCCACGAACTCAGCAGCCCGTGGCGCGGCAGCCTGCCCGGTTGGCTCGCCACCCTTGCGGCCCGGGTGCTCGACCGCAGCAGCGGTGAACCGGAGGAACAGGTCGCGGACGAGGTGCCGGTCGATCATTTCGTGCAGGCCCTGGTTGCCGTAGGACAGCAGGCAGTCATAGCACGCCCGGACGCAGCGTTCCCGGCCGGCAGCGGGGTCGTCCGTGCTCAGGTCGGCGCCGGTGTCCGGGTCGAAGTGCATGATCTGCAGCGCAGTCCGAGCGGCGCGCGGGAGGGCGGAGGGGTCATCGACGAGGCGCCGCAGTGCCCCGGCTCCTCCCTCCGCGCTCTCGACGAGCAGCGCACGGCCCTTGTGTTCCGGGTCGGGCAGTCCCTCGCTGGAGAGCTCGCTGTCCTCGAGCTGGAACGCCGCCTCGATGCCCCGTTCCAGCGCGATTGCCGCCGTGACCGCGGTCTCCAGGCTGACCGGGGCCGCCAGCCTGGTGACCAGGATGTTCCGGCGGTCCTCGACGTAAGGGATGACGCGCTGCTTGCGCTTGACGCCGCCCGGGGCCTCCAGGCCTTCCTCTTCCGGGGCGGCCTGGTCGGCGCGTTCGTTTTCTTTCAGCCAGCGCCCCGTGGTCACGTCCAGCATGTAACCGAGAATGTCGGGGTTCTGCCGCCGACGGCGGCCGATATTGGTGACGCGGACGGTAGCCGAGTCGCCGTAGCTGAGGCTGAGCAGCGTCCCGTCGGCGTCGGCGGCAGTCGCTTCGATCCGGCCGGGCTTGCCGCCGTGGTGCCCGAACCGGTAGGAGGTCTGCAGCTCGAACCCGGCACGGCGGCGTTCCTCCTCGTCAGAAGAGATCCGGTCCCGGCGCGCGGTCCGTACCGATGTCAGCCGCAGCAGCGCCCGGGTGGTGTCGTGAAGCGGCTCGCCGCAGTGCTGACACACGTCGATGCCGACGGCCTCAGGATGCAGGTAACCGCAGGCACGGCAACGCCTGGCGCTACTGGTAACCGCGCCTTCCTGGCCCGGCTCGGCTGGCGGCAGGGCGACGCTGATCACCTGGTACCTGGCGCCCTCATGGTAGATGACCGCGCCCGGCCCGAACTCGGCGATACCGATGAACCGCGGCCGCTGGATGTAATCGCCCTCCCGGCGGCCGGCCAGGCCGGGGATATAGGCGGCAAGCGGCAGGCGGGGGAAGGAGTAGCCGGGCAGGAAGCCCTCGGAGGCGAAGTAGCGGTAAGAGTAGAAGTCGGTCTGGAAGTCGTCGGAGTTCTCATTGCTGAGCAAGCTGAGCTGCACGCGGGCATCATTGGCACGCCTGTTGGCGTGCTCCTTCTCCTTGTGCGGCAGCGATGGGTCCACCGCCCGGGCCGACTGCACCCGATACTCCTGCAACGCCAGCCGGTAAAGATCCTGCCATCGTCGGCACGCGTCATCGAACGCCTGCGGCGCCTGCCTGACCGCATCGTCGATCCATCCTGGCCGCCACCACGGAGCGGCGGCCAGGTTCGCGGTCATCCCGGCGAGCACTGCGGTAGCGCGGTAGGTGGCGCGCTGCGCCGCGGCTGGGTCATTGAGCCGCTCGCGGACCTCGGGCAGCAGCGCAAGGCTGGGATTGTCGCCGCCCACATCCAAGATGTCGGTGAGCGATCCGCGCAGGTCCTGGCCGGTTTCGGCGAGCCAGATGGCGTGGACGTGCGAACGGACCAGGTCTTCGTTGGCCATGTCGAGGCGGGGCGGGGCGACCGATCCGCCGACCATATCGGTCGGGCGCCGGAAGTAGTACTGGTCGTGGGCATTGCCGGTAGCGCAGTAGGTCACCACCAGCGCCGGTTGCCCTGAGCGGCCGGCCCGGCCCGCGCGCTGCGCGTAGTTGGCCGGGGTGGGCGGCACGTTCCGCAGCCCGACCGAGCTGAGCGCGTTGATGTCCACCCCGAGTTCCATAGTCGGCGAGCAGTACAGCACCGGGAGTTCGGCGTCGCTGAACTCGATCTCGCGCTCCTGGCGTTCGGCCGGAGGGACCTGCGCAGTGTGTTCCTTGGCACGCAGCCCGGATAGGGTCACGGCGACGCTGCGGTACAGGTCGCGGAAGAACGGGTTGACGCGCGGGCCCTCCTCGTTGTCTAGGGTCCGCCGCACCCGGTCCTCGGCGCCCGAAAGCCCGGTCCCGGCCTGCCAGTGGATCACCGCGGCGCGTAGCCGGTAGCCGGGGACGTCATCGTCGTCGCCGGGAACAGCCACCGTGAGCAGCCCGGCCTCATGCAACACACGGCACAGGTCGGCGACGATCTCCTGGGCCTCGGCCGTCTTGAGGGTGACCTTCCGGCTGGCGAATTCCCGGATCACGAAACGGCCGAACGCGCCACGTCCGGACAGGTACATGTTGCTGCGCTGCTGCCCGGGCTTCCCCGGGCCGGGGAAGGCCACGCCCGCCGCAGGCGGCCGCTCGCGTTCCGGCAGCGACCACGGCTCCTTCAGGTGCTGCGCGGACAACCGCCGAACCTGGTCGAACCCCTCCTCGGTCAGGTACTCGACATCGATGGCCAGGTTTCGGCGCAGCTCGTCAAGCAGGGCGGCGGCGATCTCCTGCCGGTGCGCCGGGTCATCGTCGTGAAGCGCGCCATGGCAGCCCTCCCAGGCCTCGGCATCGGCGGCCACCTCAGGCAGGTCCCGGTAGCCGATGCGCAGCAGCCCGGTCTGCTCCAAGTTGGGCATAGTGACCCGCCAGCCGCGCTCCAGGTCCAGGTAGAGCCGGTACCCGGTCACCTCCCGCAGGGCCCGCCACGCCTCGTCCCGCTGGCTGTACTTAGCTCCCGGATTGCGGGCGAAGTCCGGCATGTCCAGGCCAAGCTGCTCGGTGACCCGCCGGGCGACGATCTCGTCAGTCAGGCCCTCGGGAGAGTTCGCAAGGGCACGGTACAGCGCCCCGCGGAGCTGGCTGACCTGCACGAAATCGTTGAAATGCCCGGCCTGGAGCGATGCGTCCTGGCGGTTGTCGACGAAGGCCAGCAGCTTGCGTGCCCGCTCGTCGAGGTCCCCTTCCCAGCTCCGCAGCGTGCGGACGATGCTCGCGGTGATCAGCGACATCGCGGAGCTGCGGCCCTCGGCCGACAGCTTGGCCAGCTTGGCGAAGTCGCTCCCGCGGGCCTGCTCATAAGAGGTGCGGCAGCGCAGGCAGAACCGGAACGGGCTCGGCACATACGCCGCGTACGTGCTGGTCCCTGGCCTGGTCTCATAACCGGCGACGTCGACCCAGACCGGCTCGGGCAGCAGCTTGACCCGGGCCGGATCCACCGTCTGCCCGGATACCGGGTCATAGGTCAGCCACGAGTACGGGAGCCGGCCCTCGACCAGGACCTGCTCCAGGGTCGCCGGCCAGGGCTGGTCGTCGCTGATGAACAAGTAGCCGCTGGCCTCGTCCCCGCCGCTGGCATCATTGTCCCGACGTGCCACATAACGCCGGCCGGTTTCGGTGTCGCTTCGGGTCACGGCCAGGTAATCCTGCCCGCATTCGCGGCAGAACGCGGTCGGCACAAGGATCCGCTGGCTGTCCCCGCCGGGCGCGGCGACCTGGTACGTACTGGTGACGTGGCGGGAAGCCTGGGGCTCCAGCGTGACGTAGACGTTGTCGCCCTTGGACAGGAACTGGTGCAGCCGGAACGCGAAAGCCGGACGGCCGGTGGCGGGATTGCTGATCTGCGATCCGGCCTGCAACGTGTCCTGGATCGCGCTCGCGCATTCGGCGTGCCCGACGTCGATCTGGTGAGCGAGCTGGCTGGCTGCCTCGGGCAGCGTCAGTGGACGGCACCGCCGACGAGGGCTGCCCGGAGGCGAGCCGGGCTCCAGGCCGAAGGTCTCCTCGACCCATATGGCGAGCGGATCGGTCGTGAGCGCTCCGAACTCAGCAGGCGTGACACCGTCCAGGACGCGCCGGCGCAGGGCGCCTGCTGAGGTGCCTGCCGGATCGGTGATCCGCTCCAGAGTCTCCCCGATTACCTGCTCGGGCTGGACCGGCATGCCGAACAGGGTCGTTGCCACGTCAGCGACGGCCCTGCGCTGATCGCTGGCGTCGCCTTCCGTGGTCATCGTGGCCGAGGTACCGATGCACTGGACATCCGCAGCGTTGCAGACATCGCGGAGCCTGCGGACGAGCAAGGCGACGTCTGCCCCCTGGCGGCCGCGATAGGTGTGCAGCTCATCCAGGATCAGGAACCACAGGCCCTTGGCCGCCTCGATCAGGCCGCGATCGCGCGGCCTGGTCAGGACCAGCTCGAGCATGACGTAGTTGGTCAGCAGGATGTCCGGCGGGTTGGCGATCAGCTGCTTGCGGTCTTCGGCGGACTCCTGGCCGGTGTACCGGCCGAACCGCACCGGCGGTTGCCTGTCCGGGTAGCCGATCGTGAGGAACTTCCGCAGCTCCCCCAGCTGGCTGTTGGCCAGGGCATTCATCGGGTAGACGGCGATGGCCTTGATCCCGGGCTGGTATGTTCCGGCCGCCTTGGCGGCAAGGACCCGGTCGACGACCGGGATGATGTAGGCCAGGCTCTTGCCGGATCCGGTGCCGGTGGTCAGCACATAGCTGTTGCCGGTTCGCGCCGCCTCGACCGCCTCGCGCTGGTGCTTGTGCAGCCGCAGCACCGGACCGTCCGGGTTCTCGTCCTTCAGCCGGAAGATCCGCTCGCACTCCGGATGCAGCAGTCCCTGCGCCACGAGCTCGGTGATCGTGCCGCCGGAAGCGAAGTTCGGGTTAAGCGACAGCCAGGGATCCGGCCACTGATAACCCCTGCCCATACGGTCCCGGACGTGATCGGCGATGCTCTTGTCGTGGATGTCGACGAAGCTGCCGGTGAAATCCCGGTAATCCTCGATCAGCCGGTCACGGAGACCGAAAACATCCATTCCACACCCCCTTCGCCGTCCATCCACGAATCAGGATCACCTGGGTTCCCGCCCTCGGCCTGGATCCGTCGGCCAGCACCACCCTCTCGCGACTGATCACCGTTCGTGCCATTCAGGTCGCCCGGGAGCTGTCCCGGACAATCATCTATCAACTGCCAGCCGCGGTCACCCTGTGCGCACAATACCGTTATGCGGGGTTACGTGGCTGTGACCGCAGGGATCTGTGAGATGGCGAGATCTCTCGCGGTGCCCGCACGCAAGGTTTTGGCCTCGACCAGCCCGCTGACCTGACTGCTCCATATGGTGCAGCCAGCCTCCGAGAGTCGGCGGATGGTAGCCAGAGTGTCTTCGACTCCCTTACTAATCGTTGTTTGCGCTGGATGGTAGAAGGGTCCAGGAGCGGCTGCGTTGGAGGTCAGACGACACGTCAGTCGTCAGCTGACTGCAACAACGGCAGGAGATCATCAAGCTCCCAGTACCACGGCTCCAGGCCAGGCACTGTCGGGGCCTTGCATCTGACTACTTCACCTGTGTCGACACGCCGGGTGAGTTCAGTGATCGACAAACCTAGGAGTCCCGCCGCAGCGACAAAGTCGATCCGCCGGGGCACGACCTCGTAGTCAACAACCCACTCGGCCGAAACAGGATAGGCGACGCTCACTTCAGCGGTATCACTGGCGAATATCGCCGCCTGGTCGGCAGGCAGAGCCGACTGATAGCGGTCCTGGATCCGGGAGAGCGGGACCCTGACCTCAAGCACGGCGGGTGGGTCAGCGAAGAAATGCTCGGCATGCCACGATGCGGCGGTCGGGTCGCCCCATGGCGCGGGCATTGCTTCGTAGTCCCCGTGAGTATGCCACCAGACCCCCACAGCGCCTCCCATCTAGCCTCGGGTGCCCGCTGTGCCCACCTGACCGCTCGTTCCTTGTCGCTCGCAAACCACGCTGCATTGTCACGACCATCCTGGATCTGGACGAAGCGGTTAGCAGCGCGAAGTGCAGCCACTACGGCAGCAGGGTCCGCACCGCACGCAGCAGCGGTCAGCGCCACGAGGCTGGCGGTATCGGTAGGCTTGAAGCCGTCGGCGGCGATCTGCTTGGCAGCAGACTCAGTCGTGCCATGCCAGAGCGTCACGGTCTTCATAGCGCGAGGGTAGCGTCCACTCGGGCTGTCCGTGCCACGCCACGTTGGCGGGCGCCAGCGCCTTCCGCTGACCGATCCCGGTGGGCCGAAGCCCACTTGTCCCTGTCCCCGCTGGATAGGCGCAGTCTTTACGGAACTTGAATCGGCGGATCTACCGTTGCGGCGCGGCACGCTGTCGGCGAAGCGCCAGGTAAGCCGCGGCAGGTCGTGCTCGCAGAAGTTGATGATGCTTATGAGGAATCTGGGAGACCAGCGTCGGCCGTGCACAACTCCGCCGTAGGGGCGTCAGGAGTGTCGGCGCAGCTGCCCTTCGATTAGCCGAGCTCGACGCTTTCCCATACGGGACGGCGGTTGCCGTAGGCGTCTGCAAGGAGCAGATAGCAGGCCACAACGACGAAACCTCGCGACCTGAGCACCTCACGACACTGTCTGAAACGCTCAGCGTCCTTCTCCTCAGGGGTGCGCCAGCTGCTATACGGACCCGTCGTGACCTTTAGCTCGGAGAGGAAGCAGTTCGGTTCCTCCAAGAAGACGATCAGGTCGACCTTCTTTATGTTGGGCCGACGACTTCCCGGTCCGATTACCAAGGGCACCTCTGCCCAAACAGAGCGCCACGCCTCCTCCTCAGCCGTCTCCTGGAGGAAGTCGGCGAGCGGCACGGTCGCCGACACAAAGTTATCCAGTACCCAGAGTCGGTCTGTGTTCGACGGCCGCGCGACCTCGAAGAACTCCCAAACAAAGTCATCGAACCACGGACCGCCCGCATCGGCGAGGAGACGGGCGCGAGACCAGTCACGCTTCACCACCCCAAGCGGCATCGTGAATGCCGCCTCCAGTTCGTCGGCTGCATCCTTGATCGCCTCGGCGATCTTGAAGACCTGGCCTCGGCCAAGGCGAATGGCCTGCGGCCTCTGCAGCGGCATGCTGACCGCTCGATGGACCAGGGTGCTGAGGACAGATTCCTTGCTCGGACGGCTCGTGCCGTAGTCGCTGGACTCAACCATCGTCGATCTCCTTGTCCTTGCCGGGCCGGCCGTGTCGGGCCCGTTCGAAGTGGAAAGTAGAGATGACGTCCTTCAAACTCCCCGAACAACATGACATGGACGTCAGGTTCTCGATGCCCCGCTCAACAGAGGCGCCCGTTGCCGCAGAGTCTGAGCGAGTCAACATACTTCCCC
>Ga0318494_10000523_pt1 | contig 13302 bp, 12 predicted proteins | sample GRESIP108b1f24_FD_203293 | JGI IMG/M metagenome (GOLD analysis project Ga0318494, IMG submission 203293) | Tropical soil microbial communities from Luquillo Experimental Forest, Puerto Rico - GRE.SIPMG.108b1f24 | ecosystem: Environmental > Terrestrial > Soil > Tropical forest > Bulk soil... | reverse complement strand
CCATATATTTCTTGACAGTTATATAGCTGGATAGTTATGGTCACAGCATGTTCGAGGTTCTGGCCGAGCCGCACCGGCGACGGATCCTGGACCTGCTGCGCGAGCAGGAGCAGGCCGTCGGCGACCTGGTGACCGCTCTGGGCATCAGCCAGCCCGGCGTCTCCAAGCACCTGCGGGTGCTGCGCGAGGCGGGCCTGGTCGTGGTGCGGACCGACGCCCAGCGGCGGCTGTACCGGCTCCGGACCGAACCCCTCCGCGAGATCGACGAGTGGCTGGCGCCCTACCGCGCCGCCTGGGCCGGCCGCCTCGACGCGCTGGAAGCTCATCTCGACGACATGGACGACTGAGGAGACCAGATGGACGACGCCGATCTCGGCACGCTGACCCGCCAGGGGGACCGGTGGATGCTCACCTACACCCGCAAGCTGGCGCACCCCCGCGAGAAGGTCTGGCGGGCCGTGACCGAACCGGAGCACCTGGCCGCCTGGTACCCGCAGGAGATCGTCGGCGAGCGCCGGGCGGGCGCGCCGCTGCGCTTCGTCAGCTCGGCCGGCGACGGCTTCGACGGCCAGATGCTGGTCTTCGACCCGCCCGAGGTCATGGAGTTCACCTGGGGCACCGACCGGTTGCGCATCGAACTGCGGGCGGACGGTGCGGGCACCCTGCTCAGCCTCACCGACACGTTCGGCGAACTCGGCAAGGCCGCGCGCGACGGCGCGGGCTGGCACGAGTGCCTGGACCGCCTGGTCAGCGAGCTCGACGGGACGCCGCCGCGGCCCTGGGGCGAGCGCTGGGGCGAGGTCCACCCGCGCTACGTCACCCACCTCGGCCCCGACGCCGCGACCATCGGCCCGCCCCCCGGCCGGGACGGCACCATCACCGGGTGATCTGACCGCGCCAGGCAGGCCACCCCGGGTTCGCTCGACAGTGGGGTGGATTCGGGCTTTGGGGAAGATTCGGGGGTCTATGGTGCACTGAATCTTCCCCAGAGCCCCTTTCTTCCCCGATCTTTCCGCCGTCAGCCGCCCCACGGCACGCTTGCGTATCACCGCGCTCACAGGTACCGGGCGAGGGCGGCGGACAGCTCGGCGGGACGGCTCAGCGCGGCGAGGTGGCCGCCGGGCACCACGTCAGGCTCGACCCCAAGGCGTTCCCGGGCGACCCGCCGCTGCAGCTCGACCGGGAAGAAGCGGTCGTCCCGCCCCGCGATAACGTGCACCGGGGCGTCCGGCCACCCGTCGAACGTACAGATATCTCCGAACGGGCCTCCTGACTGCGGCACCTCCTGACCGAGCATCTGCTGGCGCAGGTCCGCCGGGATGTCGTGCAGGAAATAGGTGTCCAAATCGAAATCGGGGGAGTAGCCGTTCCGCCGGGCCGCGGCCGTCCGCGCCTGCTCCCAGCCCACGTTGTCCCACCAGGCCCCGGGCGTCTCGCCGGGCCGCGGGATCATCGCGTTCACGAAGATGACCTGCCGCGCGGGCACACGCTGCCACACCAGCGGCGCAGTGAACGCGCCCAGCGAGTACGCGGCGATGGTGACCGGCGTGCGATCGCCGATCGCCCGGTCGCCGATGGCATTGACGACGGCGTCGGCGTAGGCGGCCAGCCCCTTGCTCTCGTCGGCGGCGGGCAGGTCGACCGCGAACGCGTCGTAGCCACGCCGCCGCAGGTCGGCCTCGACCAGGTGCCAGACCCAGGCCTGGCCGCCCGCGCCGGGGATCAGTACCACCGGGAGGCTCATCGTCACCAGGCTACGGCCTCAGTCGTCGAGGGTCTTCAGCTCCCGGCGCATCACCTTGCCGGTCGAGGTCTTGGGCAGGTCGGGCACGAACCGGACCGAGCGCGGCCGCTTGTAGGCGGCCAGGTACGGGCGGCAGTGCTCGATGATCTCGGCCTCGGTGGCGGCGGCGCCGGGGCGCAGCACCACGTAGGCCCGGGCCAGTTCGCCGCGCGTCTCGTCGGGGACCGAGCCGACGGCCACCATGGCCACCGCGGGGTGGGCGGCCACGACGCGCTCGATCTCGGCCGGGTAGACGTTGAACCCGCCCGTGATGATCAGGTCCTTCCTGCGGTCGACGACGTAGTAGCGGCCCTCCTCGTCCCGGGTGGCGATGTCGCCGGTGTGCATCCAGCCGTCGGGCTCGATCGTGGCCCGGGTGGCGGCCTCGTTGCCGTAGTAGCCGAGCATGACCAGCGGCCCGCGGATCATCAGCTCGCCCGGCTCGCCGTCGGGCATCGTGACGCTCGCGTCGTCGAGCGCCTGGGCGGGATCGAAGCGCTCCATCAGCACCAGCGTGGCGCCGGCCATGAAGGTGCCGTTCATCACGATGTTGCCGTAGACGTGCGGCAGCGGCAGCGCGGTGAGCAGCACGTCGCGGTCGGTCCGGGTCTGCACCGCGAACAGGGCCGCGCTGTTGAGGAAGACGGCCCGGTGCGACTGCATCGCTCCCTTGGGGTGGCCGGTGGTGCCGGAGGTGTAGCCGATCGTCGACAGGTCGCCCGGGGCCGGCCTGGGCACCTCAGGCGCCGTCGCGGGATGGCCCAGCAGGTCGCCGAACCCGGTGACGCCGCCGCCCGCGCCGTCGAAGCTGATCACCCGGCGCAGCGTGGGCACGGACCGGGTTAGGCCCGCGATCACCTCGGCCTTGTCGCCCGAGGTGAAGATGGCCGCGGCGCCGCAGTCGTTCAGGACGAAGGCCACCTCCTCCGCCGTGAGCATCACGTTGATGGGGTTGACCACCGCCCCGGCGCGCAGCGCCGCGTGGTAGGCGACCACCCACTCCCACCGGTTCGGCGAGTAGAGCGAGACCCGGTCACCGGGGCGTACCCCCATGTCGTGCAGGCCGCCCGACACCCGGTCGCACAGGTCGTCGAGCGCCTGGTAGGTCAGCGTCCGTCCGGGAGCCACGAGCGCCGTCTTGGGGCCGAACCGCCGGGCCGCCCTGGCCACGATCGTGCCCAGGTCCGCCGTGATCGGCCCGGGCTCCTCCGCTGCCCGAGCCTGTGCCGGGTCGATGGTCGTCTCGGCCATGATCCCCCCTCTCCGGACCGGTCCGCGTTACCAGCATCTAGCCGTCCGGCGGCCGGCTTGTCAAGGGAAACCTTGTCCTCGCAGCACGTCCCGAATTGTGACGTCCGGTCCTTGACAAGGCTCGCGGATGGGTCGAATGTTGGCTGTCGTACCAAAGTGGCGAGCGTTTCTTCGTACAGGCCCATCTTGGTTTGGGGGATTTCATGACTCTGTCACCAGATTTTTCATTCCAGCCGCTGCCGGCCCTGGAACACGAGATTCTGGAGCCGTTCCCGGAGATACCGAGCCCGCTCGGACCGCTCGCCCCGCTCGCGGGGAAGTGGACCGGCCGGGGCATGAACATCATCTGGCGGCCGAATCACACGCCCGGCCAAGATCATTTCCTCGAACTCAACCTGACCTCGGACCAGATCGAATTCACCGAGATCAGCGGGCCGATACCGAACCGCGGCCTGCTACAGCCCGACATGAACATGTTCGGCCTGACCTACATGAACCAGATCAGCGACGCGAACCTGGGGGCGGGGCTGCACGTCGAGCCAGGCATCTGGGCGGCCGTGCCGGCGACCCTCGACCCGAAGGTGCAGCCGACCGTCGTCCGGCTGGCCTCCATCCCGCACGGCACCGTGGTGCTGTTCCAGGGCACCGCGGTGACGGCGAACGGCGGTCCGAACATCGCGGTCAAGGGCATCAAGCCGTTCCCCATCGGCGGCCCGCCGACCCAGACGATCGACTTCCCCGAGCAGACGCTGACCAACCACACCAACTTCCGGACCTCCGGCGCGGGGCTGACCGGCATCACCCAGACCATGGTCAACAACCCCAACAGCGTCCTGACCGCGGCCATCGCGGGCCAGCACTTCACCTCCACGACCACGCTGCACGTGACCACGATCGACCTTCCGGTGCCGGGCGGCGGCACGGCCAACACGGCCTTCCTGAAGGGGGGCGCCGACGGCCCGAACGCGAGCGCGGTCTCGGCCACGGCCACCTTCTGGCTGGAGACCCTGCAGGGGCAGTCGGCTCCCACGCAGCTGCAGTACACCCAGACCGTTTTGATGAACTTCGCCGGCATCAGCTGGCCGCACGTCACGGTCGGGACGCTGCACAAGTCCTGAGGGCTGGGATTACCGCCCCAGGTAGGCGCGCTTGAGGTCCTCGTCGCGGAGCAGGTCCGCGGCGGGGCCCTCGAGGACGATCTCCCCGGTTGACAGGACGTAGCCGCGGTCGGCGATGGACAGGGCCATGGTCGCGTTCTGCTCGACCATCAGGACCGCCACCCCGGTGGCGTGGATGGTCTTGATGATCTGGAAGTTCTGCAGGACCAGGGCGGGCGCGAGCCCCATCGACGGCTCGTCCATCAGCAGCAGCCGGGGTCGCGACATCAGCGCGCGGCCCATCGCGACCATCTGCTGCTCGCCGCCGGACAGCGTGCCGGCCAGCTGGCTGCGCCGTTCGAGCAGCCGCGGGAACAGTTCGTGCACCCGGTCGTAGTCCTCGGCGAGCGACTCGCCCTTGCGCAGCACCGCGCCGAGCTCGAGGTTCTCCCGCACCGTCAGCTGCCCGAACAGGCGACGGTTCTCCGGCACGATCGCGATCCCGGTGGCGATGCGCTGCGGCACCGGCCACTGCGTCACGTCCTGGCCGTCCAGCAGCACCCGGCCGGAGCGCGGCCGGACGATGCCCAGGATGGTCTTCAGCGTCGTCGACTTGCCGGACGCGTTCCCGCCCAGCAGGCAGACCAGCTCGCCCTCGTCCACGTGCAGCGAGATCCCCTCCAGGATCCGCATCTGGCCGTAGTACGTGGTGACCTGGTCCAGGCTCAGCAGCTCACTCATCCGGCACCCGCCAGGTCCTCGGGGTGCCGGCCCATGTAGGCCTCGACCACCGCCGGATGGTTCGCGACCTGGTCGAAGCCGCCCTCGGCGATCGTGACCCCGTGGTCCAGCGCGATCACGCGGTCCGAGCAGCCGGACACCACGTGCATGTCGTGCTCGATCACCAGGATGGCGACCCCGCGTTGGTCGCGGATCTGCCCGATCAGCTCGGTGACCTCGTGCGTCTCGGCGGGGTTCATCCCGGCCGCGGGCTCGTCGAGCAGCAGCAGCCGGGGCCGGGTGGCGAGCGCCCTGGCGATCTCGAGCCGCCGCCGGTTGGCGTACGACAGCGAGTAGGCCGGCTGGTCCCAGCGGTAGCCGGCCAGCCGCTGGCCGAAGAACGACAGCACCTCCTCGGCCAGCGCCCGGGCCTCGCGTTCCTCGCGCCGGGCCCGCGGCAGCCGGAGCACCGACTCCCACGGCATGGCCCTGGTGCCGCCGTAGGTGGCGGCCATCACGTTCTCCAGCACGGACATGTTCATGAACAGCCGCAGCGTCTGGAACGTGCGCGCGATCCCCAGCCGGGCGATGACGTGGGGCGGCCTGCCCGCGATGGAAGCGGCGGCGAACCTGACGTCGCCCGCGCTCGGCTCGTAAACACCGGTGATCACGTTGAAGACCGTGGTCTTGCCCGCGCCGTTCGGCCCGATGATGCTGACCACCTCACGCTCCCGGACCTGCAGGTCCAGCTCGGACAGGGCGCGCAGCCCGCCGAACGACAGGGAGAGCCGATCGAGCTCGAGGACGGGGCTCATGTCGCGGCCTCCACGCGGCGCTGCCCGAGCAGCCCCTGCGGGCGGGCGATCATCGTCACGATGAGGATCGCGCCGATCATCAGCTGCCGGGTGATCGATGGCTCGTTCACCAGCCTGGTCTCCCATACGAACGCGGCCAGGTAGATCGTCGGCACCAGCAGGATGGTCCGCCACCTGCCCTTGACCTGCACCAGCGCGATCGCCAGGCAGATCAGCACCACGAACCCGACGTTCCCCGCGGTCTGCGGGTTGGCCGGGACGATGATCCAGTCGCGCAGCCCGCCGCCGAGCAGGCCGGTCGACTGCGGCCCGCCCGCGACCGCGCTGGGCGAGATGGCCGCGGCGATGGCGTGCGCCGCGAAGCCGAGCGCGACGGTCGCGCCGAGGACCGCGGCCAGCCTGCGCCAGGGGCGCAGCTTGACCAGCAGGGTCAGCAGGCCGAGCCCGTAGAACAGGATGCTGGCCTCGGCCGGGCTGCGCAGCACGCCGTCGTAGATGACCATTACCACCAGCGCACCGGTCGCCGCGCCCGCGATGCTGCCCGTGCCGCCGAGGATGAGCCCGGCGTAGATCAGGATCAGGATCGGGGTGTCGAAGTCGGTGGGGAACACGCTCGCCTGCTGGGCGGCGAAGATGGTGCCGGCCAGCGCCGCGACCATGGCGCCGCAGGCGAACGCCGACAGCTTCACCCGGTTGACCGGGATCGTCATCGCCGCCGCCGCCAGCGGGTCCTCGCGGACCGCGCGCCAGGCCCGCCCGGTGCGCGAGTACTCCAGCAGCCGCAACACCGCCATCGTGACCACCACCACGATCACCAGCAGGTAGTAGTAGCTCTCGTTGGTCGTCAGCTCGACCCCGAAGGCCCGGATCGGGTCGATCGAGGTGATCCCGTTCGGCCCGCCGAGCTTGGACGGCGCCACGTTGTTGGTGACCTCGACGAACGCCTCACCGAGGAACAGCGTCACGATGGCCAGGTAGTCGCCGAGCAGCCGCCGGGACGGCAGCCCGACGGCCAGCCCGAGGAGCGCCGCGCCGGCCATCACGATCGGCAGCGACAGCCAGTACGGCAGGTGGATGCCGTTGGCGCCGAGCTGGGGCGAGGAGAGCAGCGCGTACCCGTACGCGCCGAAGCCGAAGAACGCGACGTAGCCGAGGTCGAGCAGCCCGGCCCAGCCCACCACGATGTTCAGCCCCACCGCCAGCAGCGCGATCACCAGCGCGTCGATGCCGACTTGCAGCTGGAAGCCGCCCAGGCCGAGCAGAGGCAGGGCCAGGCCGGCCAGCCCGGCGACCGCCAGCCTGGGCCACCAGCCGATCCGCTCGCCCGCCCGCTGCGCCCGGCCCAGCCAGGACGGCAGGTACTCGCGCCGGTGCGCCTGCCTGGCCACCCACTCGTCGGCCCCGACCTTCGGCCCCTGCGGATCGATGCTCACGGGCGCGTCACACCTTCTGCAACTGGGCCCGGCCGAGCAGCCCGCTGGGCCGCAGCAGCATCACGACGATCAGGATTCCGAACACGATCAGGTTGCTGTAGGTGGAGGAGATGTAGCCGGTGACGAACGACTCCGCGACGCCGATCAGCAGGCCGCCGAGCATCGCGCCCGGTATCGAGCCGATTCCGCCGACCACGGCCGCGGTGAACGCCTTGAGCCCGGCGATGAACCCGATCGTGGCCGTCACCTGGTTGAACAGCAGTCCGCCCATGATCCCGGCCACGCCCGCCAAGGCCGAGCCGAGGAAGAACGTCGCCGTGATGACGAAGTTCACGTTGATGCCGAGCATCTCGGCTGCCTCCCGGTCGGCCGCCACCGCCCGCATCCGCCTGCCCAGCCTGGTCCGGTTGACCAGCAGCTGCAGCCCGGCCATCAGCACGAGGCCGAGCACGAGGACCAGGATCTGCACGCTGTCGATGGTGACCGAGCCGATCTGGATGCCGCTGGACAGCGAGATGAAGTCCGCGGTGTTGTACACGCGGTACTGCGCGCCGAACAGCAGCAGCGCCGCGCTCTCCAGGAAGAACGAGACGCCGATCGCGGTGATCAGCGGCGCGATCCGCGGCGCGTCGCGCAGCGGCCGGTAGGCGAACCGCTCGATGGCCACGCCCAGCCCGCCGACCAAGGCCGCCGCCAGCACGAACATGATCAGGAGCAGCAGCGGCACCGGGATCGTCAGGTGCTGCGCGCCGCCGAACCACTGGATCACGAAAAAGCCGATGTACGCCCCGACCATATACAGGTCGCCGTGCGCGAAGTTGAGCAGCTTCAGGACCCCGTACACCATCGAGAAGCCCAGCGCGACCAGCGAGTAGAGCGCGCCCGTGGTGATGCCGTTCACCAGTTCCTGAAAGAAGAAGCTCATCCGGCGCGACTCCTGCCTTTCGCGCGCTCCGCCGCGGGCCGACGTTCGTGCGCCGGCCCGCGGGCGGAGTTGCCGCTCTTAAGTACCGCCGATCACGAACTTGGGATCAGCTTGTACTTACCCGCCGAGTCGATCTTGAACAGGAAGAACTTGCCGCCGTTCAGGTCGCCGTGCGAGTCGAAGGAGATCGGCTGCCCCAGGATCGAGGATGGCTCGTTCGTCGCCTTGATCGCGGCCAGCACGTTGCTGCGGCTCGGTGTCTGCCCCGACTTGCAGACCGACGCGATCGCCTCATCGATCACGTGCGTCGCCGCGTACACCGGCGGCCCGAACGTGCCGAAGTTCCCGAACTTCTGCAGGGCGGCCCTGGCGATCGCCGCGTCGGCGGGCATCGCGGTGATGTCCGGGCCGAACGAGGACACGTACGAGCCGTTGATCGTGAACGTGCCGGGCGAGAACAGGCCGTCCGTGCCGAAGATCACCGCGCTCTTGTGCTGCTGGGCCAGGTTCCGGCCGAACTGCTGGGCGTTCGCCGCCACCTGCCAGGGCAGGACCACCACCGAGGTCTCGGGCGTGACCTTGGCCACCAGCGAGGAGAAGTCGGTGACCTTCTGCGACACCGACTCGTGGTCGACCTTGATCCCGGCGGCCTGGAAGACCGGCGTCATCGCGCTGACCAGGCCGGTCGAGTAGGCCTCCTGGTCATCGACGATCATCAGCGCCTTCGGGTGCAGGGTCTTCACGATGTAGTTCGCGTCCTGCGGGCCCTGCACGCTGTCCTTCGACACCACCCGGAAGAACGTCGGGTACTTCCCGGTCGTCAGCGCCACCGCGGTCGCCGACCCGGTGATGAAGCCCATCCCGGCCCGGTCCATCGGGCCGCCGACCGCCTCGACTTCCTGGCTGCCGGCCGGCCCGACCACGGCGAGGATGCTCGAGTTGGAGACGAACTGCTGGGTCACGGTCGTCGCCTGCGCGGGGTTGAGCTGCGTGTCGCCCTGGACCAGCTTGATCTTCGTCTTGTTGGCGAGGTTGTCCGTCAGCACGGCGAGCTGCGCGAAGTGCAGCTGCTCGGCGCCGAGCGGCGCCACCGGCCCGGTGATCGGGCCCTCGAAGCCGACCGACGCGACGCACGATTTGGTGGCGGCCGATGCACTGCTGGTACCGCTGGTAGCGCCGCCCGCGGCGGTACTGCTACTGCTGCTACTGCAGCCGACCACGGCCAGCGAACCGACCGCCGCCGCGGCTAGAACCAGGCGTCCCTTCATTGGATACGCCTCCATTCCCGGGTTATCTCACGATGTAGAGGTTAGGGTCATGCCGCGCGGCCGCGCGGACTGTCGAAACGCCCCCCGGATCGGCCGCCTGCGAGATCTTGCGCCGTGACGCCCCATCCGCAGACTCAATACGCCCTCCCCAATGGCCGAATTCGTAACGCCGATCAAACCATCGCCGTTTACGCCTAGGCAAGAGGGCTAATGTGGTACCGGCCTGGCAGTTGTGAAGTCGATATCTAGGGGGCGGCGTCCCCGGGGGAGGTAGCGTCCGGTGGCCGAGGTGCTCGGTGCTAGCGAAAACCTCAACGCGCAGGTGGACGTCGCGGCCATCCGGGCCCGGTTCTCCTCGCTGCGGGAGGGTTTCGCCTTCTTCGACGCCCCTGGCGGCACCCAGGTCCCCGACGAGGTGGGCGAGGCGATCGCGCGAGCGCTGCGCGAGGCGAGCGCCAACCTGGGTGCCGGCTACGCCACCAGCATCCGGGTCGGGAACATCCTTGAGGAGGCCGAGCGCAAGGCGGCCGGGTTCCTGGGCTGCGAGCCGCACGAGGTGATCTTCGGGCCGAACATGACCACGCTGAACTTCGCGCTGTCCCGGACCGCCGCGCGCGCCTTCCAGCCGGGCGATGAGATCCTGGTGTCCTGCCTGGATCACGACGCCGGGGTCGCCCCCTGGCTGGAGATCGCGCATGACCGGGACCTGGTGGTCCGGCACGTCGCGCTGCTCGACGACACGACGCTGGACTTCGCGGACCTGGAGAGCAAGCTCGGGCCGCGCACCAGGGTGGTCGCGTTCGCCTGGGCGTCGAACGCGGTCGGCACCGTCACCGACGCCCGGCGAGTGTGCCGGCTCGCGCACGACGCCGGCGCGCTCGCCTGGGTGGACGCGGTGCACTACGCCGCGCACGAGCCGATCGACGTCCGCGCCATCGGCGCCGACGTGCTCATCTGCTCGCCGTACAAGTTCTGCGGGCCGCACCTGGGCATCGCGGCCGGGCGGTCCGAGGTGATGAGCCAGTGGCGGCCGTACAAGGCCCGCCCGGCGCCCACCAGCCCGCTGGGCCGCAGCTTCGAAACCGGCACGCAGACCTACGAGCTGCTCGCCGGATTCAACGCGACCATCGACTACCTCGACTCGATCGGGGGCATCGCCGCGATCTCCCCGTACGAGCGCGCGCTGGGCCAGCGCTTCCTCGACGGCATCTCCGACGCGGTCACCGTCTACGGCCGCCCCGGGATGGACGGCCGCGTGCCGACGTTCCTGGTCAACGTCGATGGCGTGGCCGCCGAGGAGGTGGCCACGCGGCTGGCCGACGCGCGGATGGGGGTCTGGGCGCACGACTCGTGGTACTCCCTCGGCCTGTACCAGCGGCTCGGCTATACCGGCAAGTCGGTCAGGATCGGCTTCATCCACTACAACTCGGCGGACGAGGTCGACCGGTTGACCGGAGCGCTGAACGGCCTGAGGTTATCCGCGACCTCGCCCGCTGAGCGCCGCGCTACCCGTCGGCCCCGCCGAGGATCTCGGCGAGCTTGTCCAGGTTGATGTTGCCGCCGGAGACCACGCACACGATCTTCCCGGTCCCGGCCCGGCCGCTCAGCGCGGCGGCGGGCGCGAGCGCGCCCGCGCCCTCGGCGATGACCCGGACCCGCTCGGCGAGCATCCGCACCGCGGCGGCGACCTCGGCGACCGGGACGGCCACGGCGTCGTCCACGAGCGGTGCCACCAGCGGCCACATGCTGTCAAGCACCCGCCGGCTGCCCGAGCCGTCCACGAACGAGGGTCGGTAGTCGACCTCGGCCGGGTGGCCGGCCGACACCGCCGCGGCCAGCGCCGCGGCGGTGTCGGGTTCAGCCGTGACGATCCTCGTGCCGGGCCGGAGCGCCTTGACCGCGCTGGCGATCCCCGTGGTCAGCCCGCCGCCGCCGTACGGGATCACCACCGCGTCCGGGTCGGGCAGGTCCTCGAGTATCTCCAGGCCGATCGTGCCGTTGCCGGCCATCACCGCCGGGTCCTGGACCGGGTGGACGAACAGCCCGTCCTGGCCGTCCAGGTGGCTGGTGACGATGACCTCCCACCAGGCGTCGTAGGGGATCTTCCTGACCTGGCCGCCCAGCCGCTCGATCGCGGCGAGCTTGGCCTCGGGCGCGTGGTCGGGCACCACGATCGTGGCCGGGACGCCGAGCTCGCGTGCCGTCCACGCGACGCCCTGCGCCATATTCCCCGCGCTGGCGGTGACCAGCCCCTTGGCCCGCGCGCTGGCCGGCGCGAGCATGACCGCGTTGGTCGCCCCGCGGATCTTGAACGAGTTGATGGGCTGCAGGTTCTCCAGCTTGAGGTAGATCTCGGCCGGAGCGTCCGCCACGTGCAGCCGCACCAGCGGCGTGCGGACCACCGCGCCGGCGATCCGCGCCCGCGCCGCCTCGATCTCGGCCAGATCGATCATGTCGCCCCCCCAGACAGGCCCGTCACGGCCGCCTCGATCTCGGCCCGCTCCGGCGCGGTGACCGGATGCCGCAGCGCCTCGGCCGCCGGGGCCAGGTGCTCCGGGCGGCCCGGGCCGATCACGACCTGGGTCACCCGCTCGTCGGCCAGCAGCCAGCCGAGCGCGAGCCCGGCCAGGGAGCTGCCGCGGGCCGCGGCGATCGCCTCCAGCCGGTCCAGCGCGTCGAAGGTCGCGCCGGTGACCAGCTCCAGGTACGGTTCGGGCCGCTGGGTCATCCGCGACCCGGCCGGGTACGGCGCGCCGCGCCGGTACTTGCCGGTGAGCCAGCCGCCGGCCAGCGGGCCGAACGCCAGGTAGGCGACGCCCCGGCTGGCGCACAGCGGGAGCAGGTCCGGTTCGTCCTGCCGCGCCAGCAGCGAGTAGCTGTTCTGCACGGCCCGCGGCGCGCCGGCCGCCAGGGCGGCGGCGAGCTGGGGCGCGTCGAAGTTGCTCACCCCGTACGCGCCGATCAGGCCGCCGGCCTGGGCGGCGCCGAACGCCCCGAGGCTTTCCGCCAGCGGCACCTCCGGGTCGTACTCGTGCGCGAGATACAGCTCGACGTGGCCGACCCCGAGCCGGTCCAGGCTCGCGCGGAGCTGGCGGGCGATCCGGTCCGGCTTGAGCCCGTGATCCGCACCGGCCCGCATCGGGTTGTACGTCTTGGTGGTGAGCCGTGGCCGGACCCCGCGCGCGGCCATCCAGCGGCCGATCGCCTGCTCGCTCCGGCCGCCGCCGTACGCGTCGGCGGTGTCGAACCAGTCGATCCCGGCCGCCCAGGCGGCGTCCATCAGCGCGAACGCCTCGTCCTCGGTCAGCCCCCGGCCGAAGAACTCCGGCGCCGAGCCCACCCCGCCGAAGTTCCCGCAGCCCAGCGCGACGCGCGAGACGGTCAGCCCCGGACCTTCCCCCAGCATCAGCCTCGCCGCCTCCCGTCGGGTCGGCATCACCCTAGCGGGGCCGGCCAGAGCCGTCCAGCCCGGTCCGGGACCGGCCGGGACACCCGGGCTAGAAGGCGACGTAGGCGTACTTGGCCTCGAATACCACCGGCTGGGTGCCGGTATTCGTGATCGTCAGCGTGTAGGTGAAGCCAGGCGGCCCCAGCTGCACGTCGACGCTGTCCAGCACGACCTGGCCGCCGTCGGTGAGCGGCCGGACCGACCACACGACGAACCAGTTCGTCGGCCAGCCCCAGGTGAACCAGCTGTGTCCCTGCCCGGGGCCGAGGGTGGCAGAAAACTGGGTATTGATCTGCACGTTGTCCCCTCCGAAGTTGGCCAGTGGCTGGCGCCGCCACAATCCGCGTCCCCACGTCGATGCGTACAGGTAAGGCCCGGACCAGGTGAGCCACGCGACGCTCGCGTTGGGCAAGCCCGCCCCGTAATGCTGCCAGGTCTGTCCGGAATCGGTTGACGCGAAGACGCCCGGGTTACCCGCCGCGAAGGCGGCACCCGGATGCGCCGGGTGCGCCACGATGGATTGGAAGTAGCCCGTCGCCAGGGCGGCTGACGTGGCGCCGGC
>Ga0318494_10000504_pt1 | contig 13469 bp, 9 predicted proteins | sample GRESIP108b1f24_FD_203293 | JGI IMG/M metagenome (GOLD analysis project Ga0318494, IMG submission 203293) | Tropical soil microbial communities from Luquillo Experimental Forest, Puerto Rico - GRE.SIPMG.108b1f24 | ecosystem: Environmental > Terrestrial > Soil > Tropical forest > Bulk soil... | reverse complement strand
CTCCTGGCCGAGGGCCAGGACCTCCTGCTCACGCGCGGTCAGCCCGGCCGGCGCGGCCCGGGTCGCCGGGCGGGGGCCGCGCGGGATCGCCGTCATGCCAAGCTGCTTCATCCGCCGCCGGGCCGCCGCGGCGGTCGCCCTGGCGCTCAGGCCGTCGAGGGCGGTGAGGGCGTGCCGCAGCCCGGTCTCGTCCGACGATGCCAGCCGGGCCAGCGCGGCGTCGTACGGCCGGCCGAGCCGCTCCCAGGCCTGGGCCGCGCCCGGCCAGTCACCGGCTATCTCCCGGGCATACGGCTCTGGCAGGTCGGCCGGCAGGTCTGCCCCGGCTTCGAGCCGCCACAGCCAGATCGCCAGCGACCCGAGGTTCCACGGATCGGCGCGGCCCGATGCCTGCCGATAGGCCTCGGCTGCCTCCTGGCGGGCCAGGTTACGCCGACCCGACAGCCACAGCAGTTCCGCCCGCGCAGCCCGGGCTTGCGCGAGCCATTTAGGCGAGTACCCCGCAGCCAGGGCCGCCGCCTCCTCGAGCAGCTCCGCGGAACCCGGTTCGGCCCGGCGGCCGCCGATGATGCCAAGGATCCGCAGCGGATCGAGCCGATTCGACGGCGACACACCGGGGATAGCCAGCAGCTCATGACACAGATCCACGGCCTCATCCCAGCGCCCCAGCAACAGCAACGTATCCGCCTGGGCACCGCGCATGCAGCGCGTGGGCCAGCGCAGCTCGCGCTGTTCGCAAAATGCCATCCCGGCCCGGTAACAGCGCTGGGCCTCCTCCAGCCGCTGCACGTTGACGAGGCCGTCCTGCAGGCAGACGTAGGCGTCGCTGACTACCAGGTCAAGCTCGGCATCCAGCGCCAGCTGAAGGGCTTGCTCGATGGAACCGATCCCATTCTGGCCAGTGCGGACGAGGAAGAGCCCCCCCGCGATCAGCGCCGGGCCCACCACATCATCGCGGCCCAGCCGCTGGCCCAGTTCCAGCGCCTGGGCGATGCCCTCGAAAGCCTCAGCGTGCCGTCCTGCGGTAAACATAGCGTCGGCCACACCGATCTGGGCCATCGCCAGCTCCGGGCCGGGCGGCAGCGACTGCAGCACTCGCAGGGACTCCTCGACGGCCTGCGTACCTTCTTCTCTCCGGCACAGCTGGCACAGGATGTCGTACAGCATGCCCAGATCCTTGCCCACGTGCAGGTTGTCGCCGAGCTCGCGGCGGTACCGCAGGGCGGTGCGCAGCGCCACCTCGGCTTCGTCCAGGCGGTCGAGCAGCGAGTACTCGTCCGCACGGCCTCGTGCAGGGCTGCCAGCGCAGGCCGGTCGTCAGCGTCGGCGAACCGCAGGGCCCGCTCGAACTGCGCCGCGGCCTCCCGGTGCGCTCCCAGCGCCGACGACCGCCTGGCCGCCTCCGGGGCATGCCGCCGGACCGCCTTCTCATCCCCGGCGCCTTCGGCGTGGTGGGCGAGCACGGCCGGGTCGGCGTCCTCGGCCCCTTCCAGCGCAGCCAGCAGCCGGGCGTGCAGCTCGGTCTTCCGGTGCGGGGCGATCGTCTCCGCCACCGTCATCCGGAACAGCTCGTGCCGGAACTGCAGGGTGGCCCCGTCGGCGACCAGGATGCCGGTGGCCAGGCCCTCATCCACCAGCGTGTCCGGGTCGGCCAGCACCGACGCCAGCCACCGCCGCTCCATCCGCGTCCCGATCACCGCCGCCGCCTGCAGCGCTTGGCGGATCGCCGGAGTGGACCGGGCCAGCCGCGCGCCCACGACGTCGCGCACGGTCGGCGGGATGGAAGGCCAGCCGGCCTCGATGATCTCGCGCACGTAGAACGGGTTGCCGCCGGTGACCCGGTGCAGCTCGGCGGGATCCACGTCGCGCTGCCCCACCAGCGCCCGGACGGCCTGGCCGGACAGCGGCGGCAAGCGCATCCGCCGGGTGGAGCGCTGGGTGGCCAGGTCACCCAGGACCATCCGCAGCGGATGATCGTCGCGCAGCTCATCGTCTCGGTAGCTGGCCAGCAGCATCGCCCGCACCCGGCTGAGCCGCCGTCCCAGGAACCTCAGCAGGTCAAGGGTGGCCTCGTCGGCCCAGTGCACGTCCTCGATGACCGCAACGGTCAGCGTCGCGGGCGAGTCAATCTCGGCCAGGAACGCCCCGAACAGCTGATCCCGCGAAGCCCCGCCGTGGCATAGCCGCGCCAGCTCGCCGCCGGCCTGTGCGCCGATGTCGAACAGCGGGCCGAGCGGGCGCGGGGTCAGCAGGCCGTCGCAGGCTCCCCACAGCCAGCGCCCCCCGCTGCGCTGCTGGAAGGCCTCCAGGAGCGCCGTCTTGCCGATGCCCGACTCCCCGGACAGCAAGACCAGCCGCCCGTCGCCCTGCTCGGCTTCGCCCGCATACTCGGCCAGCGCCTGCAAGAACGAAGCCCGCTCCAGGAGCTCCATGGCCCGCCCGCTCAGCCGGCCGGCTGCAAGATCGCCGCCCGGCGGAACTCCAGGTTCTGCTCGTCGATGGGCCCGCGGTACATCGTCGCGTCCTTGAAGTAGTGCTGGCGCAGCCGCCAGGGTGCCCGGTCGCCCTGCAGCGGCAGCGTGTGCCGGGACCGCTCGAAGTAGCCCGAGGTCATGTCGATGTACGGCGACGTGCTCAGCCTGTCCGCTGGTAGCCGGGGCGTGACCGTTGCGTATCCGTGGTCCCTCATGAAGCCGAGCATGCGGACCACGTAACGGGCGACGAGGTCGACCTTGAGCGTCCACGAGTTGTTCGTGTACCCAATTGCGAAGGCCATGTTGGGCACGCCGTCCAGCATCATGCCCTTGTAGGCGACGTGCTCCCGCATGACCACGGGAGCGCCATCGACCGTCATCGGGATCCCGCCGAGCGGGTTCAGGTTCAGCCCCGTCGCCGTGATGATCACATCGGCCTCCAGCCGGGCGCCGGAGCGCAGCCGGAGCCCGGTCGGGGTGAATTCCTCGATGTGATCGGTCACCACGTCGGCCCGGCCGGACTTGATGGGCGCGAAGAAGTCACCGTCGGGCACCAGGCACATGCGCTGGTCCCACGGCTCGTAGGCCGGGGTGAAGTGCGTGCCTATGTCGTAGCCCTCCGGCAGCCGTTTGGCCGCGCCCTTCTGCAGCATGGCCCGTGCCCGGGCCGGGTACCTGCGGCAGAAACCGTAGATCGCGGTCGACAGGCGCGCGTTCTTCCAGCGCACCGCCGCGTACGCCCGGCGCTCGGGCAGCACCTTGCGCAACAGGTCGGCGACGGGGTCGGCGTTGGGCATGGCCAGCACGTACGACGGCGAGCGCTGCAGCATCGTGACGTGGGCGGCAGTACCGGTGATGGCCGGCAGGATGGTGGCCGCGGTGGCGCCGCTGCCGATGAGCACGACCCGTTTCCCGGCCAGGTCCAGGTCCTGCGGCCAGTGCTGCGGGTGCACGATCGTCCCGGTGAAGCTCTCCTGGCCCGGCCAGTCCGGCGTGTACCCCTCGTCGTAGCGGTAGTAGCCAGGGCACAGGTACAGGAAGCCGCAGGTGCGCTGGGTGCGTTCGCCGGTTTCGGTGTGCTCGACCGTTACCGTCCATCGCGCGTCGCCGCTGGACCAGTCGGCGCCGGCCACCCGGGAGTGATAGCTGATCTGCTGGTCGACCCCGTAGGCCGCCGCGGTCTCCCGCAGGTAGCGCAGGATCTCGCCGCCGCCCGCGATCGAGTTGGACTGCTTCCAGGGACGGAACGGGTAGCTCAGCGTGAACATGTCGGAGTCGGAACGGACGCCGGGGAACCTGAACAGGTCCCAGGTTCCGCCGCTGGTGCCGCGGGCCTCGAGGATCTGATACGACAGCCCGGGGGCGTCGGCCTCCAGCCGGCAGGCGGCCCCGATGCCGGACAGCCCGGCGCCCACGATCAGCACGTCGACGTGCCCCACCGCCGTGGTATCCGCGGAACGGGCCGATTCGGTGCCCATGGTTTCCCCCCGTCGTAGTGAACTGGACGACTGGGTTGAGGATCGCATCGGGTCGCGGGCCATGCAACACTCTGCGGGTGGAGCCGGTCAGCCAGAAGATCGCCGACGAGCTCGGCGTCCGTACGGGGCAGGTGACGGCGGCCGTCGAGCTGCTGGACGGCGGGGCCACCGTGCCGTTCATCGCCCGCTACCGCAAGGAGGCGACCGGCGCGCTCGATGACGCGCAGCTGCGCAAGCTCCAGGAGCGGCTGCGGTACCTGCGGGAGCTGGCAGAGCGGCGCGCCGTGATCCTGGAGTCGGTCCGCTCCCAGGGCAAGCTGGACGACGCGCTCGAGGCGCAGATCATAGCGGCCGACTCCAAGGCGCGACTGGAGGATATCTACCTCCCCTACAAGCCCAAGCGCCGGACCAAGGCCCAGATCGCGCGGGAAGCCGGCCTGGAACCGCTGGCCGACGGCCTGCTCGCCGACCCGGGCCGCGATCCGCAGCAGGCGGCCGCGGGTTACGTGGACGCGGCGCGGGGCGTGGCCGACGCGGCGGCCGCCCTGGACGGGGCGCGGGCGATCCTGTCCGAGCGGTTCGCCGAGGACGCCGACCTGATCGGCGTGCTCAGGGAGCGGATGTGGGCGCGCGGCCGGATGGTCTCGCGGGTGCGGGACGGTCAGCAGGAGGCGGGCGCCAAGTTCGCGGACTACTTCGAGTTCGCCGAGCCGCTCACCCGGCTGCCGTCGCACCGGATCTTGGCCCTGCTGCGCGGGGAGAAGGAGGAGATCCTCGACCTGGAGCTGGATCCGGAGGAGGCGACCCCGCAGGCCAGCGGTGGGTTCAACGACTACGAGACGCAGGTCGCGGAGCACTTCGGCGTCGCCGGCCAGGGCCGTCCGGCTGACCGCTGGCTGGCCGACACGGTCCGCTGGGCGTGGCGGACCCGTATCCTGGTCCGCCTCGGCGTGGACCTGCGGATGCGGCTGTGGCAGAAGGCCGAGCAGGACGCGGTCGGGGTGTTCGCCGCCAACCTGCGCGACCTGCTGCTGGCCGCTCCCGCGGGAGCCCGGGCCACGATGGGCCTGGATCCCGGCTTCCGGACCGGGGTGAAGGTCGCGGTGGTGGACGCGACGGGCAAGGTGGTGGCGACCGAGACGATCTACCCGCACGAACTGAAACGGGGCGCGGCGGGCGGCCCGCGGCCCGCACGGCCCGGGGCAGGCTGGGAGGCGTCGATCGCCGTCCTGGCCCGGCTGGCCGCGGCCCACCAGGTCGAGCTGGTCGCGATCGGCAACGGCACCGCCTCGCGGGAGACCGACCGGCTGGCCGCCGACCTGATGCGGGCGCACCCGGAGCTGAAGCTCACCAAGATCATGGTTTCCGAGGCGGGCGCCTCGGTGTACTCGGCCTCCGAGTACGCCTCCCGGGAGCTGCCCGGCATGGACGTGTCGCTGCGCGGCGCCGTGTCGATCGCCCGCCGGCTGCAGGATCCGCTGGCCGAGCTGGTCAAGATCGACCCGAAGTCCATCGGGGTGGGCCAGTACCAGCACGACCTGTCCGAGGTCAGGCTGTCCCGCTCGCTGGACGCGGTGGTCGAGGACTGCGTGAACGCGGTCGGCGTGAACGTGAACACCGCGTCCGTCCCGCTGCTAGCCCGGGTGTCGGGCATCGGCGAGGGGCTGGCCGGCGCGATCGTGGCGCACCGGGACGCCGCCGGGCCGTTCCGCAGCCGCCGGACCCTCACGAAGGTCCCGCGGCTGGGCCCGAAGGCGTTCGAGCAGTGCGCGGGGTTCCTGCGTATCACCGGCGGCGACGACCCGCTGGACGCTTCGAGCGTGCACCCGGAGGCCTATCCGGTCGTCCGGCGCATCCTGGCCACGGCGGGTCTCAGCGTGCCGGAGCTGATCGGGAACACCGCGGTGCTGCGGTCGCTGCGCCCGCAGGAGTTCACCGATGAGCGGTTCGGCCTGCCGACCGTCAGCGACATCCTCGGGGAGCTGGAGAAGCCCGGCCGTGACCCGCGCCCGGCGTTCACGACGGCCGCATTCGCCGAGGGCGTGCAGACGCTGGAGGACCTGGCGCCCGGCATGGTCTTGGAGGGAGTCGTCACCAACGTCGCCGCGTTCGGCGCGTTCGTCGACATCGGCGTGCACCAGGACGGCCTCGTCCACGTGTCCGCGCTGTCGCGGAAGTTCGTCTCCGACCCGCGCGAGGTGGTCAGGCCCGGCGACGTGGTGCGAGTGAAGGTGCTCGGGGTCGACGTGGCCAGGAAGCGGATCTCGCTGACCCTGCGCCTCGACGACGAGCCCGGCCGGGACCAGCACAAGCGCGGCCGGTCGCCGGCGGCCTCGGAGCGCGGCCGCGGCCAGCGCCGGGGAAGCGGGGAGCGGGGCGATAAGGGCGGCGGGGAGGATCGGAGCGAGGGGAGCGGCGACGGGGCCATGGCCGAGGCGCTGCGCCGCGCCGGGCTGGTCGGTGATCCCGGAGGTCCGGGTGACCGGTGACAGCGCCGGCGGGGGACCCGCTCTGGTGCTGCGCGCGGACCGGCTGCGGGCGGCCCGCCGGGTGCTGGTCGCCCGGCAGGTGATGCTGTCGGCCGCGGCGGGCGACGTAGTGGCTGTCGAGGGGGCGAACGGCTCGGGGAAGAGCACCCTGCTCGCGGCCGCCGCCGGGGTGCTGCCGACCGGCCAGGCGGGCCGGCGCCCGGCCAGCGTGGGCTACGCCCCGGAACGGGCCGACGTCCTGCCGCGCCTGGCCCTGTGGCGCTGGCTGACGGGCCTGGGCCGGACGGCCGGGTTGTCCCGCGCCGAAGCGGTCGGCCAGGCGGCCGAGCTGCTGACCCGGATCGGGCTGGCCAGCGCCGGGCACCGGCCGCTCAGCGAGCTGTCCCGGGGCAATGTGCAGCGGGCTCTGGTGGCGCAGGCCCTGGTCGGCCCGCCAGGGCTGGTGGTGCTCGACGAGCCGTCCGGCGGGCTCGACCGCGACGGGATCGGCCGGCTGACCGCGGAGATCCGCAGGGCGTCGGGCCGGTCATCGGTGGTGCTGGTCGCCCGGCATCCCACCGCGCCGCTGCCGCTGCCGGCCGGGCCGGCCTGGCGCATCGCGGGCGGCGTCGTGCGTACCGAGGACCGCGCCGCCGACGCGGTGTCGGTCATGGAGGTGGAGACCGGCGACGGCCAGGTCCGTCAGGTCGGCGAGTTTGAACTGACGGACGTGCTGCGCGCGGCGCTCGACGCCGGCCTGGCCATCCGCCGCGTGCAGCCGGTGGCCGCCGCCCCGGTGGCGGACCCCGTGGCTGGCCTAGACGCCGGCCAGGCGGCCGACCCGCTGGCTGACCCCGCGGCTGACGCGCTGCGCCGCGCCGGGAGCCTGCACCGGATCTACCACGGTGCCGGGCACCGGGCTCGCCTGCTCACCGTGTCGCAGTGGTTCGCCGCGCCCGCGCTCCTGTTCTTGATCGTCCTGGGCATCTTCTACGCGAAACCGGTCGGCCCGCTGCTGCCCGCCGCGGCCTTTACCGCCGTGCTGCTGGTCCCGGTCATGATCTGGATCAGCGTGCAGGCCCACCTCGCGGACGGACGGCTGATGGCCCGGGCCTTTGCCGCGCACGTGGGCGGCACGGAGCGGGCGCACCTGGCGGCGTGCCTGGCCACGGTGCCGTTCGCGGCCGCGGCGACGGTCATCGCCGTGGGGTGGTCGGCGCTCAGTCAGCCGCATCCCCCGCACTACCCGGGCCTGCTGCTCGACATGATCACGCTGCACCTGGCGGCTGCGCTGTTCGGCGTGGCCGTCGGGGGGCTCCTGGTGCCTCCGCTGGTGGAACGGGCCGGCTGGCGGATCTGCCTCGCCGTGGGCCTGTTCCTGGCCCTGCTCCTGGTCCCGGTCAGCCCCATGCACCCGTTGCTGCTACTGGCCACCCATCCCGCGGGGTCAGTCGGCGCGGCCGCGGGACTGCTCGCCGTGACCGGCGCGGCCCTCGTCGGCGTGACCACGTTCCTGGCCGGCCCTCTTCCCTGACCGGGCTCGAATTTGTCCCCGCCGCGCGATACCGTGACAGCGGTGCGGGAGGGCGCCCCCGGGTCCGCGGGAAGGACTGAGTCCACCTCCGGTCAGCACGCGCCTGGAACGCTGGACGACGACCGTCTTCGCCCGGGCCCGGAACGCGGACCCCGGGCTTACGAGGAGACCGTCATGTCCCAGCTTCCCGACCGCCCCGACCCCGACCAGCTCCGCCGCCAGGCCCGTGAGCTGCACCGCGCCGCGCAAGGCGGTGACGCGGCGGCGCTGCGCCGCCTGCAGGCGGCCTCGGACAAGGTCACGCTGTCCACCGCGCAACTGGCCCTGGCCCGCGAGTACGGCTTCCCGAGCTGGCGCCGGCTCGTCGGCGAAGTGGAGCGGCGCCGCACCGCTTTGAATGATCCGCAACGGTCCGCCACGGCCCCGGTCGCGGCCGCGCGCGAACCGGTCCCGCCCCCTCCCGGCCCCGGGCCGGTCCCGCCCGCTCCCGTGCGGTCGTGGCGCGAGGTCCGGGAGTGGTCGGCCCGGATGCTGGCCGACCGCACCGGCGAGGATGTCGCGGCCTGGAACCGCCGCGTCGCCGAGACCGGGCTCGCCGACGAGCCGTCGCTGCGGGCGTGGCTGGCCGGCCAGGGCGTGACCGGATACGCCCAGGCGCTGCTGGTCTGGGAACGGTTCGGCTACCCGGACTTCCTGACCGCCGACGCGGACGAGCTGATCAACGGCCAGTACGCCGACCGGGCGGCGCTGCGGCCGGTGCTCGACGCGGTGCTCGCGGTGGCGCCCGCGCTCGGCCCGGTGACCGTGCAGGCCCGCAAGACCTGCGTGTCCCTCGTTTCGCCGCGCCGCACGTTCGCCGCGGTCCAGGCCACGACCAAGAGCCGGGTGGACCTCGGCCTGCGGCTCGACCACACCGAGCCCGCGGGCCGCCTGCTCGCGGCCAAGAACCTTAACGTCGGCGCGATGAACCTGCGGATCGGCCTGGCCGGCCCCGGCGAGGTCGACGAGGAGGTGCGTGGCTGGCTGCGGCGCGCGTACGACGAGAGCGTGGCCCCGCCTGCCCCGCGCCGCCCGGCCCGGCGGCCGGCGCCGGTACTCGGCCCGATGACCGTGCTGATCGACGGGTTCGACCTGCCCGGGCTGACCTGCAATCCGGCACCCGACGGCACGGTCCAGCAGAACGTGCACGTCGCGCTGGGCGGCCCCGCCGGAGACCGGCCCGCCCTGGAGATACCCGGGCGCGGCGGGGGGATGGCCGTTGAGCCGGTGCCCGGCGACGCGCCGTCGGCGCGCTGGGAGGTCCCGGTGACCGTGCGGCGCGATGATGACGGCCTCGACTTCAGCGGCCCGTTCGTGCGCGGGGCTCGTGACGACCGCCACCTCGGCCTGGCCTGGGGCGATGCACCCGGCGACGGAACGTTGCGGATATTCCGCGGGGCCAAGCTCCGGCTCGTCGACGTGGACCCAGGAGTTATTGAGGCGGCCATGCGCCCAGGTCAGCGTCTCGTCGCCCGGATCCGGCTGACCGACGCGAGGGGCAACCCGATCTGCGCACGCGTCCACCCCCCGTATCTGACGTGGTCGGCCGAGCCGTGCGGGTGACCAGCCGCAACGCCCGGTTCCAGCAGTGGGCCGCGCTGCTGGAGAACCGGTCGAAGCGCCAGCGCAGCGGCGAGTTCATCGTCCAGGGCGTCCGGCCGATCACGCTGGCGTTGCGTAACGGGTGGCCGATCGGGGCGGTCCTGTACGACGCCGACGGCGCGACATCACAGTGGGCGGCCGAGATTCTCGGCACGGTCGCCGCGCCCAAGGTCGCGGTGGCGCCTGAGCTGATGCACGAGCTCGGCGGGAAGACCGACGCCGCCCCGGAACTGCTGGTCGTCGCCGCGCTGCCCGCCGACGACCTGGCCCGGATCCCGGCCGGCCTGGGGATGCTCGCCGCGGTGTTCGACCGCCCGGCGAGCCCGGGGAACCTCGGCACGCTGATCCGGTCGGCGGACGCCTTCGGGGCGTCCGGCGTCATCGTTACCGGGCACGCGGCCGACGTATACGACCCCCGGTCGGTACGGGCCAGCACCGGCTCGCTGTTCAGCCTGCCGGTGGTCCGGGTGCCGTCGCACCGGCCGGTCCTCGACTGGGTACAGGCCCTGCGGGCCGGTGGCGTGGACGTGAACGTCGTCGGAACCGACGAGCACGGCGACTTGGACGTGGCCGATGTCGATTTCACCCGGCCGACGCTGCTGGCGGTCGGGAACGAGACGGCCGGGCTCAGCGCGGCCTGGCGCGACGCGTGCGACCACCTGGCCCGGATCCCCATGCTCGGCACGGCCAGCTCGCTCAACGCCGCCATGGCCGCGTCGATCGCGCTGTACGAATCGGCGCGGCAGCGGATCGCGGCATCGGCTCGCCGCTGACCGCGCCGGACCAGCCCGGCGGCCCGGTCCGAAGGCGCGCCACCAGGGCCGCGTGAGCGACGCCGTCATCGCGGCGTGCCCGTTATGGCGCCCCTTCTCCTATCGTCAGAGCTCCGCGGCGCTGGCCACGGTCTCGGTGACCGACGTCGCCGCGACGACCTGCTGCTGGCCCGTGGCCATGTTCCTGACGGTGACCTTGCCCTCGGCCCACTCGCCCGGCCCGATGATCACGATCGCGCGTACCCCGGCCTTGTCGGCCCGGGCTATCTCCCGGCCGAGCCTGCGTATCTCTACCGGCACGCTCGTTCGCCAGCCCGCGCGGCGCAGCTGCCTGGCGATCTCGCGGGCCGCGCCGGCCAGATCGTCGGTCACCGGGATGACCGCGACGTCGGCCTCGGTCCGGGGCTGCGGCAGCAGGCCGTGCGTCTCGAGGAAGTCGAGCAGGGTGACGTCGCCCATGCCGAACCCGACGCCGGGGATGCGCTGGCTCGAGAACAGGCCGACAAGATCGTCGTAGCGCCCGCCGCCGAACAGCGAACGGTTGTTGGCCGGGTCGAGGTCGAAGACCTCGAAGACCGTGGATGTGTAGTACTCGAAGGCCCGGACGATAAGCGGGTCGAAGGTCACCAGATCCTTGGCGTCCGAACGCAGGACTTTCATCAGGTGCGACCGGTCCAGGACGTCGGGCGGCAGCCTCGCCAGCGTGTCCTCACCCGCCGTGAGCGCGGCCTCCAGGCGGTCGAACTGGGTGTCGTCCAGGCCGACGTCGCCCGTGTCGGCCCGGAGCTGATCGCGCGGCGCCTTTTCCCAGCGGTCGATGATGTCGGACATGGCCCGGACCCGGTCGGGGGGTACCCCGGCGAGCCGGGTGAGGATGCCCTCCAGCAGGACCCGGTCGCTGGCCCGCAGCACGTAAATGTCGCGGGTCGCGCCGAGCGCGGCCATCATGTCGTGCACCACGCTGAGGATCTCGATGTCGGCGTTCGGGCTGTCCGAGCCGAAGATGTCCACGTTGATCTGCCAGTGCTCGCGGACCCGCCCGCGCTGAGGCCGTTCGTACCGGTGGCAGTTGGCGTTGCAGTACCAGCGAACCGGGAACTGCAGGGCGCCCGCGTTCCCGGCGATCATGCGGGCCACCGAGGGCGTCATCTCCGGCCGCAGCGCCAGGCGGCGCCCCCCGCGGTCGGTGAGCGTGTACAGCTGCAGCTCGGCGATTTCCTGTCCGGACTTGGCCTCGTAGATCTCCGCGGGCTCCAGGACGGGGCCGTCGTAGCGGAGGTACCCGTAGCTTTCCGCGACGTCGTAGAGCCGATGGAGCACCTGCTGCCTCACCGACATCTGCGGCGGGAGGAAATCCCGTGTCCCGCGGTACGGGGCGGTCGGCAGAAAGCGGCTCATGGTCAGTCTCTCGGTCTCGGTCGGGGTGGCGAGCCTGATGACAGCTCAGTGTAGGATTCCCCGTCTCGACGCCCAGCCGGCTGAGCACGCCTAGGCCGTCAGGTGGTGGGTGCTCTCCGGGAACAGGGTCTCCACATCCGGCGGGCGGTCCAGGATCTGCTGGCCGACGGCGTAGCGGATGAGCTGCTCGATCATCGCTCGGTTGGGTGCGATGCCATACGGCAGCGGATCGGCCCCGGTGATCGTCATGACCCGCTGGTACATGAGGTCGGTCGGTGTCGGCTCCCGGATCTCGTCCCGCCGGAGGCGTTCGACGTAACGGTTCTTGGCCTCGGCAAAGGCCGCGAAAACGTCCGCGGCCAGGTCGGGGTGAGCGTCGAGCAGGTCGTCCCTGACGACGATCAGATGGTTGATGGGGTACAGGCCCCGCTGCCGCAAGGCCTCGAAGCCCGCTTCCCCGGCGCCGGGAATCAGCGGTTCGAGGCCCGGCTGGTCCGCGGCCACGCCGATGCCGGCCGCCAGGTCGCCGGCCGCCAGGTCGCCGGCCGCGATCAGCCTGGCGAGATCTTGGCCCGGTTCCATCGGTACGACATTCGCGGGCGGGCGGTACTCGGCCACGTGCTCGTCTCCCGAGAGCACCCAGGTGATCTGGCGGAGATCCACGCCGTACTCGTCCTGGAGGATGCCCCGGGCCCAGACGCCGGTGGTCACCGTGTAGCCGCGGTTGACGCCGACCTTCCGGCCTTCTAGGTCCTTCGCCGACAAGGCGGCGGCCGCGGTGCTGCGGACGATGGCGCCGTGGTGGAACGCGCGGACGAGGAATATCGGCAAAGCCGTGACGGGCTTCCCGAAGGCCTTCGCGCACAGGTATGTGGTGAAGGCCATCTCGCAGACGTCGAACTCCAGTCCCCGGACCATCCGGCGGAACGCCTGAACCAGGACCGGTACCTCCTCGAACTCGAACGCGTACCCTCTCGGAGCGACCGTCCCGTCCTTGAGGGCCAGGGTGGCTCCCTGCGTGGCCGTTACGGTCCTGAGCGCGAGGTCCGCCATGACCGCCGATGATAGGCGGCGCCACGGTGGTGGGATGGCCCGTGGTGCAGGACCGCGGCTTGGTTCGCCGCCTTCGGCCGTTAGCGCCTTACTGTGGCCCGGTGACGACTCAGGTGATCGTGCTGAACGGCGGGTCCAGCTCGGGCAAGTCGGGCATCGCCCGGTGCCTGCAGGCGGTCCTGCCGGATCCGTGGCTTACTGTCGGGACCGACATCCTGGTCCAGGCCCTGCCCGCGTCCCTGCAGGCATCGGAGGCAGGCATCGAGTTCGCCGCGGACGGCGGGGTGAACGTCGGGCCGGAGTTCCGGACGCTGGAGGCGGCGTGGATGGAAGGGATCGCCACCATGGCCCGCGCCGGCGCCCGGGTCATCCTCGATGAGGTCTTCCTCGGCGGAGCAGTGTCTCAGCAGCGATGGCAGAAGGTTCTTGGCGGGCTGAACGTGCTGTGGGTCGCGGTCAGATGCGACAGCTCGGTTGCCGCGGGCCGCGAGATCGCCCGCGGGGATCGGATCCGGGGCATGGCCGTGTCGCAGGCGGAATTGGTCCACCGGGGCGTGGTCTACGACCTGGAGGTGGACACCACGCATACCGAGGCGCTGGTGTGTGCCCGGACCATTGCTGCCCATACCGGGTGATCTACGGCGTTAGTA
>Ga0318494_10000503_pt1 | contig 13477 bp, 13 predicted proteins | sample GRESIP108b1f24_FD_203293 | JGI IMG/M metagenome (GOLD analysis project Ga0318494, IMG submission 203293) | Tropical soil microbial communities from Luquillo Experimental Forest, Puerto Rico - GRE.SIPMG.108b1f24 | ecosystem: Environmental > Terrestrial > Soil > Tropical forest > Bulk soil... | reverse complement strand
GCGACTGCGCGGCCGCGACGGCGCGGGCAGCCGGGTCGGACGAGGAGATCGGCGGGGTCCGGGCCTGCAAACCCGGGCCCGGACCGGCGCCCCGGTGAGGAGCGCCGGCCCGGACTGGCGGGGCGGCGCTCCTCACCGGGGCGCCGGTCCGGACTGGCGGGGCGGGCGGGTTCAGGTCTTGGCGCGCCTGCGCGGGAGAACGGACGCAGGCGCCCGTGAGCGCGAGCGCGGCGAACATCCAGCGCGGTGCGGCCTTCACGAAGCGATGCTATGCGGGCGCCGCGGAGCGTCCAGAAAATCGTCTCACGGGGCGTGCCGCCCCGCCCCTGCTGCGCTGGAGCCGGCCACGCTTCGGCTTCGCCTCGCGCGGCATCCAGCGGGCGCGGCTTCGCCGCGCTGACCTTGCCGTTTCCGCGCTGGATCTCGCTGCGGGTGAGGGGCTGTCCCGGGGTCGGACCCGCGTGCTACGGTCGACCTGAACGCATGTCCACCGCCGCGCCCACCCGCCGCTATCAACTGAAGTCCCACGCCCCCGAGGGCGACGCGCCGTCGTACGAGGGGCTGCTGAATGACGAGCAGCGCGCGGTGGTGGAGGCCGGCCCGGGACCGCTCCTCGTCATCGCCGGCGCCGGCTCCGGGAAGACCCGCACGCTCACCTACCGCGTCGCCCGGTTGCTCCGCGGCGGCGTGAAGCCCGACGAGATCCTGCTCCTCACCTTCACGAACAAGGCGGCGCGGGAGATGTGCCGCCGGGTGGAGGAGGTGGCCCGCATCGACACGCGGCAGCTCTGGGGCGGCACGTTCCACCACGTCGCCCACCGCGTGCTGCGCGATCACGCCGGCGAGCTCGGCTACGACCCGGGCTACTCGATCCTCGACCGCGAGGACGCGCGCGACGTGATGAGCGCCGCCATCGCCGACTGCGGCCTCGCCGTGGGCGCGCGCCGGTTCCCCAAGGCCGACGTGCTCGTGGACCTGGTCTCGATGGCGGTGAACACGCAGACGCCCCTCGTCGACGTCGTCGCCGATCGCCGCCCGCAGTTCCTGCCCCTCGGCGACGACATCCTGCGCGTCGCGCGGCGCTTCCATGAGCGGAAGCACGCGTTGAACGGCATGGACTTCGACGATCTCCTCCTGAACTGGAAGCTCGTCCTCGCCGAGCGGCCCGAGGTGCGCGCGCGGATCGCCGGGCGCTTCCGCCACGTGCTCGTCGACGAGTACCAGGACACGAACCGGCTCCAGGGCGACGTGGTCGACCTCGTCGCGTCGGCGCACCGGAACCTGTGCGTCGTGGGCGACGACGCGCAGTGCATCTACGGCTTCCGCGGCGCGCACTTCGCGAACATCCTCGACTTCGAGAAGCGTTACCCCGACGCCCAGCGGTTCGACCTCACGGTGAACTACCGCTCGACGCCGCAGATCCTCGAGCTCGCGAACCAGTCGATCGCCTGGAACGTGAAGCAGTTCGAGAAGGAGCTCACGAGCGTGCGCGGCGACGGCGCGATGCCCGCGCTCGTCCCGTGCCGCGACGTGCAGCAGCAGGCGGGCTTCCTGGCGCAGCGCGTGCTGGAGCTGCGCGACGAGGGGATCCCGCTCACCGAGATCGCGGTGCTCTATCGCGCGCACCACCACGCAATGGAGATCCAGTTCGAGCTCGCGCGGCGCGGGATCCCGTTCGTGGTCCGGAGCGGCGTGCGCTTCTTCGAGGCCGCGCACGTGAAGGACGTGCTCGCGCACCTCCGCTTCGCGCGGAACCCCGCCGACGAGCTGGCGCTGAAGCGGATCCTGCGGCTCGCGCCCGGGGTGGGCAGCGCCACCGCCGACGCGGTGTGGAACGCCCTCGCCGCCCGGCGGCGCGGCGGCGCCGGCCACGTGGACGACCTCCTCTCGCCCGACGTCGCCTCGCACGTGCCGCCGAAGGGGCGCGAGGGCTACCGCCGGCTCGCGGAGACGCTGCGGAAGCTCGCGCGCCCGCCCACCTCGGAGCTCGCGGGCGAGTCGATCGAGCTCGTGCTCGAGAGCGGCTACGAGGAGCACCTGCGCGCGGAGTTCCTGAACGCCGACTCGCGGGTGGAGGACGTGCGGCAGCTCGCCGAGTACGCGCGGTCCTACGAGGACGTCGAGGCGTTCCTCGCCGAGGTGTCGCTCCTCTCCGAGCTGTCGGCCGAGACCGTGAGCGAGGGCGGCGACCCCGACGAGAAGATGATCCTCTCGTCGATCCACCAGGCGAAGGGGCTCGAGTGGCGCGCGGTGTTCGTGGTCTGGCTCGCCGATGGGCGGTTCCCGTCGGCCCAGGCGCTGAAGGACCGGGACGGTGAGGAGGAGGAGCGGCGGCTCTTCTACGTCGCCTGCACCCGCGCGAAGGACGAGCTGTACCTGGCATTCCCGCTCGTGGCCGCGCCGCGCGACCGCGAGCGGGTGGTCATGAAGGCCTCGCGCTTCGTGGAGGAGCTGCCCGCGGATCCCGCGGTGTACGAGCGCTGGCAGCTCGACGACGCCGAGGGACCCCCCGCGCTCCTCGCGGCGGAGCCGATCGCGCGCCTGCCGGCGCCGGCGCCCGCGGCCGCGCTCCTCGTCCCCGCTCTTTTCGGGGAGGAGCCGGAGGACCGCGGCGATGGTGGGAGCGGTGACGACGTGCCCTTCTAGCCGGTCTCCTCGTGGAGCGCGGTTCCCGTGCTAGAAACGTGCATGCCCGCCCGCGAGAAGCCCATTCTCGGCATCGACCTCGGGACCACGAACACCTGCGTCGCGCACGTCCGCAACCGGATCCCGCGCGTGGTGCCCACCGACAAGGGGAACCTCGTCCTCCCCAGCGTGGTCGCGCTCTCCGAGCGCGGCGACTTCCTCGTAGGCCACGTGGCGAAGGACCAGCTCGTCACGAACCCGCGGAACACGATCTACGGCGCGAAGCGGCTCATCGGCCGCAGGTTCCACTCAAAGGTCGTGCAGGACCTCCGCTCGTACTACTCCTACGAGATCGTGGAGGGGGCGCAGGGCGAGGCCGCCGTGCGGCTCGGCGAGAAGGTCTACTCGCTCCCCGAGATCAGCGGGCTCGTGCTGGGCCACCTGAAGCGCGTCGCCGAGGGCTTCCTCCAGGCGGAGATCGCCGAGGCGGTGATCAGCGTCCCCGCCTACTACAACGACAACCAGCGGAACGCGGTGAAGGAGGCGGGGCGGCTCGCCGGCTTCGACGTGAAGCGGATCGTGAACGAGCCCACCGCCGCCGCGATCGCCTACGGCTTCAACCGCGGCCTCGACCAGAAGATCCTCGTCTACGACCTCGGCGGCGGCACCTTCGACGTGTCGGTGCTCCAGCTCTCCGGGAACGTGTTCGAGGTCCTCGCGACCGGCGGCGACACCTTCCTCGGCGGCGTCGACTTCGACAACCGGATCATCGACTTCCTGCTCGACCAGTTCTGGCAGGAGCAGAAGGTCGACCTGGCGCAGTCGCCCATCGCGCTGCAGCGGCTGAAGAACGCAGCCGAGACGGCGAAGATCGACCTCACGCTCGTGCCGCACGTCTCCGTGGACCTGCCGTACATCGAGGAGCGGCGGGGCAAGCCGCTCGACCTGCGCGCGCCGCTCACGCGGCAGCAGCTCGAGGAGCTCACGAGCGATCTCGTGGAGCGGACGATGACGCTCTGCGACCAGGTGCTCGCGGAGAAGGGGATCCGGCGCGACGAGATCGCGGAGGTGATCCTGGTGGGCGGCCAGTCGCGGATGCCGCTCGTGCAGCGCAGGATCACCGAGCACTTCGGGAAGCCGCCGCGGAAGGGCGTCCACCCCGACGAGTGCGTGGCGCTCGGCGCCGCGCTCCTCGCCGACTCGATCGGCCGGATCGACGCGGTCACGCTGGTCGACGTGCTCTCGATGCCGATCGGGATCGCGACGCCCACGAGCCGCTTCCGCCGCGTGCTGGAGAAGAACAACTCCATCCCGTGCTCGCGCAGCTTCCGCCTGCCGCCGCCGCGCGAGCCCGGCGAGGCGATCGCGCTCGACATCTTCCAGGGCGACTCCGACGACGTCGTGGACAACGAGTTCCTCGGCTCGCTCCGGCTCCCCGCCGCGGCCACCGGGCGGCGGATCGACTTCCAGCTCGACGAGGAGTGCCTGCTGAAGGTGGCGTTCGACGACCCGGCGAGCGGGATGCGCGAGGTGCCCTTCGCGACGCGCGACACCCCGGAGTCGGTGCGGCGAGCGCTCGCCGAGGCCACGCGCCTGGAGCCGGAGGGCGAGAACGCGCCCAAGCGCGGCGGGCTCTTCGGCTGGCTCCGCAGGGGCACGCGGTGATCTTCGGCACGAAGGCCTGGCTCGACGCGGTGGTGGTGGCGCTGAACCGCCAGCCCGGGCTCGCAGCCGCGGTGGCCGGGCTCGCGAGCGACGCGGCCGTCATCGTGGAGCGCGACGCGGGTTTCCCCCGGACCGCGACGGCGTACGGCCGGATGGTGGGCGGGCGCGTCGAGGCGCGGCTGCTCCCAGACGAGGACGAGGTGCTCGAGCTCGAGCCCGGTTACGTCGTCCGCGCGCCGTACCGGCTGTGGAAGGACCTGCTCCTCGGCCGGCTCGACCCGGTGAAGGCCGCCACGAGCGGGCGGGTGAAGGTGCAGGGCGATCTCGAGGCGCTCGTGCGGCGCGTGCAGCACCGGGTGGTGATCGACGCGGCGCTGCGCGAGGTGGCGACCGCGTTCCCGGACGAGGAGGGGAGCCGATGATCCGAGAGCTCGCTGGCGCCGTGATGGCCCAGGCCGCGCGCGCCGCCGGCAAGGCGGCGGAGAAGGTGCTGGAGGATCCGCGCGGCCAGGAGGCGATTGCGCGCGCGGTGGGGCTCGCGCAGCGCGGGAAGGCGGTGGCGGACGAGCTCCAGGAGAAGGCGCTCCACGCGGCCGGGCTCGCGGCGCGGAAGGACCACGTGGAGCTGCGGAAGCAGATCGCGCGCATCAAGCGGAAGGCCCGGGAGCTCGGGGAGAAGCTCGAGCAGGGCGAGCCCGAAGATCCCTCGTCTTCGCGTTGACACCCCGAGGGACCGGCGGCATACTCCGCGCCCTCGAAACACCCGGGCGCTTAGCTCAGCGGTAGAGCACCGCCTTCACACGGCGGGGGTCGCAGGTTCGAAACCTGCAGCGCCCACTCGAAAACGGAACGGGAGGTCGGTTCGAGCCGACCTCCCGTTTTCCTTTTTCGAGGCCGCGAGCCGTCAGGACTTCTTCTTCGCCTTCGCCTTCGCGACTGCCGACTTGCAGTCCGGCGAGAGATCGTCCGAGTGCTTCTTCAGGCAGGCCGCGATGGCGCCCTTTCCCGCCGGAACGTCCATGCAGTACTTCTCGACGTCCGCCCCGCACGCAGCCTTCGCCTGCTGCGCGACTTGCTTCATGTTGGTCTTGCACTGGGGCGACACTTCCGCCTTGTGCTCCTTGAGGCACGACAGGATCTTCCCCTCACCGGGTTGCACGCCCGGGCACAGCTTCTCCACGTCGGCCTTGCACGGCCCCGGCTTCTCCGCTGGCGCTCCCGCTCCCTGCGCACTCGCGGTGGTGACGAACGCGGCCATGGCGCCGGCCACCATCCACTTCCCGATCGACATCATGAGTGTCCCCCTCGTCTTTCGATCGCTCGGTTCCGTCGCGGCGACGATTGAGCGAGATCGCTCGACGAGCAGCCGTCGAGCAGCTCACCGCGATCCCAAGCTGTGGCGCCGCCGCGAAGCTCAGTAGGCCCTGCCGCGACGGTTCACTCGGGACATCCGGGTTCACCCGTGCGCACGGACGCCGGCTCAGCCGAGCGGCCATGGGCAGGGCGTCCGTCGGACGGATTTGCCGGTGTGCGGCCCGGGGCGTGCCGTGGAGGCCTGCGCTCGCCGGGATGCCGTGCGTGCGACGGCGCGCTGACGAGCCAACGGCCGCCGAGGCAGTCTCCGCGTCGGGGGGTGCGCGGAGCATGCGGAACTCAGATGCGGACGAGCAACGAGAGCGCCACGCGATTCTCGTCGTTCCGAAGGTCCGGCGCCCAGCCCGGCACGAGCGAGCCCGGCGACCCTGTGTTTCCGCCCGGAGGCGTCACGCCACCGGGCCCGGCGAAGTACGGAACGCTGGAGTGGCTGTGCGTGTACTCGCTCCGGAAGGTGACGAACGGGCTGGGCATGAAGTCCAGGGTGAGCGTGGTGTCCCACGCTTTGAACGGGTCGCCCGGATTGAACGTGACGTAAGGGGTGCCCGAGAACGCCGTCGCGCCGTTGATGGGCGGCATCAGCACGAGGTGATGAACGAGCGCGTGCTCTCGTAGAATTTGACGAGCACGCTGTCGTCGGTGTGATACCGGGTCCGCGGCGCGTTGCCGAGCGTGTCCTTGCCGACGTACTGGCTCGCGACCAATGAGAGCCAATCGACCGGGCGATACAGGATCTGCAGTCCGAGCCCAGGCATCTCGTTGTTCATGCCGTACGACTGCCAGCCGTTGATGATCCAGGGCTCGATCTTGAGCCGGTCGGTCGGGAAGTACTGGATGCGGACGCCGTTGAAGAACCACGGCGTGTTGGACGACACGTAGGACGTCCAGCGCGAAGTCACGCTGGCGGCTGGTGCCGTTCACCCAGCCCCAGTCTGCGAACTCGAACGGCCCCGCCGGTCCCGCCGGCGCTGGTGCCTCCGGGGAGGCGGCATCGTCTCGCGCCAGTCAGCCTCCCCGCGCCCTGCTCGAGGAAGTCCACCCGTCCCGACGACCACGATCACGAACAGCGCTCTCGACAGGGAAATCGTGCCTCCCGCGCCGGAATGAAGCACGGCCGTTCACCGCTCACCACGGCCTGCGTGAGTTCCCCCGAGATCCACTCTCCGTCGAAAGGTCGTCGCTCAGCCCGGGATTCGATCGGGGAGCGCGGAGACGTCGAGAGAGCTCCCGGGCGAGAGGATCAGCAGCCGCTGCAGCGTGCTGCGGAGCTCGTTCACGTTGCCGGGCCACGAGTAGCGGAGGAGGGCGCGCTCGAGCGCGGGCGAAAGCTCCGGCGGCGACCGCCCCTCGCGTCGCGCAATCGACGCCGCGAAGGCGCGCGCCATGGGCACGACGTCCTCCCTGCGCTCGCGGAGCGGCGGGACCGTGAGCTCGAGCACGTCGAGGCGGTAGAAGAGGTCCTTCCGGAAGCGTCCGGCGGCCATCTCGGCGTCGAGGTCGTGACGGGTGCTCGCGACGAGGCGGACGCGGAGCGGGTGCGAGTCCTGGAGGAGCTTCAGCGCGGTGGCCTGCACGGCGAGCGGAAGCTCCGCGACCTCGTGGAGAAAGAGCGTCCCTCTGTGCGCGTTCCGTGCGGGGATCGAGAGGTCTTCCACCACCGTCGTGCAGTCCACGGTCACGAACGGCCGCGCCGCACGCGACGAAACCGCGTGGAGCGCGCGCGCGAAGGTGGACTTCCCGGTCCCCGCCTCACCGATGAGCAGCACCGGCACCGGGTGCTGGGCCGCGTCGGCGAGGAGGCGTGCGAACGACTGCATCGCCGGAGAGACGGCCGCGAAGGCGACGCCCCACGGCGCACCCGACCCGAGCAGCGCCGCCTCGAGCTCGCTGGTGCCGGTCGCCATCGTCAGCGCGTGGGGACGGGCGCGAGCTGGAGGTGGGCGAGCGCCTCGCAATCGCCTCGGCACTCGTCGAACTTGGACGCGAACGACGCCAGCTCGCGGCAGTGATCCTTGAGCGCGTCCGGTCGGCCGTCACCGCACGAGCGCTTCAGCTCGTCGACGGTGCGGGAGAGGAGGGCGAGCCGCTGGGGCTCGGGCAGCGAGCGGATCGCGCGGCGGTCCGGAATCCCCGAGTTGCTCCAGGCGAGCGCTGCGCCGATCGCGAGCACCGCGAGGGCAGGGACGAGCCACTCCAGGCGCCGGCGCGCGGGGGGGCTGGCCTCGCCGGAGACGATTCGAAGCGGGCGATTCCCTGCGGTCATGCCCACTCGTGGAGCAGGACGCATGCCACGGGGACGGCGGGTCCGGAGCGCGCTTCCACGCGCCCAGACGAAGGCCCCGTGCGACGCAGATCGCAAGGTGCAGGCTGCGGCCCCGAAGCGTGTTTGCGAGTTGCAACGCGCAACGGGGCGCGCAGAGAGTGAAACGGCCGGAATACGAGCTGGCACCTGCCGTGCACGATGACGCAGCGCAGGGGTGACCATGGACCTTCTCTTCGTCGCTGCGACCGCCGCCTTCTTCGCCGTCTGCATCGCCTACGTCCGAGGCTGCGACAGGCTGTGAGCGAGACATGAACCTCGAGTACGCCGTCGGTATCGTCCTCTCGATCCTCCTCTCCGGCTACCTGGGCTACGCATTGATCCGCCCGGAGCGGTTCTAGGAGCGAGCGATGACCGCCCAAGGCTGGATCCAGATCGGGCTCTTCGCCCTCGTCATCCTCGCGCTCACCAAGCCGCTCGGCTCGTACATGTACCGGGTGTTCGAGGGCGAGCGGCAGCCGCTGCCGCGCGTCCTCGGGCCGGTGGAGCGAGTGCTCTATCGATGGTGCGGAGTGGACCCCAGCAAGGAGCAGGGCTGGAAGGGGTACGCGATCGCGATGCTCCTCTTCAGCTTCTTCGGCCTGGTGGTGACGTACGCCCTCCAGCGGCTGCAGCACCTGCTCCCGTTCAATCCGCAGAAGCTCGGCCCCGTGCCGGCCGAGCTCGCGTTCAACACCGCCGCCAGCTTCACGACCAACACGAACTGGCAGAACTACGGCGGCGAGAGCACGATGAGCTACCTCACGCAGATGGCGGGGCTCGCGTGGCACAACTTCACGTCGGCCGCCGTGGGGATCGGGATCGCGCTGGCGCTCGCGCGCGGTCTCACGCGGAGGCCTGGGCCGACCGGCCCCCGCACCCTCGGGAACTTCTGGGTCGACCTCATCCGGTCGCTCGTCTACGTCCTCCTGCCCATCTCGATCGTGGCGACGCTCGCCCTCGTGGCGGCGGGCGTCCCGCAGACCCTCTCCGCATACCGGGAGCTCACCACGCTCGAGGGCGTGAAGCAGATCGTCGCGCTCGGGCCGGTCGCCTCGCAGGAGGTGATCAAGGAGCTCGGCACGAACGGTGGCGGCTTCTTCAACGCCAACAGCGCCCACCCGTTCGAGAACCCGACGCCGTTCACGAACTTCGTCGAGATGGTGCTCATCTTCTGCATCCCGGCCGCGCTGACCTACACCTACGGGAAGATGGCGCGGGACACGCGGCAGGGCTGGGCGATCTTCGCGGCCGCGGCGGTGCTGTTCCTGGCTGGCGTCTCGATCGCTTACCACTTCGAGTCGGGGCAGAACGCGGCGATCGCGAAGCTCGCCGTGGACCACGGCGCCGGCAACATGGAGGGGAAGGAGGTCCGCTTCGGCGCGGTGAACAGCGCGCTGTGGGCGACCGTCACCACCGACACCTCGTGCGGCGCGGTGAACGCGATGCACGGCAGCTTCACGCCCCTCGGCGGGCTCGTGCCGCTCGTGAACATGCAGCTCGGCGAGGTGATCTTCGGCGGCGTTGGCGCCGGGCTGTACGGACTCTTGGTGATGGTCATCCTCACCGTGTTCATCGCCGGGCTCATGGTGGGCCGCACGCCCGAGTACCTCGGGAAGAAGATCGAGGCGCGCGAGATGAAGCTCGCGATGCTCTACGTCCTCGTCTTCCCGATCGTGATCCTCGTGCTGAGCGGATGGGCCGCGGTCGCCCCCTACGGCGTGTCGCAGCTCGGCAACGCGGGGCCGCACGGGCTCTCCGAGATCCTCTACGCGTTCACGAGCCAGGCGGCGAACAACGGCTCGGCGTTCGCGGGCCTGAGCGGCAACACCCCGTTCTACAACGTGGCCGGAGGGCTCGAGATGCTCGTCGGGCGCTTCCTGATGATCGTCCCGGCGCTCGCCATCGCGGGCTCGATGATCGGGAAGAAGACGGTGCCGGCCGGACCGGGCACCTTCCCCACGAACGGCCCTACCTTCACGGTCTTGCTCATCTCGGTGGTCCTCATCGTCGGCGCCCTGACCTTCTTCCCGGCCGTGTCGCTCGGCCCGGTGCTCGAGCACTTCGCCGCGCTCGCCGGAAAGGTGTTCTAGCCATGGCAGCCCAGAAGACGAAGCAGCTCTCCCTGTTCGACCCGGCGATCCTTCGGCAGGCAGCGCTGGAGAGCCTGCGGAAGCTCGACCCGCGGCACGTCGCAAAGAACCCGGTGATGTTCGTCGTCGAGGTGGGGAGCGTGCTCACCACGGTGCTGTGGCTCCGCGACGCGCTCCTGCACCCCGCGGGCGCTGCGCCGGGCTGGTTCACGCTGAGCGTGAGCCTCTGGCTCTGGTTCACGGTGGTCTTCGCGAACCTCGCGGAGGCGGTCGCGGAGGGCCGCGGCAAGGCCCAGGCCGAGACGCTGCGCCGGATGCGGAGCGAGATCCACGCCCGGCGGATGGTGGGGGGACGTGAGGAGCTCGTCGCCGCCTCGGCGCTGCGCAAGGGCGACATCGTAGTGGTCGAGGCCGGCCAGGTCATCCCCGGCGACGGCGAGATCATCGAGGGCATCGCCTCGGTCGACGAATCGGCCATCACCGGCGAGTCGGCGCCGGTCATCCGCGAGTCGGGCGGCGACCGCTCCGCGGTGACCGGCGGCACGAAGGTGCTCTCCGACCGCATCGTCGTGCGCGTCGGCGTCGACCCCGGCGAGTCGTTCCTCGATCGCATGATCGCGCTCGTCGAGGGCGCGGCGCGCCAGAAGACGCCCAACGAGATCGCGCTACACATCCTGCTCGTCGGCCTCACGATCATCTTCCTCGTCGCCTGCGTGACGCTCGTCCCGATCGCGCGCTACTCGGCCATCCAGCTCTCGGCCACCGCCATCGTCGCGCTCCTGGTCTGCCTCATCCCCACGACGATCGGCGGGCTCCTCTCCGCCATCGGCATCGCCGGGATGGACCGGCTCCTGCGCAAGAACGTGCTCGCGATGAGCGGGCGCGCGGTGGAGGCGGCGGGCGACGTGGACACGCTGCTCCTCGACAAGACCGGCACGATCACGCTCGGCAACCGCATGGCCACCGAGCTCATCCCAGCGCCCGGCGTGAAGGTGGAGGATCTCGCGGACGCCGCGCAGCTCGCGAGCCTCGCGGACGAGACGCCCGAGGGGCGCTCGATCGTGGTCCTCGCGAAGGAGCGCTACGGGCTGCGCGGCCGCGAGGTGAACCACGGCGAGCACCAGTTCATCCCGTTCACCGCGCAGACGCGGATGAGCGGCGCCGACATCGCGGGGCGTGCGATCCGCAAGGGCGCGGTGGAGGCGGTCGCGAACCACGTGGTCGCGCTCGGCGGCGCGCTGCCCGCGGACACGCAGACCGAGGCCGGTCGCATCGGCGACAGCGGGGGCACGCCGCTCGCGGTGTCCGACGGCGCGCGCGTGCTCGGCCTCGTGCACCTGAAGGACGTGGTGAAGGGCGGCATCCAGGAGCGCTTCGATCGCTTCCGCGCGATGGGTATCCGCACCGTGATGATCACGGGCGACAACCCGCGGACCGCGGCGGCGATCGCACGCGAGGCGGGCGTGGACGACTTCCTCGCCGAGGCGACGCCCGAGGCGAAGATGCGGCTCATCAAGGAGGAGCAGGCGAAGGGGAAGCTCGTCGCGATGACCGGCGACGGCACGAACGACGCGCCGGCGCTCGCGCAGGCCGACGTGGGCGTCGCCATGAACACCGGCACGCAGGCGGCGAAGGAGGCCGGCAACATGGTCGACCTCGACTCGAACCCCACGAAGCTCCTCGAGGTGGTCGAGGTCGGCAAGCAGCTCCTCATGACCCGGGGCACGCTCACCACGTTCTCGATCGCGAACGACGTCGCGAAGTACTTCGCGATCCTCCCCGCGCTCTTCGTGGCCGCCTATCCGGAGCTGGCGCCGCTCGACGTGATGCACCTCACGTCCCCGTACAGCGCGATCCTCTCCGCGGTCATCTTCAACGCGATCATCATCGTGCTGCTCATCCCGCTCGCGCTCCGGGGCGTGAAGTACCGGCCGCTCGGCGCGGCGGCGGTGCTGCGCCGCTCGCTCCTCGTCTACGGCGTGGGCGGCGTCGTCGCGCCCTTCGCCGGGATCAAGCTCATCGACCTGGCGCTCACCGCCATCGGGTTCGCCTAGGAGGACGTCATGAGGAAGCTCTCTCCAACGTTCACACCGCCTGTCCCCGAGCTCCCGAGCGCCCACGAGGAGCGGATCGTCGATCACCTCCTGCCGGCGATCCGCGCGACCCTCGTGACGCTCGTCCTCCTCGGGCTCGTCTACCCGCTCGTCATGACCGGCCTCGCGCAGGGCCTCTTCCACCGGAAGGCGGAGGGGAGCTTCGTGACCGACGAGGCCGGAAAGGTGGTGGGCTCCGAGCTCATCGCGCAGGGGTTCTCGAACCCGGGCTACTTCCAGCCGCGGCCGTCGGCCGCGGGCGAGAAGGGCTACGACCCGCTCGCGTCGGGCGGGACGAACCTCGGCGTCACGTCGAAGAAGCTGCAGGACCAGGCCACCGCGGCGCTGGACAAGCTCACGAAGGAGAACCCCGACGCGCCCGGCGCGCCGCCGGTCGAGCTCGTGACGTCGTCCGGGAGCGGGCTCGATCCGCACCTCTCGCCGGCCGCCGCGCTGTGGCAGGCGCCGCGCGTCGCGCGCGTCCGCGGAGTGTCGGTCGAGCGTGTGCGCGCGATCGTCGACGAGCTCACGGAGGGGCGCGATCTCGGGATCTTCGGCGAGCCTCGGGTGAACGTCCTGCAGCTCAACCTCGCGCTCGACCGCCGCTTCGGCGCGGCCTCCCCCGCCGCTCCGGACGAGAAGGCCTCCGGGAAGTGAAGGCTGCCGCACGAGCCGGATGACGCCGACCGCGACCACCTCCAGGCGGCCGACCGCACAGGACTTCCTGGAGCTGGTGGAGCGCTCGCGGCGCGGCCGGCTCAAGCTCTACATCGGGTTCGCGGCCGGCGTCGGCAAGACCTGGCGCATGCTGGAGGAGGCGCATGCGCTGAAGCGGCGGGCCGTCGACGTCGTCGCGGCGTTCATCGAGACGCACGGGCGCGCCGAGACCGCGGCGCTGGTGGGCGATCTCGAGGTGGTGCCGCGCCGGCCCATCGAGTACCGCGGCGTGCTCGTGGAGGAGATGGACCTCGAGGCCGTGCTTCGCCGCAGGCCCGCGGTGGCGGTGGTGGACGAGGTGCCGCACACGAACCTCCCGGGATCGAAGAACCGCAAGCGGTTCCACGACGTGCTCGATCTCCTCGGCGCCGGGATCAACGTGATCGGCGCGCTCAACGTGCAGCACCTCGAGTCGCTGAACGAGCTCATCGCGCGCAACACCGGCGTCACCGTGCGGGAGACGGTGCCCGACAGCTTCCTCGCGGAGGCCGACCAGGTCGTGAACCTCGACCTCTCGGTCGAGGACCTCGTGGAGCGGCTCAAGGCGGGCAAGATCTACCCGCCCGACAAAATCCCGTGGGCGCTCGAGCACTTCTTCCGCGATGCGAACC
>Ga0318494_10000501_pt1 | contig 13527 bp, 11 predicted proteins | sample GRESIP108b1f24_FD_203293 | JGI IMG/M metagenome (GOLD analysis project Ga0318494, IMG submission 203293) | Tropical soil microbial communities from Luquillo Experimental Forest, Puerto Rico - GRE.SIPMG.108b1f24 | ecosystem: Environmental > Terrestrial > Soil > Tropical forest > Bulk soil... | reverse complement strand
ACCGGGCCTGAGGCGTCGGCGTAGTCGTCGATGCGGGCCGGCTGTTGCGTGCGGAACACGCGGCCGATGATGTTGTCCCCTTCCAGCGGTACCCGCGTGCCGGCCGGTATCGGCGGCCCCCGCAGGTTAAAGGACCCGACGACCGTCGCCGTCTGATCCCGCTCGTAGACCACCAGGTGGGCACTATGGAGGTGCAGGAGCCGCGCGGTCCTCGCGGTCTCTTCGGTCACTGCGGCGAAGACCTCCGCGGCCCTGGGCTGGCGGGCGACCAGCGTCGCGACCCGCCGTAGCGCCGCCTGCTCGTCGGCTAGTGCGCCCCGTGCCTGTTCTGACCTGGCCGCGCGGCGGCCGGCCTGGGTCGCGACCGCGCCGACGATGACCGACATGGCCAGGAACAGGCCGAGCACGAGCACGGTCGCCGCGTCGAGGTTGCGCAGCGGGGGCAAGAAGTACCAGTCGAACGCCTCGATGATCACAACCCCGACCGGAAGCGCGTACAAGATCCCGGCCAACCGGGCGACGGCCAGCACGGCCAGGAGGAAAAGCAGGCCCAGGAGCACGGCAGGCATGTGAGACCGCGCGGCTGTGCCCACCGCGGCCGCGACCACGAACGCGGCGACGCCCACGACAACGGCCAAGACGATCTCCACCCAGAACCGTCCGCGCCGCCACTGCGACCACGAGGTCACCCGATCAACCACTATTCAAAGGAAACTCTTGGGCCGGGATAAGAACAATCGTCATATGACGACAGTTCCCTGGCCGCTGACCCGCCCGGCCTGGCCCGCCGAGCCCCGCTCTCGATCCGAGCCTGTCACCTCGGGCCCTGCCCTGCAATGGCGAAGGCTGGACCCTTGGCTTTCCGGATGGACGTCTGGTTGGGCTGGTTGCCATACATAGCGGCCTGTGCGGCGCGGCGCCCGCCGCCGCCTCCGTCTCGCGCTATCCTCCTCGCCACGGCTAGTCGATAATGCGAAGCATGACGGCCAGCGGCAGCAGCGGCTGCCCCGGCCCCGGCGGGTCGGGGCGGGCCCGGCCATGACCGGGCTGCGGGTGGTGCTGGCCGAGGACGATGTCCTGCTGCGTGAGGGTCTGGCCAGTCTGCTCGAGCGTTCCGGCTATGAGGTGGCGGGGCAGGCGGGTGACGGCGCACAGCTGCTTGCGCTGGTCCGGGAGGCCGGGCCCGACCTGGTCGTGGCCGACATCCGGATGCCGCCGACGCACACGACGGAGGGGCTGCAGGCGGCCCGGGTGATCCGCCAGGAACTGCCTGCTACCGCCATCTTGGTGCTGTCCGCTTATGTTCAGGTCGAGCACGCGATGGAGTTGCTGGCTGGCGGAGGCGGCATCGGCTACCTGCTCAAGAGCCGCATCGCCAATGTGGAAGAGTTCCTGGACGCGGTGCAGCGGATCGCCAGAGGCGGCTCAGTCGTGGACCCGGCGCTGGTACAAGAGCTGGTGACCGCCCGCCGGCGCGAGGACCCGCTCGCCGCGCTCAGCGACCGGGAACGCCAAGTGCTCGCCCTGATGGCCGAAGGACGCTCCAACGCCGGCATCGCGCGGCGGCTCTTCGTCACCGAGGGCACCGTCGAGAAACACATCAGCAGCATCCTCACCAAGCTGAACCTGCCGGAGGCCGACGATGACCACCGCCGCGTCCTGGCCGTGATCACCTTCCTCAAGGCGCCCGGAGCTTACGAGGCGCGCGCCGACCGTCCTTGATGAGTCCCGGCGGCTGCCCGGCTTCGGGGTAGCAGGCAACCCGCGATTGGGGCTAGCTGGGGGGCTGGCCTGGGGGCTGGCGCTGATGCGATCAAACCGCCGAGACGGCATCGTCGGGTACACGGCGGAATCGCCGGCATCCCCCCCGGCGCAGGGGCCCGGGCGGGTCCAGAAGCAGAAGGAGCAGCCAATGATCAGCTCAGTTGTCTTGCCGAGATCACATAACCGCCGCCTGCGGATGCTGCTGGCACTGCTGGCCATCGCCGCGGCCGCGGCGGTCCTGGCGGCGTGCAGTTCGTCCGGCACATCCTCTACCAGCGGCGGCGGCGGCGGCAGCAGCAGCAGCAGCAGCGGCAGTCCGGCTGCGGCGGCCGCGGGCGGCCTGAAGACCATGACGATCGGCGGCGCGACGGTGCTGACCAGCGCCCAGGGGTTCACGCTGTACTCCTTCGCCCCCGACACGCCCACCACGTCGAACTGCAACGGGACCTGCGCGCAGAACTGGCCGCCGGTGCAGGGGCCGGCCACCGCGGCAGGGGTCACCGGCACGTTCGGCACCATCAAACGCTCCGACGGCTCGGTCCAGGCCACCTTCGACGGGCACCCGCTGTACACCTTCGCCGCCGACACCGCCCCCGGGCAGAACAAGGGCAACGGCCTGAACGCAGCCGGCGGGCTGTGGCACGAGATCACCACCTCCGGCAGCGCTCCGGCCGGCAGCTCCGCATCGGGCTCCGGCGGCGGCAACGGGTACTGAGACCGGCGGCACCAGGCCGACACGGAGGACTGGCAGATGACACAGCGGCACAGCATGACCAGGCTAGGAACGGTAAGGGCCGCGGGACGGGCCGGACGGGAGCACGCCGAACCGCGGGCGCCTGGCTGGCCCGCTGTCATCGTGCGCGTGGCGGGGTCGGGTCTGCTGATCGCCACCGCGGCGATCCATCTGGACCTGTACCTGACCGGGTACCGGACGATCCCGGTGATCGGGTGGCTGTTCCTGCTGCAGGTGATCGCGGCATTCGGCCTCGGGCTGGCGGTGCTGGCCATCCCCCGCCGGTTCGTCATCCCGAGACGGCTGGCGGCCGCGGCGGGAGCCGGCTTCGCGCTGGCGACCCTGGGCGGCTACCTGCTGTCGGTCTGGACCGGGCTGTTCGGGTTCACCGAGGTCCGTACGGGCGCCGGCATCGCCGCCGGCCTGGTGGAGGTGGCCGCCTTCGTGGTCCTGGCCACGCTCGCGCTTGCTCCCGCCCCGGTGAACGCTCCCGCGGGCCGCGCGGCCGCGGCCCCGGCCCGATTTCCCGCCCAGATCCCGCCGGCGGCCGCCAGGGCGGCCAGACTGGCCGCCGCGGGCCTAGCGGTGGCGGCACTGGTGCTGTTCGGGCTGGTGGTGGGCGGGGCCAGCTCTCCGCCACCCGCAGCCACCGGCACTGCCCTGAAGACTACGACGGTCGACGGGACCACGGTCCTGACCAACGCCAAGGGCTTCACGCTCTACTCGTTCGCCCCTGACACCCCGGCCACATCCAAGTGCTACGGGGGCTGCGCCGCGTACTGGCCGCCGGTCACCGGTGCCGCCGCGGCCAGCCCCGGCCTGCCGGGCCGGGTCGGCATGATCAGGCGAACCGACGGCACTGAGCAGCTCACCTACAACGGGCATCCGCTGTACACCTACATCGGCGACACCGCTCCCGGGCAGGCCCGCGGCAACAACCTGAACCTGAACGGCGGACTCTGGCACGAGGTCAGCGTTTCCCAGTGAAGGGCGGCCCGCCCACGCCCTGGTCGGTTCCCAGCTCCAGCCGGGCCAGCACGGTCCGCTCACCGGCATCCACGTCATCCTCTCCGATGGCGGCGGCGACACCGAGCGCCAGCACCGGGAGGCCCAGATCCTGCAGACGGGCTTGTTCTACTGCGCCTCACGATTCCGGATCATCGAAGGATCCCCCGACCCTGCCGGATGGCTCGGCGCAGGCGAAGAGTGCGAAGAGCATCAACGACCTGTCCGGCAGGATCAGCGGCGCTGAGGCACAGTTGAACTTGCTCAGTCCCTACACCATGACGTGTTCGCAGTACCTCACCGGTCCCAACGGTGGTCCTGACACCTTCGTGTTCCCTTGCAGGATGAAATCGGGCAGCTGAGCAGTGGGCGAAACTCGCCAGACCCGAGCCGCCTATATGCGCAACTCCATCGCCAGCGCCGGGGAACGGGAGCTGTACCCGAAGCGGAAGAAGAGTCGCGCCAAGTCCCTTGCACCCGGTACCCTCGATCTGGATCGATCTGGGGTAGCTCAATCGGCAGAGCAACCGGCTGTTAACCGGTTGGTTGGGAGTTCGAGTCTCCCCCCCAGAGCTGAAACATGGGCAAAGCATGGGATGATCTTGCTAGGAAGTCACCGAACAGGTCGCTGAGCTGCGAGGATGGCCGATCTAACCCGGAAGCTGCCGGTTAACCGCCGGACGCTCCTGCCGATTGAGCTACGCGGGATCGACCTGGATAAGGTAGCGCACCGGCGGCGCGGACGTGACGTCGGCGGGCGCGGCCGGCCGGTGTATACCGGGGCCTTACCCGACGAGTACGCTCGCGTAATCAGGGAAGGTCATCTTTGCACGTGATGAACATGGGCGAAAGGGGTGCCAGATGCGATACAAGGCCACCTTCCTCGTGGGCCTCGCGATCGGCTTCGTGGTCGGCACACGAGCGGGTCGCGAGCGCTACGAGCAGATGAAGAAGGCTGCCACGCAGGTGGTGCAGAGCCCGCCGGTGCAGAAGGCGACCCAGGCTGCGGGCGCGAAGGCCACCGAGCTGACCAAGGTCGCGAAGGACAAGGCGGCGTCGCAGGTACCCAAGCTCACCGAGACGGCGAAGAGCAGCGCCAGCAAGATGCGCGGCCAGCTGGACCGGCTGCCCGGCCGGCACGCCGCAGGCAGCGAGCCCGCCGCGGTGAACGGCACCCGCCCGGTCGGCTGAAGGCGCGCCGGGCCGACCGGAAACAAGGACCCCGTGGACCCCGGGTCTCATGGCATCCCAGCCCCGTGAGACCCGGGTTTCTTGACCCCGGCGAGCTGGACCGCGCGTTTAGTCGAGGTACTCGCGCAGCATCTGGGCGCGGCTGGGGTGCCGCAGCTTGGCCAGGGTCTTCGACTCGATCTGCCGGATCCGCTCCCTGGTCACGCCGAACTCCCGGCCGACTTCCTCCAGCGTCCGCGGGTGGCCGTCGGTGAGGCCGAACCTCAGCTGGATGATCCGCTGCTCCCGCTCGGCCAGCTGGCACAGGACCCGCTCGAGCTGGTCCTGCAACATGATGAACGCCGCGGCCTCGATGGGCACCACGGCGTCCGCGTCTTCGATGAAGTCCCCGAGGTCGGATTCTTCCTCGCCGATCGGGGATTGCAGGGATACCGGCTCCTGGGCGATCCGCTGGATCTCCGCGACCCGCTCCGGCTCCAGCCCCATCTCCGCGGCGATCTCGTCCGTGCTGGCTTCCCGGCCGAGTTCCTGGTGCAGCTGGCGCTGCACCCGGGCCAGCTTGTTGATCGTCTCGACCATGTGCACCGGCACCCGGATGGTCCGCGCCTGGTCGGCGATGGCCCGGGTGATGGCCTGCCGGATCCACCAGGTCGCGTACGTGGAGAACTTGTAGCCGCGGGTGTAGTCGAACTTCTCCACCGCGCGGATCAGCCCGAGGTTCCCCTCCTGGATGAGGTCGAGGAAGACCAGGCCGCGGCCGATGTAACGCTTGGCGATCGACACCACCAGCCGCAGGTTCGCCTCGATCAGCCGCTGCTTGGCCCGGACCCCCTCGCCGGCCAGCAGCTCCAGGTCGCCGTGAATGGCGCCGAGCGGGGGGAAACCGCCGCCGAGCTTCTCCTCGGCGAACAGGCCCGCCTCGATCGACTTGGCCAGCTCGACCTCGTCCTCGGCGGTCAGCAGCGGCACCCGGCCGATCTCCCGCAGGTAGATCCGGACCAGGTCGCTGGTCGCGGCCCGTCTGCCCGCCTCGGCGGCGCCCCGTTCGGCCTGACGGATGTCGGCTTCGGTGTCGTCTTCGGTCGGCACGTCGAGCACATCGACGCCCTCGTCGGCGAGCGTGCGCACCGCCGCGTCGATGGCTTCCGGCGGAAGGTCGGCTCGGTCGAGCGCGACCATGACGTCGGCCATGGTCAGGGAACCGCGCTCCCGTCCTAGCGCCACGAGATCCGTCAGCTGTTCTGCTGGTGATGGTCCGTTCGTTAGTACGGTGAGGGTCACGGCAACAGTCTGCGTCACGAACCCGTGGTTACGGGGGACCCAATTTTGTCACTCCCCGGCTACACAAGCGCAGCCGCGGATGAGGTTTCAGGCGCCCGCGGCCCGCTCTAGCAGCGCTTTCCTGCGTTTCTCCAGCCCCACCAGATCCCCGAACATTCTGTTGTAACCGGCCTGCTCGTCCACCGGGTTCATGCGCTGCAGCCGGGCCTTGACCGAGGTGATCTCCCGGCTGACCGCGAGCTCGCCCACCTTGGCCAGCAGGACGTCGGCGTACTTCGCGTCCGGCTCGCCGTGGTGGCGAAGCGGTTCGACGGCAAGCTGCGTGATGAACGCCTGCGCCCGGTCATTGGGTGCCGCATCGCGCAGGCGGGCGACCCATTCCCGGGCGCTGCCGCCGCCGGAGGTCGTGCCGCCGCACCCCGCGATCAGCGTGAACACCGAGCCGTGCACGGGCACCGTGAAGGCGTCCGCGCCGAGCGTGTCGAACTCGGGCCCGCAGAGGGCGGGCCGCTGAACCGCGAGCTTGAGCGCCTCGCGCTCCACCCAGACGGCCGGATCCCCCAGGTCGTAGGGCTGGCTGGACCCGTCTGCCGGGTCCCCCAGTCGGTCGCCATTGGCACCGAACGAGCCGGGTTGCCCGCCCCGGTTCTGCTGCCTGCGGTCCTGGCCGGGCCGGCGGCGCGGGGAGCCGGTGTCTCCCGCGTGCGCCCGGACCCTGGCCAGCACGAACCGCTCGTCCATCAGGCCGAGCCAGCGGTCCAGGTTGATCGCGTACCTGGTCCGCAGCCCCTGGTCCTTGATCCTGGCCACGATCGGGGCGGCCTCGTCCAGCGCCGCAAGCTGGCCTTCCGTGGTGTTCAGGTCGTGGTGGCCGAGCGCGCCCTTGATGGCGAACTCGAACAGCGGGACCCGCCGGGCGACCAGGTCGCGCACGGCGGCGTCGCCGTGCGTCAGCCGCACGTCGCACGGGTCCAGGCCGTCGGGCTGCACGGTCACGAAGGTCTGGGTGACGAACTTCTCCTCCATGCCGAACGCGCGCAGCGCCGCGCGCTGGCCGGCCGCGTCGCCGTCGAAGGTGAAGATCACCTCGCCGGCCGACCCCTCGGTGTCCATGATCAGCCGGCGCAGCACCTTGATGTGGTCCTCGCCGAACGAGGTGCCGCAGGTGGCCACCGCGGTCGGCACCCCGGCCAGGTGGCAGGCCATCACGTCGGTGTAGCCCTCGACGATGACCGCCTGCCTGCGCTGCGCGATCTCGCGCTTGGCCAGGTCCGCCCCGTACAGCACGGTGCTCTTGCGGAACAGTGAGGTCTCGGGCGTGTTCAGGTACTTGGGCCCGTCGTCCTCGGGGTCGAGCTTGCGGGCGCCGAACGCGATGACGTCGCCGGACAGGTCGCGGATCGGCCACATCAGCCGCCCGCGGAACCGGTCCCTCGGGCCGCGGTTGCCCTCCCGGGCCAGGCCGGCCGTGATCAGCTCGCCGTCGGTGAAGCCCCGGCCGCGCAGGTGCCTGGTCAGGTCCTCCCAGGCCTTCGGCGAGTAGCCCACGCCGAACCGCTGGATGTCGGCGAGCCCGAAGCCGCGTTCGGCCAGGAAGGCGCGGGCCGGCGCGGCGTCGGAACCGCCCAGTCGTTCGGCATAAAATTCGGCGGCGGCCCGGTGCGCGTCGATCAGCCTGCGCCGCTGGCTCTGTTCCTGGCCCGGGACGTAACCACCCTGCTCGTAGCGGAGCTCGACACCCGCCCGCGCGGCCAGCCTTTCGACCGCCTCGACGAAGCTGAGCCCGTCGATCTTCTGCACGAACTTGATCGCGTCGCCGCCTTCGGCGCAGGAAAAGCAGTAGAAAAGTCCTCGGGCTGGGGTGACGTTGAACGAGGGGGTTTTCTCGTCGTGGAATGGGCACAGTCCCTTGAGTGACCCGCCGCCCGCGTTCCTCAGCTGCAGGTACTCGCCGACCACCTCGTCGATGGGGGACCGCTCGCGAACCGCCGCGATGTCCTCGTCGCGAATCCGCCCAGCCACTGTCCACCTCCGCTCACCACACCCTGACGCCGCTCCCGGGATTCTAGTCCCGGGCACCGACATTCGAGGCGGACATGGACCCTTCAGCGTCCTAGCCTGGGCTCGTGGACCTGCTCGTGCTGTGGGACGTGGATTACACGCTGGTGAGCGCCGACGGCCTGGGCACGCGGCTGTACGAGGTGGTGTTCCGGGAGATGTTCGGCCGCGAGCTGACCGCCGTCGCGCCCAAGGCCGGGCGGACCGACCGGGCCATCGTCGGCGACACGCTGGCGCTGGCCGGGGTATCGCGGTCTCGCGTCGACGGGTTCCTGGCCGCGCTGGAGCGGGTCGCCGCGGACGGCGCCGTCCCCGGGCCGGTCCGGCCTCTGCCGGGCGCGGCCGGGGCTATCACGGCCCTGGCCGCCGCCGGGGTGCGTCAGTCGGTGCTCACCGGCAACGTCAGGCCGCTGGCGGAGGAGAAGCTCCGCCGGGCCGGACTGGGCGGGCACCTCGACCTCGACGCCGGCGCGTACGGGGACGTGCACGAGGTCCGGGCCGAGCTGGTGGCGGCGGCCCGCCGCGCGGCCCGCCGGGTCTACCGCGCGGACTTTCCCGGGCCGGCCACCGTCCTGATCGGTGATACGCCGCTGGACGTGGAGGCCGCGCTGGTCACCGGGGCCCGCGCGGTGGCCGTCGCGACCGGCGGCTATCCCGCGGCCGACCTGACCGCGGCGGGCGCGCACGTGGTCCTGCCCGACCTGACCGACACCGCCCGGGTGGTCGCCGCCGTCACCGGTGTTTTACCTGTCCCGGCCGGGAGGGGGCAGCAGGCCGCGCTCGATCGCGGTGGTCACCGCCGCGGTGCGGCCGGACACGCCCAGCTTGCCGAACGCGCGCAGCAGGTGCGTCTTCACGGTGGCCTCGCTGATGTAGAGCGCGCGGCCGATCTCGGCGTTGGTGCGCCCCCACGCGACCAGGGCCAGCACCTCGGTCTCCCGGGCCGACAGCGATTCGCGCGGCGGCCTGCGCACGTGCGTCACCAGTCGTCCGGCGACCGAGGGGGCGAGCACGGTCTCGCCGCGGGCGGCCGCCCGCACCGCGTCGGCCAGCTCGGCGGGGGTGGCGTCCTTGAGCAGGTACCCGGTCGCGCCCGCCTCGACCGCGCGCAGGATGTCGGCGTCGGTCTCGTAGGTGGTCAGGATCAGTATGCGCGCGCCGGGGCTGGACGCGATGATCTGCGCGGTCGCCGCCACGCCGTCGCCGCCGGGCATCCGCAGGTCCATCAGGATGACGTCGTACGCGCCGGCCCGGGCCTGCGCCACCGCCTCGGGGCCGGAGGCCGCCTCGCCGGCCACCTCGATGCCGGGCTCGGCGGCCAGCATCCCGCGCAGCCCGGCCCTGACCACCGGATGGTCGTCGGCCAGCAGCACGCGGATCATCCGGGCACCTCCGCGCTGACCTCGGTGCCGGCCCCGGGGGCCGAGGTCAGCTTGATCGTGCCGCCGGCCTGGCGCACCCTTTCGAGCATGCCCTTCAGGCCGTAGCCGCCGTTGGCCGCGTGGGGGTCGAAGCCACGGCCGTCGTCTGTGACGGTCAGCCGCACGGTGGCGTCGGCGTAGCGGAGCCGGACCGAGACCTGTCGTGCGGCGGCGTGCTTGCGCACGTTGGCCAGCGCCTCCTGACAGACCCTGAGCAGCACGACCTCGGTGCCGGTGGGCAGCCGGCGCGCGGTCCCCGTCACCTCCGTGTGCGCCTGGATGCCGGCCTGCGCGCCGGTCGTGCCGGTGACCCGGTGCACGGTGTCGCCAAGGCTGCCCGCCTGCAGCGTGGCCGGGGTGAGCGCGGTGACCAGGGTCCTGGCCTCGGCCAGGTTCTCGCGCGCGGTGACCAGCGCCAGGTCGAGGTGGCGGCGGGCACCGCTCTCCCCCGGTCCGAGGCTGGCCTCGGCGGCCTGGAGCAGGGTGACGATGCTGGTGAACCCCTGGGCCAGCGTGTCGTGGATCTCGCCGGCCAGCCGATGCCGCTCGGCCAGCACGCCGGCCTGGTGGTGCGCCGCGGCGAGTTCGGCCCGGGTGGACTCCAGCTGCTCGATGAGCGCGGCCCGCTCGAGGCTCTGCTCGATCACCCGCGCCATCCAGCGGCAGTATACGTACGCGAACGCGATCGCGAAGGCCAGGATGCCGAGCGCGATCAGCGCGCCGGGCAGCCCGGGATCGCGCCACACGTCCAGCGCCGCGCCGATCACGTTGATGACCACCACGAACACCATGGCGCGGCGCATGGTCGTCAGGTGGAAGCACAGCGGGAGCAGCCCGAAGGCGAGGAACCAGGCGCTGGCGACCTGGCTCTGCGCGACGGCGAACAGGACGACGAGCACGGCCAGGTAGATGGTTCCCCTCGATTCGGCTCCCCCGCCCTGCTTCATCAGCGGGCGGCCGAGGACGAGGTACCACGGCACCATGGCGGCCAGGGCGGCGGTGGCGATGACCCGCCTCGCGGGGTCCAGCGGACCCGCCTGCACGACGGCCAGGCAGGCGACGAAGACCACCGCGTAGTAGACGTCCCACCGCGGCTCGGCCGCGATCGAGCCTGATGGCCGCGGCGCGGTCAGCCGCGGGACTGCCAGCGGAACGTCTTCGCGCACAGCACCAATCCTGCCGCTATCCAGGCTACCAGGACCAGCGCGGTGAGCCCGTGCTCCCAGCTGCCGGCCGGCTCGAGCGCGGCCGCGTGCTCCGGCAGGAACACCGAGCGCATCCCCTGGGCCATCCACTTCAGCGGGAAGAGCGACGCCACCGCCCGCATCCAGTCGGGCACGCGGGTGAACGGAACGTACACCCCGGAGATGAACTGGAGCACGGTGAACGGGAGCGTGATCACGGGCATGGCGCTCGCCGCCGACCGCGGCACGCTGCTGGCCGCGATGCCGAGCAGCGAGCAGGCGGCGGTGCCGAGGACGAACACCCAGGCGAACGTCCACCACCGGCCGGGTTCGGTGGGCAGGCGCAGGTGGTAGAAGAGCATGCCCACCGCCATCAGCAGCACCGTCTCCGCGACCGTGCACACCACGACCTGGACCACCTTGCCGGTGAAGTACGCCGGCCGCGGCATCGGCGTTCCGGACAGCCGCTTGAGCATGCCGTTCTCGCGCTCGGTCGCGATGGCGATGGCCAGGTACTGGAAGCTCGTGGACGTGATGCCGCCGGCGATCATGCCCGCGGTGAACAGCTGGCCCACGGTGACGCCCTGGGCGGCCGCCTGGCTGCCGAAGATCGACCCGAGCAGGACGAGCAGGATCGACGGCAGCCCGAAGATGAACGCGACCGCCATCTTGTCCCGGAAGAACATCTTGACCTCGATGCCGCCGCGGGCCGCGCCGAGCCGCCACACGCCGGGCAGGTTCTTGGCTGCTCTTGGCGCGGTGGCGCCGGCCAGCTTGATGCTTTCCGTCACGGCTGCTCCTCGTTTCCGGCGGCCTCTCCGGCGACACTGATCAGGTCCAGGTAGGTCTCCTCGAGCGTCGGCCTGGTCACGGTCAGACCCGGGATCTCGCCGTTGAGCTCCCGGGCCAGCTCCGTGATCGTCTCGGTCGGCGTGCTGGTCTCGACGGTTCGGCGCTCTCTCCCGGGCGGGTCCCAGCTGACCCGGGCGGCGGCCTTGGCCCGGCCGCCCAGGGTTCCCGGTTCGCCCTCGGCGACGATGCGGCCGGCCGCGATGACCGCGATCCGGTCCGCCAGCGCCTCGGCCTCGTCCAGGTAGTGCGTGGTCAGCACGATCGTGGTGCCGTCTGCGCGCAGCGTCTTGATCAGCTCCCAGAACTGGCGGCGGGCCTCCGGGTCGAAGCCGGTGGTCGGCTCGTCGAGAAAGAGCAGCTCGGGGCGTCCGACGATGCCCAGCGCGACGTCGAGCCTGCGGGTCTGGCCGCCGGACAGCCTGCTGATCCGCGACCGCGCCTTGCCGGTCAGCCCGACCATTTCGATCGCCTCTTCTGGCCGGCGCGGCCGCGGGTAGAACGCGGCGAACTGCCTGACCATCTCGAGCACGGTGAGTTCCGGCCCGGCACTGGCCAGCTGGAGGACGATGCCGATCCTGGCCCGCCACGCCCGATCGGCCCGGGCCGGGTCCCGGCCGAGCACATCAATGGTGCCGTGGTCTCGCTGTCGGAAGCCTTCGAGGATCTCCACCGTGGTGGTCTTGCCCGCGCCGTTCGGCCCGAGCAGGGCGAAGACCTCGCCGCGGGCTATCCCGAGGTCGATGCCGCGGACCGCCGTGACGTCCTGATAGCTCTTGCGCAGGTCCGTGACCATGACGGCGACGCCGTTGTCCATGTGCTCAAGTCTGTGCCGTGGTGACCGGCGGCGCATCAGCCGGGCAGTTACGCCCGTTGTCATCCGTTCGGTGGACAGCTACCCGGGGTCCACCGGGCAGCCGGGCGAGCACCTGCGCGGCCGGCCCTGCCAGCCGTGCCGGCGCAGCACCCTGGCCACCTCCGCCGCGGTCGCGCACGGTTCCCACCTGACCTGCGCCCAGCCGTACCGCAGCGTCTGCTGGCCGGCCGCTGCCGCGGCGTTGTCCCTGCTCTTGTCCTTCCCCCGGTTTTCCGCCGGGTGTGCGAGCCGCCCGTCGAGCTCCATCACCACGCCGTAGGGTTCGTACACGCGGTCCCGCCGTCCGCGGCGGCCGCCCGGCGTGGTGAACGCCACCTGCCGGGCCGGCTCGGGCAGCCCGTGCGCCCGCTCGACGTCCCTGTGGTAGCGGAACTCCAGCACCGAATGGTCCCCGCCCGCCGCGGCCACGATGAGCTCCCGCAGATCCGCCCGCCACCACAGCCGCTGACGCGCCTTCATGGCCGCGCACAGCATGGTCTCGTCGGTAAGCTCCCGCGCGATCGCCCGTGTAACCCAGCCGCACACGTCATCGAAGGTCTTCGCGGTCTGGATGAGATCGAGCACGGTTTCCTCGATCGTAGTTCGCGGCGGGTATACGCGTGCCTGCACCGCCTGATCAGCACGTCTGGAACGGTGAATGCTGATTCCCGGCGCAGCCACCACCCGCCGCTGGTGCGGAACCGTCACATGGATCGGGTCGGCCTGCGTATCGGAAAGCCGGTACAGTTCGGCCGCCGCTTCGTGGCTGAGTGCGGCGGCCGGGCCGGCGGAAAGCACAGCCGCCCACAGTTCTGCCCGGCGGCTGAGCTCGCCGGTGAACGTGGCGTAGACACCGGGGTGAATCTGCCGCCATCGGCCGCTCCTGATCCGGAACTTGACCATGTCCTCGGAGAGGCCGGCTCGGCAGGCCTGGACGCGAGAGACGACGCCCGACTGCCGTCGGGCCAGGTAGCGGAGGGTGGGAGGAAGCTCACTTTCCATGACCGAAGTCTGATCGCGGGCACCGACATTCACGCCGCCCTCGCTATCAACGGGGAAGATTTCGGCTATGGGGAAGATCCAGTGCACGATAGGCCCCCGGAACTTCCCCAAAGCCCGGATCTTCCCCGTACGGCGGACTCGCGATAGCACTGTGCGATCAGAAATGACGCATTGCTACTAAGG
>Ga0318494_10000498_pt1 | contig 13571 bp, 10 predicted proteins | sample GRESIP108b1f24_FD_203293 | JGI IMG/M metagenome (GOLD analysis project Ga0318494, IMG submission 203293) | Tropical soil microbial communities from Luquillo Experimental Forest, Puerto Rico - GRE.SIPMG.108b1f24 | ecosystem: Environmental > Terrestrial > Soil > Tropical forest > Bulk soil... | reverse complement strand
TTTGCGCCGACTGCGCATCGAGCGCGTGGAGCGTTTCCTTCACGCGCTCGAGCTCGGCCTTGTACCGGTTCGAGTTCTGGTCCAGCTGCTCGAGCTCGCGGGTCAGGGCCTCGACCTTCTCCGACTTCGCCCGGTTGTCCTCCTCGAGCTGGCTGGTCTGGGTGCTGAGCCGGTGGATGCGGTCCTGGAAATCCGCGGCCGCGGCGTGCGGCGCCGGGGCGTGGCCGTTGGCCTTGTGACCCCGCGACGTGCGGTAGAGGTGCTGCGAGAGCGCGAGCGCCGCCATGCTCTTGATCGGCATGATGTCGGCCACCGTCTGGCTGCCGAAGGCGCCGTTCTTCTCGCTCGCCACCACCAGCAGCGCCAGCACGTCCTCCTGGTCGGCGAGCGGCACGCACACGCACGATTGCCACTCCGGCAGAGGGGCGATGGGGCGCAGCGCCGCCGCCTCGCCGGGTTCGGCCTCGTGGTAGGGGGCGCCGCTAAGTAGCTGGGAGATCATCGAGGGGCGGTCGACTTGATTGAAAAATGCACTGGGGTGGAAGAACTTTCGCACGAGTCGGACCGGGAGCTGGCTCACCGGCACCTTGACGTCGCGAATGATCAGGCGGCCGCCGTGGCGCTCGTAGACCTTGACCAGGGCGTCACGGCTGACCTCGTAGAAGGCCAGGGACGCGCGCCAGTCCCCGCGCATGGCCTGCAGGTAGCCCAGGAACTCGTGGACCACGGTTTCCGTGTCGCGCGACCGGGCGAGGCGCTCGGAGATGTCCCGGAGATCGAACTTCGACATGGCAGAGCCTCCCTTGGGATTCCGACGGGTTGCACGGCCAGCAGCGCAAAGCGCATGCCGCCGGAGGCGCCCGCGCCGGCCTTCGGTGCACCCCGCCCCGCGTGGTATTTTCCCCACTCCACCCCTTTTGCGAGGTCCATTGCGATGCGCCCACTGACTGCCGATCGACCCATCCTCACCATGCCCTCGGAGCTGGGTCAGGTGATGGCCGCGGCGCGCGCCCGCGAGCAGTCCGGCGAGCGCGTGCTCCACCTCGAGCGCGGCGAACCCGACTTCGACACTCCGCCCCACATCGTCGAGGCACTGGCGGCCGCGGCGCGCGCCGGTGAGACCCACTACCCCGACGCGCGCGGGAACCCCGCGCTGCGCCAGGCGCTGGTCGAGAAGCTGGGGCGCGAGAACGGCATCCGCTGCGAGCCCGACGACGTGGTGCTGACCGCGGGCGGCACCCATGCCCTGTTCATCGCCTTCCAGGCGCTGCTCTCGCCGGGCGACGAGCTGCTGGTGCTGTCGCCGCACTGGATGGCGATCCCCAAGCTGGTGGCGCTCGCGCACGGCGCGCGCTACCGCACCCTGCCCGTCTACCTCGATCTGCTCGACGAGCGCCTGACCCCCGCGGCCCTGGGTGACCGCCTGCGCGCGGCGCTGAAGCCCGAGACGCGCGGGATCTATCTCAACACCCCGAACAACCCGAGCGGCGCGGTGCTGAGCCTTGTGCAGCTCCAGGCCATCGCCGAGGTGGCGACCGAGCGCGACCTGTGGGTGGTGAGCGACGAGGCCTACGAGCACCTGCTGTTCGACGGCACCTCGCACATCAGCATCGCCTCGCTGCCGGGCATGGTGGCGCGCACGGTGAGCGTCTACACCTTCTCCAAGTCATACGCGATGACCGGATGGCGCGCCGGCTACATGGTGTCGCCGCCCGAGCTGCGCGCCTGCGTCGGCCCGCTGCTCGGCTTCTACACCACGCACGGCGTGTTCCCCGCGGTCCAGACCGCAGCGCGCGCCGCGGTGACCGGGCCGCAGACCGAGGTCGAGACCATGCGGCGCGAGTACCAGCAGCGCCGCGATCTCCTGCTCGCCGGGCTGGCCGGCCAGAGCGCGATCCGGGTGCCGCGGCCGCGGGGCGCGTTCTACGCCTTCGCCGACGTCTCGGGCGTGCTCGGCGGACGCGACATCTGGGAGCTGGTGCGCGAGTGGCTGTCGTTCGGGGTCGCGGTGCTGCCGGGCACGGCGTTCGGCCCCGAGTACGGCAACTGGGTGCGGCTCGGGCTCGCGACGCGGCGCGAGGACGTGGTCGAGGCGGCGCGCCGCCTGCGCGAGCACGTGGCGAGCCCGGCGTCGGCGCGCGGCTGAGGAGCGCGGCCATGCCGTGGTGTCCGGAGTGCGGCACGGACTATCCGCCGGAGATCGCCGCCTGTCCGCGCTGCCGGGCGGTGCTCGAGCCGGGCGAGCCGCCCGACCATGACGACGCGCCCGAGGTCGTGCACCGCGTGCCCGACGCGGCGGCGGGGGCACTCCTCCGCGGCATGCTCGAGCAGAACGGCGTGCGCGCCATCCTCCGCAGCGCCACGCTTCCGGCCTACGGCCTGGTGCGGCGCGACTGGTCGACGACCGCATGGGGGGAGATCGTGGTCGCGCACGAGGATGCGCCCGAGGCCCGGGCGCTGATCGCCGACTACCTCGGCGCGCTCAAGCGCGGCGGCGCGGTGCGCGACGAGGACGTCGAGGGCTCGGGCGGCTAGGCTCGGCCCGGGCCGCGCCGCGGCTCAGCGCATCCGATCGAGCGCCGCCAGCGAGTCGCGCGCCGCGGCCGCGTCGTGGCCGCGCCGGATCGCGCGCCGGTACCACTCGCGCGCCCGCCCCGCGTCGCCGGCGCGCTGCCAGGCCGCTCCGGCCGCGACCTCGATCCCCTCGCCCGCGCCCTGCGCGCGCAGCTCGAGCGCGAACTCGCGCGCCGTCTCGTCGCGCCGCCCGCGCTCCAGCGCCAGCAGGCCGAGGCGGAAGTGGGCCCTGGGGAGCCACGGCGCCACGACCAGCGCGGCGCGCAGATCGGGCTCGGCGGCCGCGGCGTTGCCGTCGATCAGCAGCACGTTGGCGCGGAAGTTGCGGGCGACCGCGTTCTCCGGCGAGGCGGCGATCTGGCGCGACAGCTCGGCCCGTACGGCCGCGGCGTAGGCGGTGTCGGCGCGGTAACGCCGGAACACCGCACCGATGTGGCCGAAGCCCGCCGGCCAGACGCGGTAGGCGAACGAGTCGGCGAGCGCCCGCATCGGGCCGGCGCGGCGCACGTAGAGGGCGGCGACGTCGTCGGCGAACACCGCCGCCCAGCTTGAGTCCTGGTCGAAGAAGTCGAGCAGCGCGAACTGGGTCTGGGTCTCGCGGTCGACCAGCGCCCAGTCGAACGGGTACTTCGCCATCAGCTCGTGGTAGGCGGCGGGATCGTTGAACGCGCGTGCCGCGAGGTCGCGGTCGGCGACGGTGCCGGTCTGGTGGATGTCGTGGAACGGCAGCCGCCCACGATCGGGCCAGAAGCGCCACAGCAGGTAGCCGCCGAAGTGGAACGGGTTGTAGCCACGGCCGCGCACGTCGTGGGCGGCGATGAAGTCGCACCCCGCGCTCGGCATGATCGACTGGTTGTAGGCGAAGCCGCGCTCGAAAGGCGACAGCAGCCACTCGGGCAGCGCCAGCGCGACGCAGGCGAGGGCGGTGAGCGTGGCGCGGCGCGTGGGCGGTGAGAACCACGCCGGGATCCGCCGCGCGCCGAGGGCGCGGGCGAAGCGGCTGGTGGCGAGCCACGATTCCAGATCGCGCGCCAGATAGGGCGCGGCGGCGACCGCGAAGAAGCCAAGGAAGCGCTGGCTCCTGAGTCCGATCACGCCGAAGCACAGGAGCATCAGGATCTCGGCCCAGTCCGCGCCCATCCTCCGCCAGCCCCACAGCGCGAGCAGCGGCCAGGCGACGAGCAGGAGCGGAAGGCCGTTCCAGCGGTTGAGCCCCCAGGCCACCGGGCGCAGCTCGCCGATCCCCTGGTACATCATCTCTTGGCGCCCGCTGACCAGGAACGCGAACGGCTCCCACAGCGCGCGCCAGCCGAACGGGTTCACGAACGACACCGCGAGCGCGGCGAGCCCGATCCACCACAACCGCCGGTCGTTCGATGCCCCCGCCGCCCGCGCGCCGGGCGCCAGCTCGGCGAGGGCATAGAAGCCGATCACGATCAGCCCGACGAAGTAGGAGAGGTGAACGTTGGCCCATACCCACGCCACCGCGATGAGCCAGAGGCTGGGATCGGCGCCGCCCGAGGCGCGCGCGGCGCGGCGGCTCTCGAGCAGCCAGATCTCGAACGCCAGCAGCACGCCGGCCAGGGTCTCGGGCCGTGGCTGGACGCGCTGGCGATAGACCAGCGCGCACAGCACCATCACGAGCAGGGCGCTCAGGCCCCGCGCCCCCATGCGCCGTGCGGCGAGGAGCAGCAACGAGAAGGTGAGGAGCGTGCTGAGCCATCGCCAGGCGACGATCCCCGACCAGCCGCCCGCGGCCCAGAACGGCCACAGCAGGGCCGCGAAGCCCCACGACGGCAGCACTTGCGGCGTGCCGTAGGTGGGCCAGGTCCAGAGATTGACGCGCGGGATCGAGTGCGTGGTCCAGATCGCCCGCCCCACTACCAGGTGCTGCCACACGTCGGCGTCGCCGCTTCGGAACGTCACCGAGACCACGACGCACAGCGCCGCGACCGCGAGCGCCGCGAGATAGGATCCGCGTGGCACCGGGGTCGCGGTGGGCGGCGGCGGCGCGGCGGGTCGCGGTGCCGGCACGGCGGAGCGCTGGGCCGGTCGCTGCGCGGGCGCAGGCTTTCGGGGCGGGCGCGTCACGGGCCGCCCGCCCCGGGCGCCGGCGCGGGGCGCTCCGGGAGCCGCGCGATGCGCTCGCGCGCGAGCCGCGCCGAGGCGTTGGCGGGCGAGGAGGCGATGGCGCGCTCCAGCTCGCGCTCGACCGCGGCGCGGTAGGCGGGCTCGGCGGCGCAGCGCGCGGCGAGCGCGCCGAGGTTGGCGCCACCCGCGGGCCAGGCGCGGTAGCCGAAGGAGTCCGCGACCGCGGCGAACGATCCGGCGCGGCGCAGGTAGAGCGCCGCGTCATCGTCCACGAACACCAGCGCCCAGGTGGTGTCCTCGTCGAAGAAGTCGAGCAACCGGCTCTCGGCCTCGGTGGCGCGGTCGAGCAGCGCGTAGTCGAAGTTGTAGGTGCCGACCAGCTGCCGGTAGCGCGGCCGGCTCAGGAACGCGGCGGCGGCGAGGGTGCGGGCTTCCGGGGTGCCGGTCTGGTGGATGTCCATGAACGGCAGCCGCGCGGGGTCGGGCCAGAAGCGCCACAACAGGTAGCCGCCGAAGTGAAACGGGTTGAAGCCGCGGCCGCCGATCCCATGCGCGGCCACGAAATCGCAGGCGGCGACCGGCATGCCCGCGGTCACGAGCCTGAGCCCGAGCGGCGGATCGCCGCGACTCCACTCCGGGAGCGAGCCCACGACGCACAGGAGCGGCACCAGCGCCGCGCGCAGCGCCGGCCGCGACGCGGCGAAGCGCGGGTGCGCGTCAGCCAGCAACGCGTCGAGATCGCGCGCGAGGTACGGCATGGCGCCGAGCGCCAGGAGCCCGACGAAGCGCTGGGTCGAAAGCCCGAGCCAGAGCAGCAGCGCCATGGTGAGCGCCTCGGCGAGATCGAAGCCGGCGCGACGGGCGCGCCGCAGCGCGAGCAGCGGCCAGCCGAGGACCAGAAGCGGCAGGCCGTTCGTCAGGTTGATGCTCCACTCGAGCGGCTGGAGCTCGCCGATCCCGCGGAACATGAGCTCGTGGCGCTGGGTCAGCGCGAACTCGAACGGCTGCCACAGCGCGCGCCAGCCGAACGGGTTCAAGAACGAGGCCGCGACCGCGCCGAGCCCGATCCACAGGAGCCGCGCCGAGCGTACGCGCCCGCGCGGCGCGACCAGATCGGCGAGCGCGTGGATGCCGATCAGCGCGAGCCCGATCGGATACGAGACGTGGACGTTGGCCCACGCGCACGCGACCGCGATCAGCCAGGGACCGCGATCGGGGCCACCGGCGCGTCGCGTCTCGAGGATCCACAGCTCGAGCGCCAGCAGCACCGCGACCAGGCTCTCGGGTCGCACCTGCGAGCGCTGGCGATAGATGAGCCCGCTCAGCACCAGCACCACCAGCGCCGCGAGGCCGCGGGCGCCCATCCGCCGGGCCGCGGCGAGCAGCAGCGCGCCGGCGGCGAGGACGGTGAGCCAGCGCCAGGCGTAGAGCCCCCACATCCCGCCCGCGATCCAGAACGGCCACAGCAGCGCGCGGAAGCCCCACGACGGGAGCACGTAAGGCTCGCCGCGGTTGGGCCAGGTCCAGAGATCGGTGTGCGGGATGGCGCGCAGAATCCACAGCGCCTTGCCCACCAGCAGGTGCTGCCACAGATCGGGATCGTCGATCGGCGTGCTCACCGAAACGATCAGGCACAGGGCGGCGACCGCCGTCGCCACCAGCATCGCGGGGTCAAGCGCCGGGAGTGGGCCCGCATCCGGCGCGGTGGAAGGCCGGGACGTTGGAGGAGCCGGCGCCGGGCACATGGGACGCCCGACGGTATGGAGCGGCTACGGGTGTGTCAATCGCTCGAGCCGGGTCGCGGCGCGTGGCTATACGGCGGTCGGCGCTCGCGCCGCCCGGATCCCGAGCCACCCCAGCAGCGCGATCGCCGCCCAGGCGAACAGGTCGCCGATGCGCGCGTACACCGTGCGCACGCCGTGGATCGGCACCTGCGCCACCATGGTGCGGTCGCGGGCGCGGAAGTCATCGGCCTCGGCCAGCACGTGCCCCTCGTAGTCGTAGGCCGCGGAGCGGCCGTTCGAGGTCTGCCGCACCAGGTTCACGCCCTGCTCGATGGCGCGGAAGCTCGCCATGCGCGTGTGCAGGGGGTCGATGGCCTCCCAGTCGTCGGCCGGATCGATGAGGATGTCGGCGCCGAGCCGGCCCGCCTGGCCGAGCAGCGCGGGAAAGTCGGCGTCGTAGCAGATCGCGGTGGTGAGCCGGCCGAACGGCGAGTCGAGCGTCCGCAGCCGGCCGTCCCCGGCGATGGTGCGCGACTCCGCGCCGATCACCGGATGGGTCTTGAGATACTGCCACGCGATCGCGCCGCCGGGGTCGATCAGCACCAGCTTGTTCTCACGCGGCGGCCGCCGCGCGCGATCCCATGAGCTGATCGCCATGCCGAGATAGATCTGGCCCGTGCGTGCCAGCTCGCGACCGCGCGCGACCAGGGCCGGCTCGTCCTCTTTGAAGACGCGCGCGTTGCCCTCGCCCCAGAACACGATCTTCGCTCCCGCGCCCGCCTCGACCGCCGCCCGCGCCAGCAGGCTCTCGGCCTGCGCATGCTCGCGGGTCACGATCTCGCGCAGGTCGGCGGGGCTCTCCCCGCGCCGGATCAGGCGTCCCAGCGCGTGCCGGGTCGAGTCCGTGCCGACCAGCGGGCGCGAGAACGAGGCGACGCGGACCGTGGGGCCGCGCGGGGGAGCGAGTACAACGCGCAGCTCGCCGAGCGCCAGCACCAGAGCGAGCGCGCCGCCGAACCACGCCACGGCGGCGCGCGCTGGCGGCGAGCCCCAGCCGTGCTCCCACAGCGCGCAGGCGACGGGCGCGAGCCACGCGAGCAGGAAGGTGAGCCCCGAGGGGCCGGTGACTGAGATCACCTGGAGCAGCGGCAGGTCACCGTACTGCGTGTAGCCGACCGCCCCCCAGGTGGCGCACGGGGTCAGGGACATCGCGTACTCCATCGCCACCCACGCGCACGGGAACACCAGCGTCCCGGCGAAGACCGGCAGCCGCGGCGCGAGCCAGCGATCGACGAGGTAGGGGATCACGGCCGGCAGGGCGAACACGGCGCCGATCAGGCGTGGCGGGAGCCCCGGCCCCGGCATCATGCCCCGGAACTCGATCAGCGCCGCGCCCGCGAGCAGGGCGAAGGCGATCGGAAGCCCGATCCTCGCCGGCCGCGAGCGCGTGAAGCGCAGCAGAAAAACCGGCGCGAGCCAGGCGGCGAGCGGCAGCGGGGTCACCCCGTTGCTGAATGGCAGCAGCAGCGCCGCGAGCCCCAGGGCCGCAGCGGTGCCGCGGGAATCACGGGGCGACGCGACCGGCGAAGGGATCATGGCTTCGCGGCCGGGGTCGGGGGCTCGAGCAGGCGGCGCAGGCTATCGCCGAATGCCGACAGCCGGTCGGGCTCGGCTTCCCCGGCGTTGACGTAGGCGAGCGTGCCCCGTGACTCGATCACGAACAGGTTGGCCACCCGCGGACTGAGGCCGAAGATCCGGGCCATCACGCCGTCCCAGTCGAGCAGCACGGGATTCTTCGCCGGCTTGAACTTCCCCCTCACGTACCCGTGCATGAGGCCCGGCACACCGCGGAGGTCCGCGATGTAACGGACGATGAGCGGTGTCCGCGATGGCCGGCCGACGCGGGCGGAGTCGGCGGCAGCCACCACGGAATCGGCGGCGCGCGCCGCCCGGCCCCAGGCGGTGAGCCACCGGCTGCCCTCCCGATCGCCGCAGATCAGCACGATCAGCGAATCGCCGTGCCCGGTGAGCCGGAAGGTCCGATCGAGCTGATCGCGCAGGGTGAAGTCAGGGACGGTCGCCCCGATCGAGATCGGGGCCCCGGAGGCCGGGGCGAGCGCCAACAGTCCGCAGGCCGCCGCGGCCACGCTCACCGCCAGTCGCGTGCTCATCGGCTCCGCCGCGGGGCGGCGGCCGCGGTCCGCTGCGGGCGGGCGAGGGCCGGGGCGAGCGCGAGCGCGATCAGGCGGCGCATCCACTCGAGCGCCGCCCGCCTGGTGACGCCGGCCGGCCCCGCGCGATCGAGCCAGCCCATGTAGGCGTACGAGATCACCTGGGCGCGCCACGCCGCCTCGCCCGCGGAGTGGCCGTGGGCTTCGAGCAGGCTCGCGACGTAGTGGAGACGGCGCTCGAGCGCCCTCGAGACGCGTGCACGGATCCTTGGCTCGCGGGTCGCCCAGCGCATGATCGCGAGATCGGCGCGCTGGCCGGCGGCGGCCGCGTAAGTCCCGGCCAGCCGCTCGAGTCGTTCGGCGGCGCCGCCCGACCGCCCGGACTCGAGGCGGAACCAGGTCGACCGCCCCGACCAGTGATCGAGCAGGGCGTCGAGCAGCGCGGCGCGGTCCCGGAAGTGCCAGTAGAAGCTGCCCTTGCTGACCCGCAGCGCGCGGCCCAGCGGCTCGACCTGAACCGCCTCGATCCCGCCCGCCTCGAGCGCGGCGTAGGCGGCGCGGATCCAGGCTTCGCGGGTCATGCGCGGACGTTTCGTCACGACCATACGCCTCCGTATGGTCCGAGACGGTAGCCGCGCCGGGCGCGGGCGTCAAGCGGCTGACTTGCGGCGGGTCGCGGCCGGCGGCCGCGGGGCGCGCAGGGCTCTAGGCTTCCGCCCCGGTCCCCTCGCCATCGTCACCGTCGTCGTCCTCGAACTCGATGACGAAGTTGCTGGCCACGTGCCGGGCCGCGACCACGCGATGGAGCGCCACCGCAAACACGTCGTCCATGGTCTCGACCGGCACCAGCTGGAGGTGCTTGCGCACGTCGCGCGGCACCTCGTCGAGGTCCTTCTGGTTGGCGCTCGGATAGAGCATGACCTTGAAGCCGGCGCGGTAGGCGGCCAGCGCCTTCTCGCGCATGCCGCCGACCTGCAGCACGCGGCCGCGCAGGCTCACCTCGCCCGACATCGCGACGTCGTGGCGGATCGGCCGGTCGCTCAGCACCGAGGCGATGACCAGTCCGACGGTGATCCCGGCCGAGGGTCCGTCCTTGGGCACGCCGGCGGCGGGGAAGTGGATGTGGATGTCGAAGTTCGCGAACGCTTCGGCGTCGATCTCGAGCACGTCGGCGCGCGAGCGCACGTAGGAGTGCGCGGCCTGGACGCTCTCCTTCATGACCTCGCCCAGCTGCCCGGTGGTCACCACGCGCCCGGCGCCCGGCATCTTGAGCGCCTCGACCATCAGGATCTCACCGCCGGCCGCGGTCCACGCCAGCCCCGCCGCCACCCCGACCTCGTCGCTCTTGCCTGCCATCTCGGGGGTGTAGATGCGGTGGCCGAGGTAGCCGTCGAGCTGCTTGACCGTGAGGCTGTGCCGCCGCCGGTCACCGGTGGCGCGGGCGCGCGCCACCTTGCGGCAGATCATCGCCAGCTGGCGCACCAGGCTGCGCACCCCGGCCTCGAGCGTGTAGTAGCGGACGATGGCGCGCATCGCGCTGTCGGGGATCCGCAGGTCGCGGGCCGCCAGCCCGTGATCGCGCAGCTGGCGCGGCAGCAGGAAGCGGCGCGCGATCTCGAGCTTCTCGTCCTCGGCGTAGCCCGGGACCTCGATGACCTCGAGGCGCTCCTGGAGCGCGTCGGGCACCAGCTCGAGGTTGTTGGCGCAGAACAGGATCACCGCGCGCGACAGATCGACGGTGAGCCCGAGGTAGTGGTCGGCGAAATGCGCGCTGCTCTCGGGATCGAGCAGCTCGAGCAGCACCTCGACCACGCCCAGACCGCCTTCGCCCAGCAGCCGGTCGACGCCGTCGATCATCAGCACCGGGTTGTTGGCGCCGGCCTGCTGGAGCGCGCGCACGATCTTGCCCGGGCCCGCGCCCGGCATCAGGCGCGACACGCCGCGCAGCTCGCTCGCGTCGCTGGTGCCCGACACCGAGGTGCGCACGAACGGACGGCGCAGCGCGCGCGCCACCGCGCTGCCGAGGGTCGACTTGCCGGTGCCGGGCCGGGGAGGTCGGGCTTGAGACGCCGCACCGCGAGGTACTCGACGATGCGCTCCTTGGCCTTGCGCAGCCCGTGGTGCCCGCGCTCGAGCTCGGTCTCGACCTGGCGGAGGTTGGCGTCCTCGGGCGCGCCCTGATCCCAGGGCAGCGACCACAGCCACTGGAGATAGGCGCGCACCTGCTGCGCCTCGGTCGAGCCGGGCGGCAGCCGGCGCAGGCGGTCCATGTCACGCTGGGCCTGGCGTGCCACCTCGGTGGGCAGCGACCCCATCGAGATCCCGCGGCGCGCGACCGGGCCGACCGGCGTGGTCGGCTCGATCGCGGCGGCGGCCGACTCGGCCCGCATCCCGCGACGTGGCTTCCGAGGCGGATCGCCATGCGATCTTGCGGATCTCGGCATTGGGACTCCGTGACGCTGAGCGGCAGCAGTGGGAGCTGGTCGTACGGAGACCATCCCCGGACAGCCCGGCCGGCGATGGGCTACCAGGCTTTGATATGCAAGCCGCTCGCCGCCAGCGTGGTTTCACGGCGTCAGATCGCACGGAACGCCCAACCCATGCTCCCGCATGGGGATGCCGGCCCATCGTCACCCGGCTGAGGGATTCTGAGGGCCCGCGTTGTGAGCCGCCTGCGCGGCCGCGGATTGTGCTGCGCCGGGGCTCCACCCAGGAGCTGGGGCAAATCACCACGACGTTGCAGGACGCACGCTCGTCGCGTGCGAAGGCACGCCGGGGTCGGTCGGCGCTCCCGCCACCTGGGATAGGATGAAGCGCATGATCCGCTACCTGCGTCCCGCCAGCCTGTTGGCCCTCGGCGTCGCCACGCTGGCCGCGTTCTGGGGCGTGCTGCGCAACGGATGGATCGGCTTCGACGATCCCGACTACATCGTCGCCAATTCGCACATCAACCAGGGGCTCACCCGCGCCGGACTGCGCTGGATCATGCACCAGCCGCACGGCGGCAACTTCCACCCGCTCACCTCCGTGCTCCACATGCTGAGCGCCCAGGCGTTCGGGCTGAATCCCGCCGGTCACCACGCGGTGAGCCTGGGGCTCCACGCCCTGAACGCCGTGCTGCTGGCGACGGCGCTCGCCCGGCTGACCGGCGCGTGGTGGAAGAGCGTGCTGGTCGCGGCCCTGTTCGCGCTCCACCCGCTGCGGGTCGAGTCGATGGCGTGGGTGTCGGAGCTCAAGGACGTGCTGAGCGGTCTGTTCTTCATGCTGACACTGCTGGCCTACGCGCGCTGGGCGGAGCGCCCGGGCGCCGCGCGCTCCGCCGCCGTGGCGGCGTGCCTGGCCGTGGGGCTGATGGCCAAGCCCATGCTGGTCACGATGCCGTGCGTGCTGGTGCTGCTGGACATCTGGCCGATCGGGCGCCTGCGGGGCCTCCGCGTGCCCGGGGGCGGTCCCTCTCCACGCTGGCGGGCGCCGGCGCGCTCCCTCGGGGGGCTGATCGCCGAAAAATGGCCGCTGTTCGTCCTGGCCGCAGCCTCATCGCTGACCACGTTCCTCGTGCAGCGCGGCAGCGGCGCGGTGGTCGCGGCCGCCAGGATGCCGATGCTCGCGCGGCTCGTGAACGCCGCGATCTCCTACTGGCGCTATCTCGAGCTGACGGCGTGGCCGCACGGGCTGCTGCCCTTCTACGGCATGACCGGGATCGTGAACGTCTCGTTCGGCGCATTGTCGGCGCTCGCGCTGGCCGCCGTGACGACGCTGACGATCCGGCAGGCGAAGGCGCGCCCCTACCTGCCGGTGGGCTGGCTGTGGTACGTGGGAATGCTGGTGCCGGTGATCGGGCTGATCCAGGTCGGCATGCAGGCGTACGCCGACCGTTACACGTACCTGCCGGTAATCGGGATCGGTGTGGCGGTGGTGTGGTGGCTGGACGACGTGCTGCCGCGCGCACGCGCGGTCCGGATCGCCGCCGCCGCCGTGGCGTGCGCGGCCCTGGTCGCCCTGGGAACGGCGACGGCCCGCCAGACCGCGCGGTGGAGGAGCAACCACGTTCTCTTCACCTACACCCTGGCGGTCGATCCTCGCAATCTCATGGGGCACCACTGCCTGGGCACCGAGCTGCTCAACTCCGGTCACCCGCGCGAGGCCCTCCAGCACTTCGAGGCGATCCTCGGTGCCCACATCGAGTACGCGCCCACCCGCGCCAACCGCGCCGCGGCATTGAGCGCGCTGGGCCGCAACGACGAAGCGATCGCCGACTTCAGAACCGCGATCGAGTTCGGTGACGGCGTGCTGGTGCGGCACAACTTCGGGCTCACGCTCGGGAAGCTGGGGCGGTACGACGAAGCGATCGACCAGTATCAGGCGGCGCTCAGGTTCGATGCCGATCACTACCCCACGCTGGTCGAGCTGGGGGCGGCGCTGGGGACGGTAGGCCGGTTCTCCGAAGCCGAGGCGACGCTGCGACACGCGGTCGAGATGCGACCCGGTGAGGCGAGGGTGCGGCGGCTGCTGGCCGTCAACCTCACGCGCCTGGGACGCGTCGAGGAGGCGATCGCGCAGTATTCCGAGCTGCTGCGCCAGGATCCCAACGACCTCGACGCGCTCAACAATATCGCCTGGATCCGCGCCACCCACGCCGATCCCCGCCACCGCGACGGCGCGCAGGCAGTCCGGCTGGCGGAGCGTGCGGTCGCGGGAAGCGAGGAGCCGCTGGCCGTGCTCTACAGCACGCTGGCGGCGTCGTACGCCGAGGCGGGGCGGTTCCCGGACGCGGTGCGCGCCGGCGCCCGCGCGGTCGAGCTGGCACGCTCCGAGCGCGACTCCCTGGCCGGCGCCCGATATGCCGAGCAGCTGGCCTGCTATCGGTCGGGGCGGCCCTTCCACTTCGCGCAGTGAAAGCGTGAGGCCCCGCCCGGATGAGCGGGGCCTCGGCCTGCCTATGTGTCGCGGCGCGACTAGCGGTAGATGCTCTTCAGTTTGCCCCACGAGGGGTGCGCGTTCGGCGTGGCTA
>Ga0318494_10000496_pt1 | contig 13591 bp, 10 predicted proteins | sample GRESIP108b1f24_FD_203293 | JGI IMG/M metagenome (GOLD analysis project Ga0318494, IMG submission 203293) | Tropical soil microbial communities from Luquillo Experimental Forest, Puerto Rico - GRE.SIPMG.108b1f24 | ecosystem: Environmental > Terrestrial > Soil > Tropical forest > Bulk soil... | reverse complement strand
GAGCTGGCCTCCACGCTGCCGTCGTCGTTGCTGCCGTCGCTCACCCACCTGGTGGCGCTCGAGGAGCGCGAGCGTCTCGGCTACGTCTTCGACCAGGCGTTCCGCCTGGTGCAGGTCTCGGCGTGCGTGCTGGCGTGGGTGGTGTTCGCGTTCGCGCCCGAGCTCACGCGGTTCGTCGGCAGCCGGATGTTCATGCCGTCCATCAACATGCTGAGGGTGCTCGCCCTCGTGCCCATCGCGCGCACGGCGCAGCAGCCGCTCACGATGCTGTTCCAGGCCATGCGGCAGCCGGGCAGCGTGCTGGCGCTCGCGCTGGTCAAGCTGGGCGTGGAGCTCAGCTGCTACTTCCTGATCGTGCCGAGGCTCGGCGGCATGGGCGCGTCGTGGGCGAACCTGGCCGGCGCCGTGGCGTCGTACGGCGCGGCGCTGTGGTTCACGGGGCGGCTGCTGCCCGAGACGAAGGACGAGCGCGCCGTCGTGGTACAGCGCGCGCTGCTGGTCACCGTGCCCATGCTGCTCATCGCGTGGAGCCTCTCGACCTCGAACACGCACGCGGTGCTGTCGGTGGCCGCACGTGCGGCGCTAGTGCTGCCCGGCTTCGTCGCGCTCTTCGCGCTGCGGCTCGTCACCCGCTACGATCTCGAGAAGCTCTCGGCGCTCCAGCTCCGCTCACCGTTCGCGCGTCGGGCGCGGGACATCGTGGTGCGCGCCGCGGATCCCATGGCGCGCGTGTTCGAGGCACGGAGGCCTGCGTGACCCCGCGCGTGCTTGTCGTCATCCCGGCTCACGACGAAGAGGCGAGCCTGCCCGGCACGCTCGCCGAGGTGCGGTCGCGCGCCCCGTCCGTGGACGTGCTGGTGGTGGACGACGGCTCGCACGACGACACGGCGGGCGTCGCGCGCGCGGCGGGCGTCCGCGTCGTCAGGCACGCGGTCAACCTGGGCGTCGGCGGCGCGCTGCAGACCGGGTTCCGCTGGGCCACCCGCCACGACGTCGACGTCGTCGTCCAGCTGGACGCCGACGGCCAGCACGATCCGGGCTTTCTCGCGTCGCTGCTCGAGCCGGTCGTCGCCGGCCGCTGCGACGTGGCGATCGGCTCGCGCTTCGTGTCGTCGACCGGCTACCGCGCGCCGTGGAACCGGCGACTCGGCATGCAGCTCTTCAGCGGCATCGTACGCCTGGCGCTCGGCCGGCCGATCTACGACACCACGTCGGGCTTCCGCGCGTACGCGCGGCGCGTCATCGAAGTGTGCCAGTTCGACTTCCCCAAGGACTTCCCCGACGCGCCGCTGCTGATCTCGCTTGCGCGCCGCGGCTTCCGCCTCGAGGAGGTGCCCGTGATCATGCGCGAGCGCACGGCGGGCACGTCGTTCTACACGCTGGGCAAGCAGCTCTACTACCCGTACAAGAACCTGCTCGCGTCGCTCATGGCGCTGATCCGGAAACCGGTCTAGGAGGCCTGCCATGCCCTTCCTCTCGCGCACCCAGGTCATCACCGCGCTCGGCGCGGTCCTGCTCGCGCTGTGCGTGCTCGAGCTCGTACGCCGCCGCAAGCTGTCCGAGGAATACTCGGTGCTGTGGGTCATCGCCACCGTGGTCATCGCCATCCTCGGCTTCTCGACGCCGTTCCTCACGTGGATGACGCACGTGCTCGGATTCATGTTCGAGTCGTCGACGACGTTCGCGTTCGGCCTCGGGTTCTCGGTCGTGATGCTGCTCTACCAGTCGGTCAAGCAGTCACGGCTGTCGAGCGAGAACCAGGCGCTCACGCGCGAGCTGGCGCTCCTGCGCGACGAGGTGGAGACGATGCGGCAGGGAAGGACCGGCGGGGCGCGATGAACCGGGCGATCCAGCTCCTGCTCGGCGTCGGCGTCTCGGCGCTGTGCGTGTGGCTGTCCATGAAAGACGTCCACGTGAGCGAGGTGGTGGCGGCGCTGCGCGGTGCGAACCGCTTCGGCTTCGTCCTCGTCATGGCGGTCACGCTGTTCGGGTTCTGGCTGCGCGCGGTGCGCTGGCGCTGGTTCATCGAGGCGGGACGGCCGCTCGCGATCCCGTCGCTGTTCAGCGCCACCATGATCGGGTTCATGGCCAACAACGTCCTGCCGTTCCGGCTCGGCGAGTTCGTCCGCCCCTGGGCGCTGGCGCGCCGCGAGCGGCTGTCGAAGACGACGCTGCTGGCGACGATCGTCGTCGAGCGCGCGGTGGACATGCTCACGCTGCTCGGGATCTTCGGCGTGACCATGCTGGTGCACCCGATCGCGGAGAGCAGCGACGCCGGCCGCCTCGTGCAGTGGGGCGCGCGCCTGCTCGTGGGCCTGTGCATCGGGCTGACGCTGTTCGTGATCGCGGTCGAGCGCAACCGGCGGCTGGCGCAGGCGTTCGTCCGCTTCGCCACGCGCCCGCTGCCGGGCGCGGCGAGGGAGCGCGTCGGCCACATGCTCGAGCACTTCATCGAGGGGCTCGGGCTGTTCCGCGACGTCGGCCGGCTGACCGTCGTGTTCGGGCTGTCGTTCGCGATGTTCCTCTGCTTCGCCTGCGCGCTCGCGATCAGCCTGTGGTCGCTGGGTATCGTGCTGCCCTGGTACGCCGGCCTGGTGATGCTGGTGATCACCGCGATCGGCATCATGGTGCCGGCGGCACCCGGCTACATCGGCACGCTCAACATCGCCTGCACCGCCGGCCTCGCGCTGTTCGGCGTCGGCAAGGCGCAGTCCGTGCCGTTCTCGTGGTTCTACTTCTTCAGCCAGTGGCTGCCAATCACCGCGGTCGGTCTTCTCTACCTGAACCGCGAGGGCCTGTCGCTGCGCTCGCTCGGCCAGGCGCAGGGCAGCGAGGCCGGAGCGTGACGCTACCGTCGGAAGGCGCTGGCGATCCGCAGCACGGCCGCCACGACGTCGTCGACGTCGCGGTCGGTCATCTTGGCGAACAGCGGCAGCGTGATGGCGCGGCGGAACGCGTCCTCCGCCACCGGCAGCGCGCCATCCGGGAGCCCCAGCGTGTCGCGCCAGTGCGGATGCAGGTGGATCGGGATGAAGTGCACGCTGGTGCCGATGTTCTCCGCGCGCAGCTCCTCGATGAAGCGGGCGCGGTCGATGCGCAGACGCTCCAGCTCGAGTGCGATCGGGTACAGGTGCCAGGCGTGCGTCGTGCCGGGGCGCGTGACCGGCGTGCGCACCTCGGGCACCGGGGCGAACGCCGCGGTATAGCGCGCCGCGATCTCGCCGCGGCGCCGCTGCGAGGCTTCGAAGCGCTCGAGCTGCGCCACGCCGATGGAGGCGAGCAGGTCGGAGAGGTTGTACTTCCAGCCTGGCGCGGTGATCTCGTAGAACCACGAGCCAGTGGCACCGTAGCGCTTCCACGCGTCGCGGCTCATGCCGTGGAGCGACAAGAGCCTTATGCGCTCGGCGAGCGTCTCGTCGTCCGTGACGGCGGCACCGCCCTCGCCGGTGGTGAGGTTCTTGGTGGCGTAGAACGAGAACGCGGTTACGTCGGCGAGCGCGGCCGAGCCCACGCGCCGGCCGTGCGAGGCGGCTCCCAGCGCGTGCGCGGCGTCGTCCACGATGCGGATGTGGTGCGGCCGGGCGAGCGCGCGCAGCGCGTCGTAGTCGCACGGGTGGCCGGCGTAGTCCACGCTCAGGATGACCTTCGTGCGCGCCGTGATCGCCCGCTCCACGAGCCGCGGGTCGATGCACAGCGTGTCGGCCTCGACGTCCACGAGCACTGGGCGGGCGCGGACGTGCTCGATCACGTTCACGGTCGCCGCGAACGTGTACGGGGTGGTGATGACCTCGTCGCCGGGGCCGATTCCGAGCGCCTCGAGCGCCAGGTGCAGGGCCCCGGTGGCGCTGTTCACCGCGATCGCGTGGCGCGCGCCGGCCAGCTCGGCGACCCGTTTCGCCAGCTCGAACGTGCGCGGCCCGGTGGTGATCCAGCCCGAGTCGAGCGCCTCCATCACCAGCTCGCGCTCGCGCGCACCGATGTCCGGCACGGCGATCGGGAGGAACTCGCGACGGATCGGCGTGCCGCCCTGGGAGGCCAGCGCGGCGGGCGCGCCCGCGGGCTTGGCGGCCGGCTGCGACCCGGCTGTGGAGGGCAGGGGATCGTTCATATATTGAGTCTAGCGGCAGGGCAGGGCGCCGCGCCACAGGTGTCATCCCTGAGGGGCCGTCGGTCATGAACCCGACCCGGCAGAGGATCACCCGCGACTCGCTCGGCCTGGCGTTCACGCAGTACGCGGCGCGCGCGATGAGCATGGCCCGCAGCTTCGTGGCCGCGAAGATGCTGGACCCGATGTCGTTCGGCGCCTGGAACGCGCTCCAGCTGATGCTGGACTACGGCCTGCTGGCCCCGCTCGGCGCGCAACAGGGCCTGGACCAGCTGCTGCCGGCGCGGCTCGTGGAAGGCGATCCCGAGCGCACCTCGCGCCTCAAGCGCGCCGCGCTGTTCAACATCCTGACGCTCACGCTCCTGTTCTCGACGCTCGGCCTGGCCTGGGCCTCTGTGGGCAGCAGCCGCATGCGCGCGAACTGGCACCTCTCCGGGCTCGGGCTCGCCTTCCTGTGCGTCATGATCGTGAACCTCTCGAACATGGGCACCAGCATCCTGCGCTCCTACGGTGACATCGGCGCCCTGTCCAAGTGGCTCGTGATCCAGGGCCTCGTGGGGGCCGGCCTCGGGCTCGGCCTCATGGTGTGGCTCGGCCGCTGGGGACTGCTCTACGGCTGGCTCGCCGGCTGCTTCCTGGCGTTCGCGTTCGTCATGCACCGCGGGCGCCGGGTGATCCCGTGGATGCCCTCGCCCGCCGTCGAATGCCTGGACCTGCTCCAGGTGGGCATCCCGCTCTACGTGTTCTCGGCGAGCGGCGTCGTCATGCGCAACATCGACCGCATCGTCGTGCTCCGCTACCTCGGCACGCAGGCGCTCGGCTACTACGGGCTCTCGGTGAACGTGCTCACGCTGCTCATGGCGATCCCGGACTCGCTCGCGTACGTGAGCTACCCGCAGCTCGTGCGGCGCTTCAGCGAGGCGGCCGACGATCCCGCCGCGATCCGCGACCGCGTGGAGCGGCTCGTGCGCGGCGTCGCGGTGAGCCTGCCGCTGGCCGCCGGGTTGTGCGCCCTCTGGGCAAGCGACCTCGTGCACGTGCTGCTGCCGCGCTACGACGCCTGCGTCCCGCCGCTGCGCGTGCTCGCGTTCGGCGCCACCGGGCTCTCGCTGTCGACGTTCTCCTCGATCGTGCTCATGACCGTCGGGCGGCGCATCATCCTCGTGCCCGCGGCGGTGTTCCTGTCCGCGCTCTCCGGCGGGCTCCAGCTGCTGAGCCTGCGCTGGAACGGCGGCCTCGCCGGGATCGCGATCGCGGCGACCTCGGCATACATGCTGAGCGGCGCCGTGCTGCTGACGCTCGCCGCCGTAGGCGTGGGCCACACGTTCGGGCGCGGGCTCGGGCTCATCACGCGCTGCCTGGCCCCAACCGCCATCGGCGCGCTCCTCACCGCGGGCTTGCTGCGGTTCGTGCACGGGGCCGCCCCCCTCGACCTGAATCGCCTGGGCCTGTTGTTCGGAGCGTCCCTGGCGTTCAGCGGGATGTACCTGCTGCTCGTGCTGCCGTTCGCGCGCGGGATCGGCATCCGCTCGCTGGTCATCGAGTCCGGCCTGCCCATCCTGTCGCCGATCCTCAAGCGGCTGACCCGCGACGACTCCCCGGGGGCGCCCTGAGCGCGCGCTCGAGGCTCGCGTGGGCGGTCCTTCTCGCGGGCGCGCTGCTGGCCTGGGCGATGGACGCGGGCGCGCTCCGCGCGCTGCCGGCCGCGCTGCGCGCCGGGCTCGCGTTCGCGCTGCTCGTGTGGCTTCCCGGCATGGGCTGGGCGCGGGCGATCGGTGCGCGGCCCGCCGGCGGCGGTGCGTTCGTCGCCGCCTGGGCCACGGGCTTCGGCGTCGCCTGGCTCGGGCTCCTGGTGCTCCTGACCCGCGTCATGGGCGTGCCGTTCACGGCGCTCGCGCACGAAGGCGCGATCTGGGTGGCGGTCCCCTGGCTCGTCTCCCTCGGCACCGCGCCGCGGCCGCCGGACCCGAACGTTTCAGCCACTCGCCTCCGGCTCGTGCCCGGAAGCGCCTGCGACATCGCGATCGCGCTCGCGGTGCTGCTCGCGGTGGAGCACGTCGCCCGCCACGGGCCGCCCATCTCGTACCTCACCGACAGCCCCGACCACCTGGGGACGATCCGCCGCATGCTCGCGAGCGGCGACGCGTTTCCGCGCGACGCGTTCTTCCGCGACGCGGGCCCGGCGGGCGTCGACCCGCGAAAAGGCCTCTGGCATCCGTGCGTGGCGCTCGTCTGCGCGCTGTCGCGCGTCGACCCGATGGTCACCTGGCACGTGCTGTCGGCGATCCTCGCCGGGCTGCTCGTGCTCACGGCCGCGGGCTTCGCCCACCGACTCGGCGGCCCGCTCGCGGCCGCCGCGGGCGCCTGGGGCACGCTGCTCGGCTACGGCGGGGGCTTGAGCACCCAGTACCTGAGCGAGGCCGTGTTCGCCACCAAGCTCGCGGACCAGTTCTCGTTGGCCACGGCAGCGGCGCTGCTGTTGCACCTGGAGGACGGCCGTGCGCGCTCGCGGATCGCCGTGATCGGGCTGGCGCTCGGCACGATCGCCACGCACGTCTTTGGCGCGATCCAGTTCACGATCACGTTCGGCGCGCTCGGCCTGGGACTCCTCGTGCGCGACCGGGCGTGGTCGCAACCGCTGCGCCGGCTGGCGCTCACGTCGGTCGCGTGCGCGCTCGCCGCGCTGCCGTACCTCGTGTGGCGCGCGCAGGGCGCCTACGCGCCCGTGAACCCGATCCACACCGAGACCCAGGGGATGCTCGAGCTCGCGCACGGCGTGCGCGTCATCTCGGTCGGGGCGGTCTGGGACTGGCTCGGGCCGCTGTGGGTGCTGTTCCCGCTCTCGCTCGTGTGGTGGTGGCGCGCGGCGCGCGAGCCGGCCGTGCTCTACCTGCTCACGACCACGCTCGCCGTCGTCACGCTCATGTTCCTGCCACCGGTGGTGGCGGTGCTCGAGCCCCGGCTCGGCTACCTGCTCATGCGCCTGCCCTGGCTGCTGCCGGTCGGGCCCGCGGTGGCATTCCTCGTGGCGCGCGCGCGCGCCGCGTGGAGCGCCGGGCGGCGGTGGGGGACGCTCGGCCCGGCGGCGCTGCTGACGGTGACGATCGCGGGGCCGCTCGTGGACGCGGCGCACGCGTTCACGCGCGGAGGCGGGGCGCCCGACCCGACCGCGATGCGGCCGTGGACGGACGCGCTGGCGTGGATGGATCACGGGCTGCCCCCGGGGACCGTGGTGCTGAGCGATCCGGCGACCAGCTACTCGATCCCGGCGTTCACCCGGCACTGGGTCACGTGTCTCGCCGACCAGCACAGCTCACCCAACGACTCGCTGGCGCTCGCGCGCATCCTGGATGCCCGCGACGCCCTCGATCCGTACGCGCCCTGGGCCCGCACCGCGCAGGCCGTCGCGCGCTGGGGCGCCACCGCCATCGCGCTCAACGGCCGCTTCCCGGAGCCGCCGCCGCTCGACTACTGGGCGCCCGCACGCGACTGGTACGACGCCGCGCGCGCCCGGCTCGACCGCGCGCCCGCGGCGTTCGAGCGCGTCTACGACGCGAACCGGTTCACCGTCTACGTCGTCCACCGCGACGCGCTCGCCCGGCTCGGCGACGGCGAAACGCCACGGCCATTCGTGCGCGCGCGAGCGCCCGGCGATCCGGCGCTGGACCTGGGTTCCGGACTGCCGCGGCTGGTGTCGTTCCGCCTCGCACCCGGCCGTGCCGCGCGTGGCGATACGCTCCTCGGCCGCATCGAGTGGCGCGCGCCGCGGCCGCTGCCGCCGGGCAGCTACGCCGTGGCGGTTCGCTTCGACCGCGCGCTCCCCGGGGACGTCCCGCGCGCGCCCATGGCCGTGTCCAAGCTCTGGCGCAAGGCCATCGAGCGGGTGCGCCACGAGCGTTATCGCTTCCGCGCCGACCACCTGCCCACGAGCGGAGACTACGGCGTCGACCGCTGGCGCCCGGACGAGGTCGTCAGCGACCCGTTCCGTGTCGTGGTGCCCGGCGACGTCGCGAGCGGTGAGTACGCAGTCCGCGTGACCATGGTGAGACATCCGCACTATCCGAACCTGGACCTCCGCGACCTGCTGAGCGACGACGACTTCCTGAACGGACTCGCGGTGGGCCGGCTGCGGATCGCACCGGGGCAGGGACGCTGACCATGACCCGCGCGCCCCGCGTGTGCATGTTCGTGGAGTACCTCTATCCCGTGGTGAGCGAGGGGCGCGTGCCGTTCGCGGGCGGGATCGAGGTCCAGCTCTCGCTGCTCGCGCGCGGGCTCGCGCGCCACGGCTTCGAGGTCACGGTGGTCACGTGCGATTTCGGCCAGCCAGACGCGCTCGAGGTCGATGGCGTCCGGCTGCTCAAGGCCTACCGGCCCCGGGCCGGGCTCCCGGTCGTGCGCTTCTTCCACCCACGGCTCACGCGTGGGATCGCGGCGGTCCGACGCGCGGACGCCGACGTCTACCTGGTCCAGGGCGCCGGGCTCTGGGCGGGGATCGTGCGCGACGTCGCGGCCTCGCGTCACCGCCGCTTCGTGTGGATGGTGGGCCATGACCACGACGTCATGGCGGCGCTGCCGGACGTCCGCGGGCCGCGCGACCGCTGGTGGGTGCGACGCGCCATCCGGGGCGCGGACGCGATCGTCTCCCAGACCGAGTGGCAGCGCGGCTCGCTCGCGCGCGCGTTCGGACGCGAGAGCACCGTGATCGCGAACCCGGTCGAGATCCCGCCTCCCGAGGCCATGGTGGACGCCGGCGGCCCGCCCTCGCTCGCCTGGCTCGCGACGTACAAGCCGGTGAAGCGGCCGGAGTGGTTCACGCGCTTCGCCGAGCGTCACCCGGAGATCCCCTGCCGCATGGCGGGCGTGATCCCGGTGCCGCCGCTATCCGACCGCTGCTGGCAGGAGGCGCGCGCGGCGGCGGCGCGCTGCCCGAACCTCGAGGTGCTGCCCACGGTCCCGCACGAGCGCGTGGGCGAGTTCCTGCGCGGCGCGACGCTGTTCGCCCACAGCTCGCACGCGGAGGGACTGCCGAACACGTTCCTCGAGGCGTGGTCGCACGGTCTGCCCACGGTGACGAGCTTCGATCCGGACGGCGTCATCGAGTCGGCGGGGCTCGGCGCCTGCCGCACGGATTACGAGGCCTGGGAGGCCGCGCTCGAGCAGCGTGTCGCCGATCCGTCGCTGCGGCGGGCCGAGGGCGCGCGGGCGCGGGCGCACGTGCTGCAGCATCACGCGCCGGAGGCGATCTACGGGCGGCTGGCCGAGGTCTTGCGAGCCGTGCTGGGGCCGAGATGAGCGAGCGGCGCGCCGTCCGCGTCGCGTTCGTCCAGGCCGGGCTCTCGCTCGGCGGCGCGGAGCGGCTCGTTCAGGCGCTGGCCGAGAAGATGAGCCGCGATCTGGTCGAGCCCCGCATCGTGAACCTCTACGGCCCGGGCGCGATCGGCGAGCGGATGCAGGCCGCCGGCTGGGCGATGACGAACCACCTCGCGAACGGCCGCTTCGATCTCGCGGTGGCGGGGCGGCTGGCGCGGGCGCTGGAGCGAGAGCGGGCGGACGTCGCCTACGTCTACGACAGCCCGCTGCCGATGTTCTGGATGGGACAGCAGCGCCGGCGCCACGATCGCCCGCGACTGGTGCTGGGCTTCCATTCCACCGGCAGGCTGGGGGACCCCATCCAGCACTTCCTCGCGCGCCGCTCGGCGATCCCGGCGGCGGACCGATTGGTCGCACTCACCGAGAGCCACCGCCGCTCGCTGTCGGCGGAGCTGCGCGTGCCCGAGGCCCGCTTTCGCGTCGTGGGCTCGGGCGTGGACCTGACACGCTTCGACGCCACGATGCCGCGCGCCGCGGCGCGCCGCGCCGCGGGACTTCCCGAAGCCGGCCCGCTCGTGGGCATCGTCGCCGCGCTCAGGCCCGAGAAGAACCACGCGCTGTTCATCGCCGCGGCCGCGCGCGTGCTGGCGAGCGTGCCCGACGCGCGGTTCGTCATCGCCGGCGACGGGCCGGCTCGCGACGAGGTCGCGCGCCAGGCGCGAGCGTCGGGACTCGGCGACCGGCTGCTGCTGCTCGGCGCGAGGCAGGACGTGCCCGCGCTCTATCGCGCGCTCGACGTGGCGGTGCTCTCCTCGCACCCGATCGTCGAGACGCTCCCGGTCACGCTGCTCGAGGCGGCGGCCTGCGGCACGCCCGCGATCGCGACGGCCGTGGGCTCCGTCACGGACGTGGTCGCGGAGGGCGAGACGGGCTACGTCGTGGCGCCCGGCGACGAGGCGGCGCTCGCGGCGCGCATCGTCGCGCTGCTCCACGACCCGGACCTGCGCACGCGCATCGGCGCCGCCGCACGGCGCCGCGCCGAGGAGCGATTCAACGAGCGCGACATGATCCGGTGCTACGAGAGCCTGTTCGTCGAGGCCGCGGGGGCGGCCGCCTGAGGCTGCGCGGGCCACCGCCGGTCGTGCAGGCGGACCTCGGCGGCGGCCTCTGCGAGCTGGCCCGTGACGCGCGGGAACGCCTTCGCGATGCCGAGTGCGGCGAGCACCACGAGCTGCGGCTCGATCGGGATGCGGTAGCGCGCCTGCGTGAAGAAGAACGCGTAGAACATCGCGGTGGACATCACCACGGTGGCAAGGAGCAGGCGGCCGCGGAGTGGTGCTGCGCCCGCGATCAACCCCACGAGCGAGAGCGACAGGAGCCCGACGAACCACGCAGCGCCCACGAGCAGCACCGGCAGCGTGTTGAAGCGGTTCTGCGAGGTGACGCGATCCGCTATCGGCTTGAAGAAGTGCAGCAGCTCGAAGAGGTAGTCGTGGAGGAACGCGACCGGCCGCGAGAGGAAGAGCCCCATCTCGCGGGCGACGAACGCGTGCATCGGCAGGGGCGGGGCGATCGGACCCGGCGGGAAGCGGATCCAGCGGTCCTGCGCCAGCACGGAATCACTGCGCGCCGAGTACAGCACGGCTTGCGCCTTGCTCAGGAACACCCGCGCCTTGCCCTCGCGGTGGACGAGCGCGAGGTAGGGGAGCGCGAGGACGAACGTGGTGATCGCGCTCACGGCGAGCGCCCGCAGCAGCGGTGCACGCTGCCGTCGCAGGGCCACCAGCAGCCATATGCCGATGCCCAGTACGGGCGCGACGATGATCATGTCCGTGAGCCAGCCCACCACCATGAGCACTCCGAACAACACGCCGTATCGGAGCGAAGGCCGCTCCGAGAGCTCCCAGGCGACGGCGGTGAGCGCCAGCAGCACGGTGGAGTAGAGGAGGGTCGGGTAGAGGAGCCCGGCGATGAACACCAGCGTCGGCCCGAGCGCCGCGATGGGCGCCGCCACCGCCGCGGCCGCGGGACCTCCGAGCCGGCGTGCGAGGTGGACCACGAGCCACATCTGCAGCAGCGCGAGTGCCAGCTGCACGATCTTCGCCACCAGGAAGTTCTGCTCCCCGCCGACCCAGAACGAGATCGCGAAGAGCCACGGGTACGCGGGCGCGCGCGGGTCGCTGCCCGTGAGGTGGATGCCGTGCAGGATGCGCAGCGCGGCCTGCTCGTACTCGACGGTGTCCCCGAAGTAATAGCGGTTCCCGAGCGACAGCACGTGCAACAGTCGGATCACCATCCCGACGATCAGCCAGAACCGCGTCGTGGCGACGATGCGCCAGCGCGAGAGCGCGCCCGGGATCATGGCCGCGTCGTCTCCACCGAGTTCCCGCGCACACCGGGCAGCGCCGAGGCGAGGAAGCCGAGCAATCCCGGAAGCAGCGTCACGGTGGTGAAGAGGAGCAGGGAGAAGACCGCGCCGTTGGCGGCGCCCGCGCCGAACTGGCCGAACACCGACGCGCTCACCTGCTCGCGCAGCCCGAGACCACCGAGCGCCACGGGCAGGTTGCCGAGCAGCGGGATGACGGGCAGGCCCACGAGCAGCAGCGGCGAAGCGTGCGGCACGAGGTCACGGATCAGGAGCCAGGCCACGGCGTAGTTGAAGACGTAGAAGAACGCGCCCCAGCCGAAGCTCGCCACGCCCACGCCGCCCAGGAGCAGTCCCCGCGAATACCCGGCCCAGCGCTCTGCGGGCCGCGCGAGCACGGGCACGATCCGCGCCACGCCCCGCAGCACCGCGGGGTTGCCGAGCGCCACGACTCCCGCGACCGTGAACGCCACCAGCGCAAGATAGGTGAGCAGCAGCGGCCCGCGCCATGCGGGCACGAACAGGAACGCGGGCACGCACAGGAGCTCGAGGATGAGGATGTCGGCGACGCGATCCCAGACCGCGGACGACAGCGTCGCCGTGCGGGGCGCGTCGAGGTGGAGGACGCGTGCGAACTCGCCCACGCGCCCTGGGGTCACGAGCCCGTAGAACGTGCCCACCAGCGTCAGCCGGTAGCTGGTGCGCGATGGCAGCGTTACGCCGCAACGCTCGAGCAGGATCGACCAGCGGCGCGCGCGTCCCCAGTAGCCGACGAGCGACAGCGCGACACAGCTCGCAAGCGTGCCCGGGCGCAGGCGTCCCAGCGCGTCCGCCGCGTCGTGAAACGGCACGCGCCGGGCGAGCAGGACGAGGAGCACCAGCGAAACCGCGAGCTGGAGCGTGAACGCGAGCGCGCCGCGGCTCACCGGCCGTCCCGACCGTTGTCCGTGCGCCCCGTCCCGAGGCGCTGAAGACGCGTGTTGACGAGGATCTCCTCCAGGAGCCTCCGGTTCATGGCGGTGAGGTCGGCGAGCACGCCGAGCGCCACGAACAGCGCCGCGATCATGCTCAGCGCGGCCGAGACGACGAGGGACTGCACGTGCCCGGAGGGCCCTTTCGTGGTGAAGAATACGACCAGGAAGCGCACGAACAGCGCGAGTGCACCCGCCCCGAACAGCGCCGCGAGCGAGAGGAAGAACCGCAGCGGCCGGTAGAGCAGGTAGACGCGGATCATGGTGCCGAGCGAGCGCGTGACGTACGCACCAGTGCCGCGGAACAGCCGCGACTCGCGCAGCTTGCCGTTCACGCGGATGGGCACGTGCGCGATGACGATGTTCTTGTGGCTCGCCTGGATGAGCGTCTCGAGCGTGTAGGTGAACCCGGTCACCACCGTGAGCCGCAGGGCCGCCTCGCGACTGTAGGCGCGGAAGCCCGAGGTGGCGTCGGGCACGTCGGCCGCCGAGAGCGCGCGCACGACGCCGCTGCCGAGCCGCTGGAGTGACTTCTTGAGCATCGAGAAATGCTCGATCGAGTCGATCGGCCGCGTGCCCACGACCATGTCGGCGCGATGGGCGAGGATCGGCTCGACGAGGCGCGCGATGTCGGCGCCAACGTACTGGTTGTCCGCGTCCGTGTTCACGATCACGTCGGCGCCCATCGCCAGCGATTCGCGCAGGCCCGCGTCGAAGACGCGCGCGAGGCCGCGGCGCCTGGAGAAGCGCACCACCCGCTCCACACCGAGCGCGTGCGCCACCTCGCTGGTGCGGTCCGTGCTCCCGTCGTCGATCACCAGCACCTCGATGCTCTCG
>Ga0318494_10000489_pt1 | contig 13672 bp, 11 predicted proteins | sample GRESIP108b1f24_FD_203293 | JGI IMG/M metagenome (GOLD analysis project Ga0318494, IMG submission 203293) | Tropical soil microbial communities from Luquillo Experimental Forest, Puerto Rico - GRE.SIPMG.108b1f24 | ecosystem: Environmental > Terrestrial > Soil > Tropical forest > Bulk soil... | reverse complement strand
TTCGCGACCAGGTTCAGCAGCGCCTCCTTGAGGCGACGGGGATCCGCGTCGACGGTCGCGTCGCCGCGGCCGAAGAGCCGCACGCGCGCCTCGTCCGCGCGGGCCGAGAGCACGTGCAGCGCGTCCGAGACGAGCGAGCCGAGCTCGACCCGGCTCGGCGACACCGCCTGCAGCGGCCGCGTGAACGAGAGGTAGTTCTGCAGGATCTCCTGCATCCGCGTGACCTCGCGCTCCACGACCTCGAGGCGCTCGCGGGACGCCGCCTCGGCGGGGTTGCGGAGCCCGAGCTGCACGAGCGCCTTCACCCCGGTGAGCGGGTTCTTGAGCTCGTGCGCGACCTTCGCACCCACCTGCTCGAGGCTGCGGGCCCGCGTGAGCGCGTCCTGGGCGAGCTCCTCCCGGACGCGCGCGAGCTCCTCGCTCCTGAGCCGGATCCCGGTCATGATCGGCGCGAGCAGCGCGCCGACGCCGACGACGCCCACCGCGAGCAGCACGGCGTGGAGGCCGGCCGGCAGGGCCGGCCCGGTGACGCCGGGCGGCAGCACGGCGAGGGCGCCGGCGCCCAGCGCGCTGGCCGCGAGCAGCAGGCGCGTCTCGAGCCGATCGCCGGCCGCGACCACCGTGGCGAAGTACGGCGCGAGCAGCGTGGGGAGCAGCGGACTCCGCGCGCCGCCCGTCACGGCGACCGTCACCCCCGCGGTGACGAGCAGGGTCGACTGCGAGAACAGGGCGAAGCGGGCGTACACCTCCGCGGTGGAGTTGACGCACAAGGAGCGCGCGCGGGCCCGGGCCAGGTGGCAGCCGCCCTTCAGCGCGGCGCCGGCGACCAGGACGACGGCGATGCGCCAGACGGGATAGCGCGCCACGACGAGCAACGCCGCGACGACCAGGTGGTAGGCGAGCGGGAGGAGGAGCGTCACGTCGTCGCGCAGCCCCCCCGCGCTCCGGGCGGGCGCCGTCGCCGCGCTCGACCGGCCGGTGAACATGGGCATCACGGGCGCGGTGGGAGTCATCGAGAGCGAACGCTCAGCAAGAGGCGCGCCGGCCGCGAGGAGGATCCGCTCCATGGCCTCCGCTTAACCGGATCGGCCTCCGCGGGCCGACCGATGCCCAACAGGGGTCGTCGCCCTGCGCGCAGATCGCTCGAACGTTGAGCAGCCCCGTCGCCGGGGCCGGCCGGCGGTCGGCCTTCACGCGTCGCCGGCGCGCGAGCGCAGGCGCAGGTAGGCGACGAGCATCGACGCGCGCCAGCGGATGATCATCCCGAAGGCGAGGATGAAGAAGAGCCCGGCGGTCTGCGCGGGCGTGACGACCTGCTCGACCCAGGCGCGGAGCGCGAACCGCACCGCGACGAGCGAGAGCAGGATCCAGAGGAACGCCTTCGAGCGCTGCAGGAGCACCACGTCGCCGCTGCGGACGAGCCGCGAGGTGCGTGCGAGCGGGATGGCGAGCACGAGCGCGCCCGCGGCGAAGGCGCCCGTCGCGTAGGTCCACGGGACGCGCGCCGCCGGCGCGAGGAACATGAGGAACCCGGTGCTCATCCCGAGCGGCGGAGCGACGATCTTGCGGGTCGTGACGGGGCTCCGCGTCTCCCGCACCCGCCAGGCGAGCACGGCGGCCGCGCCGGCGAGCGACGCGAGCACGAGCACCACGGGCGGAATGTGGCCGAGCGGAGGCATGTCGATGACCTAGTCGCCGGCCGTCGCCTCCGCACGCCCGCACGCTCGACTCGTCAGGGCGCGGCCGCGATCCGCCGGGCGACGACGTCGTGCCCGAGCCAAGCCACGGGGCCGGAAGGCTCCCACGCCGCGTCGAGCATGAGGCGGCCCACGGCCTGGAACACCTGGCGCGACAGCTCTCCGCACACGGGGCTCCGCGGATCCGCGCTCATCGCCATGCACGCGTCGGACGCGGCGAGCATCGCCTCCGTCTGCGCGCGCCCGCTGTGGATCGGCCACGCGTCGAAGCTCCGGAACGGGGCGAGGACCGGCGAGGAGAGGAGCTCGTCGGCGCGCGCGAGCAGCGCCTCGAGCGACGCGCCGTCCGCGAGGAGCGCCCGACAGCGCCGCCACGCCTCGTCGGCCGCGGCGGAGCCGTTGCCCTCGCGCCGGATCATCTCGAGCAGCGGGTAGAGCGACACCTCGACGCCGCGGAAGAGCGCGCTCGAGTTGGTCCAGATCTCCGGCGCGTTGAAGACGGTGCAGCGGACGCCGCGCGCCCACGCGTCCTCGGCGAGCCGCTCGAGCAGCAGCTTCGCCCAGCCCTGCAGGTACGGCACGTGGGTCTGCCACGTCGGCCGCCCCCCGACCAGCACCTCGCAGCCGTGGTAGCCGTAGGCGACGTAGCGCACCCGCCCGGCGCGGGCGCGCAGCGGCGCGGTCGCATCGACGAGCCGCTGGAACGTGCGCGCGGTGACCTCGTCGAAGCTCCACGCCCAGAGCCGCGCGAGCTCGCCCTCCCAGAACTCGCCGGAGGGCAGGAACTTGTCCCCGGTGCCCCGGAACAGCCGCGCCATGATCGGCATGTTGAGCCGCGTGCGCGGGAAGCCGCCCGCCATCGTGTGGACGAACAGGACGTTCGCCCCGACCGGCACGAGCCGGTCGAGCTCCGCCGCGAACGCGGCCGCGTTGCGCTCGAACCGCCGCGCGCCGGCCTCGCGCGAGCGCGCCACGAGCTCCCAGTCGAGCGCGATCGCCTCCCATGCGTCGGCCCGGGCCGCCTTGAGCTGCGCGACGGGCGACGGGCCGTCGCCGGCCGGCTCGAGGTCGAACCCCGCCTCGAGCGGCACGTTCACGATCCGGCCGCCGAGGTTCGCCTCCGCCTCGGCCCGCTCCGCGTCCGCGAGCGGCCGGAGCGGGCCGTCGCCATCGCGCCGCCCGACCGTCGCGCCGACGATCGTCATCCCCGCACGCCGGGCCTCCTCGACGATCCCGTTCGCGTAGCCGCGCCCGAACAGCTCGCCGAAGAGGACGAGCACGTCCCCCTCGCGCCACCCTCCGCGGGCGGGGATCTCGCGCATCGGTCGATAGGTCACCGGAGCCCTCCGAGGCGGCCTCGCCGCCGCCCCGGGGTGAGTATCACGCCGCGCTCGCGACCGCTCGCGCCGACACGTCCGCGGCGTCCCGGGCGGCGCGCTCGAGCGCGAAGCGGCGGAGGTAGATGGCCTGCGCCTCTGCGTCGGAGAGCCGGCGCATCACGCCGTCCGCGCGCAGGCCGCGCACTGCCGCCGCGACGGCGTCGACGATCGCTTCGAGCTCGGCGGGGTCCGGGGGCTCGCCGCCGCCGTGGAGCGCGTCGGCGAGCGCCTCGAGGTGGCCGGCGAGCATCCCGCTCGCCTCGCTCACGACCGCGTTCACCGCCACGCCCGCGTCGCCCCGGAGCGGCGCGACGAGCCGCCGGAGCGTGACGAGCGAGTGCAGCAGGCGGCGCGACGCCTCGACCGCCGACGCCACGTCCGGCGCGCCGTCCGCCGCCATGGATGGCCGCGCGTCGGCGACGAACGCGTCGCAGCGGCGCAGGGCGCCCTCGGCGTGCGCGACGGCCGCGGGCTCATGGCCGCGGAGCGCGTCGGCCATCGCGCCGAGCGCGCTGCCCAGCTCGCGCCGGAGCGCGCCGCCCGCGCCGGCGGGCCCCGCGACGAGCCCGACGAGCGCCGCGACGAGCGCCCCGATCGCGACGTCGGCCATCCGCCAGGCCGCATTCGCCACCGGGTGGCCCGGCGTGATCGTGCTCATGAGCACGATCACCGACGTCCACGTCGCGACGCGCGCCGCGGGCCGGAACGCCGCGACCAGCACGGCGACGAGCGCCACCGCCGCCGCGATCTGCACCCACATCGGCGCGCCGAGCGACGCGAGCGAAACCGAGACGGCGATCGCGGCCGCCGCACCGATCGCGGTCCCGAGCAAGCGGTCTGCGACCGCGCGGAGCGTCCCGCGCGCGCTCCCCTGCACGACGATGAGCGCCGAGACCGGCGCCCACATCGGCTGCGCGACCCCGAGGAGGGCGGCGGCCGCGTAGGCGGCGGAGGCGGCGAGCGAGGTGCGCGCGGCGAACGCGAGGGCGTTCGAGCGCCTGAGGCGGCTGAGGACGAGCGCGGGGGCGAGCGGTTGGGCGCCGGCGGGGCGGCGAGCGATGAGGTTGCGAAGCGAGGTGAGCATCTCCTCGCGAAACAACTGCGCGGCGGGGCACGTTCCGTGGCCGTGCAGATTCTTCGCGGCAAGCGCTACGACCCGCCGCGCGCCCGCTCGAGCGCTCGGAGGTCGATCTTCTTCATCCCGAGCAGCGCCCTCATCACGCGGCCGGCACGGGCGCGGTCGGGGTCCTTCATCAGCTCGCCGAGGCCGGCGGGGACGATCTGCCAGGAGACGCCGTAGCGATCCTTGAGCCAGCCGCACTGCTCGACCGCGCCGCCGGCCGAGAGGGCCTCCCAGAGGCGATCGAGCTCCGCCTGGTCGGCGCAGTTCACCACGAAGGAGATGGCGTGGTTGAACGGGTCGAGGGGCCCGGCGCCTATCGCCATGAACTTCTGGCCGGCGAGCGTGAACTCGACCACCTCCACCGAGCCGGCCGGACCGCTCGGCGTGTCCGCCGGGATCGGCGTGACGCTGTCGACGCGCGAGTCCGGGAAGAGCGAGGCGTAGAACCTGGCCGCCTCGGCCGCCTTCTCCGCGAACCAGAGGTGTGGGACGATCTTCGGGGTGACGGTGGGCATCGCGTGGGCTCCTTGGGTCCGTCTGGCGCGCTTGCGCCGCGCATCGTCCTCGACGCCCGGCGCGCTCCCGGATCATCGGTCGATGCACGGCCCGCGGCCATCGCTAGCTTCTCTCTCTGCGGGGGACACCCGCGGGGAGGCTGCCCTTGGCTCGCGTGCTCGTCACCGGCTCCGCCGACGGTCTCGGCCAGATGGCCGCCCGGCGCCTCGGGGAGCTGGGCCACGACGTCCTGCTCCACGCGCGGAACCAGGACCGCGCGCGCGACGCCGCCCGGGGCGCACCGGGCGCTCGCGGCGTGCTGATCGGAGACCTCTCGAGCATCGCGGAGACGCGCGCGCTGGCCGAGCAGGCGAACGCTGCAGGATCGTTCGACGCCGTGATCCACAACGCCGCCGTGGGATACCGCGAGCGCCGCCAGGAGACCGCGGACGGGCTGGAGCATGTCTTCGCGATCAACGTGCTCGCCCCCTACCTGCTCACCGCGCTCGTCCCCGCGCGGCGGATCGTCTACCTGACTTCGGGGATGCACCGCGGCGGCGACGCCGATCTCTCCGACCTCCAGTGGCGTCGCCGGCGCTGGAGCGGCGCCCAGGCGTACGCGGACTCGAAGCTGCTCGACGTCGTCCTCGCGTTCGCGATCGCGCGGCGCTGGCCGGACGCCCGGTCGAACGCGGTCGAGCCGGGCTGGGTCGCGACGAAGATGGGCGGTCCCGGCGCTCCGGACGACCTCTCCCTCGCGCCCGAGACGCAGGTGTGGCTTGCGGTGAGCGACGACCCGCGCGCGGCCGAGACGGGCGAGCTGTTCTACCACCAGCGCGAGCAGGAGCCGCACCCGGCGGCGCGGGACGTGGAGGTCCAGGAGCAGCTCCTCTCCGCGTGCGAGCGGCTCACCGGCGTCGCCCTCGGAGCCGGGCCCGCAGGGACGCAGCCCGGCGCGGCGCCTCGAGCGGAAACGATTCCCTGGACCGACCGCTAAGGGCTCGAGAGGAAGTTCTCGAGGATCCGCCGCCCCGCCGGCGTCGGCCGGATCGCCGTCACGAGGGCGCGCATCCGCTCGCCCGGGTCCGCGCCCCGCGCCGTCGCCTCCGCCTCGAGCCCCGCCCTGCGCGCCTCGAGCATCGCGCTCATGACCGCCGGCTCGATCTCGGGGTGGAACTGCACCGCGCGGATCGCCCGTCCGGCGCGGAACGCCTGGACGGTCGAGTGCGCGTTCCCCGCGAGGAGCTCGAGCGCCGGCGGCGGAGCGACCACCTCGTCCTCGTGCGTCGCCTGCACCTCGAACGTGGGCGGCAAGCCCGCGAAGAGCGGGTCGGCGCGGCCGGCGTCCGTGAGCCCGCAGGTGACCGTGCCGATCTCGCGCCCTTGCGGGCTCCGGCGTACGGTCGCCCCGAGCGCCACCGCAAGGAGCTGGTGCCCGAAGCAGACGCCGAGCACGGGGACGCCCTGCTCGTCGGCCTCGAGCAACCACGCCCCGGTCCGTCGCATCCACTCCGCGTCCTCCGTCACGGAGTGGGGCGATCCGGTCACGATCACCGCGTCGTGCTCGCGCGCACGCGGGAGCCGCTCGTTGGCGCACGGCGTGACGACGGCGAAGCGGGCGCGCGACGGCGAGAGCGACCGCACGAACCAGCGGTCGTAGTCGCCGTGCGCGACCCGGACGGAGCCCGCCGCGCTTCCGGTCTTCAGGATCAGCACCCGCTTCATGCGCAGCGACCTAGCGCCCGGACGGAGGCGCGGCCAGGTGCCACCCCCATTGTGTCAAGCGGCGGCCGAGCGCGTCATCGATGTCCCAGGAGAGCCCGCTCGCGCCCGTCCCCCGGAGGTGTTCCGAATGACCGTCCCGACCGACCCGCGCACGCTGGATCCACGCCTGCCCGGGCCGCAGCTCTTCGTGGGGGGGCGCTTCGTCGAGCCGCAGGAGGGCGGGCGCATTCCCGTCGTGAACCCGGCCACGGGCGAGAAGCTCTGCGACGCGCCCGCGGGGACCGCCCCGGACGTGGACGCGGCGGTGCGCGCGGCCCGCCGCGCCTTCGAAGGCCGACCCTGGCGAGCGATGAACCCGCGCGAGCGCGGCAAGGTGCTGCGCCGCCTGGCCGACGCGCTCTGGGAGCGCCGCGAGGAGTTCGCGCTCGTCGAGTCGCTCGAGAACGGGAAGACGTTCCGCGAGGCGATCCGCGGCGACGTCGCGCCGGGCGCCGCGACGCTCGCGTACTGGGCGGAGGCGCCGGTCCGCATCCTCGGCGAGGTGCTCCCCGTCGACGGGCCGTTCCACACCTACGTGGTCAAGGAGCCGATCGGAGTCGTCGGCGCGATCGTGCCCTGGAACTACCCGACCGGCCTCGCGTGCTGGAAGCTCGGGCCGGCGCTCGCGGCGGGCTGCACCGTGGTCCTGAAGCCCTCGGAGCTCACCCCGCTCACGGCGCTGAAGCTCGCCGCGCTCGCGCAGGAGGTCGGGCTGCCCGAGGGAGTCCTGAACGTCGTCCCCGGCTACGGCGACGCCGCCGGCGAGGCGCTCGCGCGCCACCCGGACGTCGACAAGATCACCTTCACCGGCTCGATCCGGACCGCGCGCCGGCTCCTCCATGCGTCCGCCGAGACGAACCTCAAGAAGCTGACGCTCGAGCTCGGCGGGAAGAGCCCGCAGATCGTGTTCGCGGACGCGGACGTCGAGCGCGCGGTCGAGGCGTGCTTCTGGGGCATCTTCGGGAACAAGGGCGAGGTCTGCAACGCGGGCTCGCGCGTGCTCGTCGACGCGCGCGCCTACGACGGGTTCGTCGGCGCGCTCGCCGACCGCGCGCGTCGGATGGTCGTCGGCGATCCGCTCGATCCGCGCACGGAGATGGGCGCCCAGGTCTCGGCGCGCCAGCTCGAGACGGTGCTCGGCTACGTCCAGCGCGGGCGCGACGAGGGGGCGCGCCTCCTCGCGGGCGGGGAGCGGGACACGGACGGCGCGAAGGGTCGCGGGAACTTCGTCCGGCCCACCGTGTTCGCGGACGTCCGGCCGGAGATGACGATCGCCCAGGAGGAGATCTTCGGGCCGGTCCTCGCGTGCCTCCGCTTCAATGGCGAGGACGAGGCGCTCGCGATCGCGAACGGCACGCGCTACGGCCTCGCCGCCTCGATCTGGACGCGCGACGTGGCGCGCGCCCACGCGCTCGCCCGGAAGGTCGAGTCGGGCGTCGTCTGGATCAACTGCTTCAACGAGTTCGACGACGCCGCGCCGTTCGGCGGGTTCAAGCAGTCCGGCTGGGGGCGCGATCTCTCGCACCACGCGCTCGACGGCTTCCTGCAGCTCAAGGCGGTCTGGACCAAGCTCCCGGAGTGAGATCATGAGGAAGCCGGCGGAGGTGAGGGCGGCGGCCGCGCGGGTGAAGCACGCGCCGAAGGCGGCGGCGCGCGTCGCGACGGCGCGGAAGGCGCGGGCGGTGCCCGTCGCGCCCGAGCTCGAGCGGCTCGAGGCCTGGCTCGCGGAGAAGGGCGTCACCAAGGCGAAGATCGGCGCGTTCGACGTCGACGGCGTCTGGCGGGGGAAGTACGTCTCGCTCGAGAAGCTCCTCTCCGCCGCCAAGGGGGGCCTCGGCTTCTGCGACGTGGTGTTCGGCTGGGACCTCGGAGACGAGCTCTACGACAACGCGAAGATCACGGGCTGGCACACCGGCTATCCGGACGCCCGCGCAGTCGTGGCCCTCGAGACGGCGCGCGTCATCCCCTGGGAGCCGGACACCGCCGCCTTCGTCCTCGACTTCGTGAACGCCGACGGCTCGCCGTTCGAGCCCTCCCCGCGGCAGCTCCTCCGCCGGATCGGGGCGCGGGCGCGCGCGCTCGGGTTCCTGCCGCGCTTCGGCTCGGAGTACGAGTACTTCCTGTTCCGCGAGACGCCGCAGTCGCTGCGGGAGAAGGGGTTCCGCGACCTGGCGACGCTCTCGCCCGGCATGTTCGGCTACTCGTGGCTCCGGAGCTCGGCGCACGCCGGGCTCGTCCACGCGATCATCGACGGCTGCAACGCGTTCGGGATCCCGGTCGAGGGGATGCACACCGAGACCGGACCGGGCGTCTACGAGACCGCGGTCCGCTACGACGACCTCGAGCGCGCCGCGGACCAGTCCGCGCTGTTCAAGACCGCCGTGAAGGAGATCTGCGCCCGCCACGGCGTCACCGCCTGCTTCATGGCGAAGTGGAACGCCAGGCTCCCCGGCTGCTCCGGCCACGTGCACCAGTCGCTCTGGGACCTCGCCGGCGAGCGGAACCGGTTCCACGATCGGGGCGCGCCGGGCGGCCTCTCCGCGACGCTCCGGCACTACGTCGGCGGGCAGCTCGCGCTCATGCCGGAGCTGACGGCGCTCTACTGGCCGACCATCAACAGCTACAAGCGCAGCGTCGAGAACACCTGGGCTCCGACCACGGCGACCTGGGGCGTCGAGAACCGCACCTGCGCCCTGAGGGTCATCGGCGACGGCCCGAAGTCGATGCGGGTCGAGTATCGGCAGCTCGGCGCGGACATGAACCCGTACGTCGGCATGGCCGCGTCGCTCGCGGCGGGGCTCTGGGGGATCGAGCACGAGGTCGAGCCGCCGCCGCCGTGCACCGGGAACGGCTACGACGATCGCGAGGCGGCGCCGCTCCCGAGGAACCTCCGCGACGCGGTGGAGCTGCTCGACCGCTCGGAGCGGGCGCGCGAGCTGCTCGGCGACGGCTTCGTCGACCATTACGTCCGGACGCGTCGCTGGGAGGTCCGCCAGTTCGAGCGCGCCGTCACGACCTGGGAGCTCGAGCGGTACCTGGAGCTCATCTGAACCCTACGTGAACGTGAGCGCGCCCGTTCCGGTCCGCCGGGCACGGGCTCGGGCGCGTGCACGGGTTTCGTCGCCTCTCCTCGGAGCCTCCATGGACTTCTTCGATCTCCCCGCCGACCCCGGAATCACCGTCATGTCCTGGCCGACCCGCGTCGTGCTCGGCCCGGGCGCCCTCGGCCGGCTCCCGGACGAGCTCGCGCGGCTCGGCGTCCGGCGACCGCTCGTCGTGACCGACCGCGGCGTGGTGAAGGCTGGGCTCGCCGCGCGGGTGCACGACCTGCTCGGGCGCGCCGGGCTCCGCGCCGCGCGCTTCGAGGACGTGACGCCGAACCCGACCGATCGCGACGCCGCGGCCGGCCTCGCCGCCTACCGCGCCGGCGACTGCGACGGCCTCGTCGCGATCGGCGGCGGGAGCGCCCTCGACTGCGGCAAGCTCGTGCAGGTGCTCACCACGCACCCGCCGCCGCTCTCGCGCTACGACGACGCCGCGGGCGGCGACCGGTTCGTGAAGGACGACATGCCGCCGCTCGTCGCCATCCCGACGACGGCGGGCACCGGCTCCGAGGTGGGCCGCTCGGGCGTCGCGACGCTGCCGGACACGGGCCGGAAGACCGTCATCTTCAGCCCGTACCTCATGCCGAAGGCGGCGATCTGCGATCCGGAGCTGACCATGGACCTGCCGCCTCACCTCACGGCCGCGACGGGGATGGACGCCTTCACGCACGGCCTCGAGGCCTACGTCGCCCGCGGCTTCCACCCGCTCGCCGACGCCGTCGCGCTCGACGCGATCCGGCGCGTCGCCCGCTCGCTCGAGGTCGCGTACCACGCACCCCGCGAGCTGGCCGCGCGGACGGACATGATGATCGCGGCGATGGAGGGGGCCATGGCCTTCCAGAAGGGGCTCGGCGCCTGCCACGCCCTCGCCCACGCCCTCACGCCGATCTCCGGGCTGCACCACGGCCTCGCGAACGCGGTGGTGCTCCCTGCGGTGATGGAGTTCAACCGCGGCGCAGCGGCCCCCCGCCTCGCGCGCGTCGCCATCGCGATGGGCGAGGACCCGCGCGCGGACGACGACGCGCTCGCCGCGGTGGCGATCCAGCGCGTGCGCCGCCTCGCGGGCGCGCTCGGGATCCCGGCCCGGCTGCGCGACGCGGGCGTTCGCGAGGGGGACCTCCCCCGGATCGCCGGGAAAGCGTTCCAGGACGCGTCCCACCAGACCAACCCGCGGCCGTGCAGCGAGGCGGACCTGCTCGCGATCGCGCTGGCGGCCTATTGACGCTCGGTGCGCCGACCACGACCGGCTCGTGCGGGCCCCTGCTCGGGCGCTCGCCCCCGAGGGGGTCGGTCCCATGCCGTTGCGAGGATCGGGACCGCTGACCGACGATCGCTGGAATGGCGCGCCCTGACGGTCGGCGCGAGCGAGGCGGCCGATGCCTTCGCCGGACATCCTGCTGGTCGACGACGACGCAGACATCCGTGAGTCCCTGGCGCTCGCGCTCGAGCTCGAGGGGTACGCCGTCGCGACCGCGCGGCACGGCGGCGAGGCCTGGCAGCAGCTCGCCGACGGCGAGCTCCCGGGCCTCGTGCTGCTCGACCTCGCGATGCCGGTGCTGGACGGCGCGAAGCTCCTCTCGCGGATCCGGGACGACGCGCGGCTCCGCGCGCTCCCGGTGGTCATCCTCACCGCGTTCTCCTCCCTCACCGCAGGCGTGACGGCGCACGCGCAGGGGTGCCTGCGCAAGCCGGTGGACCTCGACGCGGTGCTGGCGTTCGCCGCCCGCCACTGCCCGCGGCGGCAGGCCGTGTGATGCCGCGCCGCGCGCACCAGCTCGGGCCCGACGCGCGCGCCTCCCGCCTGCGCGTCTTCGCGGGCGGGCTCCTCGTGACGGGGCTGCTCCTCTTCACCTGGCCGTTCGTGCGGGTGCCGCGGTTCCACCTCGTCCCGGCGTACCTCCACCTCCTCGGCGCGTGGGCGCTCGTCGTCGTCGCGCTCTTCGCCATGACGCGGGCGATGCGGCCGCCGCGCGCCCGGCGGTCGCCGGAGCGCCGCGGTGAGTGAGCTGGCGCTCGCGCTGGCCGTCGTGACGGCCTACACGGGCGCGCTCGTCGCCGTCGCGGAGTGGGCCGAGCGCCAGGAGGCGCGGGGGAGGCGCATCGCCTCGAACGCGTTCGTGTACTCGCTCTCGCTCGGCGTGTACGCGACCTCGTGGACGTACTACGGCAGCGTCGGCTTCGCCGCGCGGAACGGCGTGCTGTTCCTCACCGTGTACCTCGGGCCGACGCTCTGTGCCGTGCTCTGGTGGTGGGTCCTGCGCCGGCTGGTGGAGGTGAAGGAGCGGTACCGGATCACCGGCATCGCCGACTTGCTCGCGCTCCGCTACGAGAAGTCGGAGCGGGTCGCGCTGATCGCGACGGTCGTCACCGTCGTCGGCCTCATCCCCTACCTCGCGCTGCAGCTCAAGACGATGATCGCGACGCTCGCGCTCGTCGCCGGCGGGGCCCGGCTCACGTACCCGGCCGCGGGCCGCGAGCTGGGGCCGCCGCTCGTCGCGCTGATGCTCCTGTTCACCATCGCGTTCGGGCTCCGCCGCGTCCGCCCGACCGAGCGCCACCCGGGGATGGTGGTCGCGCTGGCGGTCGAGTGCGTCGTGAAGCTCGCCGCCTTCCTGGCCGCGGGCGCGTTCGTCACCTACGGACTGTTCCACGGGTACGGCGACATCCTGCGCCGCGCCGCGGCCCCGGGGTCCCCGGCACCGGATCTGCTCGGCGGCCAGGGGCCGATCACCTGGCTCTCGCACCTCCTGCTCTCGTTCTTCGCCGTCCTCCTCCTCCCCCGGCAGTTCCACCTCGCCGTGGTGGAGAGCTCGGACGCGGAGCACGTCCGGACCGCGACGTGGCTCTTCCCGCTCTACCTCCTCGCCATCAACGTGTTCGTCCTCCCCGTCGCCCTCGCCGGCCTGCTGCTCGGCCACCCCGCCGCGGAGGCGGACACCTTCCTGCTGACGCTGCCGATCGACGCCGGGCGGACGCTCCTCTCGTGGCTCGTCTTCCTGGGCGGCTTCTCCGCCGGCACCGGGATGGTCGTGGTCGAGACCACCGCGCTCTCGACGATGATCGCGAACCACGTCGTCGTGCCGGGCGCCCAGCGCTTCGCGGCGTTCGGCGGGCTCCGCCGCCACGTGCTCCTCACGCGGTGGGCGGCCGCGGCGCTGGTCCTCGTCGCGGCGTTCGCGTACGAGCGCGCCTTCGGCCGGAACTACACGCTCACCTCGATCGGCTTCATCTCGTTCGCCGCCGTCCTGCAGCTCGCGCCGCCGCTCATCGGCGGGTTCGTCTGGCGCGGCGCGAGCCGGGTGGGGGCGATGGCGGGGCTCTCGGCGGGGTTCCTCGCCTGGATCTACACGCTGGTGGTCCCGGTGCTGGTCCGCTCCGGCTGGCTCCCGGCGTCGCTCATCACCGACGGGCCGTTCGGGATCGAGGCGCTGCAGCCGGAGGGCGTGCTCGACTTGCACCTCGACTCCTTGTCCCACGCGGTCATCTGGACCCTGCTCGCGAACGTCGGCGCCTTCGTGGGCGCGTCGCTGCTCTTCCCGCCCGGCGCCGCGGACGAGGCGATGTCCGACGAGCTCCGGCGCGCCGCCGGGCGGGCGGGCCCCGCCCACGTGGGGTCCGTCGCCCCCGGGCTCGTCCCGGTCGCCGAGAAGCGGGCGCGCGCCGCCGCGCTCCTCGCCCGCTATCACGGCGAGGAGACGGCGGCGTCGCTCGCGGACGCGTGCCTCGCCAGGACGGGGGCCCGGCTCGACGGTGAGCTCTCCGCGCTCCAGCTCGCGGATCTCCAGTCCGACGTGGAGACGACGCTCGCGGCGGCGATCGGCACCGCAGGCGCCCACGCCGCGATCCGGCGCGAGCCGCTCGTCACGCCCGAGGAGGCGCGCGCGATCTCGGCGGCGTACGCGGACGTGCTCGCGTCGCTCAACGTCTCCCCCGCCGAGCTCCAGCGGAAGGTGGACTACCACCGCGAGCGGGAGCGGCTGCTCGCGCGCGATGCGGAGAACCAGCGCTTCCTCGCCGGGGTGAGCGGGCTCCTCGCGGCCTCGCTCGACCTCGACGCGACCGCCCTCACGGCGGTCCGCCTCCCCGTGCCGCACGTCGCGGACGCCGCGC
>Ga0318494_10000479_pt1 | contig 13733 bp, 10 predicted proteins | sample GRESIP108b1f24_FD_203293 | JGI IMG/M metagenome (GOLD analysis project Ga0318494, IMG submission 203293) | Tropical soil microbial communities from Luquillo Experimental Forest, Puerto Rico - GRE.SIPMG.108b1f24 | ecosystem: Environmental > Terrestrial > Soil > Tropical forest > Bulk soil... | reverse complement strand
TGCTAACGATCGTTTACGTAATGGCACGACCGTCTTTTCGTCAACCCGGTGCCCGATGCGGCCACTGCGGTGGCGGTCTGTGCAGGACTTATACTATTTTCGGTCACGCTGCGCCCGCTAAACTTCGCGCTGCGGCTGGACCCCGTAAAATCTGTAAGTGATCGTTTACAGACAGGTGTCTAGGCGCTACCATTACCGGTATCGCCGCCGGTAGGTGGGCGCGCTGCGAGGCAAGGACCAGGGAGCGGAACATGAGCTACTCGATTCCCGACACGGTAGTCACCCAGGGGCCGTTCCAGCCGATGCGGTTCGAGGCCACGGTCGAGGAGTGCATCGTCACCCACGGCGAGATCCCCAAAGACCTCGCCGGCGGCATCTACCGCACCGGGCCGTGCTGGAAGCGGCCGACCAACCAGGGGACCACACCGCTGCTGGCGATGGACGGCATGGTGCAGGGCCTGGTCTTTGACAACGGCCGGGCCGACTTCCGCAACCGCTGGGTGCGCACCCCGAAGTACCTGCTGGAAGACAAGCACGGCCGCGGCATGTTCGACTACGCCGACGGCGGATTCGGCGACTACCGGGACTACGGCTACGGCGAGGTGGTGCGCACCCTGGACAACGCGCACACCCCGCAGGGCACCGCCAGCATCAACATCTTCCCGTTCGCCGGCGAGCTGGTCGTCTCTGGTGAGTTGGGCGGTCCCCCGCAGGTCATCGACCCGATCACCCTGGAGACCAAAGGCGTCGTGCCGTGGGCGCCGGCCTTATCCAAAGGGCCGCACGAACTGGTGTGCTTCGGCGACGGCACCTTCTGCGCTCACCCGAAGTGGGATGAGGACACCGGCATTCTTTACGGCTGGTCATACAGCGACACCGCACCGTATGTGTCCATGAAATACGTGCACCCCGACGGCACGGTGGAATCCCGCGACCTCTGGGATGCCCCCTACAATACGGTCGCACATGACATTTGGCTCACCCCAGAGTGGGTTGTGATGCCGTTCCAGCCATTCATCATCGACCGGCAGCGTAATGCCAAGGGCCTGGCCATCTTCGGCTGGGAGCCAGAACTGCCGATCACGGTCGCGCTGATCTCGCGGCACAACCTGCAAGGCGAGATCCGTTGGATCCAAACCGATCTGCCTGCGCAATACGTCATGCACACAATGACGGCCAACGTGAGGGGCGACCAGCTCGTCCTCGATGCGCCGATCTTCAATAAGCCACCGTTCCCGATGGAGCAGGACTTCAACGAAGGCGACCAGGCCGCGCTGTTCTTCAGCAACGCCGCCAGCTACTTGGGGCGCTGGACGGTCAACCTCACCACCGGCGACACCAAGGCAGAGCAGCTCTCAGAGCTGCCGTCCGAAATCTGCAAGGTTGACCAGCGCTTCTACGGGAAAGGTCACCGCTACGGCTTCCAGATCGGGGGCCAGCCGAAGAAACGCGGCATGCGGATGGACAGCCTCATACGCAACGACGTGGACAAGGTGACCGAACAGGTTTACCAAATCCGGGCCCAAGGAGAATTGGCCGCGGTGCTCGAGGCCTCCTTCGCACCACGCACCACCGACGCCCCCGAGGGCGACGGCTACATCATCGTGCCGGTGTCGTGGTGGGGCGAGCGTCGCGGCGAATTCCAGATCTTCGACACCGACGACATCACCGCCGGCCCAATCTGCAAGATCGAGCTGCCCTTCCACATGGGCTGGACGCCGCACGGCCACTGGATGGACTTCCGTTAAAAAGATTGCCGACCCGAAACTGACGTCCAGCCCTTAGCCGCAAGCCGCTCAGTTCGCGGCGACCCTCCTATCTGATCCTGCAAAATCTGCGCCTTGGCATGACCCGCCGGCAGCTGTGGGGCTGGGCGGGTGTGCTCGCGGTGGTCGACGTCGCCGTCGAGCTGCCGATTTTGGCCAGTGGCGATCGCCATGCCATCGGGGGTCGCTGGCGGATCGAAATGTCCACGGACCCAACTCATGACTGGGCCTGCAGTTGATCCGCCGGTTCTGCGGCTTTGTGCATCCTGAGAGTGTGGGTGTAGATCCAGCGTGCCAGCGCGTCGAGGATCACCAATCCGATTGCACAGGAAGCCAATGCGCCAGCCCAGGTCACCCATGCCGAGGCCCCGGGCATGTGCAGCGCGTTGTACACGGGCAAACCCACCGCCGCGCTGCAGCCGGCGTCGGTGACCAAGGGCAGAAACAGCACCAGCACGGCCCGCCAGCCGGTGAAGTAGCCCGGCGCCGCGAATAGGATGGCCGCGCACAGGATGGGGCCCGTGGTGTTGATGAACAGCCAGTACAGCGGAAATCCACCGATGCTCATCGGCACTTGGCCGTAGCCGAAGTATGTGTAGAGCCGAAAGTGCAGCAGCGGCATCTCGATGAGTAGGTCAGCGACAAACGTGATCGCGATGCCGGTCCAGAACGCGCGTGGGGTGAAGGTCAATCTACGCAGTTCGAGCAGCAATACGTAGGCGATGCCCCCGAAGAAGATGATGTAGGTGGGTAGTCCCCAGTGCGGGATCGGGCCCATCGTTTCGAAGACCACGTCCTGACCCGGCCTGGGGTGGTGCACCAGACCCAAGATGTCATCGAGCGGGTCTCTCACCCGCGCCCCCCCGCCGCCGCCCCCCCGCCCCCGCCCCCCCGCCCACCCCCCCCCCCGCCACTGGTGCACCGCGAAGGCCACCAACGCGACCACCACGATCCACAAGACAACCTCGGCGATCGTCTGGGGTGTCCGCGGGAACACCATGTACGGCGGCGCCGGAACGTTGAATTGGGCCATTCTGATCACGCGGTCAGGGCCATTGCGGGTGAAAGTGCCTGCAACAGCTCACGTGCGGCCCGTTCGCCGGCCGTGGTGGCGGTGTTGACGTTGCCCGACGAGTTGTAAGACCCGGCGAGGTGGATGCGGCTGTTCAGGTTCCGGGCAGCGTGGAAACGGCCCAGGGCGCGGTACAACCCGGGATGGCTGTAGACGAGCACCGGATACCACCGGTTCACCCGTGCGAACTCGATCGCATCACCCAAGCCGGGTATCGCCTTCTCCGCGTCGGGAAGTACGTCAGCCAGGATGTCGTCGTCCGTCGCGTCCATATGGTTGAGCGCCCATTGGTTCATCATGAACAGTGACACCAGGCCCTTGTCCGCCGGCGCGCGTCCCGGTGCCTTGTTGTGTTCCAAGATGATCGCGAACAGCCCCTCAGACACCGGTCGGGGAACGACGACGAAGGAGGCTGGGCACTCCGGAATCCGATTGAGTGCCAGGTTGATCGACATCGTCGAGGTGTACTTCAGTTCCCGTAGGAACTTCGCGCGTTCGGCATCCAGCTGCGGCACGATGTCAGGGACTCTGTTGCCCATGGAACTGACGATGGCGCCGGCACCGCGTTCCGTGTAGAGCTTGCCGTCGGGCCCGGTGCAGGTGATCCTCACGCCGTCGGGGTCTTCGACGACCTTGACGACTTCGGTGTTGAGGCGCACGTCGGGGATGGCCGCGGCCAGCCGCTCGGGGAACGAGGAATATCCGTCGCGGAACGCGTACAGCTTGGTGCCAAGGACCTTCTGCCATAGGAAGAAGAACTCCACCACCGAGATCACGTTGGCCGGCACGCCGGCTCCACCGCGCACGGTGGGCTCAATCAGATAGTCGTAGAGCTCGCCGTCGAGGCCGCGCCGCCGGCAGTATTGCTCGGGCGTCTCGGTGTCGAAGGCGCCGGCGATGGACAAGTCTTCGTAGCTGAGCAGTTTGCGCAGCTTGAACGAGTCTGCGGCGAGCCTAGCCACCTTCAACTTGGAGCGCAGCGACAGCAGCTTTGTGCGCGCCGCGTCGAGGACGAGCCGGTTGGCCCGCAGGTAATGCATCTGGTCGCCGCGCATGAACCCCATCAACGAGTTCGCCGGTATCAACTCATCGGTCATGCCGATGTCGTCGACCAGCCTCATCACGCTGTCGTAGGCCGCCGGCAGGATCGTCGTCCCGGCTTCCATCAGATAACCGTCGCGCTTGATCGACAGCAGTTGTCCCCCAACGCGATCACGCGACTCCATGACGACTACCTCGCGGCCGGCCTCCTGGAGCCGCCACGCCGCCGCCAGCCCTGACGGGCCCGCGCCGACGACGTACACCTTCGACAGGTCAGACATGGCGTCCACTGTATCAAACAGATCATTCGATGATCAAACATCATGTATGGTTAGAGCACAATGCGTATACTTCGTCGTGTGGATGCTCCACGCCCTCGACCGTTGCAACTGTCTCGGCCTCAGCGCCGTAGCATGCTCAGCCGGCATTTCGTGAGCGTCGTCGAGGAGCTGGTGGAGGACGGGGGGAGGTACGCCGACCTGAGCGTCGAGGCGATTATCACCGCGGGCGGGATTTCGCGTTCCACGTTCTACGTCTACTTCGACGACAAGGGCGATCTCCTTGTCGCCATGGCGCGAGATGTCATCGGTGACCTGGTCGCTGATGGCGCGTCGTGGTGGGAGCTGCCCGTAGACGCGACCCGGGAGGATCTGCACAAGGCCCTACGCGTACCGATCGAGACCTATCGCAAACACCGGACGATTCTGGGCACCGTCGCCGAGACCGCGGCCTATGACCCGCGGGTGCGGGAACAGCAGCAGAACCTGGTCGATCAGGTGGTCAACGCGCTGACAACCTACATCGGCAACGCGCAGCGTGCCGGGGTGGCCGACGCTCACCTGGACCCAGCACGGACCGCACAGTGGCTGATCTGGATGATTGAGCGCGGACTCTATCAGCTGGTCGGCACCGCCGACGACGAGGAGGTCGAGCATCAACTCGATGCGTTAACCGAGATCGTTTGGCGGGTGGTGTATCTCAGCGGCCGCGAAGCTCCGAGCCGGCGGACAGAAGCGCCGCCCTCCAAACCAGCCCCCAGGAATAGACGGAAATCACCCAATTAAGTCGACAAGGTCAAATTTCCTTGCACCGGAGACCAATTGCGTCGGCCCTGGCGGCCAGCGGGGCTCGCGAGATCGCAGCCGTCTAAGTGGTGCGGTGCCCGCAAAGTGTGTCCCTTCTTAGTGGGAGCGAGTTTCTCACTCATGACGTGGCCCATGGCGCTGCGTCAGGCTGTGGCGGTTGGCGGCTCTGCCACTGAGTTGCCGACCCGGAAGGCGCCCGGCCGCGCAGGGTACAGCTCGCCAACATGGCAACCGAAATCGGCCGCATCACGCCGAGCCGCCCATCATCCGGCCGACAAGCGGCAGCCATAAGCGCCGCGGGGCGTGACCTCCGAACCAGGCGAAGGCTCGGACACCATGGCGTGGCATGACGATCCGCTTGCCGTGCGCAAGCCCCTTCAAGGCGGCTTCGGCGATCTGGGCCGGGTCGGCCATGAACGCCTTCGGGGTGCGGCTCTCGGGACCGAGCATGCCTGCCACCTCAGCGAACTCGGTGCGCACACCCCCGGGACACAACGCCGTCACCGTCACACCGCTGCGGCCGAGCTCCCAGTGCAGCGACTCGGCCAGCGAGGTCACCGCCGCCTTCGTTGCGGCGTAGGCCTGGAAGTTTGGCATCGGCTGGTTGCCGGCCATCGAGGAGACGAGCAGGATCGCGCCGCTGCGGCGCGCCACCATGGCCGGGGCGAGCGACCTGGTGAGCAGGAATGATCCCTCCACGTTGGTGCGGATTAGCTGCTGAATCCGGTCGGGGTCGGTGTCGATGAACGCGCCCCCCAACCCGAACCCGGCACACGGAACCAGCACATCGACGTCGAGCCCGAGCCGGCGGATGTCGGCCATCAGCCCAGCGCGACCCTCGGGCTCGCTGACGTCAGCGGGGATCACCTCGATGCGCCGGCCGCCGCCACGCAGCTCCTCGGCCAGCGACTCGAGCCGCTCCCGGCGCCGCGCGACGAGGATCGCATCGTGGCCGAGGGCAACGAGGCCGCGCGCAAGTTGAGCGCCGATGCCCGACGAGGCACCGGTGATCAGGGCTGCCGCGCCGGGGCGGGGGGCGGGGATAGCCATGGCGCGGGTCAGCCGAGCAGCGCGTCGGCGCCGGTGTCGGCCACGATGGCCGCGGAGTTGGAGAACATTTGGGCCCACATTTGATCGCCCCGCTCGGTCCGATGCAGCGTCACCGAAACCGCGATCGTCAGCAGGAACGGGTACAGCGAGCTGACACGGTAGCTCTGCCGGCATTCCGAGAACGAGAAGTCGTTCACCCCGGCGGCGAGGAGACCGCTGTGGTACAGGCGGAGCAGGCGGTCCTCTTCTGCGCGGCGCTCGTCGACCGTCATGCACGACCCGAGGTAGACCGCGACGTCGAGCAGCGGCGGCCCGACCCGGGCGCCCTGCCAATCGAGCACGGTGATCGGGGGCGCACCATCGAAGCGGCCAAACATCATGTTGTCCAGCCGGTAGTCCCCGTGGGCGACCACCCACGGCGCGCGCCACAGGCGCCGCGCGCTGCCAGCCGCATTCGGGGCCAGTCGTGTGGCGAGTTCCAGATGGGCGGGCTCTACCCGGTCGCCGAAGCGCGCGACGAACGTGTCGATCGCCGGCTCGACGGCACCGAAGAGCATCTCGGTCCGTTCGATGCCGGCCCAGCGCAGCTTGACGAGGTCCGGATCGTTCCAGATCGGCGCCTGCAGCGTCGGGAGCACCCCGACGGCCAGCTCGGCCTGCTTGAGCGTCCCGCCCCCGACCATGTCGCCGACATCGGAGCTATCGAGGAGATCCTCGATCACCAGGGTGAAGCGTCCGCTGGCCGGCTCGACGTCGCCCCAGTGCATCGCCGGGATCGCGGCGCTCAGCCGTGGTGCGATCTCCTGGTAGAAGCGAACCTCGGACTCGTAGATCCCCATCGCGGCGCCCATCTGGCGTGAGCCGTCGTCGGTCGAGGGTAGCTTCACGACCAGCGAGGCCGGACCGGCGCTGGCGCCGTTGTAGCCCAGCTGCGCCCTCACGACGAACCCGACCTGCCCGGTGCCGATCACGGTCGCGTCGACCGAAGCGACGCTGTCCTGAGCCCCGAGCGTGCCGCCGCTGCGCAACACCTCGGTGAACCACTCAGGCGTCAGGTCGTCCGTCCTGTCCACGATGCGCATCATCGACGCTCCGCCTCCTCACGGGTGGTGCTCGCCCACAAGGGTTGCACCACATCGGGTTCGCAGCGCTCGTCGACGATCCACTTGACCATCCGTCGCACCGGTTCGATCGCGTCCTGGGGCAGCGCGACGCTGGGGTGGGCGGCGTAACCCAGCGACACCAGCCGTTGCGCGCCGTGCAGCGGGAGCGTCTCCCGCAGTGTGGATTTCAGCGACTCGGGATAGATGCCGACCGTCTGGGTGTAGGCGTTCATCTCCCGCATCGCATCGGCGGGATCGTCGATGGGAACAATGTTGGCGACGCGGCCGGACAGTCGCCGCGCGAATTCGACGGGCTCGTCGAGCTGGGAGACGATCACCGCGCCCTCGCCCTCGCGACCGCCGAACACACGATACCACTCGGGGCTCGCGCGCAGCGCGTCGATGTCGGCCTTCAGCTCGGGGTCGAACCACTTCGCGCGTGTGCTGAGTTGCTCGGGCAGCCGCTGCAGCTCCGTGTAGATCGCCTCACCGAGCCGGTTGGCCCGTTCGATCCCGTCGGGGTCGGTGCCACAAGCCACGTAGACGACGCGGGCGTTGATGCAGCCGAGCTGGTTGAGCGCGCCCACGTCGGTGGCCGTGCGCCGCGCCACCTCGTTCAGCGCCTCGGGGGACGCGAATGCCTCTCGCCCGATGATCGTGGCGCTCCGCTTGGGGTCGAGCGAGACCAGCTCCAGGCCGGGCTGGACGTAGCGCACAACGTGGGTGACGGAGGCGAATCCGCCCCAGGCGATGATCTTCTCGACGGCCGCGGGTTGGAACAGCTGTTCCTCGAAGGCGGTGTCACCGCCCTTCCAGTAGGCGACCGAGAGGTGCCGGGTGATCGGGTGCGCGGGGTCGAGCTCGCCCATCGTGCGGGCGATCGCGAGCGCCGTCAGCGGGTCGTTGGACGGAGTCTTGATGATCGCGTCGGACCGGGCGATCGCGTTGCGGATGATGCTCAGCGCGGCGATCAGCGGGCTGTTACCGGCGATGATGTGCACCGCGCGGGCACCGAAGGCCCGGATCGATGCCGTGCGGCCGTCTCCCATCGTCCGCGGGACCCAGCCCTGCAGGTATCGGATCCCGATCGTCGCGTCGGCCAGCTCACGCACCGCGTCCGGTGTGAACAGCGCCGGCAGCTGCTCGAACGACGAGCGGACCAGCGGAGCCGTCATGTCCGAGAACTGCGCGGAGAGCTCCAGCGCCTCCTGCAGGTGGGCATTTCGCTGCAGGACCAGCGCCTCCCCGACCGCTGCCAAGAACGCAACGATCTCTTCGAAGGGGATCTCATGGAGGTCTCGCAGGCTGCTCGGGTCGAAGAGCGGCAGCGCGCCGAGCAGCTTCTGCGGGTTCGGCGTTTGGAACGTTTCCACCGCACCCCGCCCGCCGAATCGAACGAGGTCCTCGGTGATCAGCTCCCCCCGGACGAACGCGGGGGCGGTGAGTGCTGTCAGAGTGGGGATCATGATGGCGCTCAGACGAATTCGCCGGTGAGGAACTCAAGGGCGGCGCGGTGAGCGTCCTCGGCCGCGACACAGGTGATCTTGTCATCGCCCCGCTTGTCGCTGTAGCGCTCGATCTCGCGCGCGGCGTGAGCAGTCGTGCGGCCGCACGCGCACCCCTCGAAGCTGAGCGTCACCTCGTCGCCGCTGATGAAGCCGCCCCAGTACGTCGCGGCGATGAGATCGAACACCGCCATCCGTCCGGTGTGCTCGCCCTCCCGCGAGAACGGCGCCCCGTCGTCGGGATCGAGCACGAACGGGATGATCCAGGGCTCGAAGTGGTAGCGCCCCTCCTCGCACTGCTTGTTGAGCGCGGTGATCTCCGACATCACATAGCTGTGCTGGACTTGGTCGACGCCGATGAATCGCTGGACCACCTCCTCCCAGTCGTCGGGGACGACCTGTCCCTTCGCACCACCGCCGGTCGTGACCAGCGAGTCGGCGGCGAATACCTTCTCAAGGCCGGCATCCAGGCCGGCCTTCGACATGTTGTAGAGCACGTTCCACGTCGCCAGCATCCAGATCCGCCGGCCCTTCAGCTTCTCGATCTGCTCGTTGATAAACCGCGGGATCGATTCGGTCATCTCGCGCTGCTCGCGCTCGAACTCCTCCCGCCGGGCCCGAAGCGCTGGGCTGATCTCGAGCTTGCCGAGCTCGCCGCGGGCGGCGGCCGCGCGCACGCGCCCGGCGAAGTAGGCCGCATCCGAGCTCATCCTCCCCGGTCGCAGGGCGTGCAACCGGTCCTCGGAGCCGAGCAGGTGGGGCAGGGCCAACCCGGGGAAGTAGGTGATCGCGCTGCGGCCCGAGCGCCACAACGGCCAAATCAGCTCAAACCACTCGCCGTCATGCCGCCCACCGGCGCCGAGCGGGTCGGAGTACTGGAACAGCCCGCAGCGAAACGCCTGCCCCATCTGATCCCATTCGTGCATCGACCGCGGAAGAAACGACAACGTGCCCGTGGTGCCCGAAGAGTGGAACGTGCGCAGCGGCGTGTGCGCCTCCAGCGTGTCCAGCCACGAGTCGATGCCCGTGCAGCCGGAGACGTCGACACCGGTGAGGTCAAAGGTGGTCAGCCGATCCAGCCAACGAGTGAGGTCGGCGAAGCGGTTGCGAACGAGCAGCGCGGACGGATACGACTTGTACACCGAGTGCGGGAACAGCAGCGGCACAACATCGTTCAATTCGTCGAGCGTGTCGACCCCCGCCTCGTCGGCCAACAAGGTCAGCGCCGGAATCGCATTGCGGAGCTCGGCGAAGCGGCGCCGCAGTGCGGCGAATTGCAGCGCCGCGAGTTCGTCGGCGGCCACGTGCTGCATTGCGTACCAGGAGTGGCCGAAGTACTCGGCCGGGCCGTCGGCGAACCGCTCGGCGTCCGCGACAATGCTCATGAACCGGCTCCTGACCCCTCGCCTCCGCACTGCGACGCCGATGCCTGGGGCGCCGCCTCTGGGCGGTCGCGCCACGCGGAAATCAACGCGGCGTTTTGACGGGGGGTCGAACCGTAGGTGGTGACCTCGTCGGCACCAGCGTCAAGGAACCGTTGCAGCGATGTCACGCATTCCTGCACGGTTCCGATCGCGCTGCAGTCGGTGATCCACGTCCACGGCAGCACCGACGCCGGGCCCAACATTTGGTGACGATGGAAACTGAGGTCCGCCGCCCGGTCCAGGTCCTGGAACTGCTCGTGGTTGCGCATCCGGTTGACCGTTTCGAGGTCCCAGCCGTTGGCGGCGGCCAGCACGTCGCCGTAGTAGGTGTACTGCAGATACGTGACGAGCCGTCCGGCCGAAATCGAGATCGTCTCGACCTCGTCCATGTCCGGAGCGGTCACCACCGGGGCGACGATGCGGATCTCGGCCGGATCGCGATCGATCCGTTCGCATGCGACGCGGATCCGCTGGACGGCCGCGGCGACCGCGTCGGGGGTCAGCATCGGCGGCAGGATCACCCCGTCGAACGCCTCGGCCACGGCAGCCGCGCCGAGATCGTGGCAGAAGCCGGCGAGCCAGATCGGCGGCTGAGGTCCGTGGTAGGTCTCAGCGAAGGCGAGCGCGTCGAACGAGCCGAGCTGCCCGGAGTAGGAGACAGACTCGCCGGCCCACAACCGGCGGGTGATTTGGGCGCTCTCGACCATCGCCTTGGTCGTGGTGGTGGGAATGCCCATCCCGCGGAACGCGCCCGCATCGCCCCGGCCCAGGCCGAGCACGAAGCGCGGGCCGAAGCACGAATGCATCGTCGCCCCGAGCGCCGCCGGCATCCACGGATGGCGGGTGGTCGGAACGATGATCCCCGTCGCGAGCTCGAGGCGAGTGGTTCGGGCGCCGATCCCGGCGAGGATGACGTCGGCTTCCTTGAGATCCCAACGCTCGGAGATGAATACGCGGCGGAAGCCGAGCCGTTCGGCATCGACACCGTCCTCGATCCCCTGGGCCGGCGTGCGGCCCTCGGTCTCACGGGCGAACTTGCTTGCCTCCGAACTCACCGCACCGGCGATGATGAACGCGCTGAAGTCGTCTGTGACGGGTGCCAGCTCAGCGCTCACGGTGGGCGCTACGGGCGCGGTTACGGTCATCAGTTTTTACTCCTCACTAAAAACCCCCTCACGGCAGATCACCGTATTCTGTACGGTATTCTTTGTCAACAGGCGAACAGACATCGACATCGACCCGCTCGACGGTGTGGTCGCCCTCGGCCAATACTGGTCGTGCCGAGGCCTCGCGCGGAGGAAAGGAACCCATGTCTGACCGTGATGAGCGGAGCTGCACAAGGTCTCAGACGTCAGGCGACCGTAGAGCCGCGACGGCGAAGCGGGGCCCGCGTCCCCGGTTCACCCGTGAACGAGTACTGGAAGCGGCGCTGCGGGTGATCGACGCTGTGCCGCCCGACGCGTTTACCATGCGCCGCGTTGCCGACGAGCTCGGTATGGGCGTGATGACTCTGTACGGCTACGTACGCAACAAAGAAGAGATCCTGGAGGGCGTCACCGTACTTCTCTTCGCCGAAGCCCACTGCCGAGGATCCAACGCGAACTGGGACGAGCAACTCCGCGCCGAGGTGCGCGCACTACACAGTGTCGGCCGCCGGCACCCAAACCTGGTGACGCTCGTGCTCGGCCAGCGCTCGGCGGCGCCCGGCATGTTCGGCATGCGTGAGCGGATGCTGACCGCTCTGCTCGACGCCGGCTTCACCGAAAAGGTCGCCCTGCACGCCCTCGGCGCGCTGTGCAACTATGCACTCGGGTTCGCCGGAGCGCAGGCGGCCGCGGCGCCGATCGACCTGCCCGACCGGATCCGCGAGCTGCCCGTAGAACAGTTCCCGCGATTGTCAGCGCTCGCCGAGAACTACAGTGCCCATCTCAGCGACGAGGCGTTCGAGTTCGGGCTGGAGTTACTGATGACCGGTCTGCATGCCCAGATCAGCAAGGGCTCACCAGTCGGCCGTCTATCATCCGACAGACTCAATCACCAACACCAAACAGATTGAGGCTCAGCGCACCCCGAGGTCGTATGGTCACGCAACCCCGTTGCTCGAGCTTTGGATGCGATGATCAAGCCGCCCCGGCTCTTCGCCGACAGCCACTTGTGGGATCGCCCCTGCATCGAGCACCCGCACGGGGACGAGGAGGTCGGGCGTCAACTCGACGCGTTACTCGAGATCGTTTGGCGGGTGGTGTATCTCAGCGGCCGCGAAGCCGGAAGCCGGCGAACGCCAGCGTCCCCTTCCAAATCGGGCGCACGGACTAGGCCGAAATCATCCCATTAGTTCGGGGAGCCGAATTCGCGGTTGGGACTCGATCCGCCTCGCAGCAAGTGTTTTTGGACCTTTCCGGCCCCATTACGGGGGATAACCGAAAAAATGATCTCGCGCGGGATCTTGTAGTCGGCGATGCGAGAGGTGCAGTACTGCCTTATCGAGGCGCGCGTGAGATCAGACCCATCGACCGCGGTGATGAACGCCACGACCGTTTCGCCCCACTCCGGATTCGGGCGACCGATCACCGCAACGTCGGTCACCTCGGGATGATCGGCGATGGCCTGCTCGACTTCCGCGGAGTACACGTTGCGCCCCCCGGTGATGATGACGTCTTTGAGTCTGTCGACCAGCCGCATGGCGCCGTCGTCATACACCTGCATCAGATCACCGGTGTGCAACCAGCCGTCGCGGATGACCTCCCGGGTGGCTTGCGGTTGGTTCCAGTAGCCCTTGGTGATGGCCTCGCCACGGAACACGAGTTCTCCAACCTGGCCGGCAGGCGTGTCGTTACCGCGCTCGTCGACGACACGGGCTTCGACAAAGGGCTGCGCGAGGTGGCCGGATGACCGCGGTCGAGACCGCACCTGTTCCATCGTCGAGTAGATCCCGGTGGGTCCGGCTTCGGTCTGGCCGCATTGTTGGAAGAAGGCAACGCCGGGAAATGTCGCCAACAGCCGCTCGATGGCCGCCGCCGGCATCGGCGCGGCACCGAATATTCCGACGCGCCAGGACGCCAGGTCACAGCGGTTGGCCTCGTAACAGCGCAGTATCTGCTGATACATGGTGGGAACAGCGAAAAGCCATGTCGCCCTGTCTCTTTCGATCATCTGCAGCACCGAGCCCGGATCGAACTTGGGCACGATGATGTGGGTGCCGCCCAGCAGCGTCGTCGCATTGAGGAACGTCATTCCGCCCGAGTGATACATCGGCGCCAAGTGCGGATAGCGATCGCCGTCACGCAGGCCCAGCGAGACGATCTGGGCCATCGCCGCCCACACGGCGCGGTGGTGGTCCAGCAACACACCTTTGGGTTTTCCGGTGGTGCCCGAGGTGTAGAGAATGAATGCGTCGTCTTGCTCGACGGCGCGATCCTCATGCACCGCATCGCCGTATCCGCCCGCGAGCAGATCGGGATAGCGCGTCGAGGGCCCCAATGAGAGCAATGTGATGGACGCCGCCTTGCCACCTGCGGCCTCGGCCAGCTGGGCTTCACCGGGGCTGAGGGCCAATGCGGCGCTGCCGGAATCGTTCAGGATATGGGCGAGCTCCGGTGCGGCCAACCTGGTGTTGACCGGTACCACGATCGCACCGAGCCGCGACGCGGCGTGGGAGGCGATGATGAATTCCGGCGAGTTTGACGC
>Ga0318494_10000477_pt1 | contig 13766 bp, 11 predicted proteins | sample GRESIP108b1f24_FD_203293 | JGI IMG/M metagenome (GOLD analysis project Ga0318494, IMG submission 203293) | Tropical soil microbial communities from Luquillo Experimental Forest, Puerto Rico - GRE.SIPMG.108b1f24 | ecosystem: Environmental > Terrestrial > Soil > Tropical forest > Bulk soil... | reverse complement strand
GCTCAAGGATCTGATGAAGGACAAGGGCATCGGCAGAAGGTTCGTGCCGATCATCCCGGACGAGGCGCGCACGTTCGGCATGGACTCGCTGTTCCCCAGCGCCAAGATCTACTCCCCGCACGGCCAGAAGTACGAGGCGGTCGACCGGGCGCTGCTGCTGTCCTACAAGGAGTCCGAGACCGGCCAGATCCTGCACGAAGGGATCAGCGAGGCGGGTGCGATGGGCTCGGTGATCGCGGCGGGCACCTCGTACGCGACGCACGCGGCGCCGATGATCCCGGTGTACGTGTTCTACTCGATGTTCGGCTGGCAGCGGACCGGCGACCAGATGTGGGCGCTCGGCGACCAGCTCGGCCGCGGGTTCCTGCTCGGCGCGACGGCGGGCCGCACCACGCTCACCGGCGAGGGGCTGCAGCACAACGACGGCCACTCGGAGCTGCTCGCCTCGGTAAGCCCGGCCTGCGTGTCCTACGACCCGGCGTGGGCGTACGAGGTCTCGGTCATCGTCGCCGACGGCCTGCGCCGCATGTATGGGGCGAGCGCCGAGCACCCGCACGGCGAGGACATCTTCTACTACCTCACGGTCTACAACGAGCCGTATCAGCAGCCGAAGATGCCCGCCGACTCCCCCGAGGCCAGGGCCGAGCTGGAGCAGGCGATCCTGCGCGGCCTGTACCGTTACGCACCCGCCGCCGCGGAACCCGACGGCGAACGGCCCCGGGCGCAGATCCTGGCCTCCGGGGTGGCGGTGCGCTGGGCGCTGGAGGCGCAGCGGCTGCTCGCCGAGGACTGGGGCGTGGCCGCGGACGTGTGGTCGGCGACATCGTGGACCGAGCTGCGCCGCGAGGCCCTCGGCTGCGAGGAGTGGAACCTGCTCAACCCCGACGCGCAGGCCAGGGTGCCGTACGTGACCCAGGCGCTGGAGGGCCAGCAGGGCCCGGTGGTCGCGGTGAGCGACTGGATCCGTGCGGTGCCCGACCAGATCGCCCGCTGGGTGCCCGCGCCGTTCACCTCGCTGGGCACCGACGGGTTCGGCTTCTCCGACACCCGGCCGGCCGCCCGCCGGTTCTTCCACGTGGACGGGGAGTCGATCACGCTGGCGGTGCTCAGCCAGCTCGCCCGGCGCGGCGAGGTCAAGCACGAGACGCTGTCCCAGGCGATCGGCAAGTACCAGCTGGACCACCCGGTCAGCGACATGACGACCGGCCGGTGAGCCGGGTGGCCGCACCGCGGCCGCTCTGTTAGCTCCCGGGCCCTCGTGCCGCGTGTGTGCCGAGGAACCGCACGGCGCGCAGGCACGTCTAACAGCGGCCTGGAAGGGGTGATGCCCGATGTTCGTCGATGTCGGCAATTGGCGGCGTGGCCGGCCGGTCCGCAGGGCCCGCTTCGCCGCTGCCTTAGCGGCGGCCCTGGCCGGCTGCCTGATCGCGGCCGCCCCGGCGGGTGCGTCGGCACACGCCGCGGGTGGCAGTTCGTTCAGCGGTTTCCTCAACGACGTCACCTGCGTGGCCGCGGCCGACTGCTGGGCGTTCGGCCAGAACAGCGCGCAGCACGCCGTCGCCGAACACTGGAACGGGTCCGCCTGGAGCTTGGTCGCCGTGGCCAGCCCGCCCGGCGCCGTGTCGACCTACCTGCCGTCGGTGTCCTGCGTCACCGCGGCCGACTGCTGGGCCGTTGGCCAGTACCAGAAGGCCGCCAGGATGCTGGCCTACGCCGAGCACTGGAACGGCACGGCCTGGTCGCCGGTGGCCGTGCCGGTTCCCACCGGGAGCCTCGTCAGCCTGCTGATCTCGGTCTCCTGCGTCTCTGCCAGCCCTGACCCCACCACCGCGCCCAAGGCGGCCAGCTGCTGGGCCGTCGGCGCCGGATTGCCCACGTTCATGGAGCGCTGGAACGGGCATGCCTGGACCACCGTGCTCACCCCGGGACTCGGCGGCGGCGCCAACCCCGAGCGGGTGGCCTGCGTCTCTGCTGGCCCGGACCCCACCACCCCGCCCAAGCCGGCCGACTGCTGGGTGAGCGGGATGCACGGGAACGGCAGCACCGGCGGCACGCTCATCGGGCACTGGACCGGCAAGGCCTGGACGGCCGTGCCGACGCCGACGTCGCACGTCCCCGCCGACGCGCTGACGGGCATAACCTGCCAGCAGAACGCCTGCATGACCGTGGGCAGCCACGGCAATCACCCGCTGGCGCAGCGCTGGAACGGCACCGCCTGGTCGGTCACGCCGACCGGAACCGCGGCGGCCATCCTCTACGCGGTCGCCTGCGTGAGCCCACTTAAGTGCCTGGCCGTTGGCGGCACCCAGGAGGGCAACGGCCGGGTATTCGGGGAGCGCTGGTCCGGCTCACGATGGCACGTCGTGCCTGCGGCCACGCCACCCGGGGGCGTCGCCGCCTCGCTGGTCGGGGTGGCCTGCGTCACCATGACCGACTGCTGGGGAACAGGAAGCTGGGTCCACGGGCCGGCGGGCCGCGGCCTGATCGAGCACTGGAACGGGACCGCCTGGTCGGTGACCTCCAGCTAACGCCCGGCATAAACGCTGACCAGGGGGTCGCGCGACGCACCGGCCGCTGGGTACCGTGAGAGCCGGCGACCGTCCGCGCCCAACCTCCGGCGACCTGCCCCAGCCAGGTCACCCGACGGAGGCAAAGGGAGGCCCACCTCTCGGCCGGGGCGTCATTCGTCGGTCGTGCGCCCGCCGCAGCGATCGCTGGGGGTCCGCGGACGGGACGCGGGAGACGATCATGACCAAGCAGGCCGGTTTCAAGCGGCGCGTGCGCACCCGGATGGCCAAGACAGGCGAGTCGTACGCGACCGCCCGCAGCATTCTCCTGGCCGGGCACCCCGGCACGGCGCCGGGCGATTCCCCGCTCGACTGGATGCCCGAGGCACTCCACATCAGCAACGGCGATGCCACCGACGTGGCCGGCACCGGGCTCGCGCGGCGCGTGGTCTACTGGCGCGACATCTTGCACGAGGGGCCGGTGCCCGAGGCCGCGCCGGCCGAACTGCGCCTGATCAGGGCCGGCTACCTCAGCAGCTACGAGGGCGCCGGACGCGCCGAAGTCATGCGCCAGCTCACCGAGCGGGATCAGGCCCTGGAAGCCAACCGCGACGGGGAGTATGTGCTGTGGTTCGAGGCGGACCTCTACGACCAGCTGCAGATCACCGAGATCCTCGCCCGCCTGGCCGGTCTGGGCGTTCCCGCAGGCCGCATCACCTTGATCTGCATAGGCGAACATGCGGGCATCGCCCGCTTCGGCGGCCTCGGCGAGCTGACCGCTGAGCAGCTGCGCGAGCTGCCGCACACGAACGCATGCGCGCGGCTGACCCCGGCGGCACTCGAGCTGGCCGCCCGGGCCTGGGCGGCCCTCCGCGCGCCCACACCCGAGGGCCTGGGCGCCATCGCCGCCACCCGGCTGGGCGAGCTGCGGTTCCTTGGCGAGGCATTCGACCGGCTCAGCCGGGAGTACCCGGCGACGCGGGACGGCCTGTCGCTGACCGAGCGCCGGGTACTGGCCGCCGTCGCCGACGGCGCGCTCGACGCCGGGACGGCCTTTGTGCGCGCCGGGGCGCGGGAGACGCGGCCCTACATGGGAGACACCACATGCTTGCGCCGGATGGACCAGATGGCGGAGGGGCCGCACCCGCTGCTCCACCTCGACCCGCCCGGCCGCCCCGTGGCGCGGGCAACGGGCCTGTTCCTGACCGCCACCGGGGCGCAGGTGCTGGCCGGCGAGGCCGACCAGATCGCCCTCAACGGCATCGACCGGTGGATCGGCGGCGTGCACCTGCGGGGCCACCACGTGCCATGGCGCTGGGACGACGGCACCGAAACCATCATCGGCGTCCCCGGCGAGACATAGCGCTTCTGCCCGGTCCCCGGCGGGCCGGCCGGACAGGCCTCGCAGGCCGGCGGCCTCAGCCGGGCCTGCCGGCCCCGTCCGCCAGCGGCAGGGTGACCAGGATGCCCAGGCCACCGGCTGGGAGGCTGTGCGCCTCGACGGTGGCTCCGTGGGCGGTGCCGATGGAGCGGACGATGGCCAGGCCAAGACCGGTGCCGTCCTGAACGCTGGTACGCGTCTCCACCCGGCGGAACGGCTCGAACAGCGCCGGCACGAGCTCCTCGGGGATCACCGGGCCGCTGTTGGCGATCTCGAACCGTGCCTGATGATCGCCGGTACCGGTCCGGATGGAGATCCAGCCGCCGCGGATATTGTGCCGCACCGCGTTGTCCACCAGGTTGCCGACCATGCGTTCGACCAGCAGCCGGTTCCCGCAGGCCGGGGCGGCCGCGAGGTCGGTGTCAATGCGCAGGCCAAGCTGGCCCGCCCGGGCGGCGGCCGAGTCCACCGCGTCCTCGGCGGCCGTGGCCAGGTCGACAAGTTCCGGGCTGGCCGGCGCCTGCTCGCTGGCGGCCAGCGTGAGCAGCGCCTCGATCAGCGCCTCGGCCTGGGCCGCGGACCGGGCGACCTTGGCCGCCATGGCCTCCAGCTGCTCCGGCGTGCGGGCCGGCTTGGCCATGGTCACCTCGATCGCGGTGCGCATCACGGTCAGCGGGGTCCGCAGCTCGTGTGACGCGTCGGCGACGAACCGGCGCTGGAGGGCGAACGCGGCGTCCAGCCGCTCGAGCATCTCGTCGAAGGTGTCCGCGAGTTCCTTCAGCTCGTCCTTGGGCCCGGTCAGCGCCAGCCGCTCCCCCAGGTGCCGGTCGGAGGCACGGCGGGCCGCCGCGGTGATCGAGCTGACCGGCCGCAGCACCCGGCCGGCCATCAGCCAGCCGAGCCCGCCGGACACCACGGTCATCGCGCCGAGCGCGATCAGGGAGTACTCCAGCAGGTGCGCGAGCGTCTGGTCCCGCTGCTGATGGGCCGCTATTTCGGCGCCCACGGCCGAGAACGCCTGACCGCACTCGCGGATGGGCACCGGCGAGGATGTTGCTGCCGGCAAGGGTGTTGGCGTGGCCGTCGGCGTCGGTCCCGCCGCGGGCACCTTCCCAGCGCCCGTGTTGGCCTGCTTGCATTCCAGCGCAAGCTTTTGCTGTGCCGGGGTCGGCTTCGGCACCTTGACCGGCAGCCCGGCCACCAGGCTGTAGGTAATCCCGAGCAGGGCGGCGCCCACGATCAGGAACAGCGCGGCGAACACGAGGGTGAACCGTACCCGGAAGGTCTGCGGCAGCCACCCGCGCGGGCCTCCGCGGGCCCGGGGCACGCTCATGGGAGCCGGTACCCGGATCCGATCACGGTCTCGATCAAATCCGGGCTGCCCAGCTTGCGGCGCAGCCTGGCCACGGTGACCGTGACGGTGTGAGTGAACGGGTCGGCGTTCTCGTCCCACACCCGTTCGAGCAGTTCCTCCGCGCTGACCACGCCGCCGTCGGCGGCCAGCAGCACTTCCAGGATGCCCATCTCCTTGCGGGTCAGCGCGACCGGCCGGCCGCCCCGGCTGACCCGCCGCCGTGCCCGGTCGAACACGAGGTCTCCCCTGACCGCCACCGGCGGGCTGGCCGGGCTGCGCCGGGCCAGCGCCCGCAGCCGGGCGACAAGTTCGGCGAACGCGAACGGCTTGATCAGGTAGTCGTCGGCGCCCAGGTTGAGGCCGTCGACCCGGTCGGCGATCGTGCCCGACGCCGTCAGCATCAGGATGCGGGCCTGGGTGCCGGCACCGACCAGCGCGGCGCACACCGCGTCTCCGTGGATCCGGGGCAGGTCCCGGTCCACGATCACCACGTCGTAGTGGTTCATCAGCGCCTTGTCCAAGCCGGTGGCGCCGTCGTAGGCGACGTCGGCCGCCATGCCCTGGTCGCGCAGGCCGTCGGCGATGTCGTCGGCCAGCGTGGGCTGGTCTTCCACGATCAGCACTCGCACCCCTTCATCCTGGCCCGTCGCAGGTCACATCCGCATTACACGCCCGCCACCGCCGGGCCGGAGCCGCCCGCGTTTGTGGTCGGTGGACCAACCACCACATTCTTTTGCGGTCAGTGGGCTTACCACCACAAACCTTCCGCCGGGAAAGGGCCGCCGCCGTCACTGGAGCCTGCGAGGGCACGGCCCGCGACCGTTCGGGGCCGCGAGAAACCGGCGGATCGTGTTCGGCCCGTGTAACCATGCGCCCGGTAGGCCTGCCCTTGAAGGCACATCCAGTGCGGATCTTGGGAGGCTCACATGAAACGCCGTAGGCCCGCTTCCGGCGGCGCCATACCCCCAACGGGCCGAGCCCAGGCCCTGCGTACCGGGGCCGTGCTGGCCGCGGCAGCCGTGCTGGCCGTGGCCTGCTCGTCAACCACGTCGGGGCCGCAGGTGGCGAGCCTGGGCCGGCACCACGGCGGCGGCGCGGCCCCTGGCCAGCTCACCACGGCGCAGGGCGACCGGGACATGGTGAACTTCGCCCGGTGCATGCGCGCGCACGGCGTGGCCATGCCCGACCCGGTGCACCAGCCCGGCCACACGGGCCTGACCCTGCAGTTCCCCAGCGCCACCCCGGGGCCAGACATGCGCGCCGCCAACGCCGCCTGCCAGCACTTCATCGGCCCGATCATCCAGGCCAAGCAGGCCGGTGCGGCGGCGGCGATGTCACCGGCGCGGCTCGCCAGGCTGACGGATTACGCCCGGTGCATGCGGGCGCACGACATCCCGATGCTGGACCCGACCTCGTTCGGCGCGCTGAACCTGGGCAACCCGCCGGGCGTCTCCGGCGACTTCGGCCGCTATTCGCCGCAGTTCCGCGCCGCAGACACCGCCTGCCGGCACCTGCTCCCCGCGGGCGTGCACGACGACGGAACCGGTCCATGATCGGCCCACCGGCCCGGCGCCGCGGCTGGCTGGCCACCTCCGGCGGGCTGGCCGGCGCCGCCGCCGCGGGCGCGGTCGCGATGGTTGCCGTCACCGGCGGCAGCCCGGCCCCCGCCGCCCCGGCGGCTCCCCCGGTGACTACCGCCCGGGTCACCCGCACCAACCTGGTCACGACCGTGCTGACCGAGGGCACCCTCGGCTACTCGGCCGCAAGGCCGGTGGTGAACCAGCTCACCGGCACCTACACGCAGATCCCCGGCCCCGGCAGGCGCATCGCCGCGGGCGGCGTCCTGTACGCGGTCGACAACCTGCCCGTGGTGCTGATGACCGGGCGCCTCCCGGCCTGGCGCGCGATGGGCCCCGGCATCAGCGACGGCCCGGACGTGGCCGAACTGGAGCGCAGCCTGATCGCGCTCGGCCATGCCAGCGGGCTGCTCGCCAGCCCCAGCGACCTGTGGACCGCGGCGACCACGGCGGCCGTGGAGCGCTGGCAGCAGGCGGCCGGTCTGCCGGTCACCGGGCAGATCGACCTCGGCCGGGTACTGTTCCTGCCCGGCCCGGTGCGCACCGGCGCGGCGGCCGTCGCCGCCGGGGACCCGGCAGCCCCCGGGCAGGCGCCCTACCAGGTGACCACGGACCACCGGGTGGTCACGGTCCCGCTCAACCCGGTCAGTGCGCCCCGGGTCACGCGCGGCGAGCAGGTCACCGTCATCCTGCCCGCTGGCGTATCGGCCCGTGCCAAGGTCACCGCCATCGGGCCGCCCGCCCCTTCGGGCAGCGGGACCGCAACCACGCCGGGGTCTTCCGCGGGCGGCTCCGGGCCGGCGGCCACCACCGTGCTCACGGTCACCCCGGCGGATCCGCGGCGCACCGGGACCGCCTCGGGCGTCCCCGTGCAGGTCTCGCTGACCACCCATGTGGCGTCCGGCGTGCTCGCCGTCCCGGTCTCCGCGCTGCTCGCGCTGTCCGGCGGCGGCTACGGCCTGGAGGTGGTGGAGCCGTCCGGCGCGCACCGGCTGGTCGGCGTACGCACCGGGGTCTTCGCCGGGTCGCTCGTGCAGGTCTCCGGGCCGCAGATCGCGGCCGGGACCACCGTGGTGGTCGCCCCATGACCGCACTGTCCTGGGGGGGCGACCCCCCTGGAACCCCCCGGGGCGCCGATGGCGCCTGGCCGGCAAGCCGGCAGGCCCCATCGCGCGCGCTGGAACTGGCCGCAGCGGGCAAGCAGCATCCGGGCTCGCCGCCCGTGACCGCGCTGCGCTCGGTGACGCTGGCGATCGCGGATGGCGAGTTCGCCGCGGTGGTCGGGCCGTCCGGATCCGGCAAGTCCACGCTGCTCGCCCTGGCCGGCACGCTGGAGCGGCCAAGTTCGGGTGAGGTCCGCATCGGCGGCACCGCCGTCGGGCGCCTCGCCGACCACGAACTCGCGGCGGTCCGCGCGCACCGCATCGGGTTCGTGTTCCAGCAGTTCTTCCTGGTGCCCACGCTGACCGCCCTGGACAACGTGGCCAGCGGCCTGCTGTACCGGGGTATCCCGGCCGCGCGGCGGCGCGAGGCGGCCGCCAGCGCGCTGGCCACCGTGGGCCTCGCGCACCGGATGTGGCACCGGCCCGGCGAGCTGTCCGGCGGCGAGTGCCAGCGGACCGCGATCGCGCGAGCGCTCATCGGCAGGCCCGCGATCATTCTGGCCGACGAGCCCACGGGCAGCCTGGACACCGCCACCGGGCTTGGCATCCTCGCCCTGCTCACCGAGCTGAATGCGGCCGGGGCCACGATCCTGGTCGCCACGCACAACCCGGAGATCGCCCAGGCCGTGCCGCGCACGATCGCGCTGCGCGACGGCGCCCTCGAGTCGGACACCGGGCGGGCGGCATGAGCGGGCCCCGCAGCAAGCTGAGAGCTGCGGACGTATGGCAACTGGCCCGCCTCGGCCTGACCGGGCGGCCGCTGCGCGCCCTGCTGTCCGCCGTGGGCATCGCGCTCGGGGTGGCCACGCTGGTCGCCGTCACCGGCATCTCCTCCTCCAGCCGCGCTCAGCTCATCGCGCAGATCGACGCGCTCGGCACCAACATGCTCACGGTCACCCCGGGCCAGTCGCTGACCGGTGGCACCGCCAGCCTGCCCGCCGCGGCGCCGGCCATGGCGGCCAGGGTCGGCCCGGTACAGGCCGCCGCGGCCATCGGTGACGTGGCCGCGAACGTGTACCGCAACGACCGGATCCCGGCCGCCAACACCGACGCGATCGCCGTGTACTCGGCCAGCACGAACCTGCTCCGGACCGTGCAGGGGCATCTGGCCGGGGGCACGTTCCTCAACCCGGCGACGGCCAGATTCCCGGCCGCAGTGCTCGGCGCGAACGCCGCGAGCGCGCTGGGCATCGACCGGGCCGGCGGGCAGGCTCAGGTCTGGCTCGGCGGGCACTGGTTCGCGGTGGCCGGGATCCTCGCGCCGGTGCCCCTCGCACCGGAACTAGACCGCGCCGTGCTGATCGGGCTGCCGGTCGCGCGCAGCCTGCTGCACGCCCGCGCCAACCCGGCCGAGATCTACGTACGCACCGCCCCGGCCAGCGTCACGGCGGTGGCCAGCGTGCTGCCTGCGACGGCCGACCCGGCCGCGCCGCAGGACGTCATCGTCACCAACCCGGCCGACGCGCTGATCGCCCGCGCCGACGCCAGCGCGGCCTTCCAGGGCCTGCTCCTCGCCCTCGGCGCGGTCGCCCTGGTCGTCGGCGGGGTCGGGATCGCCAACGTGATGGTCATCGCCGTACTCGAGCGGCGCGGTGAGATCGGCCTGCGCCGGGCACTCGGGGCGACCCGGCTGCACGTCGCCGCGCAGTTCATCGCCGAGTCGGCACTGCTGGCGCTGCTCGGCGGCATCGCCGGGGCGCTGCTCGGCGGCTTCGCCACCACCGTCTACGCGCAGGCCAGGCACTGGAGCGCCGTGGTCCCCGGTGGCGCGCTCGCCGCCGCGGTGGCCGCCGCCCTCGCGGTCGGTGCCGTGGCCGGGGTCTACCCCGCGCTGCGCGCCGCCCGGCTGTCCCCTGCGCAGGCTCTTCGCGCGCCCTGATCGCCGAGGCCCGTCCCCGCTTGACCCGTACATATGGGCATTGGCCCTGTTAGCCCGGGGGACGACCCCCGGAACCCCCGCTGGCCCGCGGCCCCTGCGACTGCGTCCCAGGGGCCTTGGCCGGTCGGCTCGGCAGCCGGGCAGGCCACGTGACAGGCTGGAGCGGTGACAGCGTCTGCGCCGGTGCCTGAGCCGGAGGTCCCGGCGCCCGCCAGCGCGGCCGGGGTGCGGGCCGGGCAGGTTCGCACCCAGACGGTCCGGGCCGAGACGATCCGGCGGCTGGAGCAGGCCATGGGCGCGCTCGGTACCGCCGCCATGGCCTCTATGGAGCAGCGGCTGCCGTGGTTCCGCGCCCTGCCCGCGGAGAACCGCTCCTGGATCGGCCTGGTCGCCCAGGCCGGCATCGCCGCGTTCGTGGACTGGGTGAAGCACCCGCAGCGCCGCCCCGCCGTGGCCGGTGAGGTGTTCGGCACGGCGCCCCGCGAGCTGGCCAGAGCGGTGAGCCTGCAGCAGACCGTGGAGATGGTGCGCATCACCATCGACGTGGTCGAGGCCCAGGTCGACCAGCTTGCCGCGCCCGGCGGCGAGGCGGAACTGCGCGAGGCGGTGCTCCGCTACACCCGGGAGGTCGCGTTCGGGGCCGCCCAGGTCTACGCGCGCACCGCCGAGGCCCGCGGCGCCTGGGACGCCCGGCTGGAGGCCCTGGTGGTCGACTCCCTGGTCCGCGGGGAGGCGGGGGACGGGCTGCACTCCTGGGCGGCCGCGCTGAACTGGTCCTCCTCCCCGGTGGCGGTGATCGCAGGCACCACGGATGACGGTGAGCCGGAGGGGATCATCGAGGACCTGCGGACCATCGCGCGCCGCTCCAGGCTCGACCTGCTGGCCGGGGTCCAGGGCAGCATGCTGGTGGTCGTGCTCGGCGGCAGCGCCGACCCGCTCGCCGCGGCACAACAGCTCGCCGGCCGGTTCGGCCCGGGGCCCGTGGTGGTCGGCCACGCGGTCGCCGACCTGCAGACCGCCGTCCCGTCCGCGGCCGCCGCGCTGGCCGGGCTGCGGGCGGCGCCTGCCTGGCCGGACGCGCCGCGCCCGGTGCTGGCCGCCGAACTGCTGCCCGAGCGCGCGCTTGACGGCGACGAGGCGGCCCGCGCCGAACTGCTTGCCGACGTGTACGAGCCCATGCTGCGCGGCGGGACCGCCCTGGTCGAGACCGTTACGACCTACCTGGAGCAGGGGTTCTCACTGGAGGCGGCGGCGCGGCTGCTTTTCGTGCATCCCAACACCGTCCGTTACCGGCTGCGCCGGGTGAGTGAGCTGACCGGGCTCACCACCGCCACGGGGCGGAGCGGATTCACCTTGTGGGTGGCCATCATCATCGGCCGGCTCGTTCACAAGCGAACGTAACCTGTCGGAAACCTACAAAGCCGGCGCGCATAAGTTCGTCATTTTCCTCATCCCCCATGGCGGACTTCTACAGTGCAGGCTAAAGGGATGCTTGTTATCGCAGCCCCCGGCCAGGGCGCGCAAACCGCCGGGTTCCTCACGCCCTGGCTGGACCTGCCCGGCTTCGCCGACCGCCTGGCCGCCTGGTCCGACCTCGCCGGGTGCGACCTGATCAGGTATGGCACGACCGCGGGTGCGGAGGAGATCACCGACACCGCGATCGCCCAGCCACTGCTGGTCGCCGCCGCCATCGCGGCCGCGGAATCGCTTGGTGGTGGAGCCGAGCGCGCCGGGAACCTGGGCCTGATCCGCCGTCAGGCGGTCATCGCGGCCGGGCACAGCGTCGGGGAACTCGCCGCCGGGGCGATCGCAGGCGTGCTGTCCGCCGAGGACGCAATGCGCCTGGTCGGCGTGCGCGGCCGGGCTATGGCCAAGGCGGCGGCCGCCGAGGCGACCGGCATGACCGCGGTGCTCGGCGGCGACCGGGACGAGGCGCTCGCCGCGCTCGCGGGGCACGGGCTCACCCCGGCGAACGTGAACGGCGCGGGCCAGATCGTGGCGGCGGGGACCATGGCGCAACTCGACGCGCTCGCCGCCGCCCCGCCGGCCGGCGCCCGGCTGCGCCCGCTGAGCGTGGCCGGAGCCTTCCACACGGTCCACATGGCGCCCGCCGTCGACGCGCTGCGCGAGGCCGCGGCCTCGGTCACCGTCCGCGACCCCGGCATCATGTTGCTGTCCAACGCCGACGGTGCGGTGGTCACGTCCGGCCGCGACTGGCTGGAACGGATCGTCACCCAGGTGAGCGCCCCGGTGCGGTGGGACGAGTGCATGCACACGATGTCCGGGCTGGGCGCGACCGCGCTCATCGAACTCCCGCCCGGCGGCACGCTGACCGGCATGGCCCGGCGGGCGCTGCCCGACCTGGCGCGTCTCGCACTGAAGACCCCCGGCGACCTGGCGGCAGCGCGCGGGCTGCTGGCCGAGCACGGCACGCCGGAGCACCACTACGCCGGGCACACCCCTGAATGGCGGCTGCTGGTCGCCCCGGTGGCCGGCACGTTCCGCGCCGAAGCCGACGGCCAGGACGTCACGCCCGGCACCCATGTCCATCCCGGCACGACGCTGGGGCACGTGGCGGCCCGCAGCGGGCAGGAGCCGGTCACCCCGGCTTTCGCCTGCGTTGTCCTGGAGTGGCTGGTCGAGGACGGTGATCCGGTGGCCGCGGGCCAGCCGCTTGTCCGGCTGCAGCCGGAACCCGCATGAGGCCCGCCGCGCGGGGTAAAGCCCCATCCGCATCCGACACGGGCATCGGACGGTCCGGGGCCGCTCCCCGATCGCGCAGGGAGAGGTGAACGCGATGCAACTGCCTGAAGGTTTCCGGGGCGCGCGGATCCTCGCGTTCGGCGGGTATCAGCCGCCGAACGTGCTCACCAACGAGACCCTGGCGGGCACCGTCGACACCACCGACGAGTGGATCCGCAGCCGGGTAGGCATCGAGAGCCGCCGGCTGGCCGGCCCGGACGAGACCGTCACGGACATGGCCGTAGCCGCGGGCGGTAAGGCGCTGGCCGCCAGCGGCCTGTCCGCCGCCGACATCGACCTGGTGATCGTGGCCACCTGCACCCCAGAAGTCATGATCCCGAACACCGCGGCCACGGTGGCCACCCGGCTCGGCATCAGCGCACCGGGCGCCTACGACCTGAACGCCGCCTGCGCGGGCTTCTGCTATGCACTCGGCACCGCCAGCGACGCGGTGCGGGCGGGCAGTTCACGCAACGTGCTGGTGATCGGGGCCGAGAAGCTGTCCCAGTGGGTCGACTGGACCGACCGCTCGACCTGCATCATCTTCGCCGATGGTGCGGGCGCCGCGGTGGTGGGCCCGGTGACGGAACCCGACGCTGCCCCCGGTATCGGCCCGGTGGTGTGGGGCAGCGACGGTGGTTTGGCCGACAAGATCTACATCGCCGACCGGTACTCGTTCATCCACCAGGAAGGACAGGCGGTGTTCCGGTGGGCCACCACCGCGCTGCACCCGGTAGCGCTGAAGGCCTGCGAGAAGGCCGGGGTGGACCCGGCCAGCCTGGCCGCGTTCGTGCCGCACCAGGCGAACCTGCGCATCATCGAGGCGATCGCGCGCAAGCTCGGCGCCCCGCAGGCGCTGGTGGCCAACGACATCGTGCACGCGGGGAACACCTCGTCGGCCTCGATACCGCTCGCGCTGTCCGGCATGATCGAGCGCGGCGAGCTGTCCTCGGGCGACGCGGTGCTGCTGCTCGGCTTCGGCGCGGGCATCAGCTACGCCGGCCAAGTGATCAAGGTACCCTGACCTGGCCCTAGGCGCCGGGCGCCTGTCCCGGCGCAGGCCACAACCCAGAAAACGAAGGAGAAGACGCATCCCATGGCAATGACCGAACAGGAAATCCAGACCGGCCTCGGGGAGATCATCGACGAAGTCGCGGGCGTCC